>Ga0207009_1142_pt1 | contig 10987 bp, 7 predicted proteins | sample Alteio_BWMinCont_81_FD_153479 | JGI IMG/M metagenome (GOLD analysis project Ga0207009, IMG submission 153479) | Enriched cells from forest soil in Barre Woods Harvard Forest LTER site, Petersham, Massachusetts, United States -... | ecosystem: Environmental > Terrestrial > Soil > Temperate forest >... | reverse complement strand
GGAGAACCTCAAGGGCGAAATGCGCGCCCTGAAAGTACCGGAACCCTACATCGTACAGATGGAGGAAAACATGGCCAAGGGCCTGCCGACTTTTGAACTCAAAGGCCAGTTGCCCGCTGACAAAGGGCAAATGGACATGAGCCTGCATTTTAAACAATCCGGCCAATCGGATTATTATTATTTGAACCGCTACGACCTGGCTTTAAGCGCCAAAGCCAAACCGCTGGAAGCGGGGCAGCAATACGTGGTCACCTCAATTGGGGAGAATGATAAAAAACTGGTGCGTAAGTTTGACAGCCCGGCAGAGGCGATTGCCTATTTTAAAACACAGACCGGGGACAGCGAATTGTCCCGCGCTAAAATTGAGGACGGCAAGCTAAAGGACGCGGTGAGCCTGGCCACGATGAAAGCGGGTAAGTCCGATTATGTCGCCAAAGACTTCCAGCCCGCGTTTTATAACCCGCCGCTGACCCATTCCTTTTACGTGGAGAAGGGCGTCGGATATAATATCCAGCAAGGAGCCAATATGCTCCAGGGCCGTGCCGCTTACCGCGAGGATATGGTCAGCCGTGCCGGGGAGCAGTACAAAGCCTGGAATACTTTTGCCTTTGACCAGCCAAAAGATAAATACGGGAACTACAAGGTGCAGCAGTACAACGAAAACTATGGTTTTGACGTACAAAAGTCGCTGGCAGAGTACCGTATCAAGCAACTGGACGACCCTATAAAGTTGGAGGATGTCATCTCCCAACTGAAGAACGGCGCCCGGCCATTGGTTACGGTGGTGGACAAGGACGGCAAAAATGTGCCGATGCTCATCGAAGCCGTGCCGCGCTACTGCAATATCAATTTCTACCAGCCGAACGGCAAGCCGGAAAAACGGGAAGAACTCCTGAAAGAACAGCAGCAGGAAAAGGCTATGTCAAAATCAGCCGGGAAAAAGAAAGACCTGGCCGAAAGCCAGGAAATGAGCCTGTAATGGATAATTAACACAATTTATAAACTTAAAAAATTTAACCATGTCCACATTTGAAAAATTAAAAGCAGCCATCACCGCAGCAGAAAACGACCACCACGCCTTCCACACCAAGGGTAACAAAACTGCTGGCACCCGGCTCCGCAAAGCCTACCAGGACATCAAAACCCTGGCCCAACAAGGCCGCAAAGAAGTCACCGAAATCAAAAACAAGGCGGTAAAGTAAAACAAAAAACGCCGCCTCGAACATTCGGGGCGGCGTTTTTCTATGGATTGACCTTTTGCCGGAGCGCCTCGTATGTGCCCTTATACTTTTCATTCGCCGGATCACTGTCAGCAGCTGCTTTGGCCCAGCGCAAGGCTTCTTTTAACTCCCCAGGATTCTCACTATGCTGGAGGATCATGTCGGCATTCTTGTTCAATAATTTATAATCATCCGCGAGTTCCCAATTTTGGGTAAAATGTACGATTGCAGCACAAAAGGTTGGCCAGTCTTTTCCAAAATAAAAATAGATTTTTGCTTTAGTAACGGTGCGGTCAGCGGTTACGGCATCGTATTTTTCGGTGATGGTTTTGGTCAATGCCATCCAATCAGGAGCCTGGCCCGGTGCAGCCTGCTCGGCCGGATCGATGATGTCGGTTTTGATCTGGGCGTCTTTCGCTTTGACCGCAGGGTCATGTTCGGTAATAGCGTTGTTCGTAGTTTGGGCTTTTGTGATAGTCGCAGCACTTAGAAGTGCAATAATGATGTACTTTTTCATGGGTTTGTTGTTTTTTTACCCCTCCGCCTATCGGCACCCCTTGTCATTGCGAGCGATAGCGCGGCAATCTGGGAGGCCGGGTGGGGTTGATTAGTGTTTATTTGAGTTTGACTTTAATGATGTTTAGGGAATACGGCGCTGCTGTAAATTCAAGGTCTTTGCCTTTGACCGCGAATTCTTTGGTTTCAGGCTTAATATTATCCGGGTGATCAATGCTGTTCATAATTCCTGTATTGTTATTGGCCAGTACTTCCATCATTGCAGTGCCCATTACTGTAACATCCAGCCTTACGTTTTTCGCCTTCGGCTTGGCACTCATGTTTACCAATTTAATAATCAGTTCACGTTTGTCTTTGTCGATCACCGCGCTGCCCCAGGTGCTGTCCTGTCCGCAAACGGCTTTACCTTCTTTCAATAAAGAGACTACCTCTGTTCCTTTATTAACCGAAAATAATTGTTGCACATAATAATTGGGGGTATTATAACTTTTGCTGTTATCAAACCAGATCAGGTTGGGCGTCCACTGCCAGCCGGAAACATGGGCGAATAAGGGGGCATAGCTGGCCATGCTTACTACTGCCGCATTGCGTTCGATACCGGTCATAAAGCAGGCTTCGGCTAATGCGGTTAATAAATTATTTTTATTGTTCATAGAACCGATCCGGTCGCTTTGCGCGGCATATTCCCCGACAAAGATCTTTGGCCCGTTCCGGTCGTAGTTATCGTACCGATTGCTGTTATCCATAAACCATTTGGGCGTATCGTAAAAATGCTCATCGATGATATCGGCATGTCGTGCTCTTAAAACACTGTCCATATAAGTGAATACAGGAATGTTCCGGCTGTAGCCGGTGGCATTAACCAGCTTAAGGTCCGGGTATTTGGCTTTTAATCTTTTGGTAAAAATATCCAGGTGTTCGGCATATTGCGGGCCCCAGTTCTCGTTGCCGACACCCAACATCTTCATATTAAATGGCGCAGGGTGGCCGAGTGCAGCACGTCGTTTACCCCAATAGGTATTAGTGTCACCATTCGCGAATTGCACGAGATCGAGTGCGTCCGTAATATACGGCTCCAGCTCGTTTGTCGGCACGACTTCTGCGGCATCAAACTGGCAGGACAGGCCCGCGTTGATAATGGGCAGAGGTTCTGCACCAATATCTTCGCAAAGTTGGAAATATTCATAAAAGCCCAGGCCAAAGCTTTCCATATAGTCTGGGGTCTGCCTGTCGGGCACATCATCCGCCCAGATGCTTTGCACCATCGTACGGTCTTCTAAATTACCAATGGTGTTTTTCCACTGGTACCTATGAACGATCTGGTTGCCCTCAACAATGCAGCCGCCGGGGAAACGCAGGAAGCCGGGGTGCAGGTCATATAATTTTTGCACGAGGTCGGCTCTCAAACCGCCGGGACGATTTTTCCAGGTCTCGGTTGGAAATAAACTTACTCTGTCAAGATCAAGTTGACCTTGACCCTCAAAAACTACCAATAATTTTCCTCGGCTTGCGGTATCTGCTGGTATAAGGTTTATCTGCTGGTTATGCCAGTCACCATCATTTGGTGCTACCAAATTAATGGCTGTGCGACCAATTGGGCGGTTCTTATTATTAAATAAGAATATACGCACATGAATACCAGCGATTTGCCAGCGATAACGTAGCGTTAAATTATAGGGCAACCCTTTTTTAAAAGGCATACCCTCATCGAAACCAGTATTGATCAAACCGACGGTATCTTTGGTCTTGAGCGTGACGCGCATATATTTCGGGTCGGCGGCGTTTTCGGCGCTTTGGTTGATCACCATAAAGATGCCGTCCCGGAGCAGGTTGTTGGGCCAGGTTTGCCAGGCGGTCATCGGCTTGGGAAAGTCAAAACTGCGGTTCTCTATCATCTCAGCGTAAAGGCCGCCATCCGCTGCCCGATTAATGTCCTCGAAGAACAGGCCCCAAAGTGTTTTGGGGACCCGCGCCTTGATGGTTTTGGTTTGAACGGTATAAATATCCTGCGCTAAACAGGAGAAACTAACCAGTAAGGGCAACAGCCCCAATATTCTTTTCATACTTCGTTTTTTATTGCAGCAATGCTATAGGAATTTATAAAGTTCCGATTCCGGTACCTGCCATCCAATGATTTTCAAATTATAGCGGAAACCACTAAAAAAGGACGTAAAACCGTCATTCTATATCATTCCCGCTTACGAATTTAATTGTTCTTTGCAAACAATAATCAATAATCCTTGATCATCAATGCTGCCTGTGCACTCGGCAGCCCCCTTAAAGCAATGGTCACATTATTAAAAAACGGGTTCGACAACGTATAGCTCACCAACAAATTACCAGTTGTCGCGTCCCGAAACTGGAAAGCATAAGATGTATTCAACTTTTTAGCCGGGAACTGGATAAAGCCGGAATATGCTTTATAAGCCAAACTGGCCACAGTTGAACCATTGGCCGAGCCGGTCACATTCACACTAATCGGGCCCGAGCCGGGCGAAAGATTAATAAACCTTACACCGCAAAGGCTGTCGGTATAATTGACATAGCTTTCTTTAATGAGCGTGGCATCTACTGATGCCGGTGAAGCGCCGCTTAGGAACAGTGAATAATAATCGCCGTTATTGGTCGTAATGGTTTGGTTATAATAAGGTGCGGTCGGCGTTGCAGCTGGGTACAGGTTCACCAAACTGTTGCCGGCGTTCAACGTCAATTGACTATAGTTGTTATTGGCGACGGTCAATGCCGATGTGTTCAGCGTTAGGGCTGAACCGCCAACGACAGCATTGGTCACATTTAGGGAGGCCAATGGTGAAGGGCTGATATTGGTAGTTTTACAGCTAACTAAATATAAGGCTAAAAGACCTATGCTTAGGAAATTGATTGATGTTTTCATCTTGATTCTATTTGTTTCTTAATATTGAAATTTGAATTTATTGATTGTCGATCTTTCATAACTTATCATAAACGGCTGTTATCGTAATCACCCCGCCGCTCCTTTTGAATATCCTGGTAAGGGTTAGTTCTTTACCATCTGGGGAAAGGCTCCAAACCTCTTCTGAGCGGTAATCTTCCTGGCCGGGATTATCCGATAGGTAATAAGTAGAAAACGGGTAAAGAATTTTTTATCGTTAAACCACTTCAGGAACGCGGTCATTTTCCGGTTGCCGGACAGGTTCGTTTCTACGACATTGCCATTTAGAGGATAACTTATAATTGTAGGCGCTGTTGACGCATCGTACCTGACACCTTCTACTTTTAAGAATTGAGGTGAATGACTGACATTTAATTGTTTATACATGGTATTCAGCGGCTGGCCGCTGAAGTTGCTTTTATCCTGGTTTATAAGCCATTGCCCGGTGAAATCTGATTGCTGGGCAAATGTTTTCAGCTGATAAAAGGTTAAAAATATAACAGGTACCAGTATCATTTTTATAATTGCTTTAATATTCATGGCGTGGATTTTTTAATGATTGGTTATTTGTGCTTTACAGGTACAATTTGACCATCGGCATTTACCGTGGTTGCATGCTTTAATAAGATCTTCTGTCTGGGAGTTTTATTTTCATCTTTCAATGTTATCCCCGGTCCCGGAGTTTTGATAGTTGTGTCATAGGCTAAGCCGAGGGTTAGTCCTTTCATTTTTGCCGGGATCCCCCTTGTCATCCAAATAGGAGCAGGTTTGCTTTTTAAATAGTGATCGAAGAATTGCATTGCGCGTATCTCCCAGTCATCAGTTAGCCCGTGATCGGCGTCATCATAAGATAATAGCCACACTTTTTTACCGAGTCTCCTCATAGCGCTGAAAAACTCAATACTTTGGTTCGGCGGAACACGTAAGTCCTGTTTTCCTACGCCCATTAATAAGGGTGTAGTGACCCTGTCCGCATAGAATACCGGCGAATTCTTCAAATAAAGGTCTGGCCTGTCCCAAATCGTTACCCCGACACGGTTTTGTCCGGTCTCTATGCCAGCAGGCTCAGAATATCCTTGCGGATCACCATCGTCCGTTCCATATAAGCTTATCATATCGGTCATACCTGAACCAGAACAAGCTGCCGCGAAAATTTTCGTTTTGCCGATCAATAAATTTGTTTCATAGCCACCAAAACTATGTCCTTGTACGCCCATGTGGCGATGATCGATATAGGGCTTTTTAGATAAGCAGTTAGCCGCTGATACCAACGAATTGTACACACTTTGGCCCACATCGCCTATTTTATAATGTATGTCCGGCACGAAAAAGAAATAATCCTGACTGGTACAATAGTCTACAGCGAGTGCAGGTTTATCCCTATGCAGCCTCGCACTGAACTGGTTCACTAAGAGAAAGCTGAATTGTTCGTAGTAGTCAAAAATTACCGGATATTTTTTACGCGAGTCAAAATGTTCGGGATAATATAAAACCCCAAAACAGGGTGTCCCATCAAACGTTTTCCATTGGATAGTCTCGGTCCGGATCCCTTCCTTCTTTATAGTATTGCCGCTGGTCACTGCTTGCGGAGGATAACGAAAATCCTTTGTTAAAAAATAGTCAAGTGGATCGGTATAACTTTCCCGCCGAAAAAGAAACAAATTGTTTGCCGGATTCACCCAAAAATCGCTGTACCTGTATGATGATGCATCCAGTAGTAGCTCAGGGCTTCGGGGGTGCGCATCGTCCAGTTTTTCGCGGTAATAATTAAGACAATTCGAACGAGAGTTCTCTGCATAAAGATATACTATATCGCCATTAATATTAGGTGAGGATAATCCGGATATATTGGCTAATCCCCAGCTATGAGCGGTTTTAGCATTCTTTTTTGCATAACCGGAAGTAATGTCAATTGGATCACGGCGACCTGAAAGATCAACTTTCCAGAGATCCCCATAATGATCATAGATCAATGCATCGCTGCCATCACTGAGCCAGGCCGCAATGCCGCGCACAGCCCAGTATTCTCTTGCAGGCGCTTCAGGTTCCGCTTTTTCCCATAGGGTTTTGACCGCTTTGGTAAGATTACTGGTAGTGCCATTAGCAATGTTATAGCTATAATAATTTTTTGAATCTGGCTTGTAATAAAGTACATATTTGCCTGATGGGCTGAACCGGTAATAAGGATAGTAGCCTGAATAACATTTTGCCGACAGTGATAATTCTATCCTCTTACCATCCCTTAGCGACATTAAATAGACGCTGCATTCCAGCTCTTTATTCCAATTATAACTCCCCATGGTGTAGAGCTCGTTTCCAGGCCCTCCAACCTCTGCATAGTCGATCACGTCATCATTAAAATGACAAACGAGTACGTAGTCATCATTTTCGACAGCCCGGTTCGGCCTGATTAGTTGTTCATTGGGTCTTTCCAATCGTAATACCCGCCCATATCCGGCAGCACTTACTGCCGTATAACTGTGCGGGTAAGCATCTTTTAATTGAAGAGGTTGAGGACGCGGATCCAGATAACTCCATACGTCCAGCTTTATAAAGTTCTTGTTACGTGGCGTTAACGGCCTTTCCTTCAGCGCAAAAAAGACCTTTGTACCACTTGCACTGAAGCTTAGTGGTTTATCTGTAATAAATAACCCGCTATCGATCCCTGGTGTATGGTCATCTGCCAGTAATTCGGCCGTCTTCATCCCCTTTTGAAAACACCATATCGAATTTTTTCCCGATCCTTTTTCCTGAATCATAAACGCCATTTGATTCCCGGGGCCGTTCAGTATACAATTGAATACTTGTCCGTTATATCCGGGATGATCTTCCGGGTACCAGACCCTTTGAATTACACCAGTCTTGATCTCGACCCAATCGATGAACATCTGATTTTCAGGAGGCGAGATGATGGTCAACAATAAGATATGTCCGTTATCACTAAACGAAAAGTCCCGGACGTTCTTATAAAGATGTTTTTCATCGGTCACCACATTATATAACTCCAGATCGCCAGGTTCGCTTTTTAACTTGTAGGCGATCAATTCCTGGGCATCAGAAGTTACCTCTTTGAAAACGCTGACCCCGGGCAGCACATACTTATCTGTTGTACCGAGTTTCCAAATGTAAAGACTGTCATTGATATCGTAAGTGATATAATGTTCATCTGTGCTGAATTTTGGTACCCCTTTGCCACCTTTCCAGCTTATCTTGGTCTTCCAGGTATTACTTGTAGATCTCACGGTCAATGTACTTGACAAGCTATCCTTTGAGACCGACCATAGGTATTTGCCGCTCGGACAAATTCCAACGTTCTGAGTGAATCCTGTTTGACTAAAAAAAACGAAGGCGATATATACCGAAAAAAGTTTTGTTTTCATATTACTTATCGACTTAATTAGACCAATAGATTAGATCACGGCCCGTTTGCATTTTTTTCATCTTTGTTAAAATCTCATTCTGCATGATATATTCGACATCTGCCATCGGGTTTTTATTGTTCCGCAAGTCGTCTTCTCTGATCAGCTGCAAGGTCATATTTTGCCACCCTTTTGCAGCGTCGGTTTTCCCAAGCCGGTACAATATTCCACCATATACGTAGGAAAGCCCTCTTCCCGGATAATACCGTAAAACGGTGTCCATCCAATCAAGCGCTTCATTCAGTATCTTGGCATCATTACAATAACGATAAATTGAAAATTCGATGGTGTTGCCTGTCAGGCCTGTACTAATGCCGCCGGTTCTGTCAAATCCGTACCGCTCAAGCTGTATAGCGACCGCATCTGCGTACTCCTTTCCCCATTTCCATTTTTCTTCACTTCCCGCTTTTTCTGCTTTTGCAGTTTCTGATTGATAGAACTGTACTTTGGCAGTAATAATATTCCTATTTGCACAAGTCGTATCTGTCTTCGCTTTGATCAGCATAAAAATCTCCTGCCAATTTGGATCATTCCGGAGGGAATCCGCTTTTAGAAGCGCGGGATTGATCAGCTTATTATACAAAACCGCATCCACTACAGACATTGCAAAACCAGGTTTCCCAATGATTGTATCTGCTTGATGCGAATTCATATAAAATAGATGAAAATACCGATCGCCAGGACTAATGAGATTGGAGAAATCTTTAAGTAAAATAAGGTTGCCTTTTTCCCATATTCTTTTGGTATTTAAAGTTGAAAGATATTCACCGACATGTTTTTGTATCGCGGGATCTTGTTTGAAGATATTAAGAAGTTCCGCTGATTGCGTTAAAAGTGAATGGTCAAGATCTTCATTATCTATAGCGTTAACAACGAGTTTCTTAACATCATAATTGGCTTTAAATGCTGAAATAAACCTGATATCATCGCCTGTTAACCACTGATCATATTTTATGCTCCTTAGATAATCGACCGCCATTTTTCCAGCTAAACTATTATCAGTCAACCGCATCGACGTTGCGATGTCTTTCAACACGGATGAGCCTATCCGGCCCGCTGCATACTCGTTTTTGATGCGATAGTATTGCTTATCCGGATTGATTGCGTCTTTGGCAAGCTGAATAAATCCGCTTACAGGCATTGTTCCGACAGCCTTATGAACAGGGATTCCTTCCGGTGAAAAAAACAAGAAACTAGGAAATGCATTGATCGAATAGCCAGAAGCGAACTCCCCGGCGGTAGCATACCAAGCCTTTATCCATTCACTATCGTTTGAGGTACGGTCTATTTGAATTTTTACCGATACGAACAAGGAATCGTATATTTTACCCACCCCGGGATCAGTGTAAACGAGATTGTCCATTTGCCTGCAAGGTCCGCACCAGGTTGCATAGCAATCCACGAAAATAAATTTATTCTGCGCTTTCGCCATTTGCTTTACTTGTACCCAATCCAGTTGTTTTTTAAAATGAATTCCTTGAGTCGTGTCCTGCGCATTTAACACACATGGCGCCATTAACAGGAATAGTATGATTAATTTTATCTTCATAATTATGTGTTCGTTATTACATTAAACAATGGCCGTCGATGACAACGCTTTGATTTTAAGCTCAATCAATACCCGCTATTCTGCGATAGATTAGGGTCTTTCTGGATATCGCTCAGCAGAATGGGATAATATTGCTGATAGGTATTCCACGTTCCGCCCTTTTGAGGTGTCACGACACCCATAACAGCATCTACCGTCCCGGTCCTTTTCAGGTCCAGCCATCGCTGCCCTAACTCGGTAAACATTTCCACCTGGCGCTCATGCAGAATAGCGGTAAGTAGCGATGCTTTGTCCGTTGCACCTGCATAATTAGGCAGTCCCGCCCGGCTGCGAATATTATTCAGATCATTAATTGCCGTCGCATCACCCAGGTTGGCTTTAGCCTCTGCGCGGATCAGGTATTGCTCCCCTAACCTAAGCATCATCAGGTATTCAATAACCGCAGCCGTGGGTGTATTTGCCTTATATTTATAAGGGTAATAGTAAGTGGTGCCGATAACCGTCACGCTGCCTGTCCATGTACTTTTTCGATTATCATTAGTTTCGAAGCTATTTAACAAAATACTACTTAAAGCAACAGGGTAAGAGCCTGTTGGTCCGGTTGAGGGAATGATAAACTCCAATGCATCATAAGTGTTCGAAGATCCGCTGGTACTTACTGGTTGTAACTGCCAGATCGCTTCATTGCTGTTTTTTAGAAAAACGTTCCCTAAAGCAGGAACAAGCGACAATATAAAGGGTGCATTATTACTAATAAGTAAAGAAGATTGCGTTACCGCATCGGTATAATCCCCCGTATATAAATAAACCCGTGCTAAAAGGGCCGTGGCCGCCCATTGATTTGGCCTTGTTCTTTCAGTGGTTGTATTCAATAACGTAGCATCTACAAAATTCACGTTTAACAGACCTTGTGCGGCTTTTAGATCGGCTATAATTTGCTGATAAACACTCGATTTAGCCGTACGTGGCAGCGATTCATTAGCTTGATAGTTTGTGCTTAAAGGCATGGGTACATCGCCGTATAAATTCACCAGGTAGAAATAGAAAAAGGCGCGCATAAAATAGGACTCTCCTAACAAGTGCTGCTTAACGGCGGGGGTTAGTCCCGAAGAGCTATTTAATCCTTCGATAGCAGCATTACAGGTAAAAATATAAGGGAATATACTTGACCAATAATCAGATCCGGTAGAAGTGCTAACTGATAATGAATTGGTATAATAGGCTTTTTGTGAAATATTGGTTACCCCGTTCCATAGGGTGAATTCATCAGCGGATAACCCTGCATATAAAGACAGGGTCGGCAATGCATAAGTGGTATAATTTGCGCCGCTTAACTGTGAATATATGCCTGTTAAAACTGCTATAGCGGTCG
>Ga0207009_1141_pt1 | contig 10996 bp, 8 predicted proteins | sample Alteio_BWMinCont_81_FD_153479 | JGI IMG/M metagenome (GOLD analysis project Ga0207009, IMG submission 153479) | Enriched cells from forest soil in Barre Woods Harvard Forest LTER site, Petersham, Massachusetts, United States -... | ecosystem: Environmental > Terrestrial > Soil > Temperate forest >... | reverse complement strand
GTTCGGTCTGGGCGGCGCGGTGTTCACCAAAGATCTGGAGCGCGGCGAAACAATCGCCCGCGAGCGCGTCGAATCGGGCCTGTGCTTCGTCAACATGATGGTGCGCTCCGACCCGCGCCTGCCGTTCGGCGGCATCAAGGACAGCGGCTACGGGCGCGAGCTGTCATCCTTCGGCATCCACGAATTCGTCAATATCAAAACCATCGTCGTTGCATAAAAAAACCATAGCTGGATACCAGCTTCCGCTGGTATGACAGATATATGGAAGAGAGTGGCCGGGTGCCAACGGTGAGCATAGCGAAGCGGATAGATATAAGTAAACCGCTTGGCCAGAAATGGCTTGCGGAATGTAATGAATGGAAGCGTGGCCGAGTGGTTTAAGGCAATAGTTTGAAAACCGGTGAAGTATTGCGGAGAGGTGTCCGAGTGGTCTATGGAACCAGTCTTGAAAACAGTGTCGTGAAAGGCAAATTATTATTTTGGAAGGGTGTCCGAGTGGTTTAAGGAACTGGTCTTGAAAACTGGTGAAAATATACGGAGAGGTGGCCGAGTGGTCTATGGCAACGGTCTTGAAAACCGTCGAAGATTCAAAGTCTTCCGTGGGTTCGAATCCCACCCTCTCCGCCAGACCCTAGAGCCGAAAAATCCGTCATGGGACACTGGCGGCAATCGAACGCTGCACTTGCCCATGCAATTCATCGCGTAAATCGGCACGGGACATTGGTCCCATCGTGGTGGCCGGATCCAACGGATCGCCGGGTTTCGCCGCATTGAAAATCGCCAGCAATCCCTGCTCGAATTTTTCCTTCAGGCTTGCCGCCACGATCAGCCGCTTGGCCGACACGCAGGACTGGCCGCAATTGAGCAGGCGCGACGCGCCGATGGTTTTGATGGCGTGGTCGATATCGGCATCGGCGAGTACGAGATAAGCGTCGCTGCCGCCCAGTTCGAGCACCGTTTTTTTGAGATACTCCCCGGCCAGCGACGCCACCGAACGCCCGGCGGGCGTGCTGCCGGTCAGCGTCACGGCACGCGTCAGCGGATGTTTGATGACTTCCTCGACGCGTTTGCCGGGAATCAGCAGCGACTGGAACGCATGCGGCGGCAGGCTCGCTTCGCGGAACACCGACTCGATAGCCAGCGCGCAACCCGGCGTGTTGGAAGCATGTTTCAATAATCCGACATTGCCTGCCATCAGCGACGGCAGCGCGAAGCGGAACACCTGCCAGAACGGAAAATTCCACGGCATGACGCCGAGGATAATCCCCAGCGGCCGGTAGGCGACATAGCTCTTGCGGTATTCGGTGGCGACAGGCTGGTCGGCCAGGAATTTCGGGCCGTTTTCGGCGAAATATTTGGCGCAAGCAGCGCATTTTTCGATTTCGTTGACCGCTTCCTTCAGCGGCTTGCCCATTTCCTCGGCGATGATGCGGGCATAATCGTTTTTCTTTGCCAGCAGCACATCAGCCACCTTGAGCAAAAATTGTGCGCGCCCGGCAACGGATACATTACGCCATTGCAGGAAACATTGATGCGCCTGCTCGATAATGGCGCGTACCTGCGCTTCGCTATGCACCGGATATTCGCGGATGACCGCGCCGGTGGCGGGATTGATGCTGGTTTGCATGCTCATGTTTTTATCCGAAGTGGTTTATTCCTATAGTACGGGGGATTGGTTAATTTTTTGCTAGGGGCCGCACTTCATGAAAAAGATTATAATTCACCTCAACCCGCCCATCGTCGCTGCGCTTGAGGATATCCACAAAGGCGCTGCCGCAGATGATTTCCTCCGCTACGTAAGAAGTGCGGGCATGGATGGTCTGGGACAGGGTTTCATCCAGCCCGGTCAGCGACACGACGATTTCCGCCTCGATGTCGCGCAAGGCTAGCGGCGTGGCGTTATGCAGGGGGCTTTCCCCGTCGATCCGGTGCATCGCCGTCCATGTCAGTTGCAAAATGGGAATCCGGCTGCGTACTAACTTAAGGTCGTGAAACCGGCGCATCTGATGCCCCTCCTGCGTAACCTCCTTGCGCAGCATGACCATATGCAGATTGGCATCGACGATGCGGTTGCTGCGTTCATTGGCCAGGCGCAGCATCAAATGCGGCACGCCGTCATAAGGGCATATCACGGCAACCTCGCTGAACAGCACCCGCGCCGTCGGGCGTGAAAACTTGGAAAACACCAGCCCGGTGACCAGCGCGAAAAAACCAAACCCCGTCAGCGCTTCCAAGGTAACGAGCACATTGGCGACCAGCCCGACGGGGGCCATTCTTCCGAAGCCGATGGTGGACAATGTCTGCACGCTGAAAAAGAAGGCATCGGCAAAAGAACCCGGCTGCGCATGCTCAATCCCGCCAATGGCCAGATAGGCCAGCGCGAAAAGCAGGTTGATGCCGAGATAAAGCGCCACGATCAGGCACAGCAACTGTTTCCATGAAGCTGCCAGCAGCCGGATATACATATCCCCCAGCCGCAACTTGCGGTGGCCTGTCCTGACGATTTCCAATCCATCGTCATCGCCGCGCGACACCAACCGGCCGCGCCGTTTCACAGGCTGCTGTGGGATGTTCATGTTTACGGCCTGACCTGCCCGTTGCCATGCACGACGTATTTATAGGTCGTCAATTGCTCGGCACCGACGGGACCGCGGGCGATGACCGTGATGCTCGCCAATACGAGCCGCAGCGACACGGCCGGCACAACGGTGTAGAGTGCAAGGAGCACTAAACTCGTAATAAAAAGCAAGCATGAATTCCAGCCGAAATGCCATTTAGTTTCATGCCGGACCGGAGGGGGGACGTAAGTGTATTCCGTATACATACATGTAATCGAAACAGGTTAACGGTTAGGGAAGGAATTATGACTAAATCAATAATAGAATGGGTATAATGGAGCAATACGGTTAAGGTAACATTTATATAATTGACCCATTATTAACTACATTATTATGGCGCTTTTACGCGCAAACAGGACTAACACACAGCTTTCTTATGTTAGTTATGTTTCATATAAAAGAAGCAGGAATAGAGGCACGCATAATGGCCGACAACGATCCCAATAACGACGAGAATACATTTATCTTTGCCGGCAAAAGAATGGTTTTCGCCGGAATGCTGATCGTACTGGGATTGCTGGTGTATATCATGGTTAAAGATATACAGAAACTGCCGCATGGCAATACATCTCGGGTAGCCAGCGCGCCTGCAAACGCTGCGCGGGAAGTTGCTGTCGGATTCCGTGTCAGTGGCCGCATCAACCAGATGTTTTTTGCAGAACATGCCGAGGTTAAGCAGGGCGATATTCTGGCCTCGCTCGATAAGGTGCCGTTTGAAGAAGCGCTGGCGGCGGCTAAGGCCCAGCTCCAGGTCGCCCAGGCCGAATATAATAAATCCAGCCATCTTCCCACCAGCAACTTCAACGCCATCGAGGCGGCGCGGGCGACTGTTGAAACCGCGCAGCATACCTACGATACCGCGCATGCAGAACTGGAAAAGCGCAGGAGCATCATGGTCGCCGGACAGATGGATAATGTGTATGACGACGATGTGCAGAATGAACGCGACGCGGAATTGAACCTGGAAAGAACGCGCCGGGAATTGGCGCAGCAGGAAGATGCGGCAGGCAATCGTCCGGACCGCGCGGCGAATCAAGCCGCTGTGCAGGCCGCCCAGGCCAATGTCGTCATCGCCGAGACCAACCTCGCCGATACGCAATTGCTGGCTCCCGCTGCCGGCATTATCGCCAGCCGCAGCGGTGAAATCGGCGCTACCATGCCTGCCGGCGCTACGGTTTACACCTTGTCAGTCCCAAAAACGGCAGCGCCTAATCCCTAAGTCAAGCCCATTACGCCGCCAAAAGCTGCTGCTTCATGAACTGCAGCATAGATGACAAGGCCATGCTATCCTGATAATAGTCAGTTCGCAAAGCGTCCATAAGCCACGCCATTTTGCTGCCTGAGGTCTATGTCCAGAATTCTTGTATTTATAGTTGCTTATAACGCTGAACGTCATATCCAGAGCCTGTTAGCACGTATTCCACTACATTATTTCGATCGGGCGGCAGGCGCCGAGGTTTTACTGATCGACGACGCTTCCAGGGATCGTACCGTCGAGCGTGCCTATGCCTGGGCGCAATCGCAAAACCTGCCGTTGAAGGTATTCCATAATCCCATGAATCAAGGATATGGCGGTAATCAAAAACTAGGTTACCGTTATGCCATAGAGCAGAAATTCGATGTGGTAGTCCTGTTGCACGGCGATGGGCAGTACGCGCCGGAACTGCTCGACGCCATAACAAAACCGATTATGGGCGGCGAAGCCGATATCGTCATCGGCTCACGTATGCTGAAGCGGCGCAATGCGCTTAAAGGAAAAATGCCCTTCTATAAATTTGTGGGTAATATTGCGCTCACCCGGGTGCAAAACCGTTTCTTAGGTTCGCATTTAAGCGAATTTCACTCCGGCTACCGGGCATGGTCGGTGCCGGCACTGACGCGCATCCCGTTCGATTACAATTCTCCGGATTTCGATTTCGATACGGAAATCCTCATCCAGGCTGTGGATAACAAACTTCGCATTTGCGAAATCCCCATCCCTACCCATTACGGCGACGAAGTCTGCCATGTCGACGGGATAAAATATGCCTGCCAGATTTTGGGCGCAACGATCGTATCGCGGCTACAGAAATTCGGAATTCTGTATACGCCTAAATACGATTATATTTCTGTGGACGACCCGAGCGCTTATAATCTCAAATCGCATTTTGAAAGCACGCATAGTTTTGCCCTTGCCCGTATTTCCCCCGGGCAAACCATCCTGGATATGGGATGCGGCACAGGCGCAGTGGCGGCAGAGGCAAAAAAAATGGGTTGTACGGTCATTGGCATAGACCGTGCCGTGCCGGTAACCCACGCCGATGTTTTTGCCACATTTATTAAACAGGATCTGGATAGGTTGCGCAGTACGGATCTGCCTGCGGATGCGCCTATCGATGTGCTATGGCTGCTCGACGTTATCGAACATGTCGATTCTCCGGAGAAATTGCTGGTAGTATTGCGGGAACGCTTTGGCGCGCAACAGACGCGCATGATCCTGACGACGCCCAACATCGCCTTTTTATCCATGCGTCTCGGACTGATGCTCGGACAATTCAATTATGGACGCCGCGGCATTCTCGATATGACCCACCGCCGGTTATTTACCTTTTCGACATTGCGAAACTTATTGCAAAGCCATGGTTATGTGATTGAAGAAGTCAAAGGTATTCCCGTTCCGTTCGGTTTGGTAACGAATGGCCGGATAGGGCAATTGTTACTGTTAATCAATCGCTGGCTCATTAAAATCAGCCGATCGCTGTTTGCCTACGAAATCGCCGCCGTTGTCCGCCCCTTGCCAACCACGCGCCATTTGCTCGGCCTCTTAGAGGAAACTGCAAAGACAAGGCGTGGGGTAAACGCAGCCGATAATTCATAAAATGCCATAAATAGCGCTATGGCCGCTCTCTTTGCCACCCCACAGGCTGCGACGGTGAGCATGGGCATAACCTGCAAAAAATACATGAAAGCCAGGGTATGCACGATTCCGTCAGGGTGTATAAGTATCAGTAATCTTCGCTTGGTATTAACAAAGAGTAATGTTTTTACGCTATTCCGTAAGCTGTTATAAGCGATCCGGGAAAGGCGAATAAAGCCTCAATGTTTCATTGGTTAACTTCAAAATAGGGACTATTAGGGTGCCTGATAATTAATTTTTGATATACGAACTTAATTATTTTGTATCTTTTTCTTACATCTATGACATAAAGTCCACTTATTTTATTCTGTCTCTTTTTGGCACATACATGGCAGAAAACCTGGTATTTTTAAGAATCGTGCGTTCTTTATTATAAAACATGATTACAACAGTAAGAGCTAAAAATTAATGCGGGTTAAAAAAATAGGTTGAGTTAACGCTATTCTCCGTCTATAGCAGGATTAACATTTGATTACGATACCCCGTGCCTCAATTATCAGCAACCACTAAGGAGTACGTTATGAAGAATATAAATCTTACCAAGACAGCCCGTCACATTCTGGCTACTACCGCTATTAGTCTTGTGCTTACCTCAGGCGCCTATGCCACCAACGCGTTCAACGTCACCAATGTCGGCGGCAACACGATCATCCAAAGCCAGACCGGCGACGCTGAAGCCACCAACGGCACCGTCAGCGGCGCCAACAGCTCGCTCAGCGTGATACAGAGCGTGTGGGGCAACAAGCTGACTGTCGGCGAATACGGCACCGGCAACCAGATGACCAACAACAGCTCGGGCGGCAACAATATCGTCACGCTGAACGAAGGCACTTCTGCCGCGCCGACCAATGGCGAAGTCATGACTTCAGTAGTCAGCGGTGAAGCCAACGTGGTCAACTTAACCGCTACCGGCCCGAATGACTCTGTAAACGATACGACTAAAGGCCAGGGCAATAAAGTGAATGTCAGCGTCGCCAATCCCGGCAACAGCAGCAGCGGGGGCAATAAAAGCACCAGCGATATCGAGGGATTGAACAACGCCGTCACCATCACCAGCAACGGCTCCAACGCCAATTCAGTGCTGCTCAATGGCGCCAATAATACCGTCACCGTAGCGCAAACGCAGAGCGACCCGGCTACAGCAAACTTCGCCAACCACAACACCTCGAATGTCACCCTCACCGGTGAAACCAACACCTTGTCAACAACGCAAACCGGGATATTGAACACGGCGGCGTCCAATCTGTCGGGCGTTTCCAGCAACTTAAGCTCTACGCAGAGCGGCAATAGCAATGCCGTTACCTCGACCCTTCTCGGTTTCCATAATAATAATACGATCGCCCAGACGGGTAACAACAACAGCGTAACCAGCGCCGCGACAACCGGTTCCGACCAGACTGCCAGCATTACCCAGACCGGTAATAACGACACGGCGACCGCTACCGTAACCGGCCAGGTGAACTCCGTCACAGTCTCGCAGACCAACGGTAACGGTAACGTTGCCACCGGCATCAATCTCGGCCAGCAGAACACGGTAAAGCTGGCGCAGGCGGGTACCAGCAACACGGTCTTAGGCGGCGTGATGGGCTCGTTCAATACGCTGGCTGCCAATCAGCAGGGCAACAGCAACAGCATCCAGTCCGGCATCAATGGCGATTTCAGCCTGATCGGCAGCACCAACTCCGTGTTGTCGAATTTCAGCCAGACCGGCAACCATAACGACGCCAAGGCGTTCGTTAAAGCCTCCAACTCGCAGATCACCAGCACACAGACGGGCAACTGGAACATCAGCGTGGTCAACAATGCCGGCAACGGTGACGCGGTATTCGTCGCACAGACCGTTGACAACAATAAGGCGAATGTCACCGTCGGCGGTGCCCAGTGGAACAGCGTGAAGATTACGCAGGATTCCACGGGGGCGGCGGCCAGTACCGGTAACGCGGCCAACGTGACCGTCGCCGATTTTTCCGATGCCAACAATGTCGTTATCAAGCAGTCGGGCGTAAACTCGGCAACGGTGTTACTTGATAAAGGATCTATTGCCAATGATATCGAACTGACGCAAACCGGCAATAGCGCCGCCAGCGTCGACGTTCAACCCGGCAATATCCTGAACGCGGTGGTGCTCACACAGAATGGCAATGCCAACAGCTTCAATGCCGTTCTCGATCCCGCCGGTTACAAGAACCAGGGCACCTTCAACCAGCAGGGCGTCAACAACACGATCAACTGGACGGTGCAGGGCGAGCAGAATACCGCCGATATCAAGCAGAACGGCACTGCTACGCTGAGCCTGCTGCAAAACGGCATCGGCAACCATGTCAACTTTACGCAGACCGGCAGCGGCAACATCGCTCTTGGCGCCAGCATTCAACAGTTCGGTAACGGCAAGGTGGTGAGCATGACGCAGACCAGCAATCCCCAGGTCACTATCGTTCAGCAGTAAACGATTTTTACCTGCTTAAAGAAAAGGCCGTATCACCTCTGATACGGCCTTTTTTATTCCTCCCTTGGCAGGGAAAAAAAGAATACGCTACGCCGCGTGTTTTGTTTCCAGCTCCAGCAGATATTGCTTGGTCCTAAGGCCCCCGCCGAAGCCGGTTAGGTCGCCTGAGGCGCCGATGACGCGGTGGCAGGGCACGACGATACAAAGCGGGTTGCGGCCATTGGCCATGCCGACGGCGCGGGCCTTATTGGCATCGCCGACGCCTTTGGCCTGCTGGCCGTAAGAGATGGTTTTTCCGTAAGGAATTTTCTGCAGCTCGCGCCAGGCCCTGATCTGGAAAACGGTACCCTTGATGTCGAGCGGCAGCTCGAATTTCTTTCTTTTCCCGGAAAAATATTCAGCCAGTTGCTTTTCCGCTTTCTTCAGCAGCTTGTGATCGTCGTTCTGTTCAAGCGGGCTTTCATATACGACACGGCTGCCCCGGCCGCCATGGAACAACACCGCGCACAAGCCCTTGTCGGACGCTACCAGCCGCAGCGATCCCACCGGCGATGGGATGGTTTTATAATAGAGAATGCGTGGCTGCATAAAAACCTCTTTGTTCCGTCATCCTCGGCGAGCGGAGCGAGACCGGGGATCCACCTTTCCGCTTGCGCAAGCGGCAAAATGGATCCCCGGTTCCGCCTGCGGCGTCCCGAGGATGACGAGAATTATTTACCATATATCTGATCGAAAGTTCCGCCATCGTCAAAATGTTTTTTCTGCGCTTCCTTCCAGCCGCCGAAATCGGCGATGGTGACGGTATTGATTTTGGGGAAACGGCTGGCGAATTTCGCCGCGATCGTTTCATCCGTCGGCCGGTAATAATATTTGGCGGCGAGTTCCTGCGCTTCCGGCGTATAGAGATATTGCAGATAGGCATGCGCCACATCCATGGCTCCCTTGCGCATGGCATTCTTTTCAACAATGGCCACCGGCGGCTCGGCGAGGATGCTGATGCTCGGGGTGATAATTTCAAACTGGCCTTTCGCCGTTTCCTGCTCGGCGAGATAGGCTTCGTTTTCCCAGGCTATCAGCACGTCGCCGATGCCGCGCTGGACGAAGGTAATGGTCGAGCCGCGCGCGCCGGTATCGAGCACCGGCACGTTTTTAAATAGCTTGCCCATGAAGTCCTTGATCTTGTCCTCGTCACCGCCGAATTTCGCTTTGGCATAAGCCCACGCCGCCAGGTAATTCCAGCGCGCGCCGCCCGAGGTTTTCGGGTTGGGCGTAATCACCTGCACGCCGCCCTGGGTGAGGTCGTTCCAGTCCCTGATATGCTTGGGGTTGCCCTTGCGCACCAGAAACACGATGGTCGAGGTGTAAGGCGAGCTGTTATGCGGCAGCTTACCCTGCCAGTCGCGCGGCAGCAGCTTGCCTTTATCGGCGATGACGTCGATATCGTAGGCCAGCGCCAGCGTCACTACGTCGGCGCGCAAGCCGTCGATGACGGCGCGGGCCTGCTTGCCGGAACCGCCATGCGACTGCGTAACTTTTACATCCTGGCCGGTTTTCTGCTTCCAGTCGGCGATGAATTTTTTGTTGAATTCATCGTAAAATTCCCGCGTCGGGTCGTAGGAGACGTTGAGGATTTCGATGGGATCGGCGGCGCGGGCAACCGGTGCTCCAACCACAAGGGCGGCGGATAGCAGTGCGTAAAATAATTTCATATATACTCCCTATTATTACTGTTTCCCCTCACCCGCGATGGCTCTGCCATCGCTTCCCTTTCCCGTGCACGGGAGAGGGTTAGAAAGAGGGCATTAAAACCTGAACTGCGCACGCGACACCACGGCTTTTTCGTCGGGATGGTCTAACCCTCCCATATAGCCGCCGTCAAACGCCGTGCGCGAGAAATCGAGGTTGAATTTGACGGCGCGGCTGAAATACCAGGTGCCGCCGAGGGTGGTTTCAAAGGCGCCGCGGGCAGAGGCGCTGGGATCGGCATAGAACGAGAAGGCTTTTCCGTCAACCTTCAGATCGCTGACGCGCCCGACCAGTTCGAATGCGCCCCACTCCCCTGCTTTCGGATCGAAATTATGGGCAGGCGTAACGCCGTCGAAGCTCGCATCCTCGCCGGTCAGCACATAGGTGGCGATGCCTTCCCATGCGTCGTTACGAAGCCTGTTCACGTGGGTGCCGTTTCTTACTTCCTGATCGTTCAGTACATATTCGCCCAGCAGGCTGAACGGCCCGTTATAATACATAGCCTGCGGATTGATGCGCCACTCAGGGCCGTTGGCAAACGACCCCGTCTTATAGGTAAAATAGGTGCGCTGCCCGAAGGTCACATACCCCGCCGTCAGGCCGGGGGCCGTGCTGCTGCCCTGATGGATGCCGTAGGTTCCGCCGGCGCCAAACCCGATGCCCTGCAGCGCCTGCACGCCTGACCACATCAGCGGATGAATGAAAATACGGCCGGCGACATCCTTGTTGTTATCGGTATCGCCGGTGTTCGCCTGCAGATCGGCCGCGCCGTTGACCAACGCCAACTGATATTCGAACTGATCGGGAATCAGCTGGCCGTACGCCATGACGCCGATATCGCGGTACGGCACGAGGTTGGTCGTCTGGCCGCGCTCGACAAACAGCACGTCCGACTCCGACTGCCAGCGCTCCAGCCCTACCGGCACCTTGAACTCGCCGGCGCGCAGGTTGATCAGGCTATCGCCCGGCATCGGGTGAAAATCGCCGTAAGCGTCGAGCAGCGTGGTCTGCCCCTTGCCGAAATCGAGCTGGAAGCGCGAATCGAAATAATCGGTCAGCTTCGCCTCGATGATGGGGCGGGCGCTGCGAATGAGAAAAGTATTGGTGGTCCCGGCCGCGCCGCTGTCAAAGAACGTCCGGTTATCCGCCTGTAGGTAACTGCTCAGATGAAAGGCATATTGCTTGTCGGGGGAAGTAATCGTGAAGCCCTTGCCGGCGCCGAACTCGATTTTAGGCGTGATCGCCGCTTTGTTTTTTGCGTCTTCCTGCGCCAGTTCCTGGTTGCGCTCG
>Ga0207009_1140_pt1 | contig 11076 bp, 12 predicted proteins | sample Alteio_BWMinCont_81_FD_153479 | JGI IMG/M metagenome (GOLD analysis project Ga0207009, IMG submission 153479) | Enriched cells from forest soil in Barre Woods Harvard Forest LTER site, Petersham, Massachusetts, United States -... | ecosystem: Environmental > Terrestrial > Soil > Temperate forest >... | reverse complement strand
CTTATCGCAATAAATTCGTGCGTGGAAAGCTCACGATGGGGATGAGGAATCCGTTGATGCGATTTAAAAAAATAGCCATCGGCAGGCTACTAAAAAAAATGGTGAATCAGCCAAGGCCGCCTATGCCAGAACCGAAGGAAAAACCCATAGAGCGCATTATCGACGCCGGCCTCTGGGCACCTAGCGCTGACAATATTCAGCCATGGCGGATTGAAATCAAGGACGATAATTATTTTATCATCCATGTGAGGAAATATACCTCCGTCACTCCGTTGCTGGCGGAGATCCGCAACGGTATGCCCAATATGCTGGCGGCAGGAATGATGCTTGAGAATATCAGGATCGCGGCATCGGCGGAGGGAATGGCCGCCGCGTATCAATTTCAGGAAACAGGCGATCTGTTGCATATAAATGTCAGCCTCACGGCAAGCAATTCCATACATAAGGACCCTCTTTTCCCCTACATTCCCATCCGCTCGGTCAACCGAAAAAAATATAAAACCACGCCATTAACCTTAAGCCAGAAAGAGGAATTCGAACGCTCGGTGGGAAATGAGTTGTCCGTTTCCTGGCACTTGGGATTGCATGAAAAGCTAAAATGCGCCTCGCTGAACGCCAAGGCCAGCGATATAAGGCTGAAGGCAAAGGAGGCCTATTTAGAAATCAAGGACATGCTGGATTGGAATAACAGGTTCAGCAATGACCGGATCCCGGTTCGTACTTTACCGCTATCGCCGGCGACGCTCTGCATTATGCGCTGGGCGCTGAAGAGCTGGAGCCGGATAGATTTTCTCAATACCTATTTAGCCGGGACCTTTATGCCGCGGCTGGAAATGGACATCATTCCAGGCATCTGTTCCGCCGCGCATTTTACCATCGAATCAAAAGAACCTCTGAATGAAAACGATATGGATTCGCTGCTTAAAATGGGTGCCGCGATTCAGCGATTCTGGCTTACCGCAACAAAACTCGGCCTTGTTCTCCAGCCATCTTACGCGGCATTGGTCTTCGGCTATCTGGGCTCACGCCGGATAGAGTTCAGTAAAGAGGAAACATTGAATAAAAAGGCAGAAAAATTCGCGACTGACTTTACCCAACTGTACAAAAAAGATATCAACGATATTGTGTTCATGGGACGTATCGGCGTCCCCGCCAAAATCTCGGATTCCCGTTCTTTAAGGAAACCAATCAACGAGCTGTTAATTTGACCGCTTAAATTTTTTACTTAATTAATGAACCAGAGATTCCATTGGCCTGGCAAGCACATCTTCACGCGCGGTTACAAGAGCCTCTGCCGCCGGTAACGGTATTTCGGTGATATACCAGGTGATTTCAGGATGTATCGGGTTTTCCGGCACCTTGACTTCCGTGCATATCCTCATTTTTTTCAACCCACAATAGGTTTGGCCGATTTTACGCCAATTACGAGCCATAGGAAGGCTGGATTTGAGAAAGGCAAATCCCAGGTTGGAGCTGACGCATTTTTCAATAATCAATTGGCTCAATACAAGCATGGCTTCCAACTTATCATCATCATCATCAAGGATTGCAAACCGTGAAATCTCGCCATGCCGCAATTTTTTGAGCGGCAAATTCGAGAATATAGTGCGCATCTTGAAGTCCTGGCTTTCCATAGGAAGCAGAAAATCTTCGTCGGCTTCGCGAACGGTCAATCTGCATCCGCCGATACATAATTTGCCACGGCGCGCGATAAGTATATGGCTGAGTTTGTCATGCACGTCTTCCTCACCCATGAATTTATCCGTGTGGAAAATCTTGCGATACATCACTTCGCGCAGGCGGTAATACTGATGCAGCAACGCCCGGTCCGAGGTAAATTCATAGACAATGGGCTCGTCGCGGGATAACGGCGTCTTCGACAGCCGGCGCAAAATCGATGTCTGCAGATTTTCCAGAAAATTCTGCGGAGAATCGTTATTGTTGTTCAATGGTGGCTTCGACATAATCCTTACCGCTTGATAATGATATTAACCTTTTATTAGTAATTATAAGAAATGCAATGGGTAATTTTTGCCTATATTGTGCATATCTAACATTTTACCCTGTGTATGTCATTTCCAATCTCCCGACTTATCTAAGAATTTCTTACCACGTGGCCTTTATACAACATTTTGTAAAGTGGAATACTGATAACAAAATATGCCGCTTTTCCCTCGATTAAGTCATATTATTATATTGATTAATAAAGATAAAAATAGCTATATCCTCAAATATCAGATGCATCAACCAAGTGGGTTGCCAGCTGTGCATTTTGATGTATAGTCCGGCAAAACCCATTTGAGGCGCTCTTTATGCTCAATCCATTTATCGACTTACTGGCCGACCTGATCCATCTCTACATGCTGGCCGTGATTGTGTGGACAGTGATGGTAACCCTCATCGCCTTCAAGATCATCAATGCCTACCAGCCAGTCATGCAGAAAGTCATGTATGCCCTGAACAGGCTGATCGAACCGGCGCTTAAACCTATACAAAAACTGCTGCCCGACCTCGGCGGCATCGATATATCCCCTATCATCCTGCTATTGCTGCTGAATTTTGCCCGTAGCGCGCTGTATAGCTACCTGTATAACCTGTAGCCGTGGGCTTTTTCCGGCAACACATATTCTGTTGCACCAACCGCCGCGAACCCGGCCATACACGTGGCTGCTGCGCTGAAAAAGACGCCGAAAACCTGCGCGATTACATGAAACAGCGGGTCAAAGAACTGAAAATCCCCAGCACGCGCGTCAATAATTCCGGCTGCCTCGACCGCTGCGAGCTCGGCCCGACCATGGTCATCTATCCGGAAGGCATCTGGTATAGCTGCAAAACGCGGGAAGATATCGATGAAGTCATAAGCGAGCATTTGTTGGGAGGAAGGGTGGTGGAGAGGTTGAGGTTGTTCTAAAATAAATGCTTACCCTGTAATTTGAACCCTCCTTTTTTGTAAAAAATTAATTATTATAAGTTATTATTGCCAGAGTTATTAAGGGTTATGCATGAGTGCTGATAACGATGACAATGAAAAACCAGAATTGCTGGCCACCCATTATATGGGATTTCGCGAGCAATCGAAGGAAGCAACACGTTTAGCTGTCCAGGTATTGAGTCAAAATGCTCCGGAGGGCGCGCTTGTTATTATTGCCGGCGGCAACCGCTGCGGCAAAACTAAACTCCTCCTGCCTTCGGACGTATATGGTGAAACCGATAGCCCCGATGACATTCCCCGGCTAATCTTCCCGGAAGGAGATATCATTAAACATTTAAAAAATAATGGCATTCAGCCGCATGTCTTTGATGACCCTGAGCAGGCGCTTAAAATGTTTGGCGATAATGTGCGCGGACAGGTCATCATGTTTAATGGTGGTGACGAGCTCGGTACTTCCATGGCCGATCACGTGAAAATCGATGATCAAGGCAATATTACCGACATAAAGACGTTTGATGCCCTACTGGAATTGAAGAAAAAAGGCGCGAAAATTATTATCGGCATGGGCTTGCATTCCAATATCGTGGTAGCGCCTAATGATCTCGATGATATAGGACGAGAAAAATATGATCACCGGATTAAGATACTAACTGCGCTGGTAAAACGCCTTATGAAAGAACCGGGTACCCACCTGTTGCATCTGGAGCGCAGTAAAAAGGAAGTATTTGATGCCATCAAAAAAGTAGCGCGCAGCGATGAGTATCGCGGCCTTCCGGAATTAAGTGAAGATGAACACATGAAGCAGCTTATCGATACAGGCATGCCCCCGAACGATCGTATGACTTTTCGAGGAGAATGTTTTGGCCGGGCATTGCCGATGAATTGCGACGGCAAGATGATTATAAGCCTCTTGGAATTACTAGGTCAGAAAGAACCCGATGGTAACACTTGGTCGAAGTCCGCAGAAGAACAGGCAAAAAAACTTTTTACGGGAAAATATTTCAGGCCTTTTATACTTAATGACAACGAGCTTGCACGACCGAAAGAAAAAGGTTTCTGATCATCATCTCAGGAGTTGATGACGGCTTGCGAATAATGCAGGGACGTGTTACTACCCCGATGATAACTGACCGGCATTAATCCCATGTTCTCCAATTTATCCAATAAGTTAGGCGATATCTTCACCCGCCTGAAAAAGCGCGGGGCGCTTTCCGAGGCCGACATCGACGCGGTAATGCGCGAGGTGCGCATCGCCTTGCTCGAGGCCGATGTGGCGCTGCCGGTAGTCAAGGATTTCATCGCATCGCTCAAGGCGAAAGCCGTCGGCACTGAAGTGATCGAGAGCGTCAACCCGGCGCAGATGGTCATCAAGCTGACCAACGACCATCTCACCGAGCTTCTGGGCAGCGAAAACCAGCCGGTCAATCTCGCGGGCGCGCCGCCGGTGGTCATCATGATGGTCGGGCTGCAAGGCTCCGGCAAAACCACCTCGACTGGCAAGCTGGCGCTGCGCCTCAAAACCAAATATAACAAAAAAATCCTTGTCGCTTCGCTCGATGTTTACCGTCCGGCAGCGCAACAACAACTCGAACAGGTCGCAAAACAGGCGAATCTTCCTTCCCTGCCCATCGTCACGGGGGAAAACCCCTTGCAGATCACCGAACGCGCACTCAAGGCGGCGCGGCTGGAAGGCTATGACGTGCTGCTGCTCGATACCGCCGGGCGGCTGCATATCGACGAAGAACTGATGGATGAGCTGAAAGCGGTCAAAGCATTGGCTAACCCGCTGGAAACCTTGCTGGTAGCCGATTCCCTGACCGGCCAGGACGCCGTCAATATCGCCAGAGAATTCCATGAGAAAATCAACGTCACCGGCATTATTTTAACCCGCATCGACGGCGACGGGCGCGGCGGCGCGGCGCTGTCCATGCGTGCCGTCACCGGCCAGCCGATCAAATTCATGGGCACCGGCGAAAAACTCGACGAGTTCGAGGAATTCCACCCGGCGCGCATCGCCTCGCGCATCCTCGACATGGGCGACATCGTCTCGCTGGTCGAAAAGGCCGCTGAGAATATAAATCAACAGGACGCCGAGAAAATGGCCGCCAGCATGATGGCGGGGCAGTTCACCTTCAACGACCTGCTCGACCAGCTGCGCAAAATGAAAAAAATGGGCGGCCTCGGCAGCATGATGAAAATGCTTCCCGGCATGGGCAAATTGCAGGAAAAACTCGAGGGTACCCACATCGACGAAAAAATGCTGGCGCGTCAGGAAGCCATTATCCTGTCCATGACCAGAAACGAGCGCCTCCACCCCAAGCTGCTCAACGGCCAGCGCCGCGCCCGCATCGCCAGAGGCGCAGGCGTCGCGGTACAGGACGTCAATAAACTCATCAAACAGCAGATGCAGATGCAGGATATGATGAAGAAATTCAAGAAGATGGGCCAAAAAGGCCTGATGCGCGGCGGCCTCGGGGAGCTGATGAAGGGGTTATAAGACTAACCGGCTGATTAAAAAATCTTTAATTCTGTCATCAAATTGTCATATTACCTTCCGCAAATATTCATATTTCTTTGGATTATTGAAGGTATAATGGAATATAGTAATTAACGTTGTAGGATTCATTATATTATGGCTAATCCTGTTACACCTACTCCTCCACGCCCTGTTAATACCTCACCTGCCGCTGCTCCGGCAGCTGATCCTGCTGCACCTGTTCCTCCGCAGCCTAATATCCCGCCTGCCAGTGCTCCGGCGCCGGCTATAGGAGATTTTCTCCGTACGATATTCGGCAATGAGAATTCCGGCCCACGATGGGGTGCAATCGCAGGCACCGCTGCCACCGCCGGTATCGGGATGTTCATCACCGGCAGTTTCATGGGAGGCGGCTTTCTGGCAACCCTCATAGGAGGCGCGCTCGGCGGGGGACTAGGCTTACTCTTCGGCAACACGTTTAATAATTGGTGGGAACGAAATGTTTCAGGCCCGCAAAGTCGCTATTTGGCTCAGGAAGCTCTGCCAAATCCCAGAGCAGTAAATGTGACCGACATAACCATTAACCGGCCGGGACAAGCTCCGTACGAGGGTGAACTGATAGCCCCCGATCTCAGGCACTTTAACTTCAATCAATTAAAAGAAATTGCAGGCTCCGGGCGCAATCTTGGCGCTACTGTGCGGGAAAGATTTGAAGCTCTCGACAGAATCAATAATCCGGATGAACTTCGCCGCGAAATCGATCGTTTCTATGGTCCCCAAGGTGAAATCTCCCAATTCCTTGCCAATGCCCAATTGTGGAACGCAAGAGCAACCGAGTGGAACCAACCTGGCGGTCACCGTGAGCGATTAATCGAGGCATACGGCACCGCCCGTACAGGGCTTGGTCTTCCTCCCGGTCAGCCCCCCATCGCCGAAGCTCCGGTAACAGAAATAAATGTTACCATCCCTCCCAACCTGCTGGATTATGGCATCACAAGAATGCGCAACTATACCGCTGACGATAGGCCGGTGGCAAAAGCTAATGAATCAATCACTCCAGCCGATCGTGCTCAATGGCAAGCCGATCCCGGCAAGGCCAGAATTCAGGACCAGTTGTTGTATATCGAGCAGAACCTGCAGGCTGAAATCGACAGATTGCATCCGCGCGGCATTGCCATCGGCACCGCGGGCTTTAATATCGAAACCGCGTGGGCCGGTCAAAATAGAGGTTGGGTACAATTTGGTACGACGACCTCCATGAATATAGCTACCACCGTAGGTAACACGCTGGGTATGATGCCTAACGCCCCAGATGGTCTGCCCATGTCGGAAATAGACCTTTTTGGAGCTGGCAGATTACCCATTCATCGTCGAGCCGATGCCGCATATTTGCTGCATTGTCAGCTTACATCTCGTTTCATGCAAGGTAATCGCCTCAATCGACGGCGTTTAGAAATCGTATCGGAAACCGTACAACAGGGACTGGCATGGTGTGACCGTGAAAGAAACACCCAGGCTTGCCAAGATGCACGAAAAGAATTTCTGAAAGCTCAGCGCTACGTGGAATTACTATGCCTGCGTGACGATGCTAGAAACACTAGGGAAGCACTTTGCCAACGAATTGAAGCCTTTTCCACTGCAAGCGAGCAAAGCTTTCCAGAATTCATTCGGCAAGGTGAACAACTGCAAGCGCAAGTTCAGCAAATGAATCGGCAGATTGAAATACAGGCCACCCAGCAGTCACCGCACGGTGTTGCACCGGCGGCCACCGCCATTAGCCCGGCTGCATCAAACGCACAAACGCCTGTCATTCCTGCCGCTATTGCCGGTGCTGCTGCCGTTGTAGCTACTGCCCCGGCCCCTGCTGCTGCAAATCCAACCCCTCCACCGGCTTCGGCTATTCCGCGTCCTGAAGTCCGTATTGGAGGACAGTTTTTTAACGGTGCATTTAGCAATGGTGGCCATCAGTATAGTTACATGGTATTACAGGATACTGCACAACCTAACCAAGTAGTAATCGTAATTGGGCGTCCTTCTTCTGATGATATTGTTACCCATATCGCACGGGTAGACCGCACTACTTGGACCGCTACGGGCAATGGATCGAGAAGGGGTGAGTTCGTCCATGATATATTCACTACAAACCGGGGCCGGTTATCCGGCACTGTTACTACCAATCCTTCTTTATTCATAATGCCACCAGATAACGAATCGCATATCAGATGGAAAAACGCTGTTTCAGAGTTGATTAGAGATAACGAACCTCGCCCAACCACTACATCGCAAGCGCCCGCGCCGAATCTTGTGTCCGATGCCTTCGCAACTCTGGTTAACCATACCGGGATCAACCGGCTGCCCATGGCAGATGTAGCGGCAAATCTCTTCACCAGCCCTGCCACCCCGGCGCGCCCGGATACACAAGCCAATGGCCGCCCCAACCCGTTAGTGCAGCCCACCGGCAACACGGACCGGATCGCCTAACTCCCAATCGAATATTTGAGTTTCATCACCACCTCCTGCAAGGTATTGACGTTGACCTTCTCGGGCGGGATGGCCGGGCCGCAGATGGCGGTGACTTTGCGCCCCCACTTGCGCGGCCACATGCGGAAAGGCGATTTGCTGTATTTGCGCGAGAATACGCTTCCCCACAGGCCGGACAACGCGATCGGTATGACCGGCACGGTCGGATCGCGGCGGGTAATCCACTCGATGCCCGGACGGAAGCGCCCAAGGCTGCCGGTGAACGTCAGGAAGCCCTCGGGGAAAATACAGATCAGGTCGCCGGCTTTCAGCCCCGCCGAAATCTCATCGAACGCCGCCTCGACGCTCTTGCGGTGATAGGCGATCGGAATCGAGCGGTTTTTGGCCATCAAATAATGGACGAACGGCAGGTTGAAAATATCCTGATCGATAAGGTAGCGGACGTTGCGCGTGCACCCGGCATCGATAATCGGCCCGTCCATATAAGATACGTGGTTGGAGATAAGGATGGCAGGGCCTTCTGCGGGAATATTCTCGAAACCGATATAAGTCGGTTTATACACCCATAGCGTCAGTGAATGAATGATTCTGCGGTATAACGGCCCGGGATCGAAGGAACGTTTGCCCTGCGGAAAACCTAGTTTCGGCAGGGACGAACGCAATTTCGGCAGTAAAGCAAGCGCCAATGCGCGCATATCCTGATCCTTGTATATGCTAACTATATCATTTTTTTGGTTAAAATAGGATAAAATTCTGCATTGCGGAAATTTTAGCGTATAGACGCGCTGCCTTCTTATATATTTTCGCTTTACCGGTCTCATTATTACTGCTATAAACCGCGGCCTTAAACATTTTTGACCATTGCAAGGAACCTATGCCGACCACCATCAGAATGTCCCGCGCCGGAACCAAAAAACGCCCGTATTATCGCATCGTAGTGACCAATTCGCGCAGCCCCCGCGACAGCAAATTCATTGAAAAAATCGGCACCTACAGCCCCCTGTTGACCAATGGCGATCCCAAGCGCGTCACCATCAACGCCGAACGCGCCAAATACTGGCTGTCTCAGGGCGCGCAGATGAGCGACCGCGTGCACCTGTTCTTCAACAATGCCGGGCTGGTCGCCACCAAACCGGCGCACTCGCCCGTCCGCGGCCCGAAGAAAGCCAAAGGCGCTGAAGGTGCCGAAGCTGCTCCGGCTGCTGAAGCCCCTGCCGCTCCGGCCGCCGCTTAATTGCCATCCCTTATACAAGTCGGCGTCATCACCTCGGCGCATGGCGTGCGCGGGCAGGTCAAGATACGTTGCTTTACCGGCAATCCTGAAAATATTCTCTCCTATCAGCCGCTGACCGATGCCTCTGGCGGGCGGGCATTCAAACTTACCCGGCGCGGCATTCAAAATAAGCTGATTATCGCCAGCATCGATGGAATCAATGACCGCAACGAAGCGGAGTTATTGAAAGGCACCGAGCTTTTTGCACCCGCCAGCGCACTCCCTGCAAAAACCGAAAACCAATGGTCTCACGATGAGCTGACCGGGCTGGAGGCACGGATTTCCGACGGGCGTGTTTACGGACGGGTCATTGGGCTATATAATTTCGGCGCAGGCGATATTCTGGAGATTGAACTGGCGGAGGGAAAAACTGAAATGCTGCCATTTAAGAAACCTTTCGTCGGTAACATCCGGCCCGATGAAGGCTACCTTATCGTCTTTCCGCCCGAATATGTGGAGGCTAAGGAAGAAGAATGACCATCCCCCTTTTCTCCGCCATTGCGCTGACGCTTTTTCCTAACATGTTCCCCGGGCCGCTGGGCCGTTCGCTGGCCGGAAAAGCGCTCGAAAAAGGCATCTGGTCGTTGCAGACGCTGGATATCCGCAGCTTTTCCCATGACAAGCACAGGACGGTGGACGCCAGCCCTTATGGCGGAGGGACCGGCATGGTGCTCAAACCCGATGTCGTCGATGCAGCGGTGGAGGCAGCATTGAGCGCCCTCTCCCATCGGGAGAGGGGCGGCGTTAGCCGGGATGAGGGCCCTCACAAGATTAATAGCCCTCACCCCAACCTTCTCCCAGAGGGAGAGGGAGTATGCCCCACCATCATCTACACTACCCCGCGCGGTGTTCCCCTCACTCAGCCGTTGGTTGAACAACTGAAAAATCAGGACTTAATCATCCTCTGCGGCCGGTTCGAGGGGGTGGACCAGCGCGTTATCGATCATCACGACATGCTGGAAGTCAGCCTGGGCGATTTCGTGCTTTCCGGCGGGGAAATCGCGGCGCTGGCCCTGCTGGACGCCTGCGTGCGCCTGCTTCCCGGCGTTATTGGCAAGGACAATGCCCTCACGGAAGAAAGCTTCACCGCAACGGAGAATTTCGCTGGACTCCTTGAATATCCTCATTATACTAGACCGTCCCTTTGGAAAGACAGGCCGGTGCCTGAGATTTTGCTTTCCGGGAACCATGAACAAATCAGCGCGTGGCGGCTGGAGCAAGCCAGAAGCATTACGGCGGCGCGCCGTCCTGATTTATTGAAAAAGGAATGAAGGCCATGAATACGCTACAGAAGATCGAACAGGCAAACCTGAAGAAACTGGCCGAAGGCAAGCGCCTTGACAGTTTCGCCCAGGGCGACACAGTAAAGGTCAACGTGCGCATCATCGAAGGCGCCACCGAGCGCGTCCAGGCCTTTGAAGGCATCGTCATCGGCATCAAGAACGCCGGTGCCCGCTCCGCGTTCACCGTCCGCAAAATCAGCCACGGCGAAGGCGTCGAGCGCGTATTCCCGCTCTATTCCCCGCGCGTCGACAGCGTCGAGCTGGTGCGCAAGGGCAATGTCCGCCGCGCCAAGCTCTATTATCTCCGCGGCCTCACCGGAAAAGCGGCGAGGATTACCGAGAAGAAGGATGTAATGGATAACGAGAAAGCTTCAGATGCCTGAAAAGGATGATTCACGGCTTAGAGCATTGATTGCATCTCATTCAAGTAATAAAGAAGATCAATTACAACAAATAGCCGCGGTTTTAATATGTCCTGAAACCCAGAAACAGATCAATGCTCCGGGTATGCATTGGAATGATGGTACCATTGCTACAAATACACAACAAATTCATCCAATAGTCACAACAGCTCGCCAATTTCTTTACCGCGAGATTACAGCAGAATCTGCTGCGAATGAGTTTGCAAAAT
>Ga0207009_1139_pt1 | contig 11097 bp, 7 predicted proteins | sample Alteio_BWMinCont_81_FD_153479 | JGI IMG/M metagenome (GOLD analysis project Ga0207009, IMG submission 153479) | Enriched cells from forest soil in Barre Woods Harvard Forest LTER site, Petersham, Massachusetts, United States -... | ecosystem: Environmental > Terrestrial > Soil > Temperate forest >... | reverse complement strand
GAAGGCAACGCCCGCAGGGCTGGATCGGCCGCGACCGCCTCCGTCACCGGTGGGTGTATGAAATCGCTCTCGGCAAGAATGGGGGTCTGAACGGCCGGCAAAGCATGCGCCGCCAACGCGCCATACATTTCCTGCAAACGGGCAAGCTCGAGCATGAAGCCGCCCGCCGTGATCCAGCCGGCACCGGCTGAAGACATAAGAGTTCGATCGATCAACCCCGGATTGTCGGCGACCAGCGCGCGCAGGCGTTCGTCCAGAGCCGCCTGATGTGTGGCGATAAGAGACATCGCATCATCGTGAACGCCGGCGCCAGCTGTTTCGCCGAGAAACACGGCGACGTTGTTGTCCGCGAGCACTTGCGTTCCGGCGATCAGCTTGTCGGTTTCGGCGCGCGCGAAATCGGCGAATTCGCCGCCGAGACGGTCGACCGTTCCCGTCATCGCCGTATCGACGGAACCAGACCGCGCCGTCGCAAAGCGGTAGGCGCCGCACAGCGGCACGGAAGCGTGCAGTTGGTTGCTATACTGCCAGGTTTCCTCGGCAAAGCGCGTACGCGGCAGTTTTTCGATACCTTCTATATTGCCGACGAACCGTGCGGCAGGGTCGTTCTGAAACGCAGTAAATGTGCGGCGGTAAAGAGCGCGGCATAATTCCATATCAAGGCCCGCTGCGACGAAACCGGCGACACTCGGCCCGCGCGGAAGCGCCAGACCGGAGAAACTACCTTTCATGTCGGCGGCGGCAATTTCCCACACGTGGCTCGCCAGCGACGATCCCTGCTCCGCCATCCAGGCGACCAGATACTGCCCTGCGTTAAGACCGCCGCTCACCGGAACCAAAAAACCGACCGCCAATATGAGCCGGATCGGAGCCCACACTTGCGCACTGCGGCGGCCGAGCGGCACGCCATAATGGGCCGTCTCGACGATCATCACTGCGACATTGTAGAAAAGAAGGATCCCCGCCAGCACCAGTATGCCGGTGCTGTAGATGCCTAAAGCCTTGTGCAGCGCGCCGGCAACCGCGCCAAGATTAGGCGCATCGGCGGCGAGATTGCCGGGAAGCGTGACGCCGCGAAACAGAAGATCGAGCCAGGCGCGCGCCACATCCGTTTCGGGAGGCCGGCCGAAAAGGATGCCGTCGGATTGCGCAGCAGCAGGCACGCACCCGCCAATCCATAGGGCGAGGCTATAAAAAAACGGCGCGAAAAGGCGGCAGACGGCTCGTCTCATGGCGAGGCCTATTCTGCCATTCTATGGTTACTCGATCATGAATGAAGCGGTTTTTATGTCCTCACCATTGCTATTCCACAGGTCTTCCAACCTGTAATAATGCCGTACTTCGGGACGGAACAGGTGCACGACCACATCGCCGGCATCGACCAGCACCCAGTTGGCTTGCGACAGCCCTTCGACGCGCACGGCAGAGACACCAAGCTTCATGAAGGCCTCGCGCAGATAATCGGCGATCGCGGCGATTTGGCGGCCGGCACGGCCCGAAGCAATGATGAGATAATCCGCCACACTGCTGCGGTTTATGAGATCGATCATCACGATCTCCTCGGCCTGGCGATCTTCCAGCACCTTGAGAGCGGCAGCACGCAACTTTCCCGACAGACCGCCGGCCTTTACGGATGGGACCGATCCGGCCGGGCGTTTGCGAGCCGGTTTTACGGCTTTTGATTTGACGCGTGCTTTTCGCGCAGCGGGCTTGTTCTTCGCGGATTTTATTTTTCTTTTGCCTGTGGCCACGCCGGAAATCTCCCTGTTAGCGGGAACGCCGCCCCCGAATGGCGGTCGCTGATAATAGATTGAGCCGGTTGTCGAGCACAAGCCATGCCGGAGCCCTTGAGAGCGCCAGCTTCTTGCCGAAGCGCGCCGGATGCCGGGCTTTGGCAAAACGGACCGCGGCTTTGCCCCGGACGGCGGCGTCATAACCGGGACGGCGGAAAATAGCGACCGGCACTTGCGCAAAAATCTGCGGCCAGTGCCGCCATTGCGGAATTTGTTCCAGATTGTCCATTCCCATTAGTCAAACGAAATGCGCGTGTGAAAATCGCCGACGCAGGGCGCGCAAAGCACTGATCGTATAGCGCGTGCCGAGCTGCGCCTCGATACCCGTCACCGTGATTTGAGGGTGACGCGCCAGCGCGCGAGCTTCTTTAAGACGAACGGCAAACGGCGCCATATCGCGTGCCGGTTTGAGCGGATTTTGCGGACTGACCAGCCACCAGATCCGATCCAAGCCGAGACGCTTGAGCGCGTGAAGGCTCATCGCTCGATGCCCTTCATGCGCCGGATTGAACGACCCGCCGAGCAGACCGATGCGCATGTGGACGAAGGACGGACCGGAGCGTGGATGGGGGTTAAGCATTCCTTCGCTCTAGCAGGCCAGGCAGAAACGGGCAATGTCGCGCCGGATTTTATGCGCTCTTTCTCAATCCCTCGGCCCCGCCCATTGCTTTTTTGAGGTTGCCATCGAGAACAGCGAGAAAATCTTTCGTATTAAGCCATTTCTGGTTGGGGCCGATAAGAGTGGCGAGATCTTTCGTCATCTGGCCGGCTTCCACGCTTTCGATGCACACTTTCTCCAGCGTTTCGCCGAAGCGCACGACGTCCGGCGTGTTGTCGAACCGGCCGCGATAGATCAAGCCGCGCGTCCAGGCGAAGATCGAGGCAATGGGGTTGGTCGATGTCTCCTTGCCTTTTTGATGCTCGCGGTAATGGCGCGTCACAGTGCCGTGCGCCGCTTCGGCCTCGACGGTCTTGCCGTCCGGACTCAACAACACCGAGGTCATGAGGCCGAGCGAGCCAAAACCCTGCGCCACCGTGTCCGATTGCACATCGCCGTCGTAATTTTTGCAGGCCCAGACGAAATTGCCGTTCCACTTGAGCGCAGCGGCGACCATGTCGTCGATAAGGCGATGCTCGTAGGTGAGCTTCTTGGCATCAAACGCCGCCTTGAACTCTTTGTTGAACACCTCTTCGAATAAATCCTTGAAGCGTCCGTCATAGGCTTTGAGGATCGTATTCTTGGTCGAGAGATAAACCGGGTAGCCGCGTTGTAACCCATAATTGAAACAGGCACGGGCGAAGCCTTTGATCGACTCGTCGAGATTATACATGCCGAGCGCGACGCCGGACGACGGGAATTCGAAAATCTCGTATTCGACCGGCTTGCCGCCGTCATCCGGCGTAAAAGTCATCGTGAGCTTGCCTTTGCCAGGCACGAGAAAATCCGTCGCGCGGTATTGATCGCCGAACGCGTGGCGGCCGATGACGATGGGACCCGTCCAGCCGGGCACAAGACGCGGCACATTCTTGCAGATGACTGGCTCGCGAAACACGGTGCCATCCAGAATGTTGCGGATGGTGCCGTTGGGCGATTTCCACATCTTCTTGAGGTTGAATTCTTTCACACGCGCTTCATCGGGCGTGATGGTCGCGCATTTAACGCCGACGCCATGTTTTTTGATTGCTTCGGCGGATTCAACCGTGACTTTATCGTCGGTCTTGTCGCGGTTTTCGATGCCGAGGTCGTAATATTTAAGGTCGATATCGAGATAAGGAAGAATCAATTGATCCTTGATGTATTGCCAGATGATGCGGGTCATCTCGTCGCCGTCGATTTCGACAATCGGATTTTTGACCTTGATCTTCGTCATAAGCATGATCCTTTCTCAAGAGATATGGCTGCATTTGGACGCCGGCGTGCGGGTATCCATATTGCGGCCGCGGTTGATATGGTCGTCAATCTCGCCGGCACAGCCGGCCATCCGCCCGAACAAAAAGGCGGTAAAGGCGGCCGAACGCAAGGCGTCTTTCCGAAGCGTTCCCTGACGATAACGTGGCCATAGCAGTTTGAGCAACAGGGCCGCAATCACCGCATCGATATTGACGCAGAACACGTTCTTCGTAACGCCCGTATCGAACAGCACCTGCACAAGTGTATTGTAGAAGGTGTGGAAGACATTGAACGCGCCGCGCTTTTTGAACAAATCCGCCAGATACACCTCGCGCGGATCAAAATTGACCGGCTGTCCTTTGAAGATCGGATGATTGATGCCGGGAATATTCGCCGCTTCCTCGCCGACCGCCTTGCGCGCGGCTTTTTCGGCCTTGAACGTTTTGGCGAAAGCTGTGGCGATGGATTTGAGATCAATTCCATGATTGGCCTTACCGGCATCTTCCAGACCCGTATCCTTAAAGCGCTCGATAAGAAACTCGATACCCTCAAAGCCGTTACCGCCATGCGCGAAACCGGTATTGACCAGAAATGCGGCCATTGCCTTGTTGATGCGTACGCGCTCCGGCGTTTCCGGCCCGTCAGCCGAAACGGCCGCTTTGGCGCCTTGCGCCGAAATGGTGCCGGGACCGTTGGAAATAATAAGACCAAGCATCGCTTGAAACGGGAACAACTGCGCGGCGGAAGGTTTTTCGCCGAATAGGGCTAGATAAGCCATTTCGGTCGCAGACCAGTTTTCCAGAAGCTCGCTCACAGCTATGCCGCAAAAGCGATCTTGTTCGTGCTTCGCCGCAGATGCCGCAGCGCCGATGATGACGGCATAGAGGCGCGCATACCAAGGGAAACTCCGTACCGTCAAACGCGAGATGCGTTTGCTCATCAAGGCATCCCACGCGATCGTCGTCGTGATTGCCGCCAGTACCGCATCGCTGGAAGGATTGCCAAGCGTGGAAAGGTAATCGACCAATAGCGATTTCGCTCCGCGTGCCTTGAGAGCCTTTAGCATCGCGGCGGCTTTAGCATCGGGTTTATCCGAAACAAGCGCCATGCGTTGTTCGGCTGTAGGCTTAATCGTGGCGAAGTCGGCGGCTTGTCGCGCCGTAACTCCCGCGCAAGCGGGAGCGAAGGCGGAATGGGCAAAAAGGTCGATGAGCACATCGGCGGCGGCGCATGCCGCTTCGATGCGCGCCGGGCCGAGCGCACAGCACGCGGCCGCCAATACGGAATTTGGCGCGTCGCCGCCCGCGCGCACGGCATCGGCCACAACGGCAATGTTATCGCCATGCAGATTGAGGCCGGAGGCAAGCGCCACACTGAACAGCGCGTTATCATTTGTGTCGTTGATCTCGCGCGTAAGCGGAAGGCACAGATTGGATTCCAGCGGCAATCCGGCGGCGTCCAAAACCGAAACGCCGCTCACGCGTGTCACTTGCGTCCCGGAATCCATTACGGAACTGCTCGAACAATCCTTGAGATTCTGGCGCGGGAACACAGCGCCGACATGGCTTGTAAGCGCCATGATCTGGCTGTCGTAAGGCGCTATCGCCTTCACCACTGGCATGTCGATCTCGGGCGGCAGCTTGAGACCGGCGCTGTTGCCGAACCACGGCTTCAACGCCAGATCGCCTTCGGGTTTGAGGTCGGGCTTGATGCCGCTGAGCTTGAGAACTTCCGTGAGCGCCAATGGTATATGTGCAATGTCGGTGACAACCGCGCCTTTGGCCGAAAACACCGGCTTTTCGGGCGTGAAAATGCCGCTCACGCCGAAATGCTTCATGAACCAGCGCTCTTTGGCCTCTGCGTCATCGCCGCCTTGCGATAACGCACCCGCGTGACCGACGGCGCGCGTAAGCTTCGCTTTCCAGCGCCCGACCACGCAGGCAATCGCCGGTTTGGTGAAATCGAGCTTCTCCTCGTAATAGCCGCCCGGCTCGATATAGAGCACCGCGGCCTTGCTGCGTTCGTCGTTACCGAGAGCATGGACGAATTCGTTGGGCGCAAAATAGATGTAGAGATCCTTGCCGCTGGAAACGCAGGTCGTGGTGCCCCACCCCGCCGTTTTGAGATAGCTCGCGATTGTGGTGGTAAAATTGCCGGAGTTGGAATAGATGGCGATCGAGCCTTTGTGCAGGGTTTCTTCCGGCGTATCGCCGCCGAGCGCGCCGCCGAAGCGCACATGATTCCACGAATCCGCCACGCCGAGGCTGTTGGCGCCGAACACCTGAACGCCGCGCGCCATAGCAAACGCGCGAATTTCGCGCGCATCGTGCACCGGTACTTTTTCCGTGACGATGATTACTTTTTCGAGCGCATCGTTCACGCGGATAAATTCAAACACGCCGTCGCGCACGGCAGCCGGCGGCAGGTAGACCACGCCCACATTGAACCGGTGGCCGTCGGCAAGCCCCTCGCGCACGTTATTGTAAACCGGAATGCCGCCGATGGGCGTGCCGAGACTTTCGCCGCGCTTGCCGGGTGAAGTGCCGAACACCACGTTGCCGCCCGAATAGGCGTGGCTCACGGGCGTTACGCTGCGCGATTCCTTGCCGAGAATATTGAGCACGCAAACGCGATCCTGGGCCGTGGCGATTTGAGCCAGCGACTCAATGGCGAAGGAATTTTCGAATATCGGCTTGACCGCTGGTTTCAACATCGTTCATCCCACCGCGCGAAGAACGGCTTCGCCGGCTGAAGCGTCATCGGCATCCGTAATGAGCGAATTTTGCACGACAGCTTTGTCGTTGGCGCTCATGACGGACAACAATCCAAGTCCTTCCGCTATCGCGGCGCGGCCGCCAGCTTTCATCCAGCGGTCGACGCCGCGCACATAATCCACCACACTGCTCATTGCTGAGTCATGCGCAAAGATATGGTATGGCACGCGCAAAGCTTCCAGCACGTCCCTGAACGCCACCAGCCCGCGCACCAGATTGGGGCCGCCGCGCCCGATCACCACATAAATAGGCTGCGGCCCGTGCGCATTGACATATTCGCGCAGAGCTTCGGCAATGGCGCGGAAGGTCACGAAAATATCCGTGTTGTTGGCTTTGCCGCCGATCACGAACAAAACGTTGGTTTGTGGCAACCAGTGCTTGAAGCAAATGCGAGCGACTTCGCGCATTTTTTCGAAGGGCGGATTGCCGCCGAAATCAGATGAAATAATGCCGGCGTCGCCCAAGGCTTCCGTCACCAAAGAATTGGCGCCGCCGCCGAAGGTAAGCGCCAGCACAGTGCCTTTGGAATTGGTCACATACACATCGCTCTGACCTTGATAGGTGCGAAGCTGGTTAATTTCCTGCTCGAAATCCGGCACATCGTCGGTGAAGAGGGTCTCCGGCAATTCAAGACGCGCCACGCGCGGATCGTCGCGATCGAAACCGCATTTGAAATCGCAGGCGACGGGAACCAGCGCGCCCGGCTTTGCCGCGCTCATGCGGATCGGGTTCAGCTCAAGGGTGGTCATGCCGTAATGATGATAAAGATCCCATAATTTCGGCAAATATTGCACCAAGGGCGAAATGATTTCCTTTGGCGCGCCAAGATCGGAAAGCGCATGCGCAACAACGAACGATTTGAGACCGGTCAAGGGATCGAACGGAACTTCCACAATTTTGTCGCGCGGCAATTCTTCGATATCCATGCCGCCGCAATGCGAAATGGTCATCGTGGGCGCACGGTAACGCGTTGAATCGGTGAGAGAAAAATAAACCTCGTGCTGGGCCGGAACGCCGCCCTCGAAAGTAACGCCATTGGATTTGGAAACTATGTCATTGACGGAATGCTTGGCGAAATAAAGACGTTCTTTTTCGCGCAAGGCGGTTTTTACGTCTTTCGCGCGGCCGATAAGACCGGATTTGCCCTTTTTGCCAACCCCACCTTTAAACACGGGTTTTATGAAAATCTCGCCGTGCCGATCGATGAGTTCCTTGATATCCTGCTCGCTTGCCTCAGGACCCAAAACTTCGGAAGCCGGAAAGCCGGTCTGTTTGAGCAGTTTGGCCCCAAAGAGCATGCCTGTTAATTGCATCGTGTTATCCTTAACGCCGCCGGACATCGTTTCCAGAAAAAAACACCGAATTAGATCGGTTCTTTTTCCCATAAACTTCGAGGGAATAGCTAGAGTAAATTTTTTAGTTTCATGTGTGCGCTGCAACATTGCCGTGCGTTGCAGCAGGATCGATGCAAGATGCCCGTGTTCTGACTATGTGCGTATATTTCTTTCGCAATAGCGAAAGACTTTTTTCTTCATTATACTTCGTGCATGAGCGGATTTTATCCCTATCCCGGATTGCACAACATCATACGCGCCGGCGACGATAAGGACGGCGATGCGGGCAGCGTGACGCCGCACACCAATATCGCCGTCAAGCCGAAGCGCGAGACCAAAAAGCCCTCGATGTACAAGGTGCTTTTACTCAACGACGATTACACACCGATGGAATTTGTGGTGCAGGTTCTCGAAACCTTTTTCAACAAGAGCCGGGAAGAAGCGACCCGCATCATGCTGCATGTTCACCGTAAAGGCGTTGGGTTATGCGGCGTCTACACTTACGAAGTCGCCGAAACCAAGGTAACGCAGGTGATGGACGCAGCACGGCAATCACAGCATCCGCTGCAATGTACGATGGAGAAGGAATAATGGCATTATCGGATTACAAAAACCTCACGCTGCTTGGCCATCAGGTAGGCATTCCCATATCACCCGAAAAAGCGAAACTCGAAAAAGTGCCGAAGCCTTTTTCGAAATACGATTATCTCGTGCGCCTTGTCTGTCCCGAATTCACCAGCTTTTGCCCCATCACCAGGCAGCCGGATTTTGCCCATATCGTAATCGATTACGTGCCGGGCAAATGGCTGGTCGAAAGCAAATCGCTGAAACTGTTTCTGGAATCGTTCCGTAATTACGGCGCCTTTAACGAGGCTTGCACCGTGATGATCGGCGACCGCCTCCTCAAATCCATCGCACCCAAGTGGATCCGGGTTTCGGGCTATTGGTACCCGCGCGGCGGCATACCAATTGATGTGTTTTTCGAGCGCGGCAAACTGCCAAAGGGCGTCTATGTGCCGGATACCGGCGTGGCGAATTATCGCGGGAGAGGGTAACATTATTGGCTTATAAGTGGTTGCCTGGAGCCTCTTGTATATTATTAACCAATTCCCATCTTTTAATGGTAATATAGCCGCGGCTGGAGACTTTTGATGCTCTCACGCAATCTCGAACGAACCCTGCACCGCGCCTTGGCATTAGCCAACGAGCGCCGGCATGAGTATTCGACGCTCGAACATCTTTTAATGGCGCTCACCGAAGACCAGGACGCCGTTGCCGTCATGCGCGCCTGCGGGGTCAATCTCGAGCGGCTGCGCGGCGAACTCGGCAAATACCTCGACGACGAACTCGACAGCCTCACGGCCGCCGGTAACGATATCGACGCCAAACCCACCGCCGGTTTCCAACGCGTGTTGCAGCGCGCCGTTATTCATGTGCAATCGTCGGGGCGCGAGGAAGTGACGGGCGCTAACGTGCTTGTCTCTCTTTTCTCCGAGCGCGAAAGCCACGCTGTCTATTTCCTGCAAAGCCAGGAGATGACGCGCTTCGATGCCGTCAACTACATTTCGCATGGCATAACCAAAGCGCGCGATGCCGCGGGCGGCGCTGCCGCCGGCGCGCCTGCCGGAACTGAAGAAGACCCCGATCAGCGCGCCAAAAAAGGCCAGGAAGCGCTTGATGCCTATTGCGCCAATCTCAACCAGAAAGCGCTCGAAGGCCGTATCGACCCGCTCATCGGCCGCGCGAACGAGGTCGATCGCACCATTCAGGTGCTTTGCCGCCGCCAGAAAAACAATCCGCTCTTTGTCGGCGACCCGGGGGTGGGCAAAACCGCCATCGCCGAAGGGCTTGCGCGCCGCATCATCAAGGGCGAGGTGCCGGAAGTACTGCAGAATGCAGTGATCTACGCGCTCGACATGGGCGCCCTGCTCGCCGGCACACGCTATCGCGGCGATTTCGAGGAGCGGCTCAAGAACGTGCTGGCGGAATTGAAGTCGATCCCCGGCGCGATTTTGTTCATCGACGAAATTCATACCGTGATCGGCGCGGGCGCTACTTCGGGCGGCTCGATGGACGCCTCGAATTTGCTCAAGCCTGCCTTGGCGGGCGGGCAGCTGCGTTGCATCGGTTCGACCACCTATAAGGAATACCGCAATTATTTTGAGAAAGATCGCGCGCTGGTGCGCCGCTTCCAGAAAATCGACGTGCATGAGCCGTCGGTCGAGGATGCGATCAAGATCCTCATCGGCCTCAAGCCCTATTACGAAGAGCATCATCACGTGAAATACACCGACGACGCGATCCGCGCGGCAGTCGAGCTTGCCGCCAAATACATCGGCGACCGTAAATTGCCGGACAAGGCCATCGACGTCATGGATGAGACCGGCGCTTCGCAAATGCTGCTGCCGCAGGCAAAGCGCAAGCAAACCATAGGCGTCGAGGATATTGAATCGATCGTCGCCAAGATCGCGCGCATCCCGGCGAAATCGGTGAGCCACGACGACAAGGAAACGCTGCGCAATCTCGAGCGCGATTTGAAGGCGATGGTCTATGGGCAGGAGGAAGCGATTAACGCCCTCGTCGCCGCCATCAAGCTTGCGCGCGCCGGCCTGCGCGAGCCGGAAAAACCCATTGGCTGTTATCTCTTCTCCGGCCCGACCGGCGTCGGCAAGACCGAGGTCGCGCGGCAATTGGCCAGCAGTCTTGGCATCGAGCTTAAGCGCTTCGATATGTCGGAATATATGGAGCGGCATAGCGTTTCGCGCCTGATCGGCGCGCCGCCCGGCTATGTCGGCTTCGATCAGGGCGGATTGCTTACGGATGCGGTCGATCAGAACCCGCATTGCGTGCTGCTGCTGGATGAAATCGAGAAAGCGCATCTCGATCTCTACAACATTCTTTTGCAGGTGATGGATCACGGCAAGCTTACCGACCACAACGGCAAGGTGATCGATTTCCGCAACGTGATCCTCATCATGACGACCAATGCGGGCGCCGCCGACCTCGCCAAGGCCGCCATCGGCTTCATCCGCGAAAAACGCGAGGATGAGGACAAGGATGCGATCAACCGCATGTTCACGCCGGAATTCCGCAACCGGCTCGATGCCATCATCGGCTTCAAGGCGCTAACGCCCGAAGTGATCGATCGCGTGGTGGAGAAATTCGTGCTGCAGCTCGAAGGTCAGCTCGCCGACCGCGGCGTGACGATCGAACTCTCGAAAGATGCGCGCGCATGGCTTGGCAAGAAGGGCTACGATCCGATGTACGGCGCACGCCCCTTGTCGCGCGTGATTCAGGAACAGCTT
>Ga0207009_1138_pt1 | contig 11105 bp, 7 predicted proteins | sample Alteio_BWMinCont_81_FD_153479 | JGI IMG/M metagenome (GOLD analysis project Ga0207009, IMG submission 153479) | Enriched cells from forest soil in Barre Woods Harvard Forest LTER site, Petersham, Massachusetts, United States -... | ecosystem: Environmental > Terrestrial > Soil > Temperate forest >... | reverse complement strand
GGCGCGCGTGTGGTTCGAGAGATTGTCGTCGCCATCGCTAATGAGAATCATGACGCGGCGAACGACGTCGGGTTGGTCGCCCGGCGGCCGCGGCGGATGACTTAACTCTTTTACGCAGGCATCGTAAATCGCGTCGTAGACCGCGGTGCCGCCGCCGGCGCGGGTCTTGACGATTTGATCGCGCAGCATTCCCGCATCGCCAGTGAAGGACTGGATGATCTGCGGCTCGTCGTCAAAGGTCATGACGAAGGCTTCGTCCTTGCCGCGGCGGATCACGCTGAAAAGAAAATTGGTGGAAGCTTCCTGCTCGAATTTGAGGCGGTCGCGGATGCTGTTCGAGGTGTCCAGCAGCATGCCAATGCGCAGCGGAAGATCGGTTTGCTTGCTGAAGTAGCGAATTTCCTGCGGATTCTTGTCGTCAAAAACCTTGAAATCATTCTTGTCGAGGTCAGGCACGAGTTTGTTGCGGCGATTTAGCACGGTGAACAAGACATCGACGAGGTTCACCGGGACGCGGATCGTTTGATTGCTTTGCTGGGGAGGCTCCTGGGATTGAGGAGGAACGGGCTTTGCTGGCGCGGTGGCTTGCGCGGGCGCAGGTTGCTGAGCGTGGTCGCCGACGGCGATGAAAAAAAAGGCCGCCACCAAAAGAATAGAGATGAGTCCCCGTCGCATGTACATGGATTATAGGTAGCCCGCCAGCGCAGCGTCAATTCGGCGAGGGTCGTCGCCGGCGGCGGCTGAAAGTGTTTGCAGAAAATTGTGGAGTTCGCTGGGGAGTGGGGCGCGGAGCTCGAGCTGCTCGCCGGTGCGCGGTTGTGCGAAGGCGAGTTTGGCGGCGTGGAGAAAATTGCGGCCGAGAGGTGGAAGCGTGGTCTTGCCCATACGCAGTTCAGACGCAGCGCCGTAAAGAATGTCACCCACGACCGGATGCTTGAGCGCGGAGAAATGCACGCGAATCTGATGCGTGCGTCCGGTATGGAGTTGGACTTCGACAAGGGTGGTGTCGGCAATGCGGGCGAGCACGCGCCAATCGGTGCGCGCTTCACGGAGATTGGTGATTTCCCCGCCGTGCCAATTCTTGCGCTGGACCGCCATGCGCGTGCGGTGGATGGGATCGCGGCCGATGGCCAGCTCGATGCGGCCGTGTTCGTCTTTGAGCGCGCCCTGGACGAGGGCAATGTACGTTTTCTTGACGGTGCGGCTGCGGAAAGCGTCGGAAAGTTTAGCGTGGGAGAAATCGTTTTTGGCGACGAGGATGACGCCGGAAGTTTCCTTGTCGAGGCGATGCACTATGCCGGGACGAAGTGCGTCGCCGGTCCGCGCCAGCGCCTGCCCGCGGCCGAGCAGCGCGTTGACGAGCGTGCCGGTGTGGTTGCCAGCTCCCGCGTGAACGGTCATGCCCGCGGCCTTATTGACGGCGATGATGTCGTCGTCCTCATAAAGAATATCGAGCGGGATGGATTCAGGTTCGGCGCGAAGCGGCGGACGCTCGGGAGCGTCAAGCGTGATGCGTTCCCCGCCGCGCAGGTGCAGCGAGCCTTTGCCAGCGGCGGTGCCGTTGATGAGCACAAGGCCAGCTTCGATGAGCTCCTGGACGCGGGTGCGTGAAAGCTCGGGACAGTTGGCGGCAATGAAGCGGTCGAGACGCGTGCCGGAATCTTCCGTTGAAGCAAGGAGTTCGCGATGGGTGGCGGATTCTGGTGTTGGCACGTCACGATTGTAGCAGCGGGGAGAGTGATCGGCGTATGTCGCCTGCGGAGCCCCCACCCCGGTTTTTTTTGTAAACGTTGTTGCTAAAGAACTTGCGGACGTGGTTTCTGCAAATGTTGCTTTTAAAGGAGTTACGGGCGGGCGATTGCGGTTAAAACCCGAAGAAACGCGGAGTTGGCTTGTAGGTGTTGATTCTGAAGAAGTTAGGGAAGCGGAGATATAGGAAGTTGAGAAAGTAAAAGAGGAGCAGGTCCCCGCCTCGGCGGCGGGCAAACCACGCTTTGATCGGGATGACAGCGCACCAGAGGATACCCACCCCCGGGTGTTTTCGCGAAAGAGTTTGGAATCGCTTGAAAAGAAGGGAGTTGAAGAATTGCGGGTGGCAAAAGAGTTCGTAAGAATATGGAAAGAAAGGAGATAGAGCGAATCGAGAACGAAACTCGAAATTGGAAATACGAAAATCGGGACCCCTACCCCCCACCCCCACCTAATTGCAGAAGAGTGCGCAAACGATTGAAAACAAAGGGGACCAAAATGGGAAATGGTGCGAGGAACGACAAAAACGCGGGTTGGAAGGGGCAGGAAAAGCGAATTGGCGCCAAGAGGTTTGGTGAGGGGTGCCAGCGTCATGGGGAATGGTAGCACTATGGTAACCATTTGTCAATAGTAGTTTGTAGTAGTATTCGAATGCGTTGTGGAAAAACGTTCGAATGGTTCTTTCAGACAATCGAGAAAATCAAAACCCGCACCCGCCCTTGCAATCCAACGATTAGTATAGTTTTTTCAATCGCAGATATTCCTTGACAGGTTTTGCTACGGTTTCTTCGTTTATTTTTTCCTCGCTGCAGTAAGGCGTCTCGAACCAATCGGACAAACTCTTGGCTCCCTTGCTGGAGTTGCAACGTCGACAGCAAATGGCCACGTTGTATTTCTCGTTGAAAGGTCCGTCGTTATTGAAGTGCTCGATGGTTGCTCCGGAGGGGCCCATTGCGTGAGGGTACTGCTTAATCAAAACACCGCAATATACGCAAGTCTTATCTCTAGCTCGAATCTGCAGTTCGTCCTGCTTGGAAATACCGTATGTGTTGGACATTGAGAAGCAGCCACCCGCCCAAGAGCGTTTTAGGATTTATTGCCTCCGCCACGCGCCGACATCGGGAGCGCCCGGCGAGAGCCTACTGACTAACCGCTTCGTCGGTCGGGCCGCCAACTAGGACTGCTATAGCATCTAGGACATTTGTGATCTCTGGATGAATCTCGCTGGGTAACATCACCTCGGCAAGTAAAAAGTAATCTGCTTTTTCCAAGGGACCGCCGGCGGCCTCAAACATTTGGGGCAAGATGTCCTTCGAGGCTCGGACAGCAACAACTGTGGCATTGTCAGTTAACGGATATTCAAACGTCTGCGGCGGTAGTTGCGTCCTCAAGTAGGCAATCGCAGCCTCTGCCGCCTTGGTAGAGAACAGATCCGCCGGCTCGCGGGCAAGGAACCTATGTATGGCACTCGGGATAAGGAGATAGTTTTCAATTTCGTATCTCGTCCATCGGTGAATAGAGAGGCCATCGGCTTCGATCTGGTGTGTAGGAAAATCCCGATTGTCCCCATCCAACAGAAGCAATCCCTGGAGGTCAGGGTGTATCGCACGTAGTGCGAAAAGATGTGCCCGCGCCTCTCGGGGGTTGCGGCCTTCGTTGGAATGGAAAAAGGGTGTCTCGAAAAATTTTGATGCACGGTGATTTGTCACGCGGGCCCATGCTTCCAGTATCTTGAAGTCTGATTCTCCCTCGCAGTACAAAACTTGGCGACGCTGCTCGGCAAGGAGAAGGTCTAGTGTAGTTAGGCGCTTCATTGCCTCTCTTACCTGGTCTCGCTGATCGTCTCGGACGAGCTTGTGCGGTCTTCCAAGGAACGATACGACCCTAGACGGTGATGTCCCGTCTAGGATCACTTCTGAATGTGTGGCCACTATGAGTTGACACTCTCTCTTAGATGCTACGCTTCGCAATCTGTCGTAAATTTGCCTTTGGAGAATGACGTGGAGATGGGCATCTGGTTCATCAAGTAGCAGGACAGATGCCGGCCTGGCGTAAAAATAAGAAAGGAGGATCAAGACTTGGAGCAGACCGCTTCCGCCAGATGCAATGTCTAGCGCTGAAAGACCGCTCTTACCTTTGCCCTTGGGGATTCCCGGTAGATACTCGCACAAAATAAACGGAGTGAAGGCTTCATCGTAAACGGGGTCGCATATCCTGATCCGAAAAAGTTCCTCAATATCTGCCACCAAGCTATTCCATTCGTGTTCTTGCTGAGACACTTCCAACAATAGATTTCGAATAATGTCGCCAGGCTTACCGCGGCCGATCTCCAAATTCTGCGCGCCTCTGTCCATTCTCTTCTCTTCGGAGCCTATCCCCGAAAACGGAGGGCAATGAACCACTGAAACATCTAGCGCTGCTTTAGGTACGTCGGATTCCCCTTGAATCGGCTTAACGTAGATTTGTTCTGGACCTTGATATCGAAGCTCCATCGTTAATGACCATTCGTCCGTTCTCTGAAACCCTGTCGATCCAGTCACGGATATATGTATCAATCTGGGCTCGCCCGGCTTCTGCTCCGGGCCAAGCTCATCCTTGCTCAAAGCGGTGCTGCGGTCGTTCCAAAGCAAATCAAACTCGCGGAGCGGCAACGCTGTGAAATCCTTCCGCGTTAGCGGAATACCAGCGCGCTGTTTGGCTTTTCCTGTTCTGCCCTTGGCCTGACGCCAACGATCGAGCGCCATGGCCCAAGTAGCCAGTGATTGCAAGAGAGTGGATTTGCCGCTGTTGTTTGGTCCTGCAAGTACGATTGAATCGTCGAACTCAAAATCCTCTTTTGAAAACCGCTTGAAATTCTCAACCCGCAGTTTGGTAATCATCAGCTAGTTTTCCAGATTGTGCCTTTCAAGTCGCTCCGGCACGCAACACACGCGAGGCTGGAATAAGGTGGGATTCTATCTATTATCGGCCGCAAACGCCATCTGCTGGTGGCGCGGTGCTCTTGACGACGATCCACGGCATGAGCGGGGATACGCATTCCCTGGTGCAAAGGCAAGGGCGGGGAAGGCTAGTGGCATTGACTCTGAAGAGCCGCCCCTACAAGAGGAACGTTGCGGGCCACACGCGTTAGACTTATTTCGTGTGGTGCAAAGTTCGCGCATCGGTGACAAGGGACGAATGGTGAAGCGTAAAAACAAAAGTTTGGTGTTAATTCCGGTTTTTCTGATGATGGCCTGCGCGGCGGAGACGGCCTTGGCGGCGCAGGAATCCGCGGTACAGGAATCCACATGGCAAGCGAATCACGATGCGGGGAAAAAGGCGTTTGACGCGCATCGTTACGGAGAGGCCGAGAAATTTTATTCGGCGGGGCTGGCGCAAGCGGAGAAATTCGGAGAGAAGGATCTGCGGCTGGCGGTTTCGCTCTTCGATATGGGGACCATTTATTACGTGCAGCAACGATACGAAAAAGCCGAAAAGATGCTGAAGCGCGCCATTACGATTCGCGAAGATGTTCCGGGGCCGGATGAACCGGAATTGAATCGAGTGCTTCTGCAATTGGGGGAAGTCTACCGGGCGGAGCGCCGTTTTGACGAAGCGCAGTCTCTGTACGACCACGTACTGGAAATGAGCGAAGTGCAGACGACGGAAGGCCAACGGGTGACCGGGACGGTTTATTTCGATATGGCGCTGCTCTCCGCGGAGCAACAGAATTTCGCGCGAGCGGAGACGCTGTATTTCATCGCATTGCCGCTATTCCAGAAAGCAGAAGGCGCGAACAGCCTGGCGGCGGGCGAAACGTTTTTGAATTTGGGGCAATTGTATCAAGCGAAAGGCGCGTATGCGGATGCGGAAAAGAATTATCTCGAGGCGATTGCCGTTTTCGAAAAAGGCGGCGAGTTAGAGAATGCCCGCTTGGCGGCGGCGCTGGAAAGTTACGCAAATCTGTTGCGCGAGATGAACCGGAAAGACGAAGCGTCGCGGGCGGAGAAACGCGCGAGAGAAGTTCGCAGGCGCAAGGCGAACTGAGGCCGCGGCCTTGCGCGGAGTGAACCGCAGCGGCTAAAGCCGGCATTGTGGATGAGGGTTTGGGGAACGGCTAGAGGCTAGGCGGCGCGGGAGATGAACTCTGTGGGCTCTAGGGTGCCTTGCTTCATCATGGTGAGGAGGTTTTGGGCCACAAGGGGGGCCTTTTCACCGATGAGCAATTGAAGGCCGAGTCGCGGAGGGCCGTCTTGGGCCAAAAGGGCGTTCCTTTGTTCGGTGAACTCGATGGCGTAGTCACGCCGTCCGCGCTCGCGCTCGGGTTGGAAGCCGGCGCGCTGCAACGCATCGCGATAGTCATTGGCGGTGGAGACGAAGCTGGTTTCTTCGGTTGCGGCCCACGGAAGCGGGTAGGACAGCGGGCCGGGGGCGGTGCGAACCAAGTCAAACACGGCGAACAGCGCGCCGGGCTTCAGGACGCGGCGCACTTCGCGGAACAGGGCGTCTTTCTTGGCGATGTTCATGCCCACGTGAATCATGGAGGCGCGATCAAAGGTGGCGGGGTCGAAGGGCATTTGCAGGGCGCTGGCTTGCTGAAAATCGGCGAGCGCTTCTAGCTTGGCCAAGCGCGTCAGGCTGTTCGCCACCTGAATAAATTCTTCCGTCAGATCGACGCCGGTGACGCGGCAACCGTGATGCGCGGCAAAATATCTAGCGGGGCCGCCGATGCCGCTGCCGACGTCGAGCAGGCGCATGCCTGGCTGCAATTCCATTTGCGCGGCCAGCTCTTTGGTGGATTCGAGGCCGCCGACGTGAAATTCATCGACGGGCGCCAAGTCTTCGACCGTGGGATGGTCCATGTTGATGCCGGCGTTCTTCAGGGCGGTGAAGATCTTCTGCTCGAGGCCGCCCTTGCCGTAGTGGCTTGCTACTTTGGCTTCGGCGCTCATGATGATCTCCTCTACTGCGCAAATGCTCCCGGAGAAATCTCCGCCGAAGTATTTGATGAAGTAGATCGTTACAACGTCACGCCGCATGATTTCGTGGAAAGCTCGCATGCGGAACGGTGCGCGTGCGGATCAGGATGCGTCAGGCTTGGAAGGCTGCGGCGCGGAGGATTTGGGGGCGAAGAGGACGTCGAGGATGATGAGTGCGGCGCCGATGGCGATGGCGGAGTCTGCTACGTTGAAGGCGGGATAGTGGTAGGAGCCGAACCAGAGTTCGAAGAAGTCGGTGACGGCGCCGTGGACGATGCGGTCGGTGAGATTGCCGGTGGCGCCGCCGAGGAGGGAGGCGAGGCCGGCGGCAGTGAGCGAGCCGCCGCCCTGGCCCGCGACGAGGAGCCAGGCTAACGCGCCGATTACGACTACGGAGCCGGCGATCAGGAGGATGCGGGTCCAGTGCGAGGCGGGATTGTTGAAGACGCCGAAGGCGATGCCGAAATTGCGGGTGTGGACCAGGTAGGCGAAGTGGTGGATGAGTTCGCGGCGCCAGCCTTCGGCGGTTTTTGCATCGATCCAGGCTTTGGTGGAGCGGTCGAGGAGGACGACGGCGAGAGTTAGCCAGAGCCAGCGGAGGCGGCGAGGGAATTTCACGCGGAGGCGGCTCCGGAACCTTCGATTTCGGCCAGGGCTTCCGTGCAACGCTCGCAGACGGTTGGGTAGCGCTGGTTTTCGCCTACGTGGGTCGAGTAATTCCAGCAGCGGTCGCATTTTTTGCCGTCGGCGTGTTCGATTTTGATGGCTAGGCCGGGCAGCGTTTCGCTTTGCGTGGCGCCTGCGGGTGCGGACGGGTCGATTAGGACTTGCGAGACGATGAAGAGCGCGGGCAAGACGGACTGCATTTCTTGGAGAAGTTTTTGCAGGCCTGCGGCCTCGGCGGCGGCGTGCAGGTGAACTTTGGCTTCGAGGTTGCCGCCGATGGTTTTGGCGTTGCGTGCTTGTTCTAGCGCGACTAGGACGGCTGCGCGAACTTGCGCGAGACGCGTCCACTTTTCGGCGGTGTCTTTGGGAATGCCGGAGGCTAACGAGGCGGCCGGAAAAACGGTCATGTGCACGCTGGACGGATCGTCTTTTGATTTGGCGAGATACTTCCAGATTTCCTCGGCGGTGAAGACCAGGATGGGAGTGGCCAGGCGGACCAGGGCGCTGGTGATTTTGTGGACGGCGGTTTGCGCGGAGCGGCGCGATTTGCTGCACGGGGCTTTGGTGTAGAGGCGATCCTTCAGGACGTCGTAGTAGAAGGAACTGAGGTCGACGACGCAATAGTCGTGGATAGCGTGGTAGACGCGGTGAAATTCGTAGGCGGCGTACCAGTCGCGGCATTTTTGGACGAGGTCGGCGGTGCGGTCGAGCATCCAGCGGTCGATTTCCTCGAGTTGGTCGTTGGGGAGAGCGTCGCGCTGCGGATCGAAGTCGCTTAGATTGCCGAGTGCGAACCGGAACGTGTTGCGGATTTTGCGATAGGCTTCGCTGAGCTGGGTCATGACGCGCTCGGACATTTTCACGTCGGCTTGATATTCGACCGAGGACACCCACAGGCGAAGAAGATCGGCGCCCCACTTTTCGCAAATTTCCGCGGGATAGATGGTGTTGCCGAGGGATTTGGACATGGGCGCGCCTTTTTCGTCGAGCGTCCAGCCGTGCGTCACGACTTCGCGGTAGGGCGCGGCGTCGCGCACGCCGGTGGCGACGAGCAGCGAGCTGTGGAACCAGCCGCGATACTGGTCGGGGCCTTCGAGATAAACGTCGGCGGGCCACTCTTTGCCGTGCAGGACGGCGAGGTGCGAGGAGCCGGAATCGAACCACACATCGAGGATATCGTTTTCCTTGCGCCATTTTGTCGAACCGCAGGAGCACGTCGTGCCGGCGGGTAGCAACTCTTGCGGCGTGTGGCTGTACCAGGCGTCAGCGCCTTCTTTGGCGAACCATTTCACGACGTTGCGCAGGGCGGTGAAATCTTCGAGGCGCGTGCCGCAGGCGTCACAATAAAAAACGATGATGGGCACGCCCCAGAAGCGCTGGCGGGAAACGCACCAGTCGGGGCGCTTCTCAATCATTTCGTACATGCGGTCTTCGCCCCAGGCGGGAATCCATTTGACGCCGTGGATTTCTTCGAGAGCTTCGGTGCGCAGGGATTTAGCGGCGCCGTGGGCGGCGGCGTCCATTTTGATGAACCACTGCTCGGTGGCGCGGAAGATCACGGGATTGTGGCAGCGCCAGCAGTGCGGATACGTGTGCTTGTAATCGTGATGTCCGAGGAGCGCGCCGCGTTCGGCGAGCAGCTTGATGATGATGGGATTGGCAGTGAAGACGTCCTTGCCTTTGTATTCGGGCAAGCCTTCGAGATAGACGCCCTTGTCGTCAAGAGGCGCGTAGGTTTCGAGACCGTACTTTTGACCGGTGACGAAGTCGTCGGCGCCGTGGCCGGGCGCGGTGTGTACGATGCCGCTGCCCTGGTCGAGCGTGACATATTTGGCGAGAACGCCAGGAACCTGCAGCGGAAGAAACGGGTGCTGGAAGGTGGTGCGTTCGAATTCACCGCCTTTATAGGTGGCGAGAATATGAGCTTCCTTGATGCCGCATTCGGATTGCAGCGCGAGAATGCGATCGGTGGCCAGGAGGAGCTTGCCCTTCTCCGTTTCGACGACGGCGTAGTCGTAATCGGGATGAAAGGCCAGGGCGCGATTGTGAGGAAGCGTCCAGGGAGTGGTCGTCCAAATCACGGCGCGCACATCAGGGCCGAAAATATCTGCGGAAAGCCCTCCGGCGTTCGCTATTGCGAAAGTCACCCAGATCGATGGGCTGACGTGATCTTCGTATTCGACTTCAGCTTCAGCGAGCGCGGTGCTGTCGACGAGACACCAGTAGACGGGCTTGCGGCCGCGATAGACGTAGCCTTTCTCCATGAAATCGAGGAACGCTCCGGCGATGGTAGCTTCGTAGTCGAAGCTCATGGTGAGATAGGGGTCGTTCCAGCGGCCGAAAACGCCGAGGCGCTTGAAGTCTTTCTTGTGCTGTTCGACGAAGCGCGTGGCAAATTCGCGACAGAGTTTGCGGAATTCGGCTGGGGGAACTTTCCCTTTGCCGCCGAGCTCCTTTTCGACCTTGGTTTCGATGGGCAGGCCGTGGCAATCCCAACCGGGGACGTACGGGGCGTAATGGCCCGCCATACTCTTGGATTTGACGATCAAGTCTTTCAGAATTTTGTTCAAGCCGGTTCCCAGATGGATTTCGCCGGTGGGATAGGGCGGTCCATCGTGCAAAACGAAGAGCGGCTGTCCCTTGCGGGCTTCGAGAATGCGTTCGTAGAGATTCTCTTCCTGCCAGGCAGCGAGCTGTTTTGGCTCGTTCTGAGGCAAGCCGGCCTTCATGGGAAAATCGGTTTTCGGCAGGTTGAGTGTTTTCTTGAGTTCGAGTGGCTCGGCCATCATCGTAAGCGCTTGAGTATCCCCTTGTTTAGCTTGCAAGCCGTCCTTTAGTTCAGGTATGCGGCGGGAAACATCGGAAAGCAGTGTAATTGCGTATGTTACAATAGAAGGGAGCCGGTGTCAGCCGTGGGGGCCCGCGCAACCTTTGACGGACGTGGAGAATCCTACACAGTGAGACACCCAATGGCGGGTAGCTGCGTCTAAATTGAGGGGAAAACTTTGTCGGATTCGATCATCAATTTGTTGCCTCCCGGGATGACCAAGCCCGATCCCTCGAAGGCCAAGCCTTTGGAAAAAGTGCCGGTTCCTGCCTCGGCGCTTCCGGAATTTGTGACCCCCAAGCACGTGGTGACGGATGGGTTCTGGTCCAACCTGAAGCAATTCTTCACCGAGCGGCCCGTCAATGTGAAGGGCGACGTTCGCTCGCCGCTGATGCCGATGCAATACGGCGGCGGATTCACCGATAATTTGGGTGAGTTTCTAAGTTCGCGCCCGGTGCCGAAGGGGCCGGTGAACAGCAGGCTGGGAGTGGGTTGGGTGCCTGGCTTTGGCGGTTTTGGCGAGCGCATCAAGGAATTTTTCTCGCCATCGAAGCCGCCGGCACTGCCCCCGGGGATTCAGCCCATTCGAGTGAAAGACATCTGGTCGAAGGACGAGAATTACGGGCGGACACAGATTATTTCGTTTCTGGCGCACATCGCATTTTTTTCGTTGGTGATTTTCATTCCGTTGTTCTGGCATTTTTCTTCTCCAACGGAGGCGAAGAGCAAGACGGGTTTGGATGTGACGGCACTGGATCTCTCGCCGTACATCTCGAAGCTGCCCGCTGGCGCGCAAAAAGCGGGCGGTGGCGGCGGAGCGAACGACCACACGCTGACCCCTGTGAACAAGGGAAAAGTTCCAAAATTCGCGCTTACGCAGTTCACGCCGCCCCAAGTGAAGCCCA
>Ga0207009_1137_pt1 | contig 11121 bp, 8 predicted proteins | sample Alteio_BWMinCont_81_FD_153479 | JGI IMG/M metagenome (GOLD analysis project Ga0207009, IMG submission 153479) | Enriched cells from forest soil in Barre Woods Harvard Forest LTER site, Petersham, Massachusetts, United States -... | ecosystem: Environmental > Terrestrial > Soil > Temperate forest >... | reverse complement strand
AAGCCATCACGCTTGCCGAAACCAATTATAAGGGCCTGGTTATTTCGAACGAAGGTGCCAATTTTAGCGCAGGTGCCAATGTCGGGATGATTTTTATGATGGCGGTTGAACAGGACTTTGATGAACTAAATATGGTGATCAAAGCTTTTCAAAATACCATGATGCGGGTGCGGTATTCGTCTATTCCGGTGGTGGTAGCTCCACATCAAATGGCTTTAGGCGGTGGCTGCGAAATATGCCTGCATGCTGATAAAGTAGTGGCACATGCCGAACTGTATATGGGCCTGGTTGAGTTTGGCGTAGGACTGATCCCCGGCGGCGGCGGAACAAAAGAATTCGCTTTGCGGTTATCAGATGAATTACAGGAAGGCGATATCGAGCTGAATAACTTCAGGGAGCGCTTTTTAACCATTGGCCAGGCAAAAGTATCTACTTCGGCTTATGAAGCTTTTGAGTTGGGCTATCTTAAAAAAGGCAGGGATGTGGTGGTGATGTCGCAAAACAGGCTGTTGGCCGAAGCAAAGCAACATTGCCTGCAACTGGCCGATGATGGATACGTACAACCCGTGCAAAGAAAAGATATAAGAGTGTTAGGCAAGCAAGCATTGGGTTTAGGCTACATAGGCGCCAACTCGATGTTTAGTGGTAATTATATCAGCGAGCACGACGTTAAAATATCGCAGAAACTGGCTTATGTGTTATCAGGCGGTGATCTTTCTCAACCCTCCTTAGTTAGCGAAGAATATTTGTTGGGTTTGGAAAGAGAGGCATTTGTTTCGCTTTGTGCCGAACGAAAAACATTAGAACGTATACAATCCATTTTAACCGGTGGAAAAGTATTAAGAAATTGATTTTATAGCATATAAACTCTAATAAAATGAATGCATATATGGTGGCTGCAAGCCGCAGTGCTGTCGGGAAAGCAAACAGGGGCGGGTTCAGGTTTACGCGTCCGGATACGCTTGCTTCAGATGTGATCAAACACCTGCTGTCAACTGTGCCCAATGTGGACAAAGAACAGATAGAGGATGTAATTGTAGGCAACGCCACACCGGAAGCCGAACAGGGTTTAAATGTTGGTAGGTTAATATCGTTATTGGCATTGGATATTGATAAAGTGCCGGGGATGACCGTGAACCGCTATTGTGCATCCGGACTGGAAACTATTGCGATCGCTTCGGCAAAAATACATAGCGGTATAGCCGATTGTATTATTGCAGGGGGGGTAGAAAGTATGAGCCTGTTACCCATGGGGGGCTGGCGCATCGTACCCAACCTGGATGTCGCCATTGCTCATCCCGACCATTATTGGGGTATGGGTTTAACCGCCGAAGCCGTTGCAAAAGAATACCATATCAATCGCGATGAACAAGATCAATTTTCTTATAATTCTCATCAAAAGGCAATCAATGCCATTAAAGAAGGGAAATTTAAGGATGAGATCGTGCCGGTAAAGGTTGCAGAAACCTATGTAGACGAAAACGGCAAAAAAAAGAACAGGGAATTTACCGTGGATACCGACGAAGGACCGCGGGCCGATACTTCTATAGATGCCCTATCAAAACTTAAACCTGTATTTGATGCTAAAGGCGTGGTTACCGCAGGAAACTCATCGCAAACAAGCGACGGGGCAGCCTTTGTGATGGTGGTAAGCGAGCGTTTTTTGAAAGCGAATAATCTCAAGCCTATCGCGCGTTTGGTTAATTATGCAGTTGTAGGTGTTCCCCCGCGTATTATGGGTATAGGTCCGTTGTTTGCCATTCCGAAGGTTTTGAAAATGGCCGGGATGAAACAGCAGGATATAGATTTAATTGAACTTAATGAAGCCTTTGCCTCACAATCATTGGCTGTTATTAAAGGTTTGGAGCTGAACCCGGAGATAGTTAATGTAAACGGTGGCGCCATCGCGTTGGGCCACCCGTTGGGTTGTACAGGTACCAAACTTTCGGTGCAGCTTTTTAATGAATTGAAACGAAGAGAAAAAAAATATGGCATGGTTACCATGTGCGTAGGCACGGGCCAGTGAGCAGCAGGCATTTTTGAATTATTATAACAACATCGCTTAAGTACAAGGTTTTACATAATTAATAAAGTTGCAAATGGGAATAGGTACACGATTGTTTGATTGCATGGCAGCGCAGGCAAAAGAGCCCCGTGCCGACCTGTTGAATGCTAAAGTAAATGGTGTATGGAAATCATATACCACAGCAGAAGTGCATGACCTGGTTAATCAATTATCCGCTGCTTTGTTAAATATGGGCATTTCTGGTGGAGACGGCACGACCGAAGGCAGGGATAAAGTTGGACTTATCAGCAGCGGCAGACCGGAATGGCTGATAGTTGATCTTGCCGTACAGCAAATTGGCGCCGTATTGGTACCGTTGTATCCTAATACCAGCAACAAAGAGATTGAGCAAATATTAATTGAGGCTGAGGTTAAGTTACTATTCGTAAGTAATAAAGAACTATGTGATAAAGTACGGCAGGTACGCGCAGATGTACCCTCGTTAAAAGATATTTTTGCTTTTGATATTATTGCCGATTGTACCAATTGGAGCGAATTATTAAAGCCCATACAGGAAACGGATCGTCTGCATATAACCGCGATAAGCAGCACCATTAAAGAAGATGATGTTACTACGATCATCTATACCTCCGGGACTACCGGCAGACCCAAAGGGGTGATGTTAACACATAAAAATATTTTAAGTAATGCCATGGCTTCGAGTGATGTGCTTAACCAAATCCCTTTAGCCGAAAAACGAGCGCTAAGCTTCCTGCCAATGAACCACATTTTTGAAAAAATGTGTACCTATATCTACCTCTTTAATGGTTTTTCTATTTACTATGCCGAAAGCATGGATACCATTGGACCCAACTTAAAGGAAGTTAAACCTTACATTTTTACAGCTGTTCCGCGTTTGCTGGAAAAGGTATTTGAGAAAATAATGATTGAAGGGCAAAAGCTAACCGGTATAAAAAGGGAGATATTTTTATGGTCGATAAAGATTGCAGATCAGTTTGAGATTCATCATCAAAGTATAGGCTATAAACTCAAACTGGCTATTGCTGACAAACTGGTTTACAGCAAATGGCGCAATGCAATAGGCGGCAATGTAAAGGCCATAGTAGTTGGAAGCTCGGCAACCCCTATACGGCTCGAAAGGATCTTTACAGCTGCTGATATAGTTATTTTGGAGGGTTATGGGCTTACCGAAACCTCGCCGGTAATTGCCGTTAATCAGTATGATAAAAATAAAAGAAAGTTTGGTACGGTTGGGCCGTTGTTAGCCGGTGTGCAGGTAAAAATTGCTGATGACGGCGAAATACTTTGCAAGGGCCCTAACGTGATGGTTGGGTACTATAAAAATCCCGCACTTACTGCAGAAGTGATAAAAGATGACTGGTTCCATACCGGTGATATTGGGGAGTTGGACAAGGATTCGTTCCTGAAGATAACTGACCGGAAGAAAGAGATCTTTAAAACATCCGGTGGTAAATATGTAGCACCGTTGCCCATCGAGAATAAAATGAAAGAGAATCATTTTATTGAACAAATGATGGTGATAGGAGCAGATAAAAAGTTTGTTTCGGCTCTAATTGTGCCTTCATACACCAATTTAAAACCCTGGTGCAAAGAAAATGATATAGCCTATACCAGTAATGAGCAAATTATTAAAGATAAACGCGTTATCGACCTCTACCAGTCAATTATCGATGGTTTTAACCCGGAGTTTAACCATGTAGAACAGGTAAAAAAAATCAAGTTGCTGCCGGATGAATGGACCATTGAAAGCGGCGAACTTACACCTACCGGTAAAATGAAACGAAAAATAATTACCGAAAAATATAATGCGGAAATTGAAAGCATATATGCCGAAGAATTCAACTTCAACCCGGCTAATTAAAAAAATAAGATGAGCACATTTCAATTAACGGTAAAAGAAAGACTGGCGGTGATCGCGCTGGATAGAGGGCGTTCAAATCCTATCAATCATCAAATGATCAAAGAACTAACCTCCCGGATAAAAGAACTGGAAACCGATGATAGCATTGGTGGGGTTGTTATAACCGGGAAAGAAGGCTTTTTTTCTTCAGGTATCGACCTGATTGAAGCTTATGATTATAATGAAGATCAAACCCGTGAGTTTTGGACTGATTTTTTAACGTTACAAGCCGTTCTGGCTGCTTTTAAAAAGCCATTGGTTGCCGCTTTAAGCGGCCACAGCCCTGCCGGTGGATGTATAATGGCCATTTGTTGTGATTATAGGGTAATGGCCGAAGGGGAGTTTATTATCGGGTTGAATGAGGTTCCGGTTGGTATTATTGTACCCGATTTTGTTTTTAGCCTATATGCCTTTTGGCTGGGTGAGCGCAAGGCTTACCAGGCTTTATTGGAAGGAAAGCTTTTTACAGTAAATGAAGCATACGCTATCGGGTTGATAGATGAGGTAGCTACTTCTCAGAATTTATTAGTTGCAGCAGAGAAAAAGATCCGAGCCTATATGAAACTAAACCCCATTACCTGGAGCCAAAGTAAATTAAACCTGAGGAGTGAATTGTTAAGTAAAATAAAAGCCGACCAAACCCCCGTTTTGCAAAGTATGCTTAAACAATGGTGGGCACCGGCAACCCGACAGGGGTTACAATTAATGATTCAAAACCTAAAATCAAAAAACACACCTGCTGCTAATTGATTATCATGAGCGATCCAAATAAAAATACTAAGGGGCTGTTAAAAGACGATGCTTTAAAAGGAAAAACCATTATTATAACAGGCGGTGGTACGGGCCTGGGCCGATCAATGGGAACGTATTTTTTAACGTTAGGGGCCAATTTGGTAATAACCAGCCGTAAACTGGATGTGCTTGAACAAACCGCCAAAGAAATGGAAACCGGAACCGGCGGCAAAGTATTAGCAGTTGCCTGTGATGTTAGAAAATATGATGAGGTTGAAAAAATGCTGGAGCAGTCGGTCGAGATATTTGGACGCGTAGATGTACTGCTGAATAATGCAGCCGGCAATTTTATTTCTCCGACTGAAAGGTTATCTGCAAATGCGTTTTCGACCGTAATTGACATTGTTTTAAAAGGCTCTGCTAATTGTTCCTTAGCTTTAGGTAAATATTGGATCGCTGAAAAAATACCGGGTAATATTTTAAACATCATTACTACCTACGCTTTTACCGGTTCGGCCTATGTGGTTCCCTCAGCTTGTGCAAAGGGTGGTGTGCTGGCTATGACGCGCTCATTAGCGGTAGAGTGGGGCAGGCATGGCATCCGCAGCAACGCCATTGCCCCGGGACCGTTCCCAACAAAAGGTGCCTGGGATCGTTTGTTGCCCGGCGATATGGCTCGAAAATTTGATTTCAAAAATCGCGTACCGCTAAAACGGGTAGGCGAGCACCAGGAACTGGCCAACCTGGCGGCGTTCCTGGTATCCGACTTCTCCGGCTATATCAATGGTGAAGTGATTACTATTGACGGCGGTGAATGGTTGCAGGGTGCTGGTCAGTTTAATGCCTTAGAGATGATGCCGCCCGCCATGTGGGACAGTATTGAACAGGCAACCCGCAACGCAAAAACCTGAGTTAAACATTAAAACGGAAATGCATAATGTCACCGTCTTGCACAATATAGGTTTTGCCTTCAATTCCCAGCTTGCCGTTTTCTTTTATAACAGCTTCTGAGCCATTGAATTTTACAAAGTCGTCATACTTGATCACCTCGGCACGGATAAAACCTTTTTCAAAGTCGGTATGGATAACGCCGGCCGCTTGTGGGGCAGTAAAACCTTTGGTAATGGTCCACGCGCGCACTTCCTGTACACCTGCTGTAAAGTAGGTGGCCAGGTTAAGTAGTTTGTAGGCGGCTTTGATTAACTTATTAACGCCCGATTCGGCCAAACCTAAATCATCCAAAAACATTTGGCGTTCTTCATACGATTCCAATTCGGCTATTTCAGCCTCTATTTGAGCCGATATAACCAGCACTTCCGCATTCTCATCTTTCACAGCTTCCCGCACCTTGTCAACATAAGCATTGCCGGTATTTACAGCAGCCTCGTCAACATTACATACATATAACACCGGTTTGGCAGTAAGCAGCCACAAGTCGGCTATATATTCTTTATCTTCTTCAGCAACCGGTGCCGTACGTGCCGATTTGCCGGTTAGTAAGTGTTGTTTGTATACGGTAAGCACATCAAAGGTTTTTTTAGCCTCTTTGTCTCCACCGGTCTTGGCCATTTTTTCAACCTTTTGTATCTTTTTTTCTATCGAGTCAAGATCTTTTAACTGCAGCTCTGTATCAATAATTTCTTTGTCGCGTATCGGGTCAACACTACCGTCAACGTGAATTACGTTGTCATTATCAAAGCAACGCAGTACGTGTAATATGGCATTGGTTGCGCGGATATTGCCTAAAAACTGGTTACCCAAACCTTCGCCTTTGCTGGCGCCTTTAACCAGCCCCGCAATGTCTACAATCTCGATAACGTTTGGCACCACATTTTTTGGTACTACAATTTCCGTTAATTTGGTTAGTCGCTCGTCCGGAACGGTAATTACACCCACATTAGGTTCTATAGTACAAAACGGAAAGTTGGCAGCCTGTGCCTTAGCGTTTGATAAGCAATTAAAAAGAGTTGATTTACCTACATTCGGCAAACCTACTATACCACATTGTAAACCCATTTGTTTTTAGTTGATGGTTGATAGTTCATGGATCATAGTGAAATTTGCTATCAACTATGATCTATGAACCATGAACAGATTTTGCGCAAAGATAACAGAAAATACTACGGGATAATTTGAAAAAATAAACGACTTTTGCCAAAGATTGAAACGGACAAAAACAGATCACTAAATATGTAAACAAGAGGGCATTATATGGAAGAAATAGTTGAGCAAATAGAATTGTTACTGGAGCAGGATAGTACTCCGCAGCTTAAAAAATATCTTAACAGCCTCAACATATCTGATGTTGCAGAGCTGATAGATGAACTTCCTGAACATGGCCCTAAATTTATTGAAACTTTATCGCTCAACCGGGCGGTGAACGTTTTCCGTATCCTTGAGTTTCCTACGCAGGAGCGGATAATCAAAAAACTTTCAGGAGAAAGAATAGCTGCGTTAATTAATGAGCTACCGCCGGATGATCGTACCTCGTTATTCAGCGAAATGCATGGCGATACAGTTAATTCGCTGATACTGCACCTCTCTCCGGATGATAGAAAAGAGGCTTTATCATTATTAGGATATAAAGAAGATAGCGTTGGGCGGCTGATGACGCCGGATTATATTGTCGTAAAGAAAACCTGGGATGTTACCCGTGTTCTTTCTCACATTCGCCGGTATGGTAAAAATTCAGAAACTATTGATGTAATTTATGTAGTTGATGAGCATGGCGTATTGCTGGATGATATCAGGATACGTGAAATTTTATTGGTTAAGCCTGAAACCAAAGTGAGCGACCTGATGGATGGTCGTCTCATTTCGCTCAACGTAACCGACCCACAGGAAGAGGTTATTAATGTATTCAGAATGAATAACCGTGTGGCGCTGCCGGTAACTGACGATGCTAATATATTGCTTGGTATTGTTACAGTAGATGATATTTTATGGATAGCCAACGAAGAATATACCGAAGACATACAAAAAATTGGTGGTACCGAGGCGCTGGATGAACCTTATTTGGATATTAATTTATTCAGGCTGGTACGTAAGCGGGTAGGTTGGCTTATTATACTTTTTTTAAGCGAAATGCTAACGTCGAGCGCTATGCAGTATTTTAATGATGAGATAGCTGTGGTGATACAGCTGACATTTTTTATCCCGTTAATTATGTCTAGCGGGGGGAACAGCGGCTCTCAGGCATCAACCTTAATTATACAGGCTATGGCATTAGGGGAAGTTACCATCGCCGATTGGTGGCGGGTTATGCGCCGCGAGTTACTTTCGGGGTTAATGCTGGGTGTAATATTGGGCATTATCGGGTTTTTCCGGATATATTTCTGGAGCTTGTTCAGTAATATTTACGGGGCATATTCGCTTTTGGTGGCATTTACGGTAGGTTTTTCATTAATAGGTATCGTATTGTGGGGGTCGCTGGCAGGATCAATGCTGCCGATAATAATGAAAAAGCTAAAATTAGACCCTGCAACATCATCCGCACCGTTTGTAGCCACTTTGGTGGACGTAACCGGGCTGATCATTTACTTTAGTATGGCATCAGTTGTTATGTATGATGTTTTACATAAAAATATCCATCATTGACCTATCCCGAAATAAGCTGGCCTGGTAATTTGGTATTTATGCATTTAGAAGTATTCATATTTGTTATGATAGGCTCTGCTTTGCATCATTAAAATATAAAACACAAAACCCCGCTTTCGCGGGGCTTTGTTATTGGATTTAAAATTAGTTTTCGTTTTTTAGATCTCAAACGAGAAATCTTCATCGGCGGTTTTAGTCGCTTCCGGGGCATCGCTGTATTCGTAGCGTTTTTCTACAACCTCCTGGTGTTCTTTGATATAATCAATGGTACCCATCAGGCCTTCGGCAAATTTTTCAAAATCTTCTTTGTATAGAAATATTTTGTGTTTAATAAAAACCCCATCCTCCAGGCGTTTTTTACTTTCTGTAATAGTAACGTAATAATCGTTTGACCGTGTTGCCTTTACATCAAAAAAATAAGTCCTTTTACCTGCTCTTACCTTCTTTGAAAAAACTTCTTCGCGCTCTCTATTTTCAAAATCTCCCATGTTTATTAGTGTTGTAGTTTAGTTTGATCGGCATAAATATAAATAAATTTTCAAATCACAAGTATTAAAACGAATATTATTAAACTTTTTTGAACAATTTATTTAATTTATAGTAATTATTTTCAATATCAAACGCTCTCTTCCTCTTCAAGTAGTTGCTTTTCATACAGTTCGAAATATGTATTTTTTTGCTGCATCAAATACTCGTGGGTGCCTTGTTCAATAATTTCACCGTTATCCATCACCAATATTTTATCTGCATTTTTTATGGTGGATATACGGTGAGCAATAATAATACTTGTTTTACCCAGCATAATATTACCCAGATTATTTAATATTTCTTCTTCTGTACGGGTATCAACTGCCGAAAGGCAATCGTCAAAAACCATTATCTGCGGCTGCTTAACGATGGCCCTTGCTATAGATACCCGTTGCTTTTGTCCGCCTGATAGCGTAATTCCACGCTCGCCAATCAAGGTTTCAAAACCTTTCTCCAGTTCGATAATGTTAGTGTAAACAGCGGCGTTTTTTGCGGCTTGCTCAACCATAGGCATATCCAGTACATCGGCGCTAAAGGCAATATTGTTGGCAATCGTATCCGAAAACAAAAAGACATCCTGAGGAACAACGCCAATTTGTGAGCGGTAGCTTTCTAAATTCAATTTTTTTATCGGAACACCGTCTATAGAAATTTCGCCACCTGTGGTATCATACATCCGCATTAATAAATTGGCTATGGTTGATTTGCCCGAACCTGTGCGCCCGATTATAGCCACTAATTCGCCGGGCCTAGCCGTAAATGATACATTTTTTAATGCCTGTATGCCGGTATCGGGATAGATGAAAGACACATTATCAAATTTGATATTGCCTTCTACTGTGCGGCCGGGCACTTTGGGCGATATAATCTCGGGCTGCTGATGTAAAAACTCATTAATGCGTTTTTGTGACGCTGCAGCACGCTGAATTAAGGAAGTAACCCATCCCAAATCGATCACCGGGAAAGTAAGCTGATTTAGATAAACTAAAAACTCGGCGATGTTACCAGCGGTGATAGTGCCTTTCATCACTTCGATGCCGCCAATATAAATGGTGATAATATTACTTAACCCAACCAATAATAACATTAATGGGTAAAAAGATGCCTGTACTTTTACCAGGGCCATGGAGTGTGTTTTATAATCTTCGCTCTCGGTAGCGAAGTTTTTGCGGGCATGGCCCTCGCGCACATAAGATTTGATGATTCGTATCCCCGAAAAATTTTCCTGCACAAAGCTGGATAGGGCCGATAAGCGCTCCTGTATCTTTTCGCTGCGGAAATTGATAGTATTATTTACATAATAAATTATACCGGCTAAAATGGGAAGCGGCAATACCGAAAATATGGCCAACCGCACATTTACAGTAAGCATGGCATAAATAACCAATGCAAAAAGCACTACTGTATTTATGGTATACATAATGCCCGGTCCCAGGTACATCCGCACGCGGCTTACATCTTCGGTAGCGCGGTTCATTAAGTCGCCGGTATTATGACGGCGGTAAAAGGCAAGCGATAGAACCTGGTAATGGTTATATATTTCGTTTTTCAGATCATATTCAATATGGCGCGACATTAAGATGATGGTTTGCCGCATAAAAAACAGGAATAGCCCTCGTATCAGTGACAGCACTAAAACCAATATGCCAAATAATAGCAGGCTTGATCCGAATATCTCATAAATAACCTGCTGACGGTTAAAACCCTCAAAAAGCTGGTAAATGCCAATATTTTCGGTAACCAAATTAAACGCTATGCGGATAACCTGGGCGGGCAGGACACTAAAAATGTTAGATATAATGACAAACAGTACACCCGGAATAAGCCGCCAGCGATACTTATAGAAGAATTTATTGAGGTAAGCGAGGTCTTTCATGTAAGCACTCAAAGGTAAAATTTATAATTCACTAACTCAATAATTCACTAATTCAATATTAATAGTTTGCGACAATAAAAAAAACATCTACTTTTGTTGCAAGCCTGAAAACGTTACATGCCTACTAATAGTTCTACCGAATCCATATTTAACCAACTCGAATCTTTCGGCCATAAAAAAGTTGTGTTTTGTAGCGACCCGGATTCTGGATTAAAAGCTATTATAGCAATTCATGATACTACATTAGGCCCTGCCCTGGGTGGCACACGTATGTGGGCCTATAAAACCGAGCAGGATGCACTGGAAGATGTGCTGCGTTTATCAAAAAGTATGACCTATAAGGCTGCTATATCAGGTCTTAACCTGGGTGGCGGCAAGGCAGTTATCATTGGCGACTCGCGTAAAGATAAAACTGAAGCTTTGATGCGTAAATTCGGCCGG
>Ga0207009_1134_pt2 | contig 11144 bp, 17 predicted proteins | sample Alteio_BWMinCont_81_FD_153479 | JGI IMG/M metagenome (GOLD analysis project Ga0207009, IMG submission 153479) | Enriched cells from forest soil in Barre Woods Harvard Forest LTER site, Petersham, Massachusetts, United States -... | ecosystem: Environmental > Terrestrial > Soil > Temperate forest >... | reverse complement strand
CCCGGTTGTCGGGTTCGGCACGGACTGACGCAATGGACGCCGCTATCAGCATGATGCTAAGGAGCGGGAATGCAATCTTACGATTGGGTATCATAATAATTTCCTCATGTAATGATATGTTCAGATGCGCCCCAGCAGCATTAAGATAATAACAATGAGCAGAACGGTGCCCAGGCTAACGCTGGGATAATAGCCCCAGTGCTGGCTATGCGGCCATGCCGGGAAGGCGCCGACGAGAAATAAAATCAAAATGATTACCAGTATGGTTCCGATGTTCATAAAATTCCTTAGTGCGGCCTGTTTGACTTTTCGCTCAAGCGCATCTGACCACGACGGGCGTAAAGATGTCGTGCGGGATAAAAACCGGAAGATAAAAAAGACGTAAAGGCAAGGTTGGGAATTTATCCTTCTCTTACGAATACTCCTATGAACCCGGCTATAATCTTAATGCCGGATGCCGTAACCTGACAGGATTAGCAAAAGGAGTCAGCTATGAATGCCATGGACAGAGAAGTCTATATTATCGCCTTCAATGAGTGGTACCCGAAGGCCGGGTACCATTTGCTTCGACTCCATGAATTCTGGAAGAGATCAGGTGAGGTTGTTAGGCAAATGCAGGGGGTGATCCCGTTTTCGGTTATCTCCGGGTTGATTTTTATCGGATGTTCTCTCGTCTATGCGACTCACAGCCAGACATTGACGCAGCACGCAACCGTTGCTTTCTTTATCCTTTCGGCAGCCGCGTGCGTCATGTCGGCGCTGTCGCTCCTTACTGAAAAAGGCGGCCTCCATAAGTTGCAAGCCATCGGCTGCCTGTTTGGCAATACCAACCTTGTCATCCTGTTTTTCAATTTTTCTGGATAGCCTCTGGGTAGCCTTCGGGCAGTCATAATGAAGCGGGGCGCAGCTCAGAACGCTACTAGCAGGTAGTTATTTCTCTAAAAAGCAGCCCGGCACAGGCCGGGCTGTTTTGAGTTGCAGGCACGCATCGCTAAGGCTGCAGAGTTCCGGACAGGAGGCAATTATGACTAAAAATCCTGAATGGTTCATTCATTTCCGCGAATACCTTTTTCCGGGATATGCTCCGGCGTTCGGGTTCTGCCCGGAACTTCAACCGGCGGGTTTTGTTCCCCCGGTTGTTCAGGTCCGGCAGGTTTTGCCGGCGGATTGTCATCCGCATTATAAACGAGCCTGAGCATACAAACCTCCTCTTGAGCCACGTTAATCGGCGATGCGCCAGCTGCCATCGTCTTCACGGCAGGCAGTCCCGTGGCCCTGGTGGGTTTCGCCAGCCACCATGATCGTCTGGCTGTATTCACGGCAATACCGGCCTGCATCATTCGTGTAGCGCTTGTGAGGAACGATCCTGCCGCGGTTATCGCCGTTTCTCCACGTCCTGGCATGGCCGGTTTCCATGGCGTTCTGCGAGGCCTGATCGTAAGAAGCCATATCGGCCCTATCCAGCGACTTGCCGACCGAGTTGCCCAGTATGCCACCCAGCAACGCGCCGCCGACGGTGGCCAGTGCCTTGCCTGCGCCACTGCCAAACTGATAGCCGATGACGCCGCCGCCGATGGCCCCCACGGCTGTGCCGACATCGGTTTTATTTAAGGCTCCGCCATTTTCAACACCACGGCCCGGCGCACCGTTGGGCTCGGTACAAGCGATCAGCATAGCGGCAGTCACGACGACAACAATCCATTTCGAGTTAGGGTTTTGCATGGCTTTTCTCCTTGAGTTATTGAAGCGGTAATGCAATTCGCAATCCCAATGCTGGAGAAACAGACATAAAAATACGATGGGCTTGAAGGAGCGCTTTATTAAATGGTCATCAAAAATCCGGCAGGAAAATTCAGCCGGCGGGAATATTTATAAGCGCTTTATGAAGATGGGATGGTTCACACATCGTTTCCTGAGGCGGGAATGGCTACAGTCGGATTCCTGTCGAAAGGAGGTAAGCAGAATGACAAATCCAAACCAGAACCCTTCCCAACAGAACCCGAGTCAGGGCCAGTTTGATCCCAAAAAGGGTCAGCAGGGCCAGTCCGGGCAGTATGACCCTAAGAAGGGTCAGCAGGGCCGTAACGATAACGATGAATACGGCCAGAAGAACCGCGAGCAGAAGCAGAGCGGTAACTACTAAGTAACATCAGGCGCAATCGCCGGGGAAGCATTTGCTTCCCCGGACTGCGCTGTAAACGTCATAAGACTAAGGAGCAATACCATGCCACTCAGGAAAGGCGGCAGCCGCAGAACAGTCCGCCACAATGTCGAAGAAATGGTTGATAGCTGGAAAAAGAAAGAGAAGATCGGCAACAGCCGCCCGCGCAGCAAAAAGAAAGCAGTGAAACAGGCCGTCGCCATTTCCCTGAAAAAAGCCGGGAAATCGAAATATGGGAAATCCGGCGCGAAAAAATCAGCGGGGACGCCGGTCAGGCTGGTGCATGCCGGAGTACCGCAACATTCGCATTAGAGGAGGATGCCCTTAAATCTTATGAAAAAAATCATCCTATTATGCAGTTTATTGTTACCGCTATCGGCGTGCGTAGCCGTGCCGGCTTATGCACCGCCGCCCGGTTATCCCGGAAACGCCGCCTATGAATATTACCCCGATTATAACTATTATTACGGGGGACCTTACCCGGCCTATTACGGCGCTTTCGGATATGACTGGGGATACTGGCACGGCTATGGGCCGGAGCATGAACACTGGCGGCATTATCACCGATAGAAGAAAGGGTCGTTTTATGAGCACGCAAACTTTATCCCGGACGCGCAGTCTCTCTATTCCCTTCGCCGTGCGCGAAAAGGGCAGGCACCATAATCCATTTCTCGATGCGCTCACACACATCGAATACGGGCGGATGACCCTGATTGATCCGGATGGCAACGGGCTGGAATTCAGCGGTCCGGAAAAAGGGCCCCGCGCTTTCTTGCGCCTCCATGACTGGGGAGCACTGGACGAGCTGGTGGCGCGCGGAGAAATTGGTTTTGCCGAAGCCTATATCGACGGAAGGTGGGATACGAACGACCTGCCTGCCCTGTTGACTTTCGGGCTGGTCAATTCCGAATCGCTGGAACGATTCTTTCATGGCCGCCCATGGTATGCGCTCCTCTCCCATGTGCGTTCCCTGCTGCACGGCAATTCCCTTCGCGGCAGCAAGCGCAACGTCATGGCCCATTACGACCTCGGCAACGATTTCTATGCGCTATGGCTCGACGACAGCATGACCTATTCCTGCGCGCTGTTTGAAGGCGATGAGGATCGCAGCCTCGAAGCGGCGCAGGCGGCAAAATACCGTCGCATTCTGGAAAAAATATCGGCCACTCCCGGCGATCATATCCTGGAAATTGGCTGCGGCTGGGGAGGATTCGCCGAAGAAGCGGCGCATTACGGGCTGAAGGTAACGGGCGTTACCCTGTCGCGCGAGCAGGCCACCTACGCCCGCGAACGGCTTTATTGCGCCGGTCTGCAGCATCTTGCGTCCATAGAACTTGCGGACTACCGCGAAGTCACGGGGCAATTCGACCACATCGTATCGATAGGTATGTTCGAGCATGTGGGAGAACCATACTGGCCGGTCTATTTTGACACGGTCAAAAAGCATCTGAAGCCCGGCGGCAACGCGCTGGTCCAGTCCATTACGCTCGACGATTATTTATTCGAGTCGCTGCATGATTGCAACGGGTTTATCGAACAGGTGATTTTTCCCGGCGGCATGCTGCCCTCGAAATCACGCTTCTATGAAGAAATCGCGCGGGCAGGGCTTGAGTGCCGGAGAATGTCCACATTCGGACAGGACTATGTCCGCACACTCAGGCACTGGCTGTCGCGCTTCGAGGAGCGAAAAACGGAGGTGAAGGGACTTGGTTATGACGAAAAGTTCCTGCGCCTGTGGCGGTTCTATCTCGCCAGCTGCATCGCCTCCTTCATCAGCCACCGCACCGATGTCATGCAGGCCGAACTCGTCCATGCCGCCTAGGCAGTGGCCAGCATTTTTTCGGCAGGAGCCTTTTCCTCAACCGTTTCCATGCGGTAGCCGATTCCCGGTTCGGTGATGACGTAACGCGGCTCGGCAAGATCGGGTTCGATCTTCTCGCGCAGCTGGCGGACATAGACGCGGAGATATTGCATATCCTCCGTATGCGCGGGGCCCCAGACCTCCTTGAGAATTTCCCTGTGCGTAAGCATCTTGCCGCGATGCACGATGAAATAGCGCAACAGGTCATATTCCTTAGGCGTAAACAGCGCCTTTTCCCCGTTTACAAATACCTCGTGACGCACCAGGTCAATGCGGATATGGCCGTTGACGAGTTCCGGCTCTCCCGCTTCAGCCGTCGCAGCCTTGCGCAGGTTAGCGCTGATGCGCGCCAGCACCACCTCCGGATTGAACGGCTTGGTGACGTAATCGTCGGCGCCGGCTTCCAGGGCGCCGATAATTTCATCGTCGCTGTTGCGCACGGAACAGACGATAATCGGCACCTGCGACCATTCGCGCAACTTCGTAATTACTTCTTTTCCATCGATATCCGGCAATCCAAGATCAAGCAGGATCATCTCCGGGCTGATGGACGCCGCCAGGCGAATGCCTTCCCGTCCGTTATCGCATTCCACTATTTTATAATCCGCACTCTCCAGCGCAATCGTAAGCACTTTGCGTATCGGCAGTTCGTCCTCGATAAGCAGAATGGTATTTTTCTTCTGATGCATAACATCCCCCGTTGGTTAATGAAGAAGATATCTATAACATCGAAAGGGTTGCGTCGCAACGCTTTGCTTTCATTATTGATTTTTTATATGCGCTTTCCGCAGTCGCTATCGATTTACGCATTTCTTATGATAAAAGGCCATGCCTCATAGCGCAATTTGATAGCGGGGCAGGTAACGTGGATTCTGCCGGTAAGGCAACAATCAAATGGAGGAGGACTTATGTTGAGCTGGATCATTACTTTTTTATTACTGGCTGTTGTCGCCGCCATATTCGGATTCGGCGGGCTGGCGGGAACGTTCGCCTCGATCGCCCAGTTCCTGGCGGGGATTTTCGTCATACTCTTTATCGCCAGCCTGATTTACAGCCTGATCAGCGGCCGCAGCGCCAATCCGCCGCTGTGATAATGGCTCTATTCGTGAGGAAGGGGGCTTATGCCCCCTTTTTATTATAGAGATATTCGGAAAATTTACTGATCGACAGCGTTTACAATGTGCTTTGTCATCAGAATTCCATCTCGTCACTGTCGAATTCATCCAGCACCACGTCACATAACACGATATCCTTCCCTGGGCATGGTTTCCGGTCACAGGGCAAAACGGTGTTGAATATATCGACCCCTCATCCAGTAAAAATTCTCATGGGCGTGCGCATAGGAACAGGAACGGGGTGTGCTGGCATGACCGCCCTCCTCATAATAAAAGGATAGGTTGACTGGTATTTTTTCGCGGCGGAAATGCTGTTAGCGACGGAACAGCGCGCCCAGAACGAACCCTATTCCCAACGCAACCAGGCTCGATTGTACGGGATTGGTGCGGATTTGCGTGGTGACCGTCTCTTTAGCGTGCGACAATTCATCGCTGGCGGAATGAACGAAATTGCGCACCGTGCGTCCGGCCTTATTGGCCGCATCGCGCAGATCGTTACTGGTTTCGGCGGCGCTGTCGCGCAGGTTCTGGGCGGGATTTTTCAGATTCTGAACGGTGTCGTCCTTGGCTGTGGTAGTAAACATGGCGCTTCTCCTTACATTAGGGTTGATGAAGTCAGTCGGTATTCCTGTGTTTACCAGCATGCGCCGCCACTTCATGAAAAAGCCATACGGCCTTGAAAGAAAAATCATAAGAAACGCATAAACCTTAATCCTAATGATCGTTTTATATGAAAGGCAAAAGCGCCCATCGCATTTTTATGCGGTATGCTCCTATGCTGGATCGTTCATTAGGAAGGAGGAGCGATTATGGCCAGACATCGTAAGCATGCATTAAAAGAACGGAAGTCAGCCGTTCATCATCATAGCGGTGGCCATGTTTCCGACAGAAAATCTTCCGGAACACGGGTGTTTGCCCTGCATTCAAAGTCACAGCCGCTCGCGGAGAAACGTGAGGAAAAACCGTACGGGTCGCTGCTATGGCCATTGCAATTATTCGATCTGACGTTGGCTCCCTGGAATCAGTGGATACCGCTGGCTGCCTGGATAGAAAGCAGGCGCCTCGGCGGCAGACCTGGATTTCCAAAGGCAGCCAGCCGGGTAAGCGATAAGCCGGTTTCCCCGAAATCACGTTTCATCGACATTGCTTAAAGGAGGTTTCTTATGAAAAATCCATTCATTCTGCTTGGGATAATGATGCTCATGAGCGTCGTAGCCGCTGTTTCGGCTTATGCCGATAACAGTAGCGTGGAGAACGCCATCGCGAGCCGGCCCGATCTTTCCACGTTTTACAAGGCGCTGGTCAACACCGGCGTCAACCATGAGCTCAGTGCCGGTGTATCCTATACGATATTCGCACCGACCAACGACGCCTTCGCCCGCATCCGCCCGGATCAATATCCGTGTTTCTACATGGTGGAATGCCGCGCGCAGGTCGCCCAGATCGTCCGTAATCATATTATAGCCGGCGATGTGTATATCGACGATGCGGTGAAACAGAAAGGTGCGCTCTACAGCCTCAGCGGGCGTTTTGTCAATGTCGGCGCTCCCTACAGGAACGATTATGCCGTGGACGGCAACAACGTCCTTTACATGTCATGGTTCGGCGGCGGTATCCTTTATAAGATCGACGGCGTGATCGCCAATCCGCGCGAACTGGCATCGGTCCAGTTTGCCGAATATGCTTATGTGGTGCCACAAGAGCAAACCGTTGTTACGACCAGAACCATAGCGGATCCCGCCTGCGGATCGGGCGGCTGTCCGGATGCGGTGAGTCAAACCACCACGCGGACCCGCAGCGCGGTGATAGCGCCTACGGTGATGGTAGCTCCCACGCTGGCTCCCGCTGCCGGCTGGTAGTGACAGCGTTTTTTAACTATTGTATAAACGGAAAATAATTATCTTCTGGAAGAACCTGCCACGCCGCCGCTTACGATGGTATTGGGCATCGTAACGCCCCTGCCGCCGCCCTCATCCACTCCCGTACCGCCCGTCGGTGGCATATTATCCATAGCGGCAGGAGGTATGGTCGCAGGCGCATTGCTATTAACATTCCCCTGGATATTGCTATTCGCCGTGGCAGCGCTTCCGGACACGGCCGCACCCGATCCAACTGTTGCACCGCCACTTACGCTACTCCCTGTAGTGGCATTCCCGTTAATACCAGTATTCGCCGTTGCATTGACGCCATTATTTTTTGTCCGATGATGATGCCGTTTGTGATCGCGGTCACAGTCTCCATCTTTGTCCTTATCATCGCAATCTTTTGAACTCCATGACCCCCGATAGCCGTCATCATGGGTTGCGCTCACCTCATCGGCCGCACAGACATAAGGTAGGCCCGCAAGCATCAGTCCACCTGTCAGCGCCAGTACCAGCGGGTAAGATGTGCAGCCCGTAATCCTATCCATAAAAACCTCCGTTGTTGCATTACCTGCTGATCCTAAGACCGAAAACATAAATTCTCTATAAGGCGACAACAGCCAATTTTTCAAGAATTGATAAGGAGCCGCCTACAACCGTATATAAATTTTACATCGCGCCACTTAACTTTATGATTATCGATGTTTATCGATACTGGTATTGAAATCAACCCATAGAAAGAAACGTTATGAAAAAATTTTCCACACTCATTCTGATCGGTGCGTTTTCTGCTGCCAGCCCGGCATTTGCCGATAGCGTTCAGGAAGACCGGCAGGATCTCCAGGCGGATATTAATGCTATCCATAAGGATAATGAGGCGCTTCGGAAAGATCTGGACAAACTTGATAAAGATCGCGCGGCAAAATCCATCGACAAAGCCAATAACAACTACGGCAAACAGGCCGGCGACAGCGTTGCCATCGGCGCCGATAAGACAGCCATAAACGAAAAGAAAGCGGAAAAAAAGGTAGATCAGAAAATCCTGGAGCATCACAAAAAGGAACTGAATGAAGACAATGCCAGCGAGGACAATTCGGCTCCGGCAACCAAATAGAGAGCATCTCTTTCCGATGTGGTCCCGGTCTTTGCCGGGACCACATTGTTTATGATCCGTGCTGCCGTGTTTTCGTCTTATTCACCAGATCGCTGATGAGCGCGTCCATCCCTCCCTGCTGAACCACGGCGGCGAATTCCGAGCGCTGGGTCGTAATCAGACTCACGCCCTCGATGATGATATCGATGATTTTGAACTGCCCGTTTCCGGCCGTGCGCAGGCGGTAACCGGCCAGCGTATCCTGCGACTGCGTCGGCGCTTTGATCTGCATATTGACGGTGACCTGCCCCTCCTCCCCGCTCTTTACATCGGTGATAGTATATTTAGCACCGGTGTAATCGGCGAAATTGGTGGTATAGCGCGCCAGCAGGTAGTCCCGGTACGCCTGCATGTAGCGGTCGCGCTGCTCCAGCGTCGCCTGCTGCCAGGCGTGCCCCAGTACGAATTGCCCCATCCACGCCATATCGACATTTTCGGTAAACATCTGCTGCAATTGTTTTTGTTTCTGCTCCTCGCTCCCGCCGGATGCATTGACAATAGCCAGCACGCGTTTGCCGACGCTGTCCACAAACTGCCGGGCATCGTCCGTGCCGGCGGCATGGGCGCTGGTGGTTACGGCCATGGCGGCCACGATAAGCATCGTCATGATACAGTTGCGCAGCATAAAATTCTCCTCTTATAAATCCTGGGAAGCGCAAAGTGATTCGCAGGATTTATGCAAATCAGGCATCGGAATGATGCCAGCGGGAAAATCGTCGCTTTCCCCATTCCATACCGGCGATCCTCTCTGGAACTCCCGGATGTTATGTTTGACGACGTCTTGCAATGATTTGGTTTCCTCGAAGACAGTGCGCTGGCGCTGCGAGCTGTTACCGTGAGCGATGATTTGCCGCAGGATCTGCACGTATTTTCCATAATCCAGCGATTCCCTGTATCTGGCCGTTTTATGCAGCCAGTCCTCGATGTCTTTTCGTATCGGTTTGGTTTCGCCCTGCGGATTGACGACCAGGTCGGCTTCCAGACCGTGACGCATGGCGCGCCATTTATTTTCGCGCGCCAGCCAGCGCGGCGGTGGCGGCACCTGGTTGATCCAGTCGCCGTTATCTTCAAACCAGTGCGCCAGCATATGGATATAGGCAACAATCGCTACTGCCTCGGCCAGCGTCGCCGGGCCGTCGCATACCCGGATTTCCAGCGTGCCGAAACCCGGGCTCGGGCGCATGTCCCACCATAAATCCTTCAGCGAGCGGATCGAATCGCATTTTTTGAGCGTATGATAGAGCGCCTCGAATTCGTGCCAGTTGCGCACCTGATAGGGTTGCCCGGCGGTGGGCAGCGCCTCGAACATGCAGGGGCGGCAGGAGGCAAGGCCGGTATCCTCGCCCTGCCAGAAGGGCGAGCTGGCGGACAGCGCCAGCAGATGCGGCAGGAAATGCAGGAAGAAATTATTGAAGCGGACGAAATCATCGCCGCTTTTCATGCCCAGATGCACGTGCATGCCGAAAATGGTGATGCGGCGGGTGATCCACTGGTTGCGGTCGATCAGCTCCTTATAGCGCGCCGAATCGGTCACCCGATTGTCGCCGTAGCGGGCGTAAGGATGGCAGCCGGTGGTGGCGAAGCTCAGGCCTTGCTGCTCGCCTAGCGCCTGCAGGGCATCGTAGGATGCCGACAGGTCTTGCTCGATTTCATGGACATCGGTGCATTTCGCCGTGTTGATCTCGACCATGTTCTGGTAAATCTCGGGCTTGAGCGTTTTGATATGGCCGCCGGATTTGAGCAGGGATTCCGATTTTGAGGTAAGATCGAGCGTTTCGGGATCGATGATCTGCAATTCGATTTCCACGCCCAGCGTGAACACGCCGTGCGACTGAAACGCGATCTCCTCCGCCTTGCCGATGAACGGCAGGCGTTCCAGAATGATGTCAAGAATCGTCTGGCTGGATTTATCGGACATGGCCATCCTTTTGCGAGGAGGTTATTTCGTAGCCACCGGTCCCGCTGATGGTCCGGCTGCAGGCGCTACGTCCGACAGCACGATGACGTGCGTAGCGTCGACTTTCTTGCCGAGCATCCCGCTTTTGACATACCCGACCACGGTCACTTCCGCGCCTTTGGCCAGCACGACGCTCTCATCCGACCGCATGCTGACATCGACCTTGCCGGTGGCGTCTTTCACGGTAAAATTCTTTTCATTGCCGACCTGATCCACGACACCGGTAATGCGCACTTCTCCCTCAGCCGGCAGCGCGCCGATCCGCACCACTTCGGCTTTGTCCATAGTAATACCGGTGGTTTTGGTTACGGCATCGGACAGCGCCGTGCCCAGATCCTTATGCACCCGCACGTTGCTGGCGGCGATATCCTTGCCCGCAAGCCCCCACCATGGCGTCTCCATGGCGCCGGTGACGGTCACGTTATCACCCTGTTTGAGCACCGCCGACTGGTCGGATGCCAGCTTTACGTCAACCGCACCGCTGGTATCGCGCAAGGTGAATTCGCGTTCGTTCTTTACCTGCTCCACAGTGCCCGACACCGTCACCGCGCCCTTATCCGGCAGGTTGCGGATGGCGATGCCGGTATCGGCGGCCAGCGCTGTGCCTGCAAAAAATAACGTCGTACCGGAAACCAGCAGTATTTTATGTAGTGAACGCATAAACACCTCCTTGTTGGGGTTACTTTTCGATCACGCCGCTTTTTTTCCGACGGTGCATTCGAGGACTTTGCCGATTTCCTGCATATGGCTGTTCTTCCTCAGAATGCAGCCAAAGGACAGGATGCCGCACATCCTGCCGCCGCTATCTTTGACGAGCAGGCGGTTGACATGATTCTCGTGCATCGCTTTTGCCGCTTGTTCCAGCGTATCCTCTTCGTTGCAGTAGAATACCTGCGCCGTCATATAGTTCCGGACTGTCTCCCTGGTCACATCCTTGCCCTTTGCCACCGCGCGCAAGACGATATCGCGATCGGTAATGATGCCTTCCGGATCGTCCCGGCTTCCCACCGGCAGCACGCCGCACTCGATCGATTC
>Ga0207009_1135_pt1 | contig 11227 bp, 8 predicted proteins | sample Alteio_BWMinCont_81_FD_153479 | JGI IMG/M metagenome (GOLD analysis project Ga0207009, IMG submission 153479) | Enriched cells from forest soil in Barre Woods Harvard Forest LTER site, Petersham, Massachusetts, United States -... | ecosystem: Environmental > Terrestrial > Soil > Temperate forest >... | reverse complement strand
ATTCATCAACAGGCGAGGACCTGGAAAAGGCCGATCCCTTTGCGCTCCGCTGGGAAGAACCGCCCCGCACCGCATCCATCGTGGCAGATACCTTTTACGAGTGGAAAGATAAAGCCTGGATGGAAAACCGCTATCAACATAATGCTTTAAATAAGCCTTACTCGGTTTATGAGGTACATATTGGCTCGTGGGCGCGCAGCCCGGAAAGCCCGGATGCTTTTTTTACCTACGAGCAATTGGCCGATAAGCTGGTGCCTTATGTAAAAGAAATGGGTTTTACCCATATCGAGCTGATGCCGATTATGGAACATCCCTATTATCCCAGCTGGGGATACCAGGTTAGCGGTTATTTTGCCGCGTCGTCACGCTACGGAACGCCGCAGCAACTGATGTTGCTGATAGAAAGATTTCACAAGGAAGGTATAGGGGTAATACTGGATTGGGTGCCTTCGCATTTCCCCGGCGATGCGCATTCGCTATACAATTTTGACGGCACGCATTTATATGAACATGCCGATATCCGCAAAGGGTTTCATCCCGATTGGAAATCCTACATTTTCAATTATGGCCGGAACGAGGTGCGTGCATTTTTAATCAGTAACGCCATTTTCTGGCTGGACAGGTACCATGCCGACGGCTTGCGGGTTGATGCAGTAGCTTCTATGCTTTATCTGGATTATTCGCGCGAGCAGGGTGAATGGGAACCTAATATGTATGGCGGCAATGAGAATTTGGAAGCTGTTTCGTTTTTAAAAGAATTTAATGAGGCTTGTTATAGCCACTTCCCAGATACGCAAACCATTGCCGAGGAATCGACTTCTTTTACAGGCGTAAGCAGGCCGGTGTTTTTAGGCGGCCTGGGCTTTGGTATGAAGTGGATGATGGGCTGGATGCACGATACGATCAAATATTTTAGCGAGGACCCGATCAATCGCAAGTATCATCATAACCAGATCACTTTTAGCCTGATCTACGCATTTACCGAAAACTTTATGCTGCCCTTATCACATGATGAGGTGGTTTATGGCAAAGGCTCAATGCTGCGCAAAATGCCCGGCGACGAGTGGCAGCAGTTTGCTAACCTGCGATTGCTGTATGGCTTTATGTTCACCCACCCCGGCACCAAACTGCTGTTCATGGGCGACGAATTTGGGCAGGGTAATGAGTGGAACTATCAATACTCGTTAGACTGGCATGTATTGGAATACCCCAACCACCAGGGTATGTCAGAAGCTGTTAAAGCGTTAAATAAATTATACAAAAGTGAGCCAGCCTTATATGAGAAAGGTTTTGACCACGATGGTTTTGAGTGGATAGACGGCGGCAATGCCAATGATTCCATCCTGGCCTACGCCCGTAAGGGATACGATGCTGAAAATGATTTGGTAGTGGTATTGAATATGACACCGGTTGTTCGGCATAATTTCCGTGTTGGTGTACCGACGAGGGGTAGCTGGAAGGAGATATTTAACTCGGATGCTAAAAACTTTTGGGGCAGCGGTGTTTCAAATCACGGTACGATGGAATCTGAATTAGTTAACTGGCACGGCAGGGAAAACTCTATTAATATTACCATACCGCCATTGGCAGCTATCGTATTTAAAAGAGTTTAATTAAAATTGAAGTTATGAAGCGAATAGTTACCCTTATTGTTGTTGTCATAATTGCCATACTGATTGGTGTGTTTTATTATCGCTATGAATTTGTTTTTGGCGATGGTACCAAGGCCGGTACGATGAATTATTTTGTTCATAAAGGGTATCTGTTTAAAACCTACGAAGGGAAGTTAATACAATCAGGATTTAAAGCGCCCACACAGGGGACCTTACAATCAAACGAATTTATGTTTTCGGTAACCAGCCAAAAAGTTGCCGATGAACTTACCAAAAACGCCGGCGCGTTTGTTGAGGTGCATTATAAAGAATACCTGCATACACTGCCATGGCGCGGTGTGAGTGTATTTGTTGTGGATAGTGTACTGTCAGTAAAACCGTTTGTTCCAGGGCAACCTTAGTTAAAACCAAGCTGCATCATTGCGAGGAACGAAGCAATCTCTACACGCCAGGCGGCGAATTGGCTTAATGCGATTTACATTACAATAGTATCCGAATCTTTTAGTTTCCAAAAGCGGATTATATTTTAGGCTTTTTTCAACTATAAATCTTTACGGGGTTTTTGTAACATTCCGATTACGCCAATATCTAAATCATACAAAACAAAAATAAAAAGGCCTATCGGGACAAATAATAAAAAGGTTTTGCAATGAGTTTAAATACTTCTAACTTTCAAACAAAAAACACCATGAAACGAATATTTATAACGGTACTGGCCGCTGCCGCAATTTTTTTTGCAGGCTGCGATCAAAACCCGCATGAACAAAATAATGTTACTGTACAAAGTAATAATGCGCCCCCGGGATTTGACGTAAACAAACTGGCGCAACTGGTGAAAACCAGTACCGATCCGCAAACGCTGGAGAAGGGAATTAACGACCCCAACAATCACATCAATAACCTTGACCTGGATAAGGACGGCAATATTGATTATGTAAAAGTAATTGAGCCCGATAAAAACCGCCTGGATGTAGTGGATGATGTGAGCGATGCCGACTCGGTAACGATTGCCCGTATCAAAATTGATCCGACTGCGAATAACACCGCTGACCTAAGTGTACGCGGTAACCCGGATTATGTGGGCTATAATAATTATTATCATTCGTCATTCTCCTTTACCGACTTTTTACTGTTGAGCTATTTGATGCGTCCGCACCCGTATTACATGCCAATGTACCACTATGGTTATTACCCATCATATTATTCACGGGTACGCACGGTTAGCACTTTCAGGCCAACTACATCACCGGCGATGTCGTCAAGAAGCTTTCGCGGAAGTTTAAGCAACCCGTCGGGATCACAACGTTCATTTAGTACCCGCAGTGGGTCGGCTCCTGTTCGCAGCGGCGGATTTGGTAGTGGCTCAAGCGCTCCCAGGTCTGGTGGATTTGGTAGCAGCAGTTCGGGCAGATCAAGCTTTGGCCGTAGCCGGGGCGGATTTGGCCGCAGAAGATAATTTTTATTAGAATCAAGAAACAAGAGTCAAGAACCAAGATGGAGAGTCAAGAATAATAAGCAAGGTAAATTAATCCTGGCTCTTGATTCTTGACTCCTGGTTCTCAATAAGAATCAATTAAATTTTAACAAATAAAATAAACAATACCATGAGCATATTTGATAGATTATTCCGTATAGGCGCAGCAGAAGCTAACGCTGCGGTTGATAAAATTGAAGATCCGGCAAAAATGGCCGCACAAATATTACGCGAGTTGCGTGAAAATTACCAGCAGGCTATCCAGGGCGAAGCTGAAATCAAAGCGCTTGCCCTGCAACATCGCGCCAGCGAATTGCAATACCGCAACAGCGCGGACGACTGGGAAAAGAAAACCAACGAACTATTAGATCGTATAGAAAGCAAACAGCTGGACGAAGCTAAAGGCAATGAGCTGGCAGCCAAAGCAGCAGATGCTCACCAGGCCGCAGTGAATGAGGCTGATCAGTTTGCAAAGATGGCCGAAAAAGAGGAAAGCGCCGTTGCGGTGATGGACCTTAAAATAAAACAAATAAAAGACCAGATAGCCGACACCGAGAGCCGCGCGCAGCTTATTAATTCAAGGGCTAAAACTGCCGAGGTTTCTGAAAAGATCAATAAAACCTTATCAAGCGTTGACACCGACGGATTGATGGCGACATTGAACCGCATGGATGAAAAAGCTTCGGCACAGGAATTTCGGGCCGCTGCCTATGCGCAGATTGAGGACTCAACCTTATCTACCGAACAGGAAATCAACAAAGCGTTAGGCGAAGGCTCGTCATCCAGCGCGCTGGAAGCTATTAAGGCGAAACGAACTAAATTGCTAAACTAATAATCAATTACAACTACTCCGCGTGACATTGCGAGAAATGAAAGTTTATGACTTCCAAAGTGAGTGATGGCAAAAAAGACTTGTCATCCTGAGCGATAGCGAAGGATCTTATACTCCGGACTGGTATTGAGGCTACCCGGCACTTCAAGATTCTTCGCTATCGCTCAGAATGACAATAACTACAATTTATAATAATATTATGTTTTTAACTCCCGATAATAAAAAAACATTCCGGGCCATTATTCTTTTAAACGAGATGATTAATGGTACCCATCAATTTCAAACCATTGCCAATGACGACGATAGTGTGCTGGAGCCATTGTTTATTGAGCTGATGTCGAAAGGCTACGTACAAACCAGCGGTATGAACTACCAGGTAACGGCAAAAGGGCAGGAGGTATTTGATACGTTTATGAAACGGTATACCGAATACCTCAAGGTTTATGACATTTTCTCGTACGTCGACCTGGAGAGCGGTGAATTTGCTTTTGCCCGCTATTTTGATTTTACTACCGACGAAGCCTGGGCAGATTTCACAAATAACGAACGTTTTGACGACCTGAGGATAGCCGTAGCCATATTTAAAAAGATCGACCCGGCGGAGATCGTGTTCATGTCGTTCATTAACGAGAACCGGTTTGATACAGCTACAACGGGCTGGCAAATGGACCTGGTATCAGACAACGACTGGGACGAGATAGAAGACATCTGTAAAACAGCGATTAAACCCGAAGAGGTTGGTGAAGATGCTATGGTAGATATGATTGGCCAGGGATCAGAACTGATGATCAAATTACTGGAAGAAGAGCAACAACAGAATCAAAATAACCAGGGTAATACTAATGGAGGCGATGTGGTTGAAGAAGAAACGGTAGAATACTACCAGCCTTATTACGACCCATATTACGTATCGCCGATATGGTTGCTGCCTCTGTTTTTATGGTAGATAAATTGTGTTGTCGTCGTGCCGAATTTATTTCGGCATCCCACACGTTTCAGTAACCCATTGAGGCTACTTATCTTGTGTTTAAGTTAACCCATAAAATAAAAAACATGTCATTTCGATCGAGCGGAAGGGAAATGAAGGTGGAGCGAAAGAGAAATCTATACACACGCAAAGCGATCATGCAAGTGTATAGATTTCTCGCTATCGCTCGAAATGACAAATAGAATTATGTTTTATCGGTCGGCTTAAAGTGCTGTGGGGTGCTGAAACAAGTTCAGCATGACTTTCTTTTTTACTCTGCCCAAACCTTATTCTCCACGCTTATCCTAACTGACAGCATGATTGCGTTTAGTACGGTAAAAATTATCGCGGTATAATACAAATGAAACACAAGCGGGATTATAGCTATCTCGCAGATGACTTCGCCATAGTTGGGATGCTTGAATATTTTATACGGTCCTTTTTTAACGGGGTACACACCGGGTATACGGTATATTTTGGTGTTCCAATAATGGCCCAATGAACTCAGTGCCCAAAATTTAAATAACAAAACCAAAATAAATAATACCAGGAAGGTGTAGCTGATAGGGGTGTCATTCCGCAAAATATATTCTGTTATTATAGAAATAATAAACAGCGTATGCATAGCCACGATATAAGGGTAATGGCTTTGACCGTATTGGATAGCTCCATTTGCCAGCAGCCATTTTTCATTTTGCCTGGAAATGTATAATTCAGAAAGGCGTTGGATAATGATGACGGAAATAAAGATAATAAAATACATAGCGGCTATTTGGTTAGCTTTAACAATACCATTTCGCTCGAAAACCCCGGACCCATGGCCATCATTAAGCCGTAACCTTCTTCATATCCTTCGCTCATAAACTTCTCCAGCACATATAAAACAGTACAGCTCGACATATTGCCGTAGCCGTTCATTACTGCCCTTGTTTTATTCAGAAAATCGCCCTCTACCGCTAATGCATCGGTATAAGCATCCAATACCTTTTTACCGCCGGGATGAAATATAAAGTTTTTTATATCGCTTAGCTGCAAACCTTGTTTGGTTAAAAATTCGGTAACATCTTCCAAAACATGCTCGTGAATAAAAGTGGGAATATCTTTTGAAAACAATACTTTAAAGCCAGTATCCTGGAATTCCCACCCCATTACATCCAGCGAATCATAATATAGTTTACTGCTGGATGCGACGTATTGTACTGGCTGATTAATACCATGATTATCGCCTTTTATGATGCAGGCCGCTATGCCATCAGAAAATAAGCTCGAACCAATAAAATTGCTCTTACTGTAATCGCTTTTAATTAGTGTAAGGGAACAAAGCTCCACAGCTACCAATAATACAATAGCATCGGGATTGGCTTTGGCTACCGTATTTGCCTTAGCCATACCGGAGACCCCACCACCGCAACCCAAACCAAACAGCGGACTACGGTTAATATGTGGATTAAGCCTTAATTGATTAATGATCAATGCGTCCATGCTGGGCGTAGCCAGGCCGGTTGTTGATACAAATAGAATATCGGTAATGTCGTCTTTGTTGATGTTGGCTTTAATTATACAATCCTCAACAGCTTGTACCGAATACTTCAGTGTATTACTGATATAAGTATTATTACGTTCTTCAAAGGTGTTGGGTATCTCATAATAGGAGAGTGGCATGCAGAAATTACGGGTAATGATCTCCGTATTGTCAAAAGCGAAGATTAACCTGTCCGTTTGTGGAAAATTGGCCGAGAACATTTTTTGGGCCTGTTTTTTTACTTCTTGTTGATCTGCTTTAAAAGGAAGATCGACCTTTGTGGTGGCTGCTATAAATGGCATATATTATAAGTACGTTAACTTTTAATTTTTGGTTGTGTATGCCCTGAATTTTCATGCGGGTAATGTACGGAAAAAGTTGTCTGAATCGCTGATTAAGCTGATTAATGGATTATTATGATTAAATCTGTGAAATCATAATAATCTGTTTAATCAGTGATTCAGACAACAAAAAAGGCAACCTGTAAGGCTGCCTTTTTGTTTTAACATTTAGTGTGCTTTATTTTTTTGTCGCAGCTACCACCCTGTAACTTTCAGGTGGGCCTAAATAGCTTGGCTTAACACCGCCCTTATCAACAACTATTTTTTCGACCACTACCTGTGGGTCGACAAGCCAGTATTTAATGATGTGTTTGCCCGGCGCGGTGATATGGTGGACGCTGATCAATTCTTTAGCTTCATTGGCAGAATTTGCCTCCATAACATTTTCGGCAACCCTCCAGTTCTCAATCAACGGATCAATATTCACTTTTTGCGGTTTTTCATCATCAATAGAGATGGCATACCACAAACCTTTACCATGAGTGGGGTCGACAGATGGCGCAGTATAAACATGCAGTTTCACGGTGCCCGTATCGGCAATGTTCACTTCATATTCCAGGTGCGGGCTGTTGCCTCCCGGGTTTTCAATGCGCGGATAAGTAACCGGCGTTGCCTCAAGTCCATCAAGTGTGCGACCGCGGTCGGGCAGTAATAGCCATTTTACTTTATCGCCGTTTACCATTTTGCTGTAATGTGAGGCTTCCATAGATGCATAACCGTCTGCCAAAACAAAGCCCGATGTTGGTACAGGTATGCTATTATTAACAATGGCGGTTATACTTACTTTGCTCCCGTTAGGGCCGGTTATGGTGATAGGCACCTGGTTGGTACCTTTTGGTGCTTTGGCCCAATCAATATTTACCCAAAGCCTTGTTTGATGATCAATTTTGCCTTTTATCGATGACACTTTAACATAAGGCGCGCCGCTTTCAACCGCATAATCAAAAGGCGTATCGCCGCGATTGAATATTTCTAAATAACGTGATGTATTTGGGTATTTAGTAAACTCGGGCAGCGTTGCTGCAGTTGTAGCTTTTGGCCAGTAATTTGCCGACCCTTCTATGCTCACACCCATTTCCGCTCCCGACACCGGTGTTACTTTTACAAAGGCAGGTAATTTGTTTTCATATTGCCTTGTTTGGGGGTTTCTTGGCGCATCCCAGCTTGTGTAGCCAATATGCACCTGGTCCATCATATGCTGCCATTTACCGCCCGCAAGTGTATCATTAAAATAGGCGCTTATACGGGCATCCACGGCAAAAAGCTTAGTTGCTTTTTGAGCTTCGTCATCGGCAGATACGCGGCCCTGGTTACCATACCATTTTTGTTTTGCCGAGGCGAGGTACATTTCGTTAAAATTAGCGCTGGCTGTTACCGGTTGCAATAGCAACTCGTAAAATGAATCTTTGTATTTAGCCGGCATCTTTTTGCTTAATGCTATGGTTTCGTCTTTAAGCTTATTATAGTCGGCAACCACAGTTTCAAATTCGCGGTAATCGGTTAAACTGTACGGTGTGCTGGTCCTTACCGTTGTAGGGTCAACCAGTTCGGGTTTACGCCTGCCGTTGTACTTCCCATATACCGAAAGAATATGTGCTATTTCGGTGGCATGCTCAGGCCCAAATTGTTGGGCCGCCCAATCTTTCGTGTATTTTTCCAGACTGTTAGCAGGATATTTTTTTGGATTCCAGGCATAGTCTAAAAAGAAGCTGATGGGGAATTGGTATGGGCTTAAATCGCCAACGTTTACTACCCATTGTTTTTGTACACCATATTCATAGGCCAGGTGCAATTGTTCCCACGCGTGCGGCAACGGATTACTATTTACCCATTGATAATTGCGCGGGCCGCCATGATAATCAAAATGATAGTAAATGCCATAACCACCCGGATTTTTTGGCTCGTTCAAATCAGGTAGCCTTCGCACATTGCCCCAATTGTCATCACAATAAAGCAATTCGATGTCGCCGGGCACACGCATGCCTGCATCATAATAGTCTTGTACTTCTTTATAAAGCGCCCAAACCTGCGGCGTTTGCGAAGCATCTTTATGGGTTACTTCGGCTATCGATTCGCGCTGTTCTTTAACTACCTGTTGTAACAAGGTCATCAGCGCTTTGGTATCGCCATTACCCATCGGCGCGTCTCCATCGCCGCGCATACCTATGGTAGTTAATATCTCTTTATCACCATTGCGGGCTATGCCGGTTTTCCAATATTCTTTTAAGGTGGTACCATTTAACGAATAATCCCATTTTTTGTCATTAGGGCCGGTTAGTTTCCCATTGTAACGTGCCCATTCCTGCTGTGCACGGGTCATCGGCTCGTGGTGCGAGGTGCCCATTATAATCCCCATTTTATCTGCTAAGATCGGGTTGTCGGGGTCATCATCGTTAAAGGCATTTCCCCACATTGCGGGCCACAAAAAGTTCCCTTTTAGCCGTAAAAGCAATTCAAACATGTGCTCGTAAAGGAAATGGTTCACACCTTTATCCATTAATTTGCCATTTAATAATGATGGATTTTTATTTAGCCCGTCAAATTTGGCCTTTGCCCAACCCTGGAAGCATGGTCCTTCATCGTTTATGAAGATACCGCGATAATGTACAGCCGGTTCGCCATCAGTATGTTTGCCGGCAAGTACGTACAAATTATCTTTGTGCATAATTGGCACATCGGCCCACCAATACCAGGGCGATACGCCAATTTCTTTCGAAAGGCTGTATATGCCATAAATAGTACCACGTTTATCGCTGCCTGCGATTACTAAAGCACTGGCAACGCCGGGCATAGGGTTTTGCACAACCTGCGAAAAATACATTTCGTTTTTGCCTACCAGCCCGCCTAAATTTAGTTTATTGCTTTTTACTAACTGGTCTATAAGGTCGTTTTTACCTAATGTGCCAACGATAATCACTTGTTTGCCGGTTGCTTTATCTGTAGATAGCAGAGGTTCATTGCCGGTTACGGCTTTTACGTCGGCCTGGAAGTTTTTAAGGGCCATTGTTACGCCTTCATACTCGCCGGCGCCGGTAAAAATAGGAGCAGGCTTGCCATTAATAGCGAGAGGAAATGCGCCGCGCGCCGGTTTTGTTGATACATATGGTACGTCGCTGGCATATACCCTATTATAACCTGCTAAAACAAATAGTAGCATTAATAAGGTAATACCGGCGGAAATCCGGGTGGTTAACTTAACCCCGTGCCGGTTAAGATTTTTTGTGCTTCGTTTCATAATTGTATGGTTATATTATATGGTGCATTTTTAAAAATTGACTACGCCCGCGAAAGCCTTTTTTGGTTTCATGTCTTTATCAAATAGTAACGGGTAATTTTTTCTCCCCCGCACGGGATAACCATCAAGCCAGGTACTTTTGTCTGATAGGTTCCAAAAGGTAACGCCCGTAATTACTTTCTTGTATTTTCTAAATATTTTAAAAACACTGGCATACATATCTGCCTGTTTCTTTTCTAATTCAGGAGTAAATGTGTCAATATCATTAGGTGTTTTTGCACGTGGATTCTTTTCCCATGGATAAATGGAAATATCCAGCTCGGTAAATTGAATTTTCAGGCCAAGTGCAGAGAATTTTTTGATGGTAGCCTCTAAATCCTTATTACTGGGTTCGTATATTGACCAGTGCGCCTGCAGGCCCACACCGTTAATAGGCACTTTTGCATCTACCAGTTTTTTTAACAGCTGATAAACCCGTTCGCGTTTTTCAGGACGTTCGGTATTGTAATCGTTATAAAACAGCATAGCGTTAGGATCAGCTTCGTGTGCATATTCAAAAGCCTTTGCTATAAAATCTTCACCACATATCTGATACCATAACGAGTTGCGTAGAAACTTAGTGCTGTCATCATCAATCGCTTCATTTACTACATCCCAGGCATATATTTTACCCTTATACCGGTTTACTACAGTTGTTATATGGTCTTTTAATCGTTGCAATAATACCTCTTTGGTAACCTGGTTACCCTGGGCGTCTTTAAACAACCAGTATGGTGTTTGTTCGTGCCAGCATAAGTTGTGTCCCCGTACCTTTATACCATGTGCCTGTGCAAATGCAACAATTGAATCTGCATCCCTCCAATTATACCTATCCACGGCAGGATGAATAGGGCCCATCTTCATGGCATTTTCGGGTGTTATGCTGTTAAATTGGCTTATAATAAAATCAGCCTGCTCTTTGTTTTTAATCGATTGCGGAGAAACCGCCACACCAATGGGGAAAAAGTTTTTATAATAATCCTTTAATCCTTTTTCACCGGTTGATTGCGCAACAAGCGTTGTTGAATACCCGGTAAACAAAATTATTGAACAAAATAATCGGGCTGGTATTTTTATTTTGAATGCTTTTAGCGACATACTCATAATTGTATACATATATAATAAATAGGTGTGGTTACCGGCTGGTTAAACCGGCGATTATAGTAATGCTATTATCAGGGTAAATGTGCGCTTTTTGTTACCT
>Ga0207009_1133_pt1 | contig 11368 bp, 9 predicted proteins | sample Alteio_BWMinCont_81_FD_153479 | JGI IMG/M metagenome (GOLD analysis project Ga0207009, IMG submission 153479) | Enriched cells from forest soil in Barre Woods Harvard Forest LTER site, Petersham, Massachusetts, United States -... | ecosystem: Environmental > Terrestrial > Soil > Temperate forest >... | reverse complement strand
TCGGGCAGTTTGCTTTTTAGATCCTGCACTACCGTCCAAGTAGAAGCCGAGGCGGTTTTAACAACCGGCAGGTAAACGGAGCGTTTGCCATTTACCAGTGCATAGTCAACCGTAACATCGGCGCCATCGCTTACGCGGGCTATGTCTTTAACGTAGATAGGGACTCCATTTTTTGTGAGCACCGGGATATTGCCAAAATTCGCCGAATTTTTAACCAGCGAATTCATGGTGGTTAAATACATGGTATTTCCCATTCGCAAGTTACCGGATGGCGACATTACATTGTATTTGGCCAAAGCATCCACCACCTGGTCGGGCGTAAGGTTAAAGCTGCGCAGCTTATCCGGATCTATGCTAAAAACAATCGTCCGGGCATTTGAACCAAAGGGAGGGGGTGCTGATAGTCCGGGAATGGTTGAAAACATAGGCCGGATACGTGTGGCCGCTAAATCATAGATATCTTTCAGATTTTCGGTTTTACTATCCAGCACCAGTTCACCAACCGGTAATGATGAAGCATCATACCTAATTACTTGTGGAGGTAAGGCGCCTGGCGGGAAGAAACCCTGCGCCCTGTTTACCTGTAAGGCCACCTGGGCCGAAGCTTCGGCCATATTGGTGCTTTCATAAAATGAAATTTTTATGATGGTTAAACCCTGTATGCTTTTACTGCTGATGTTTTTTACACCATCGACATAAAGAAATTGATTTTGCAGACCCGTGGCAAAAAAACCCTCCATCTGCTGCGGCGACATTCCGCCGTATGATTCGATAACATAGATGGTGGGCAGGTTTAGTTTCGGGAAAATATCTATCGGGATATTTGTTGCACTGATTACGGCAAAGATTAAAAGGCTCATGGTTATCACGATTACGGTGATGGGCCTTTTCAGTGCAGATGTGACCATTGACATAGTTAATTATTTTAATAAGTTTAAGACACTGTTTACCTGGTTCTCGGTAATCGCTTTCTGGAACAGCGCACTCGAGTAATCATATTTGGCTTGCATATAGTCGGTCTCCGCGCGATAAAGGATGTTTAGCGCGGCATCCAGCTCAATAATATCCGTCAAACCGTTTTTGTATAAGGATAGCTTTTGCCTATACCCGGCGTTTGCTGCCCTTAGCTGGTTGGGGATTTCCTTTAAGCGGTCCAAAGCCGTTTGCATTTCAACATCCGCCTGGTTAGCACTTACCGAAAGCAACTGCTGTTGCTCTTGTAGTTTTCTTTCGGCATAATCGGTGCTGGCTTTTTGTGTTCGTAGCTTAAGTTGCTTTCGGCGCAAATCAAACAGGTTGTAGGATATGCCTATACCTACCAAATAATTGCTGCGCTGAAAACCATAACCCGTTGAAAGGCTGTTATACTGCCCGGCAGCATCAACACTTGAGCCCCGTCCCCATGCAGCTGCTTCGAGCGAAACCTTTGGGTTATAAAGCTTTTTAACCAGGTTCTCCCGCTCCAAACTGTTTTGATAAACGGACCGATAGAAATTGATCAGCGGATGATTGGAAGTATCAGCCGGAAAAAGATAAGCCGATGGCTGACCGGGTTGATGGTATTGTTATTTTTGGGCGATTGGCGCAGCAGTTTGATCGTGGTAATTACTATCCCGGTATCCATATTGATAGGCGTATTGCTATTGGGCCTTTTTGGTCAAACCATCAATATCATGACACTAAGCGGGTTAGCCTTAGCGATAGGAATATTGGTTGACCAGGCCACGGTAACTATAGAAAATATACACCAGCACCTTGAAATGGGTAAATCAAAACGGTTGGCTATTTATGATGCCTGCCAGGAAATATCTTTTCCACTACTGCTCATCCTGCTTTGTATACTGGCGGTATTTGCGCCCTCATTTTTAATGAACGGGGTGCCAAAGGCGATGTTTTTACCACTTTCGATGGCTATAGGCTTAACCATGATCGTATCCTACGTTTTGGCGCAAACGCTTGTGCCTATATTAAGTAACTGGATGATCAAGGCCGAGCAATATCAAACTTATCATCATAATAAGGTTCATGCGCATGCCGGTGAATCATTAGACAACCGTGAAGAAGCACAGGTACACCGGCACCGCCAGGAAGAAGTGGAACATCCGGAGCAAAATAACTTTTTCGAAAAAGTTAAAAGCCGCTTTATCAATATTATCACCCGTTTAATGCCGCGTAAAAAATTGATCGTGCCCATTTATTTAGTAGTAGTGATTTTGCTGGCCGGGGTTGGTTTTGTGCTGATAGGTAAGGATATGATGCCTAAATTAAATAACGGCCAGTTCCAGATCCGCATGAAAGAGCCACAGGGAACACGGTTGGAGCGCACCGAAGACAAGTTTAAACAGGTGCTGCATATTATCGACCAAACGGTAAACAATCATGTAAAGATATCCTCCGGCTATATTGGGTTAGTTCCCAGCAGTTTTGGCAGCAGTAACCTGTATGTTTTTAATACCGGCACCCACGAAGCCGTATTGCAGGTAAACCTGGATGAAGACTACAAAGTAAATATGGATGAACTAAAAGATGCCTTGCGGAAAAACATTGCGCAGGCCATACCCGAAATGGCCATAACCTTTGAGCCGATTGACATGACCGAAAAGATCATGAGCCAGGGCGCAAATACGCCTATAGAGGTACAGGTAGCCGGAAAAGATATGCAGCAGATTGAAACCTATGCCAATAAAGTTTTAGCAAAGCTGAAACAGATCCCCTACCTGCGCGATGTACAGATCAATCAGCCTTTAAAATACCCGGTGATCGCTATAACGCTCGACCGTTTAAAAGTTTCGCAGTTAGGGTTGAATGTAAGCGATATTGCACGCTCGGTAACTGCAAGCACTTCGTCCAGTCGTTTTACTTTAAAGAATTTATGGCTCGATGAAAAAAACTCATACACCTACCAGGTACAAACACAGATACCTGAATATGTGATGAACTCGATGGACGAGTTAAAGGAGATCCCCTTAGTAAAAGGACAAAGCAGCCCAACCCTGGCCGATGTTGCTTCATTTAAAGATACCACAGCGGCAGGTGAATATGACCGGACCGGTCCACGACGCTTTATAACCGTAAGCGCGAATATTTATAAGAAGGACCTGGGTACAGCCACATCAGCCGTGCAAGCCGCTGTTAAATCTGTCGGCGAACCACCCAAGGGTTTAATTGCAACCATAGGGGGCATGTCCAGCCTTTTAACAGAAACCTTAAGCAGCCTGCAAAATGGGTTAGGCTTTGCTATTTTGGTCATCTTTCTGCTGCTGGCAGCTAACTATCAATCGTTCAAGGTATCATTAACGGTACTATCAACTATTCCGGCGGTTATTTTGGGCTCCATTACAGCGCTGCTAATAACCGGATCAACCCTTAACCTGCAATCTTATATGGGTATGATCATGTCTACCGGGGTATCGGTTGCTAATGCCATCCTTATCGTAACCAATGCAGAAAAACTGCGGTTAGATTATAGGGACTCCAGCAGGGCGGCTATTACCAGTGCATCCATCCGTTTGCGCCCCATCCTGATGACCAGTTTGGCCATGATAGCGGGTATGATCCCGATGGCATCAGGCATGGGCGAGGCCGGCGAGCAAACCGCACCGCTTGGCCGCGCGGTTATCGGGGGGGGCTTTTTGCCTCTACACTTGCCGCTTTATTTATATTGCCGATGGTATTTGCCTGGGTACAGGCCAAAACCACCTATGACGAACCATCATTAATGCCCGAAGAAATAACAGAAACCAACAATTTAAATATCCATACCAATGAAATATAGATCTTTTTTAATAATAGCAGCAGCCAGCTTATTTGCTGCCTGTTCGGGCAATCAAAAGCCGGTTGACCTGACTACACAGACCTCTAAAAACGCCAATAAATACCAATTAGTCGATGTAACCGAAAAGGCCCTGTCAAGCTCGGCCCGGCTGCCGGGACAGCTGGTTCCTTTTAATGAGGTGAACCTATTCCCAAAAGTGAACGGTTTTGTCAAAACAATTTTTGTAGATCGCGGCTCACTTGTCAAAAAAGGGCAGTTGTTGATTATTTTGGAAGCTCCCGAAATGGAGTCGCAATTGCAGGCCGCGAATTCACACTATTTGCAGGCTAAAGAAAACGCGGAAGCCAGTAAAGAAAAATATGAGCGTTTAAAAGAAGCCGCAAAAGAGCCCGGCTCGGTGTCGCCATTAGATTTGGATAACGCCAGCTCAAAAATGAAAGCCGACCAGGCCATGGCACAATCAGAAGGTTCAAATGTACAATCGGTTAAAACCATGCAGGGATATTTACAAATCTACGCGCCTTTTGACGGTATGATTGTTCAGCGTAATGTATCCCCGGGCGCGCTGGTTGCCCCCGGAAAAACTACGGACCAGCCAATGCTGGTGTTGCAGGACATTCATAAAATGCGCCTGACCGTTTCCATACCTGAAGATTATGTAGATAAGGTTGATCTGAAACAGCCGGTATCATTTACTTTCAACGCCATGCCCGGGCAAACGCAAACCGCCCGTATAAGCCGGTCGGCCAATGCTTTAGGCAGTATGCAGCAGGAAGCGATTGAGATAGATGTAACCAATCAAAACGGCCAGTTAAAACCGGGTATGTATGCCGAAGTTAAAATTCCAATGTTATCAGGAGCCAAATCTTTGCTTGTTCCCAACAGCGCCATTGTACGTTCAACCGAACGGGAATACGTAATAGCCGTACGCGATAAAAAAGCGGTATTGGTAAATATTAAAGAGGGCCTGGTAGGTACCGACGCAACAGAAGTTTTTGGCGATTTGAAAGCAGGTGATAAGGTTATAAACCACCCTTCTGATGAAACCAAAGAAGGGGATGTGATAAATTAGATTAACCAGGTTTCATTGTCATTTCGAACGATAGTGAGAAATCTTGTACGCTATGCAATAAAGACTATGTGTATCGTATAAGATTTCTCTTTCGCGCCACCCGCATTCCGCGGCTGCTCTATCGAAATGACAGGTTAATTTATTCAGAACTTCAAATTTTCTTTTATCCAGCTCAAAACTTCTTTCTGTTGATTGACATCTGCAGGCAATTTGTCGTGAATTAGCTTTTCCATTTTATTGCCGGTATTGGCAAAACGGTAATCCCATAATATCATCAGTTTATTAATCAAATAAACCACCTCATTACCCTCCTCTTTGTTAAAAGAGGTTTCATCCGGCTTGCCATTCACATGCGGGTCATTGGCAGCATAGACGCTCCATTTATAGTCGGAATAATGCAGGTTTCTCCTTGAAAATAATATCATAAGGGCAATTTCTCTAAAGATACTCATAATTAATCCGTTTGCAGTTAATAGTTGCAGCAGGCAGAGAAAAGCTCCATTAAATAGTAAGCGGTTTGCAATAGGCTATTATATAACTGCCTGCTGCAAACCGCTTACTGAAACTTTTAGTTATTTTATTGATTGGGCTCGTCAGACGGCGTGCCTACAATTTTATAAACTTTATTATTGTTGTTATCCCTTGCATCCTGGTAATAGTAATCATCAGGCGATACATATAATTTTTGACCGTTGATTTTTATGGTCCGGGTTCCATCCGGTAATGAAGTAACGATGTCGCCAATTTGTGGTGGAGCAACTGCTGCCTGGGCATCAACGCCGCCATCGGTGTTTAACTCGCCATCTTTACCGGCAACCTGGTAAACAACCGTACCGTCATCTTTTGTTATCGGCTGATAATAAACACCATTCAGCTCATAATACTGTATACCATTTATAACAATAGATTGGGCATTATCAGGTAAAGTGTTTATTGCGGCTCCAACAGGTGGCTCAACTACAGTGTATTGACTGTTTTCGTATTGATAGTATAAACCATCGCTATAAAAATATTGATATGGGCCAAAATAGAACGGATAGTAGCCGTAAGGCAACACATTTAACCGGAAACCCAGGTGCGGTGCATAAAATGAATTATAATAGCCATGTGCATTGTAATAGCCTGCGTAGGGCCTTCCACCGCCGCCGGTTATACGGGTAACACCGGGGCTACCGGGTAAGCCGGGATAACTGCGATAAGCCGGGCGGGCTGTCAAACCCATTTGCACAGTTGCAGAAACACCTCTCTGGCCGGGAGAAATACCCTGGCGTGGTACTGCCTGGCGGTTAACATTAGCCGGAGCAACCGCAACATTGCCACGTTGCTGAGGCGCAACAGAATTAGTACGTTGCGGCGCGCTTGTACCTGTATGTTGGGCACCACCGCCATTATAGCTGGGTCTTGAGCCGCTTTGACCACCGCCGCCGCCGCTGGATACAGCGGGCCGCGAACCACCGCCCCCGCTATTGCCACCGCCACCATTGTTTTGGTGTTGTGCGCTGGCTGGTAAAGCTAAAACCAAACACAAAACTGCGTTAAAAGCGATACCCATTAAGTTTATATATGTCCTTTTCATACTATTGATTTTTCTTGTTACCAGCACTTTAGATATGCCAGTCAGAGGTTTTGACTACTTTTTAATTAAACAGTTTAACGTTCAATCAATTATACAATCAAAAAACGGGCCGCTAAAAGCTAATCCAGGTTTAAATATACACAAGTATACTTATTTATTAATTATGCCCGGGAAATTATCGCATAAAAATGACTTATCAGTCGTTTTTGACGCCTACAAACTTTCTGCTACAAACAAAAAAGCGGCATCAAACTTAATACTGAAAATCCCATCAGCCGTGGTAATAAAATGATTTTCCCGTACCTTTTCCAGTCCAATTAGTTCCAATTTCTGCGGACTGTTAAACAACTCGATAAGCTCTCCCGCCGGTTTCCATTTGCTGAAGCCTGAATTTACGGCATATATTTTTTTATAATTATTAAATATGACCACGTTTATTTTATCCCAATAAGGAAAATAATCAGCTATCTCCAATTCATCCGTCACAATATTAACCGCCGAATAATTATTCACGATCAAAAAACCAAAAGCGGTTTTTATTAAGGAATCATCTTTAAGCCGAAGGAATTTTATATCCGATTGAATATCATCAGTAGTGTCATCGGCTATAACCCAATCTATTTTAATGCCGTAAGCATTTAGTTTTTCGGCTATGGGCTCAGTTACTATTACCGTTGGGCTCCATTCCAATAGCTGGCCCAATAGTTCGTCTGAAAAATTATCGAGCCCCAGTATGAGCAAGGCTGGCTCCTGTTTTTCACGAACGATATGGTGAGAGGACATTGTCTGAACCTTGATTGAGCGGATTAAAAGATTACCACGATAATTCATTTCATCAGGAAAATCCCTGAATCTGTTAAATCATGGTTCAGACAAATATATTAATAAATCTTCCGGTAAAATTCTTTTACCATACTTCCCGGATCAACAGAAAGATTAACAGCCGACGATACGGCAATACCATAAACCCCGGCTTCCAGCAAATGATCTACATCGGCCAATTGTACGCCGCCAACAGCAATAACCGGCATTTCAATAGCATATTGTTGCAATTGCTGGTATCCCTCAAAACCAAGCAATGGTTTATTATTTGGTTTGGTATCTGTATGCCTGAATGGGCCGTACCCGGAATAATCCACTACGCCTAATTTCTGTACATACAGCAAGCGTTCGAGGTTGGTAGATGATGCACCTAAAGTTTTGTCTTCTCCAATTTTCTGACGGATACTCCTTAAATCAGCCTCAAAGTCTTCAATATGCACACCCTGCACATCTACCCTATCCAACAAATGATAATGATTTGTGATGATCAGCGTTGCGCCCCAATCATCACAAATTTCGGCTATATCGTTTATCTCATCCACCAGCTCGTCATCTGTCTTGGTCATGCAGCGGTATTGCACCCAGTTAGCCCCCGCACTGCAAGCTATTTGCGCCTGTTCTGCGTGACTGCGGTTTGGCAGGTCCTGTGTGAGGTAGTGAAATTTAGATATGTACTTTTTCATAATAGTCCGGAAACCTTTTTAATTAAAAACTTCCGGACTTTCCGACTCACGGACTTCCGGACTTATTTATTTCAGCACCTCGCTAACTACTTTCCCGATCGACCCGTTTGGTGCCTGTATATGTAATAATGCGGCAATGGTTGGCGCAATATCTATCATATGTGTTTCGCGCGTGGTGCTGCCGTGTTTAATGCCCCATCCCATCAATACAAATGGGATATGTGCATCATAAGGGTTCCATGTGCCATGTGTAGTACCCGTTGCAGCACGCCCGCTAAAATAACCTGGTTTTAAAATCACTTGTATTGCACCGCTACGATCTATGTTATAGCCATTGATTATGCGGGTGCGCAAGTCTTCAGGGATATTTGCTGTTTGTGCTTTTTGCATATCTACTGCAAATGCAACTTCAGGAAGTTTGCTTAAATATTGGATACAATCATTTTTTACCGCGTTTTCGTCAAGCCTTAAATACTTCAGGATGTAATTATTAAAATTCACCTGGTAATTGATAAGACTAAGTACTAAACCATCAATCTTATACTTATCCAGCAAAAACTTGTTTAAGTCCTTTAGGGCCGTGCCATCATCCCATACACCTGCCGGTATATTGTGATCCTGCAAAAATGCCGGGTTATGCGCGGCGCCATGATCGGCAGTTAAAAATACGGTATAATTCCCCACTCCTTCTTTAGCATCCAAATAAGTTAAGAAACTGGCAATATCACGGTCCAATCTTAAATAAGTATCCTCAATCTCAACCGCGTTAATACCAAACTGGTGACCAATATAATCGGTTGATGACAGGCTCAAAGCCAGAAAGTCTGTTGCATCACCTTTGCCTAACTGTTCGCCATTAATGGCGGCAACAGCCAGGTCAAGCGTCATGGTATTGCCGTATGGCGTAGTGCGGATCAAACCCAGGTTATTTTTATATAAGCCCGATGTTTTTACCGGCATGGTTGGTGCATTCATTCCTTTAAAAGCACCTTCATATTTAGTATTATCGTCGGTACTTTGCAGGTAGGTATTGATAGGATATATTGTGGTCCAGTCTGTTTTTAAATAAGTTTCCGGTAGTTTTTGGTCGTTAAAATCATTTACCCATTTAGGCAGCTCCTTCATGTAATAGGTGCTGGTTATCCAGTTGCCGGTTTTATCGTCAAACCAATAAGCCGCATTAGCGGTATGCCCGGCCGGCAGTATTCCGCCACGATCTTTTAAAGCGATACCGATAACCTTTGAGTGAAAATTAGTGGCCAACCTCAGCTCGTCCGTAACCGTAGTGGTTAACAAATTGCGTGGCGACATTTTACCGGCGGCGGATGTACTCCCCACGGTTTGCACCGTGCTGTCATCTGTGCAATACATGGACTTCCCTGTAGCCTGGATAATAAAATCATTACCCGCCATACCATGTAAAGCAGGCACCGAGCCGGTATAAATAGCCGTGTGCCCCGCAGCCGTTACCGTAGGTATATAATCAATATTAGTGTTTTCGCAGCTAAAGCCTTCGTTTAACAGGCGTTTAAAACCACCATTGCCATAGCGGCTATAATAACGGTACAGATAATCCCAGCGCATTTGGTCAACAACAATGCCTACAACCAGTTTGGGCCGCGGTAAATCTGTTGATGCAACAGCATCTTCGGTTTTTACAGTGGCAACTGTAGTGATCTTCTTTTTGGTTTGTGCCGATACAGTTATTGCCACAAAAAGAAACGATAAGGATACCAGGTATTTGATCTTCATTTTCAAAAAATGTTTAAGGCGTAAATATCAGCAATAAATTAAACCCCGATGTGAAGTTTATGTTAAGATATACATTTGCCCAACCTAATTATTCAGCGAAAGTTAACAAGGCGTGCTGGCTCGCCGTATGCAGATCTCGCCATGCCCGATTAATTTCTGTTACGGTGCTTGCCGCCGTTAAACCGCACAGTGGATAAAGATCATCCACCATTTCGCGGGCTTGTTGAGCAAGTTTCCGGCTGGTTGTGCTAACCATTTTCAGCCTGTCATCCGTAATGGTATTTGCCTTTTGAAGTGCTTCCCAGGATTGATCCACAGCTTCAAAAAAATCTTTTCTTAACAAATTGATCGTCGTTTTGCATCGCGCCAGCTCGTCTATCAAAAAAACTTTCTGCTCGGTTGTTAACCGCGGTTTTATTATTTTTTCGTCGAAGATTTCTTTACACAGGTCCATAAAGTGAATAGCAATACCTGATATATTAACCGCTAAAGTAGCTTCTGCTAATTGTAAAAACGGGTAACGGTAAAGTGGTTGGTCAACAACTACGGCCGACGGATCTATTTTAAACTGCCGGTCGGCAGTAACTTCCAGGTCCTTAATTTCAAAAGCATCACTTCCGGTGGCAGCCATACCGACGTATTTCCAGGCAGGCACTATTTTCACATCCTGCTTGTCGAATACAAAAGGTAATACCAGTGGCTCTCCATCTCTCGCTAAAACCGGCTGTCCATCTTTCCTAATGGCACAATTGGCTGTAATATGTGTGGCATGGTGTATCCCGCTGGCGTATTTCCAGCTGCCATTAATTTTATAGCCACCGGGTGTGATGTCTGCAGTTCCGCCTACGGCACCGCTACCTGCCAGGCAGGTGTGTTGGTCATTAAATACCTTTTCTGCAGTTTTAGGAGATAAAAACCCGCCAAACCATCCGGCTCCACTGCATAGCGTAACTACCCAGCCCGTACTGCCGTCTGTCCAGCTGATAGCTTCCTGCAATCGCACTAATTCGGGCAAGGTTATTTGTCGCCCGCTATAAATTTCTGGCACCAAAACCTTAAACCAGTTTTGGCGGTATATCACCTCTAATTGCCGGGGATGTAGCAGCCCCAGGCTTTCCGCCTCGTGAGCTGTGGCACGAAGGATAACAGTATCCTCTTTTTTCATAAATGTTGACGGATGCGGAACAGGATTTTCCATAGTTAGTTAGATAAAGCAACATTATCTGCCCGGTCCTTTTTCCAAATGGCCAACCAGTCAAAAAATCCAAAGAAGGCCACGATAAATAAAAACAAGGTGAGTGCTGCAAAAAGGATAAGGTGTTTATAACATAGCAATGGTATAGCAAACAGGTTAGATATATTCAACAATATCCAGTTTTCCAGCTTGCGCCGCGCCAGTAACCACATCCCTGCCCAGGCTGTTGATAATACCCAGGCATCCCATACGGGGACATTGGATGTTGTAAAGTTTTTAAGCAATACATATAATATCACCCATCCTGCAAATACAATGAGCAAGGTTACTACCCATTCCCTGCGCGTAGACCAGGTTACTTTTACGGGTGGCTCGCCGCGTTTTTTTATCCAGTACACCCAGCCGTAAACGCTCATCACAATATAATAAACGTTCAATGCCGATTCGGCATAAAGCCCGGCTACTAATAAAACATATATGCCAATAAATGTTC
>Ga0207009_1131_pt1 | contig 11533 bp, 23 predicted proteins | sample Alteio_BWMinCont_81_FD_153479 | JGI IMG/M metagenome (GOLD analysis project Ga0207009, IMG submission 153479) | Enriched cells from forest soil in Barre Woods Harvard Forest LTER site, Petersham, Massachusetts, United States -... | ecosystem: Environmental > Terrestrial > Soil > Temperate forest >... | reverse complement strand
GCCCGAAAGAAACGCGGCGATGCTCTCCAGCAACGGGTTGGCCTTCTTCGAATCAACATCAGCAATTGCTGAAGCGGGAGGAGCAACGGGCTCGGGGCGCTGCCCAAATACAAACGAAAGTTCCTCGGGATAATCAAGAGCGGACTTTAAGAGAGTCCATACCTCCGCAAGCGGTCCATGCGTAACAACCTTAACTTTATCGATGGTTATGAAGCGCTGTACCAGCCAGTGGGATTTAAGACCGTTCAATTCTGCGGCAGTGATTTCTTTGTTCAGCGTGCGCTCGTAAATCGAAGTGCGCGGGAGTTTGTTTTCGGGCGCATTTCTTAGGGCAAGGAAAAGTCGTGTCAAGGCTTTCTGGGTTTTTGAATCGTCCATTACTGAGCGTCTCGAATCTTTGTGAACGGATGACGTTCATTTTTCAAATAACGCGCGACGTACTCGCCCACACTCTCGCCGCGCTGATCTGCCCGAAGCATTCCTTCATAGATCGTCTTTGAGCAGTTCGCGTACTGATAAATCGACCCATCCTGAAATCTGATTCGAAGGCTGCTCTTCACAGGATCGAAGCAGAAGCGGCCTAAGTGGGATGAATCTTGGACTCGATGCCAGACCAACTTGCGCGCTTCGCTCACTCGTGATTTCGATTCACCTGAAAGGACGCCCGAAACATCGGGCATTTCGCGTCGGGGCGTTGCAGTAGCCATTTAATCCAGCCCAACTTTCAATCGGCGGGGTGATCTGGAAAGGTCTTCCGCAATGTCAGATTCCACCACGGGCGGAGATGGTTCCTTTTTGGTTTGGGTTTCTTGTGCTTCGAGATAGTCTCGATTTCCGTGTTGACCGTAATAAGCGGGATTGAAAGTCGGAGCATTGGCGGGTGTCGGCGGAACATCGGCGGCGTGATACAGGAGGCGCGTTCTGATGCCGCAAAGCGTGTTTTCATATCCGATGCCGTCGCCTGCCTGCCATTCCTTTCCCGACTCGTCATAAAACATCTGAGGGTGTTTTGAATCGAGCAGAGGGATGAGAATGCCGAAATGAGTTGCGGGGTTAAACGATTTGACGGTTCCTTGTTCCATGATTTTGTCCCTTTCTAAACCTCGAATTCGTTGCTTCGCTCATTCAAAGACGCCTGCGTTGTCGCTGATACTCGGCTTGCTGCTCTTGGCTGCCTTCAGCTTGGGAGCGACAGGTGCGGGCACAGCGATCTTCTCGGCTCGGCCTGCTCTCGTTGCGCGGTCGATTGGCCTTCCGTGGTGACCTTTGCTGTACGGTGTGGTTTCGATTTTCTTCTTTGCCATTAGAGAATCCTTTGTGCGGCAGCGATTTTTTCGTACGTGGGGAACCATTGGACACCCCAGCGTTTCTGCGCTTCAGCCTTCGCGGCTTGCTTCAAAATGAACTTGGGAGTTCCCTCTTCGTCTGCGAAACACCCCACCCACCAAAGGGTCCGCAGAGTCCGGGCGAGTTCGATGTCAGTCAGGTCTCGCGGATCGGTGGACCCTTCTATGGTCGTTACTCTTTTTTCAGGGATGACTTTTCGACCAACCATTTTTCGGCGCTCGGTAATTTGCTTTTCCAGCTTGTCCCGTTCCTTAACTAGAAAGCGAAGTTCCCGCGTGGCGCTGACGAGCAGCGAGTTTGAAGTCTCTGGAGAATCGATAATGGCTTTGAGGCGAACTTCCTCCCGATCTAATCGCCCTTTTTCGTGACGTTCTTCCCGAGTGTGAGAGTTGTCTACTGTGCGCGGCATTTAGGCGGCTTCTACCGTTTCGAATTTCGGTTCGTCCGCAAAACCGTCTGCCTGTGATACAGCCCCCTGAGGCAGACTGCGGCGGCGATGGTGTCCGCGACCGATGAATTCGTCGTGCTTCTTGCACTGGAATCGAGCGTAGGGAGAAACAGGTCCCGTGACTTCAAGAACGGAATCGCACCCTTCGATAGAGCATTTCAGTTGATTCATTACGCGGCTACCTTTCCGGCTCGAACTGCGGCCATACGATTCTTCAAAGCCTCTCGCTGCGAGGCGCTCAACACCCGGGGCTTACGAACTGCGGCGACCTTGATTGCCAGCCGTGACTGCTTGCGATCCGTGGGATCAAAGGCGAGGACGCCCTCTGTATCGCCATCCTGCCGTAGCACGAATCCGGCCTCCTGCAGTTCCCGGCGACTAGCGTTCCACTTGCGAGGAGTCTCAAACATCAAGGTCAGGCTCAAGAGCCCACCCGAGCCCTGCGAAATTGAACCCGCCTTGCCTTGAATCATCACGTCTCCACAATCGTCGCGGCGAATGGCCAGATTGTGTTGCTCTGCGAACTGCTCGATATTCATGAACTGCCCCCCGTGCTACTTCTCTCCACAAAGTGGAATTTGTATCAGCCGCCCAGACCACCTTTGGGTCCCATACTGACTTTGGAAAAAACGTTCATCCGCCGTTGGAAGCGGGTCCCCCTTTTCCTTCAAAGAACGCACGAATAGGGTCGGGGTAGAGTCGGGCAGAGAAAAGAACGCACGAGGATTGAAAAGTCGTTGGGAAAATGACCAGTTCAGAGGCGTTTTTTCGACGCAGCTTTCAGGAAGCTATCTACCCCTTAGCAGTTATGCGGAAGCGCTTAAAACGATCCGTAGCGCTGTCTTCAGTGAAACGTCAGTCACGCTTTGCTGGCCAGTTTCCGCAATACTCACCCCCAATACTGGGAAAAGTAACTAGGGGAGGTACGTAACTTGTTGTAAAACATATAGCTTGGGTCCCCCGTGAGTCAGATTCAGTCATGGGAAATGCAAACGTATCAACGGACCCGTATCCGGCCAAAGGTGGTCTGGTTGGGGCGGACTGGCTTGGGAGTCATTGGGTCCCATACGGCTTTCAAAAATCAAAGTAAGTGTTTTATTTTCAACACCAGACTCGACAATCAAACCAGATTGCAAAGGCCGGGATTTACTGCTCGCCTGTAATCAGCCAGAACTGTTTCCGAAATGGGGGTGGGAAAGGTCGAGCCGATCCAGCCGCGTGTACGGTATCTAAAAGTAAAAGCGAGGCTTACCACTGTTTGTACCAGTTGCTCGAATCTATTCCATTCGTACACTGGTACAAGTGATGCTGGCTCAGAATCCAGCAGGGAAGCGAATTAAGTGCCATAATTTCAGTCAGTTCTAAGGATTCACACAATCTTCGCCACAGCTTCGTCAACAAAATGACACATTCCTATTTCGGAATACGTAAGGAGTGTGCGCGATACGAGCACAACTCACCGGATCGCTTTCCAACATGCTGTTCGAGGCTGACGGTCACGCCATTCAGAACCAAAAGACGGCCAGATTCGGGCTGGCTTGGCTGTCTCTGTTTCTCTTCTCAGATACTCACTACAATGCCAGTCTAATAGGGGTAGGAGGCGCACAGGGCGATTTATTTAACCCCAGTGTCACTTACCATCATTCTTTACATTTGCGTTGCTTAAATCGCCTGTCTCTTGAAACTGGGACAATCGCGGGCTACGGGCACATAAAGTTCGGGCGGCGATTCAAATCAATCTCTTGTCTACAAAGTGGAATTTTCAGTCTCTGACACTCTGCAGGATGGCTCTGTATCGATGCTGGAGGCTTGCTGGCGCATTCTTACGAGGACCCTGCATCTTACTGCGTTGCGATTTCGGAGCCGTTCAATCTTTACTTCTGTGTACTAACTACGATACGGTTACCAATCGGGAGTCCAAACGAGTGGGTCCATACTGGTTTGCGGTGAAAGCTGAGTTCAGATGCCCCGCGTGCGGGAAATTGAGCACCGAAGTGATGTACATGAACGCAACTCAGCCCGACCCCGATGCGATAGCGGCTGCGACGGAAAAACAAAGTCTCAAATGCCAGCACTGTAAGCAAGTACCCGCAAACGGGACTCAGATCAAGATAACCGTTTTGCCTACCACGCTGGCGGAGGCTAAAGCGGCGGGTTTCAAACCGCCACCGGATATGGTTTGATCGGCTTGATACTCATAAACGTAGGCGCTGCCCTTTGTCATATCTAGTTTCGTGTCTTCGTGACCCCGAAACACTTGTATATCCTCAGAGTTCATCTGCTTTTGTTCCTTCCCCTTTCAGACTAAAAATCGACTTCTAACTCTGGCTCGGGATCGGATTGGACAATCGGACGGACATTTGCTGCTCGCTGCTGCGTCTTGTGTCGGTACTTCCCTTTGCCTTTGACGTTCTCGATGTCGCACTCGACTTCCAAACCATTCTGAATTCTTGTGGGATCGCCACCCGCCCAGCCGCGCAGATGAAAATAGATCGAGCCTTCCGACACCGTTTCAACGAAGCCCCAGCTAAGGGCTGGAGTCCAATCACTGATATACCCACGCATGTTTACGCCGCCTCTTGCGCTTCTAGCGCCAACACGCTCGCATCCGGTAGATTGATTCCTTTGGCGGCGAGGTTCTTCAGGCGCTGCTCAAGACCTTGAGTTGACGGAAGCATCCATTCACCGTTCCGCTTCCAACCGTTCGCCTTACACTCAACACATTTGCCGCACGTATAGCTTCCGGTATCGCGAGTTCGTCCAATCTGGGCATCTTTCGGGCGAGGCGAGAAATCCTGTTCGAAGGCCTTGTAGCTCGTGAACCACCGAGCACACATTTTTACTCCACGAGCACCGTAATACTCGTAGCTGGGAGAGCCCGGGACGTAGCAACGCTTAAAAACGCTTCGCCAAAGATCGTAGAGCTTGTTCTTGCGTCTCCAACGGCGGGCTGTCAGTAGTCGGCGTGGAGATGATTTTAGTATTTGAGCCATATCAAGCAAACTCCTCTTGGCGTTGTTTCTCCCACGCCTCATCAGCTTCTTTTTGCGCCTTCTTCGCGGCTTCGATGGAAGCTTGAAGCTCGCGTTCATACTGCGCGTCACGTTCACGCTGCTGGACAATTTGGATGGCTTTGGCTTCGAGCATCTGGGCAAGGGTCTGACCACAATGCTTAAACTCGAACTCGCCGTCCATTTTCCCGATGATTGATTTTGCTGCGAAGAGCCAATCTTCTCGGGCAATGTCTGGATTGTCGTTGATGGCTTGTGCAATCAGCTCGCAATCCTGTGGCTTGAAGACGGCTGCGTTCGCGGCTGTGTCCAACGAACTAAGTGCCAATATCTTGAAATCGCGGATCAGTTTACGAGTGGCGTCCGACACAGGCTGTTTCGTTTCATTGAGCGAAGAGGGTAGTGTGAATTCCATTACCGCACCCCCGCCGCAGAGAACTGCTTCTCGAAATTCGGGCGCATCCACTCCCAATACTTGCTGGGGATTCGAATGTGGCCGGGTTCGTCAACGAGTCGTTTAGCTCGGTCATCGAGCCAAACAAGCATCCAGTTCCCAGCTTCTTGTCCGTGCTCTTCAACTTCTTCGAAGACCCAAGCAGGCACGGGCGGGAGATTGACATTGCGTTTTGTTGCTATTGTCCCCACCGCTTCTTCGAATCTCGTCTTCCAGTCTTCTTGCCCAGAAGGTTTTGAAGAATCTGCGGAAGTCCCAAGCAGCTGCTTCTGGTTTTTCTTTTCTGACTTCTCTTTTCTAACTTCTGCTTTACTGCTTTTATTGCCATTAGAGGCAACGGATGTTGTCACCCGTGGCAACGGTTGTGACACAGGTGGCAACGGTGGTGTCTCTAATTGCAATGGATTACCGTTGTCACTGGTGGCAATGGATGTCTCCACTGCAACAGGGTGCAACGGTTGTTCGTTGTCGCAGGTGGCAGCGGTATTATCCGTTGTCACTGATGGCAATGGGTCGCGTCGGCAGTGATTTGAATGTGTTTTGACCCATTCTTCGTGCTCAACCAAGGCGTATCGTGCGCAGGTAAAAATTCCCTGTGCGTTGCGGGCTGGTGCTACTAACAATCGCAGCCAGCCTTTCTTGGCTAGGCTATCAATCAATCGCTTACAGGTACGCCACTCACGGGCTTCAAACTCTTTAGCCATTGAGTGACCATCGCTGTAGAAGACGCCAGATTCGTGGCTAACGGCTTCAATGTATTTGTAAACGCCGAACTCTTGCGGCGTCATGTGTCGGTGTGCGAAGCAACTCATTAGCGTGGCCCCCGGTTCTTCTTGGGAGCATCACCGATCTTCGTTACGTGGTGCGCCTGTGGACGACCGTCCTCTTCGACGGGAGTGAATTCGACTCGTTGTCCGGCTTTGAGAAATCTCTGCGCGGGATTCGCGTCAATAAATCTGAAGTGAACGAAATAATCTGGGGCGTCGGGGTCATCGGGAATGATGAAACCGTATCCGCCAAAACGGGTGTAATACGCTACTGTTCCTTGCATGGATATGTTCCTTAAAGGCAAATTTCGTTTGGAAAAGTCACGCGGAAAAATATTGCAGAATTAACGATGGAAAACTGCAAATGCGGATCAACTAGATCATCGAAGCGGACAATTCGTTCCGCTGAGTAACTACAAAACTTACTGCACGTCTGTCAAAGCGTGAAACAGTTGGTTAAAGAATCTAAGACGATTCCACATGGCGATTTCGTCACCATCGACTGGAACTGGGGCAGGACTGACATCAGCGTCGTCAGCAATTGCTGCCAGCGTAGCCCGCAGGGACTCGGGTACGATCCCGAGAAAGTTGGCCAACGGCTCCAATGAGCCATCGTAAAGTTTTTCGGCGGCAAAAGCCGACACCGCATCGAAGTTGGTGTTTAGTTCTTGGGTCATTTTGTCTCCAAAATTTGGGTCAGTGCGTCAGGCGAAACATCGGCAAATCCTTTGGCCGCTTGGGGCGGTCGGTACACCGCGTGACCTAAAACTGACGGAACGGTCGCAGACGCTAGCTTTTGTTGAATCTCTGCGTGCCGCTTGAGCGTTTCGCTCACCTTTTTGGGGTCCGATAGATCGATTTCCAATGGCGCATAAAATTCCAGCAAATCCTCCAACTCTTTGAGAGTCGCCTCGCATTCACGAGCGGTGTTGGTGTCACCTAATTCACCTTGCAACCAAGCGCTGACTCGTGGCTGATAGAGCGAGAGCCCGCTCCGGCGAGACACAAGTTCGGCGAACGTTGCTTGACTGCAGCCGATTTGGGCAAACCTCTTCGCAAGCTTCATTTCCATTTTCCAGACTTTCTATGGGGTCCAACTAAGGTGGGAAGGCCGCCAAGACATACTTCTTACCGCAAGGCTCAAGTATCTAACCATTATACACTAAGTCGCGCCAAATGTCAAGCGGTTTTTAAAGTATTTTGCAACCCCTTATAATTCTATGAGTTGCGGGGAGTGATTTTCGGGCAGTTTACAGGGATGGCCATACACCTGCTCATAGTCCACATCACATTGATATCTTTATACTTAAAGTCTCTTCTAGTCAATAAGATGTGCAGCCGTCGTTCTAGGGAGCCTGCGATTGAGACGCAGGCCCTGTCGGCCTTACCCCGCTATGGAGCAACAGGACGAGCTTCTGCAGGCAAAGACGCAATTTTCTTGGCTTCTACCAGCGTGACTTCCCCTGCTCGGACCATCTCAGGGAGTTTGGGGTCAGCTTTCTTGATTTCCTGGGCTAGGCGGATTTTGCGCTCGGGGAGTTTAGATTCCTTTGCCACCTCTTTACGGGCGTTCTTGGGCGGCTCTATTTTGGTCGTTTTAGCCAAAATAGGTTTTTCCTTGATGTCCCGAGCCTTGGCCATTTTCTCATTCTGGTTAATGATTGACCGGAACTCGCGAACGTCATTGGCGATGATGCTGCGCTGGTCGTCTGTTAGGTTACGGGTACCTAGCTGATTTTCTGCAATCCACAACTTTGCGTGGTCGCGGTCAACTAGCTTCTTTTCGGTCGTTGAATATTTCAGCCCGTGTTTCTCTGAAATTTTCAAACGATTATGACCGTCGATCAGAATATTCTGGCCGCCCGTTCTCCAGATGACGAGCGGATTTCTAATTTCGCCGTCTTGGAGAATGTTTGCTTCTAACTGTTTAAACTCGTCCGGCAAAAGCGCCGGGATGAGTCTTTTGAACTCCGCGTCTAAGGCTTTGCGATACTCAGACAGACCCGCAACGCTTGCGGCTCTGGTGCCGCCACTGCCACCCTGAGGTTGCCGCTCCAACTGCTTCAGAATCTCCCCCGCCTTGCGTTAGGCGCGAAGGGATATCTCGGCGGCGTTCGTCGGGTGTTTACGTGGTCGGCCCATGGCGCTTAGGGTCTTCAGGAAGTTCATCTTTCTCGCGAGTCATGGTGCGCGGTCCTTCGAATGGTCCGGGACTTGGAACCTGTATCGCGTTTGGCACTACCTTCGGTCCCTCGGGTTTCTTGTCTTCCAATTCCTCTAAAGCTTCATTCACGATTTTTCGAAACTCGGTCTCGCCAATTCCTTGTGACAGCGCTTCAAAATAATCGGATTTAATTTTGTGCTTAATCCCGCTCACGACGAGCGCTCTCATATCCATGAAGCCCTCCTCTAAACCCTACCCTGTCGCACGTCGGCTTTGGTGTCAACCTGCCATGTCCGGTCGGGCAATGCTCAGTCCTTATCAAAAAGAAACGAGAGCACACAGATAGCAGCGAAGAGTGCGGCGAAACTCATAGACTTTCCCCGTCGGTACACAAGACTTGCTTCAAAGCTCGATGAATCTTCTCCGCTGAAGCCCGACGACAATGGAATGCTGCTCGTATCTCAGCCGGATCAGGGACCACAGGATAGATTTTCAACGCACGTTCGTATAACCGACTCTCGGAATAGGTCAATTCCGCTAAGGCCAGTGGAGGAGCCTGTTGTTTGGAAATCGACGCGAAAGCGTTGACGAGTTCGTTCATGATTTCGCCCCGGGCAAGGATAGTGTCGCTTTGGGCAGAGCCGGACGCTCCGACGATGGCAACTGGAGTGTCTCTCGCGCGGTTTGCAATTTCTTTTGGCGTTTAATTTCCTTTTTGGTGCCCGCAACGCAATCATTTACATGAGCGCCCGATTTGCTGGATTGTTCCCAAGCGTCGAGCATCTTCAAGTTGTCATCCGTTACACCAGCCGCATCTAGCTCACCCTGCAGTGCAAACAGTGTGGAAAAAGCCTGATTCTCATCAGCCGTGAGCACTTCGAGAAAGAGTTTTCGATTAGCCATTGATAACCGCAGGAACCGGGAGCGTGTTTCCTGTGCCCATTTCATGATCTGGAGCCGATTTAATTTTTCATCTTCGAGAGCCTGCAAGGCTGCTTGATGTTTCCTATAACGCTGGGCTGTGGAACCTGATTGCGCTAGACCGACTACTTGCCAAACCGCTTGGGCTTCGGCCACGTCGTTTGCCGAGGGTTTGGGGGACGGGACAGGTGCTGTGGGGCGCTGTGACGCCGGAGGCGGTGTAAGGCCGTACTCGCGAAGATAGTCTTCTCCCTCACGTAGCTGCTGTATTGCTGAAGGACGGCGTGAACGGCGCATTTTTCTTCACTCTCCCACTAAGTCAATTATGGCTTCGCGAATCACATCACGCAGTGGCAGAGCCGAAGGGACGCTATGGTCTAGAGTGTGGACCCATGTACCTTGCATATCCCGTAATCTCTCAACTTGCGCGTCACTAAGACTCAAGAGCTTTTGTAGTTGCTTCTCTTGCATGTTTGATTCTCCTCTGCGGTCTTTCCCGCTGTCGTGATGCCCAAACAGTATAAAACAAATCTGCGCGACAGTCAAGGTAAACTATTGATTCTCCAAGACTTACATGCACGCAGGGCGGCGTAAACGTGCATCGGCAATTCAAAGAATCGGCTACATTTACCGTCCCCAAAACCCTCAAATGCACGAGTTGCGGCGTAAACGTGCCTCGGAGACCTAGGCCGATCAATCATTGTCAGATAGCGATGACTGATCTCATGCTGACGCCCCGTGGCGAGCGAGGATGCTGGGAGTTTCGGTGCTGACGGTGGCACTCATGCCGCCCGCACTTCCCGCCGTGCTAAGAACAACGAGACGGCAGCCGAACGATAGAGATATTTTCCGCCTGTACGAACAAAGTTGATTTCACGTCGTTGGCGAAGCCGCTGAAGAGTCTTCGATGAGCAGCGGAGTAGGGAACACACTTCCGCCGAATTCAGAAACTCTGGAGCCGATTCAAGCCTAACGATTGGAGTCGCAATAGATGCGACCTGATTTTTAGAAGACATCGGTAGCCATCCCTATTTGAGATGACTCCGCTTTCGGTGGGAGTGTTACGCGGCTGGTGTGACCTTCATGGACTGCGGCAAGGCATCCATGATATATGAGTGAGCCGTTTGCTGATTCAATTTGGTCGCACGCTGCGGGTTGGACGTTGCCACGGTAGAGTGTGCGGTCTACCTGTGCCCCGTGTTGTTGAAACACTTCCCAACTAACAAAACCATATTAGCACAAAACGGCCCTAAAATCAAGGGTTTTTCGATGCACGCTTAGGCGGCGAATGTCCGTTTACGCCGCAAAGCATGCATGGGACTTAATACTGCGACGCGATTGCTTCGCAACGACCCGCAGCCTGCTCTATGTCTTCGGGGCCAGATTCGCAACCACTGCCGCGTATTGTTTTCGGACTTTGTCGGCATCTTCCACAATGGCGAGATAGCGCTCGGTCGTGGTGAGGTTGGAGTGTCCCAGCTTCGCTTGAATCGTGCGTGTTGATTCGCCATTCACGTCGAGCATGGTTGCGTAAGTGTGGCGAAAGTTATGCAAAGCGTGGCGGCGAGTTTCGGGACGGCTGAACACATAACCACTTTCCCGCGCCCACTGCTGGAGACGATTGATCAACTTTGCGAGGTGCCCCGAAGGTGCTTCTCCCCGATTAGGAAATACGAGTCCGGTTCTGCTCTCTCGCTTTTGTCGCGCCAACAGGCGAGCCTTGAGTGTTGCGTCAAGTGTAATGGTGCGTTTCTCGTGATCCTTCACGCGCCAGTCATAAGCGGGCTTATCCTGAACGACAATTTTTCCGCGTCCGTCACCGTTCTGCCAGACGATGTCCGACCATTCGAAGTGTTGCACTTCTTCGTCGCGCATGCCTGTCAGGAGGAAGGTGGCGATTATGTCCTTCAAGTCTTCCGATGTCCACTAAAACCGCTTCGTTGTACCTTCGGCACGTAGGCACCGCCGCTTATCAGCGCGTCGAATTCAAGAAGGGCAAGCCGTCAGGTATTCCCGCGAAATATGATGGGCAATTCTACCTGCGCCTCTCCGAGGATGGCAAGCGACTGTGGAGAGGCTACCTCAATCTCGATGAAGCTCTGACCGCTCGGGCAAACATCACGACCAATTTGGATCGCAAGCGCCACGGTCTTCCCCTCGCCCCCGAAGTCCACATTCCTGCGGTTGGAGAACGGCTCACTCTCGCGGACGCCATTAAGGTTTTCACCGCCCGCAACGAAGACCGCGTGAAAGACTGGCGCAACGGTTCGGATACGGGACTCAGCACAGGGTCTGCGGCTCTCTACCAGAAAGCCGTCGAAGACTTCCAAACCGCCATGAATGCGTTCGGTCTGGCATACGTTGACGAACTTCAGGACCGGGAGCGCGGCAAGGCCGCATTGCTCTTCTTTAAGCGCTGGA
>Ga0207009_1130_pt1 | contig 11542 bp, 6 predicted proteins | sample Alteio_BWMinCont_81_FD_153479 | JGI IMG/M metagenome (GOLD analysis project Ga0207009, IMG submission 153479) | Enriched cells from forest soil in Barre Woods Harvard Forest LTER site, Petersham, Massachusetts, United States -... | ecosystem: Environmental > Terrestrial > Soil > Temperate forest >... | reverse complement strand
ACATATCTGGACAAAAAAAGAATCACTGCATATTAATAATTTCCCGGCTTATTTAAATATCGCCGTTCGTAACCAGGTTTTTAAAGCTTTAGCCAAACAAAAGGTTGCTCACCCGTTTTTAGATATTTTAGAAAATCTGCCTGCAACCTATTTGCAGGCAGATTCAAATCTACTTTGGAAAGAATTTTTCAAATCATACGAGACGCTTTTAAATGCTTTACCTGCCCAGCGGAAGACAATTTTCCGGATGCGTTTCCAGGAAGATATATCTACTAATGATATAGCCCAACAATTAGGCATTTCTAAAAAAACCGTTCAAAATCAACTGAGTATAGCCTTTGACCAATTAAAGGTTTCATTGATCCACCTGCTCACAGTGGTTATTATTTTGGATATTATAAAATAAATATTCACTTAGGTCGGGAACATCTGCTGTTTTTGGGTCATATATATAACCAATTATATTTTTTCTTTTTTTTATTCCTGCTTTTAATTAATTAAAAATGCGCAAAAGGTATTTTTTAAAATTAGTGCGTAAACATCTTAATGGTAAAGCTTCCGTTGAGGAAGAACAACTGTTATTGAGTTACTACGACCTGTTTGAGTCTGAACCGGATGTAATTGCCATATTGAACGACGAGGAGAAAGAAAAAATTAAGGTGCAAATGAATACGGCTATCTGGCAGCGTATTTCAAGGCAAGATGAATCAAACAAAAAGATTCGACGTTTAAAAACTATATATATCAAGGTAGCTGCGGCTATTTTAATTGGCGCTTTTATTACCGCTTTGCTGTTTTTGCCCCGGTTGAAAACTGCAAAACTTATTGTAAGTCAACAGTTTAACCAAAAAAATCAAAATCGTCTCATTCATCTTCCTGACGGGAGCACGGTTGTCATTATGAAGGATAGCAAGATCACCTATTCTCCTGAATATGATAAGCTCGACAGAAGGGAAGTGTACCTTGAAGGCCAGGCATATTTTGATGTTAAGCATAATGTATCCAGGCCATTTATTGTTCACACCGGCAATCTGAAAACCACCGTATTAGGAACGGCATTTAATATCCGGGCACTTAAAGGTGATAATAAAATAATTGTAACGGTAACCAGGGGTAAGGTTAGTGTTGGTAACCAGTATAAAATTTTTGGAACAGTAACGCCCGACCAGCAAATTATTTTTAATAAAGATGTGGCTAAAGCAGTTATAAAAAAGGTAGACGCTAACACCTATTTATTTTGGAAAAAAGAGGACCTGCTATTTGATGATGTGACCATGAAAGAGGCCGCGGTGTTATTAGAAGAGCGATTTAAAGTTAGTATCGAATTTGCTGACCCAAAACTGATGCTAAACAGGTTTACTACAACCTTTCAGCATGATGAAAGCCTGGAACATGAGTTAGACATTATCTGCGAATTTAATAATACCACTTACACTTATGATAGGGATCATTACAAAGTGGTTATCAGTAACAAAACCAATTAAACCCAACGTTATATGATTAAAAATTACTTATTCTATTCAAAGGCAAGTACGCCAATAAATACGCCGCCATAAAAAAACCTCTGCATTTTATCCATAGGAAATAATGCAGAGGTCGCATTGCAACCGATTGCAGTCGGTTACAATCGCATGGTTTTAAATTATGCCGTACTAATGTGCGGTCTTTCAATCACTTAAAACAATCAAAGTTATGAAAATTTCTGTAAAAATTGCAGAATTATGGCGTTTTTATACGCCTAAAAAATTTGGATCACTAATCCAAAACCCACTAATAAACCAGATTATGCGAATTTGTACGGTGTCAATAATTGTATTAGCCACTTCTTTTCAGCTATTTTCTGCGACGCCTGTTAAAAGCCAGACTATTGACCAAACAAAGGTTAGTATTCAGCTAAATAACGGATCATTGGTTGAGGCGTTTAATAAAATAGAGGCGCAAAGTTCTTTTCACTTTTTTTATAATAAAAAAGATATAAAAGGAATAAATAACCTTAATATCTCTGAAGAAGATCAATCTATAGCTGATGTTTTAAAAACATTGCTGGCAAATACATCTCTTAGCTTTAAGCAGGTATATGAGCAAATATTAATTACTAACGAGCCAAAAAGTAATGTGCAGGCAACCGGCACAACTAAAGCGGGTGAGGTACCTATAGCGGAGTTTGCAAAAATTTCTATTGCAGGTAAAGTGACTGATACAAAAGGGCAACCATTGCCCGGTGTTTCAGTTAGTGAAAAAGGCACCTCAAATACGGTTGTAACTGATATTAACGGCAACTATAAAATTAGCGTAACTGATAAAAAATCAGTATTGGTATTCAAATACATTGGTTACGCACCACAGAATGTTGATGTAGGTAACCAGTTATTTATAAACGTAACACTGACTGAAATAAATTCAGATTTAAATGAGGTAGTAGTTGTAGGCTATGGTACGCAGAAAAGAGCAAGTGTTACAGGCGCTATTAGCGATGTAAAAGGAGCCGAATTAGCCCAGGCGCCCGTGGATAATATAACCAGTTCTCTCGCTGGCAGGGTATCCGGTGTAATTTCACGGCAGACCGGTGGCGGTCAGCCGGGTGCAGATAACGCCACTTTTTCGATACATGGAATTAACACAATTGGCAATAATTCGCCATTAATTGTGGTTGACGGTATTGTACGTAACAATATCAACCAGATTGACCCGAATGCCATAGAATCGGTTACCATATTAAAAGACGCGGCGGCAGTTGCGCCTTATGGTTTAGGCGGTGCAAACGGTGTGGTTTTGATAACTACTAAATCCGGTAAAATTGGTGCGCCAACTTTATCCATAAGCGATTGGTATGGTATACAACATCCAACGTATTATCCTGCAACATTAGATGCCCAGGATTATATGAGCCTTGCTAATGAAGCATACTATAATGATAACGCTAATGGTACGGTGGCTAACCAACCATATCCGCAGTCAACAATTAATAATTATACAGCTTTAAATGCTCAGGATCCGGATAAATATCCTATCAATAACACCAAGGGACTGTTTAATTTTAAGGCCCCCGAACAAAGCCATAACCTGGAGTTAACAGGCGGTACAGATAAGATTAAATATTATACTGACCTCGGTTTCTTTAATCAACAAGGTATGTTAAGTGCCACTACTTATACCAGGTACGCTTACAACATGAGTATAGATGCGATGATAACCAATACAACCAGGGTTGTTTTTGCTATTAAGGGATCTTATGAAATAAATACGAATGTTGACCCCGCAACCAGCCCCTCAACGATTTTCCGAGACTCGTATAAACTTATTCCTACAAATCCGCTTGAATTTAGCAATGGTTTAGCAGGTTCTTCCGCTGGTTTATCGTTGTTAGGCGCTATCAGATCTAACGGATACGCGGATTCATATACTAATACAACGCTTTCAACTATCACCGTCGAACAAAAATTACCGGTAAAGGGTTTAAGCATAAAAGGTACTTTTAGTTATGACCCTTCAAATAGTAACTCTAAAAACTGGCACTTACCATTTGTTTATTATACAATAACAAATCCTACTGCCACCGGCGGGCCATCTGCTTATAATTTTGCATCAGCAATATCCACAGCGGAAGGACCTCCGGCTTATATATATTTGGCTCAAACCAATTCAAAAAGCCAAAATTTCACCTACCAGGGTTACCTAAATTACTCGGGCGTGTTTGGTAAAAACGCAGTAACCGGCTTATTCGTGGCCGAAGCGCGAAACAACACCAACGCCAACATGAACGTCCAGATAAATAATTACTCCCTTGCTACCGATGAGCTTAGTTTTGGTAGCTCCAATAAAAATGACTATACCATTGGCGGGTCTTCATCAACAGGCAGTTCCGTTGGCTATGTGTACCGCGTTGGTGATATTTATGACAGCAAATATATTGTAGAGGCATCCGGTCGTTATGATGGGTCATATTATTTTGCACCTGGTAAACAGTACGCGTTTTTCCCTGCGTTTTCTGCCGGTTGGGTAATGACAGAGGAGAAGTTCCTGAAGAATGTACCAGGGCTTGACTACCTTAAATTGCGTGGTTCATGGGGTAAATCAGGTATGTTGGCGGGTGGCGCGTTCCAATTCTTAAATACTTATACGCTGGGCAGCAATGCTTATGCATATGGCAATGGAACACTTGTTCAGGGCTCAAGTGCAAGTTCTCAGGCAAATCCAAACATTACCTGGGAACAGGCTATAAAAACCAATATTGGTTTCGATGGAAATTTACTTAAAGGGTTGATAAACTTTAGTGTAGATGCCTACTACCAAAGCCGTAGTGGAATGCTTGTTCCGCCAACTACAACCGTACCGATAGAATACGGTATTGGTTTACAGCCAATAAATGCAGGCTCTATGACTGGCCGTGGGATTGAATTTACCTTAGGCTCGCAACATCGTTTTGCAAATGGCCTGTCGCTGGGGGCAACCGGAAACTTTAGCTATAATACAAACAAACTAACGCAAACATTTGAAACCGCTCAAACTTATAATAATCCAAATACCAGGAGAACCGGAAGGCCATCCGGCGAACAATTTGGATATGAGGCACTTGGGTTGTTTACAGAAGCTGATGATAAAAATCATGATGGGGTAATTAATGCAGCCGATGGTTATAATGTAACCCAGTTTGGCACCATTCACCCGGGCGATATTAAGTATGCCGACCTTAATGGCGATGGTAAAATTGATGTTAATGACCAGGTTCCGATAGGTAACAGCAACACGCCTTTAATAATTTTTGGGTTAAACTTAACCGCATCGTGGAAAGGCTTTGATGTAACCGCCTTCTTCCAGGGTGCCGGTGAATCGACTATGGGTACCATGACCTTTGTTACCGTGCCTTTTGCTAACAATAACAGTAACGCAGGTTATCAATACTTTAACAACCATTGGTCGCCGTCAAATCCTAATGGGTATTATCCAAGGGCTGACCAGGCACCTACATCAAACAATACACAGCCCTCAAACTATTGGACAACCAGCGGCGCCTATGTAAGGTTGAAAACGGCTCAACTGGGTTATACCATTCCGTCAAAAATTACCAAAGCTCTAAAGATAAAAATGGTAAGGTTTTATGTGAGCGGGCAGAACCTGCTTACGTTTAGCGCGTTAAAATTTTTGGACCCGGAAATTGGCAACCCGGTTTCAGGAACATCGGCTATTGGCGGTGCGGGGTCGTCGCCTGAGACGATCTATCCGCTTCAAAGGGTAATTACTGCAGGTTTAAATGCTACATTTTAAATGTTTAACAATATAAAATCTATAAATTATGATTAATTTAAAAAAAATTTCCTGTATACTGCTGGTCGGTGTACTTGTAGCTGCTTCATCGTGTAAAAAGTACCTGAACGACAACGTCAGCAAAACATCTATCAATGATGCGACGCAATTTGCCTCAACCACGAACGCGGACATTTTCCTGAATTCTATTTATGGGTACCTTTCTAACGAGAATAACGTTCCCGATCAGTTGGACAATTTTACCGATGACAATGATGGTGGTTATTACTGGCGTTCTTATCATTGGAAAGCAGGCAGCGTTGGCCCTTCAGTTGACAACGGTCAGCCTATGAGCGATTATAGTGGAAGTTACCAGATAAATGCCAACGATTACACTGCATGGATCGCCGAATTTGGTTCAGGTTCCGGCTGCTATGCAAAGGTTAGGGCATGTAATTTGTTTTTGCAGAAAATCCAGCAATATAGCGCCAATTTTAACGCCTCCTGGATAGCACAAAGAACCGACGAAGTAAGGTTTTTAAGAGCATTTTTTTACATGCAATTATGGCAACATGTGGGTGGGCTTGTGCTTTTAACTACTGTTGAGGACAACAATACGGAAACTAAAACTCAACTTGATCAAGCAAGATCAACCTTTGAACAAACCTTTAATTTTATTGACAGCGAGTTAGCAGCTGTTATAGCTAACGGAAATTTAGCTGTAAAATATAACAATGGTGATCCGAATGCGGGAAGGGCGACATTAGGAGCCGCGTTGATGGTGAAAGGATGGGCCGAGCTTTTTGCTGCAAGCCCTGCGTGGAACTCGGGGAATTCTCCAACAGGAGTAGCCGACCCTAATAACCTGATCCATTTCGCATCAGCCGATCCGACTCGTTGGGCAAAGGCTGCCGCAACTTTTCAGCAATTCATGACCAACTATACACAGTATTCTTTATTTCCTAACTTGAGCCAGCTATGGTATGCAACGAATAAATATAATTCTGAAATTATATGGGACCGTCAGTGCGTGGCCGGTATTATCGGAAGCACAGGCGATAATTATGAACAATACGGTGGCCCTGTTTATATATTAGGTACTTATTATACCTGGGGTAATTATTGCCCTACACAGGAGTTGGTAGATGGTTTCAGAATGGCTAATGGTAAAGATATTACCGATCCAACTTCAGGTTACGATCCGCAGCACCCTTATGTGGGCCGCGAGCAACGGTTTTACCAGTCTATTGCATATGATGGTGCACCATATTTCTTACCATGGATGCCCAAGACAGATACCATCTATACACGTATAGATAAAGTGCATCCATCACTGAATCAAATTGACTTTGCACAATCAGATGTTAGTAATACTGCTTATTATTCTATAAAACGGTTAAATCCGGTAGCGCCTCCGGGCGGTAGTTTTGCAAGCGGTCAAAATTATGTTTATTTCAGGTATGCGGAAGTATTATTGGGATATGCAGAAGCACAAAATGAAGCTGTAGGTCCGGATGCCACTGTATACGCTGCAATGAATAAAGTAAGAACCAGGTCAAACCTGCCTGCACTTCCTGCCGGTTTAACACAGGCCCAGATGAGGACGCAAATACATAATGAGCGCCGGGTAGAATTTTGTTTTGAAAATAAACGTTGGTACGATATTGACAGGTGGTTGACAGCTTCGGCTTTATTAAATGTTGACCGTCACGGTATGCAAATTACCAACTCATCACCTAATGACGATAAAGGTGTTTGGGTTTATACGCCGGTATTGCTAAATCACCCGCACGTATTTAATCAAAACATGTATATAAACCCGATTCCTAATGGAGTAATTGCACAAAATCCAAGTGTGTTACAGAATCCGGGCTATTAATTTATAAATAAGAGACTAATCTCCATAATTAGTGAATTGATGAGGCTGCACCGGGAGTATTCCCGGGCAGCCTTTTTTAGTAATGTTATTTGGTTTGTTTATCCCAGCGTTTTACCGGTATTGATCACATTTACTTTATCAAACTTAGTAGTTGAGCAACCATGTGATACGGCGCTTACCTGTTGGGGCTGGCCCTTACCATCAGAGAAGGAGCCCCCTAAACGGAAATCACTTTCATCGCAAATGGCAGAGCAGGAATTCCAAAATTCCTGTGTATTGGCCTGGTAAGCAGCATCTTTAGCCATACCGACAATTTTGCCATTTTTGATCTCGTAACAAAGCTGGCTGCTAAATTGGAAGTTATAGCGTTGCTGATCGATAGAGTAGGAGTTACGGCCGAACATATATAGCCCCTTTTCGGTGTTTTTGATAAGATCAGCCGCCTTTAGTGGTATTTTACCCGGTTGCAGGCTAACGTTTGGCATGCGTTGAAACTGTACAGAGTCCCAGCTATCGGCATAGCAGCAGCCCTGTGAAGCATCTAAACCCAATATATGAGCCTGGTCGCGGATGGTTTGATAGTTAACCAATATGCCATCTTTAATAATATCCCATTGGCCGCATTTTACGCCCTCGTCATCATAACCTACAGTACCTAATGCCCCGGGTACCACTTTGCTGCCCTCGAAGTTTACGATCTTACTGCCGAAATTGAATTTTTTAGATTTCCATTTATCCAGCGTTAAAAAGCTGGTACCGGCAAAGTTAGCCTCATAACCCAGTACACGGTCAAGCTCGGTAGGATGACCTACTGATTCATGTATAGTCAGGAAGAGTTGGGTAGGGTCAATAATCAGATCATATTTACCCGGCTCAAGCGGCTTAGCTTTGAGTTTTTCATCTAATTGGGCTGAACCTAAAATCACATCTTCCATGATATCATATCTCTTTCTATAAAGAGGGAAGAGGCCGCCTTGTATTTTATCGTTATTGTCGGGTATCAAATATTCATAACCCATGCCCATTGGGGCACTTAGCGCGTTACGCGTTTCAAATACGCCCGAGTCCCGGTCTGTTTTGGTGATGGTAAAATTGGGATAGATACGATGGATGTCCTGGTCGATATATGATCCTTCGGTTGATGCAAAATACTTTTGCTCATTAACCGCGCTGATGGAGCTGTTTATAAAGCTGGCTCCTGCCTTTGTAGCGGCGGCGTTAACGGCAAGTAATAGCTCTACCTTTTCTTTAATAGGCACCTCGAAAGCATTTTTTTCGATCGGTGTTTTCCAGCTTACTTCGCCGTAGCCTTTTTGCGGTGCAAGCTGTACCGGTTCCGTCATCATTTTTGCGTTACCCTTTGCAATGCGCACGGCTAATTCTGCCGCTTTTGCAATACTGTCATCATCCAGCTTGTTGGTAGCTGCAAAGCCCCAGCAACCATTGGCAATTACCCGTATACCCATACCGTATGATTCGGCATTAATTAAATTTTGTACACGCTGCTCGCGGGTATTAATAGATTGATTCAAATGACGGCTCAAACGTACATCAGCATAGCTGGCACCCCGCGCACGGGCTGCATTTAACGCGACATCGGCCATGCGTTTTTTTAACGCTACATCAACTGGTTGCAAGGCAATTTCAGGGTTTATAGATTTACCAAATACAGAGATATTTGGCAGTATAGCCGCACCAACACCCATACCGGTTAAATACAAAAAGTCTTTTCTTTTCAAAGCAGTAATTATTAGGTATTTAAAAAAACAGCGGCGCAATGTATTGCGCCGCTACAAAAAATCCCCCGGTAAAGGGGGATTAATATTATCTATACAGCGTCTGACAATGACGAGAAGGTAAAGTCGCGTATCTTCATTGGCGGTATCAGGTAACTGCGGTAACTTTCAACGCTAACGGCTCTTTCTGGTTTACCCAAAGCTTCCACGTTGTTTAGCATAATTACCGGGCTTTCATTAAACCTGAAGTTTTTAACCGGGAACTTGATTTTGCCATTCTCGATATAAAAAGTACCATCGCGGGTAAGACCGGTTAATAGCAATGATTGTGGGTCGACACTCCGGATATACCATAAGCGGGATACCAAAATACCACGTTCGGTACTTTTTATCATGTCTTCAATAGTTTGGTCGCCACCTTCCATGATAATATTGCTTGGGCCGGGGTTTGGTTTCATGCCTTTTTTATCGGCCCAAAAGCGCGAGTAGCTTAAATTTTTAACTACACCGTTTTGTATCCAGTAAGTTTTTTCCAGCGGTAAACCTTCCCTGTCCCAGGTAGGGCCCGGCAACTCAGGATTAAACGGATCAGAATAGATCGTTACTTTATCGTCAACCAGTTTTTCACCCAAACGTGTACCACCGCCTTTTTTACTTAAAAAGCTGCGTCCCTCTTCGGCCTGGCGAGCGTCAAACCTGAACATGTTTTCCATCATGTAAACTGCGGCAGTAGGCTCTAATATCACGGTATATTTACCCGGCTCGATTGCTTGCGCCCCAACAGAACTGTTTGCTTTGGTAGCAGCTATTTTGGTAGCGGTATAGGTATCTAATTTTTTAACGTCGGTAAAACCGCGGGCGGCATAGCCAGATCCTGTACCTGCTTCGTTACGTGTGGTAACGGTAAAAATAACATCAGAAGCTCTGTTATAAGCAAACAAACCCTTTGAATTCATCACCGCGTTAAAGCCGGTTGAGTTTTCAAGGAAACCTGCTGCTATTAATTTTGCTTGTTTAGTTACGTCTAAACTTTTGCCCATCATTTCGGCCCGGCTTTCAGGCGTCATGGCTGCTGTGTTAGCGTTGTATTCTATTGATTCGGCAAATGGTGTTGCCGGAGCGCCCAACATAGGCATATGCTCACGATTTTCGGGTGCAAGCTGTGCCAGCTCTTCTGCACGGCGCACCACTTTCTCTAATGATGCATCGTCAAATTCATTGATACTTGCCGAACCGGTTTTTTTTACCAAATGTTGAATTTACTGATAAACTTAAAGTACTAATCTGACCGGCAGTTGATACCTGGTTTAAGGCAGTACGTATGTTGCCGCCTTCGCGACCGTTTAAGCCTACTTCACATTCGTCGGCTTTTGAATAACTAAGCACCTTCTTTAATAAAGCCTGTGCTTCTTCTTTGCTAAGTAATGACATATGATAATTATCCTATTCTTCTTTTTGTGTTAATAACATTTACCCCGGTAAACTTTGCAGTTGACGTACCGTGCGATACCGCATTTGACTGGCTTGGCTGACCCTTACCATCGTTAAAGGCGCCGCCTAAACGATAGTCGCGCTCATCGCAAACTGCTGAACATGAGTTCCAGAACTCATTGGTAGTAGCCTGGTAAGCCACATCATTCAACATGCCTACAATTTTGCCGTTCTTGATCTCATAAAATAACTGACCGCCAAACTGGAAATTGTAACGTTGCTGATCAATAGAGAACGAACCATTACCAACAATATAAATTCCTTTTTCAACGCCCTTAATCATATCATCAACACTAAGTGGTGTTTTACCCGGTTGTAGCGATACATTTGGCATCCGTTGGAATTGTACCGCATCCCATGATTGCGCATAGCAGCAGCCCTGAGAAGCGTTTAGGCCCAGTACATGCGCCTGGTCGCGAATGGCCTGGAAGTTAACCAGTACGCCATCCTTAATGATATCCCACTTACCGCATTTTACGCCCTCGTCGTCATAACCAACGGCACCAAGCGAACCATACTGTAGCTTATCGCCCACAATATTTACATTTTTGCTGCCGAAATGGAAATTGCCTGATCTTAATTTTTCTAAAGTAAGGAAACTTGTACCTGCGTAATTAGCTTCAAAGCCCAGTACACGGTCAAGCTCGGTAGGGTGAGCTACTGATTCATGTATGGTTAGCCATAAATGCGATGGATCAAGCACCAGGTCGTATTTGCCGGGCTCAACAGTTTTGGCAACTAATTTATCAGCGGCATTTTTGGTGGCGTTCTTAACGTCCTCCAGCATATCATACCGGTTTTTATAGCGGGTTACTACACCCTGTACTTTTTCTGACTCTTTTGGTGTAAGGTATTCATAACCCATACCCACCGGAGAGCTTAATGCCGCGCGTGACTCGAAGCTGCCTGTTGTAGGGTCTGTTTGTGTAACATCAAAAGTTGGGTATAAACGGTGTATATCCTGGTCAATATAAGAACCATCTGTTGACGCGAAATATTTTTGCTCATTTATGGCCTGGATACGCGAAGTAACAAAGTTGGCGCCACCTGCCATTGCAGCTGCGTTTACCGCCAACAACATGTCAACCTTTTCTTTGATGGGCACTTCAAACGCATTGATTTCGATAGGTGTCTTCCAGCTTACCTCGCCATAACCTTTTTGAGGAGCCAGTTGTACGGGCGTAGTGCTGAT
>Ga0207009_1129_pt1 | contig 11553 bp, 8 predicted proteins | sample Alteio_BWMinCont_81_FD_153479 | JGI IMG/M metagenome (GOLD analysis project Ga0207009, IMG submission 153479) | Enriched cells from forest soil in Barre Woods Harvard Forest LTER site, Petersham, Massachusetts, United States -... | ecosystem: Environmental > Terrestrial > Soil > Temperate forest >... | reverse complement strand
AAACTATTCAGAATTCTATGTGGGTCTTCAACGCCTCATTTTCAGGGTCGACTATGGTGTATCCTATGCCGGTAACAAAAAATACATCCAGGGATTCAGGATCTATTATGGTTTAAAATAGTTTTTTAGTCGGCGCATTGTTTTTGACCACCCATAGCGGCCCCCGTTTCATGCGGCATTAAAACCTATTGTCTTAAATTTTGTAATGTATTAGTAATCAAAAATATAGTTAAACTCTACCATGTACAAATATTTACTCGTTACTCTTATTATCTATAGTACTATTTGCTTCAAAGTTTCCGCGCAGCAATTTGAATTATCCGGTCAAATAACCGATCAAAATCATGTCCCTATCTCATTTGCTGCTGTATATGTTAAAAACTCGACTTATGGAGCCGCCGCAAATGAAGAAGGAAATTATCTTTTTAAATTAAAGCCGGGTGTTTATGAAGTTATATTCCGTTTTGTAGGCTACAAAGAAAAGGTTGAAAAATTGACCATAACAAATCATAATGAGCAGCTTGATGTGCAGCTGGACCAGGACATGTTTGTACTAACGAAAGGTAAAATCAAAAAAAGCGATGCTAACGATCCAGCTATTGACATTATGCACCAGGTTATCAATAAACGCAGATACTATTTAAATGAAATAAAGTCGAGCTCAGATGTTGAATATATAAAGGGTGTTAAGCTAATATTAAGCTCGCCCAAAACACTTTTGGCCAAAGAGATGGCAAAGTTACTTAAACTAGATACGAACGGCAGGGGTATTTCATACCAGTCCGAATCGTTATCCACCTTTAGTTTTGAGCAGCCCAACAAAGTGAAGGAAGTATTTATCGCCTCAAAAGTAGCCGGTTTAAACCCTCCTTTTGGCTATAATAAAGCTTCGGATTTGCAGGTAAATTTTTATAAAAACTTATTCACCATTGATGACCTTAGCAGTCATGGTTTTGTATCGCCCGCAGCCTCATACGCGTTCAAATATTATACCTATAAATTATTGGGTACGGTTATACAGGACGGTAAAAAGATTGATAAGATCCAGGTAATCCCCAAACACGTTAAAGCCCTGGCATTTACCGGTAGTATTTATATATTGGAAAATGATTGGCGCATTTACAGCATAGATTTAATGCTGACAAAAAAAGAAAACAATTTAAATTTTGTCGACACGCTAAAAGTTAGCCAGCAATATATTCCTCTAAGAGATAGTACCTGGCAACCCTTATCTTTCCAATATAAATATACAGGTAGTGTACAGGGCTTTAAATACAACGGCTATTACTTAGGTATAATTAACAATTATAAAATTGATACGGCTTTTCAAAAAGGTTACTTCACCGGCGAAATTTTACATGTCGATACGGAAGCTAACAAACGAAGCCCCGCTTATTGGGCCAACTCCCGGCCGCTGCCTTTAACCGACGCTGAAACCAGGAAATATCGAACAAAAGACAGCGTTGAAAGTCTGAAAGAATATGCCTCTTATCTCGATTCTGTACATCACGCCGCCAATAAATTCAAACTATTCCGCTATTTGGTGCATGGGTACTTAGCCACCGGCAAAACCGGCAGAGATTCTTTATATATCAATCCATTGTTGCAAACGGTTTATTATAACACCGTTGAAGGTTATGGAATATATTTGAAGGCCCGTTATTCAAAAACGTTTGAAGATAACAGTTCATATAGCATGACGCCTGTTTTACGCTATGGCTTTGCTAATAAATTGTTTAGTGCCAACTTACACACTGACTATACATACGACCAGGCACATGCAGGAAAGTTCTTCGTCGACTTTGGAACCGATTTGCTGGATTTGAGCAATATTGGTACCCGGTCACTTTATTTTAATACCTTAAGTACCTTGTTGAGCGAGCAAAATTTTGTTAAGTATTACCGCTCGCAGTTTGGTGATCTTGGCTACCAGCGGGAACTTGCCAATGGGGTATTATGGTCGGCAAACCTATCCTATGCCAACCGTTCACAAGTATATAATATTTCCAACAATCATATTTTCACCTACTCAGACAGGCATTACACTTCTAATAATCCTTTAGCGCCCATTACTGCGCCAGCGGATGACCAGTCATTTTTATTTCCGCAAAACCAGGCGCTAACTTTTAATACCTCTTTCAGGTTTACCTTTGATCAGCAATATATTACCAGGCCCACAGGTAAAGTTTATTTACCATCCAACTACCCGGTTATTACCCTAAATTATCGCAAAGGTATAAACGGTGTATTGGGGTCAGATGTCAACTATGATTTTGTATCCCTTGAAATTGAACAGGATCGCATATCGATGGGTTTATGGGGCCATTCGGCCTTTAAAATTAAAGCGGGCGATTTTTTAAATCGCCAAACCGTTTACTTTATGGATTATAACCACTTTTTAGGTAACCAGGGAACAACTTCTGATCCAACCTATGTAGGAAGTTTTCATTTTTTACCTTTCTACACCTACAGTACAGACGATCCATTCATTGAAGCGCATTATCAGCATAACTTCGCGGGTGCCATCTTCGACAATATTCCATTTTTGAAGAAACTGAAACTGGAGGAAATAGTTGGTGCAAACTATTTGAGTGAAAAAAGGATCCCAAATTATTCTGAGTTTTACTTTGGTATAAAACGGTTGATTTACGGAGCCGACTACGGTGTTTCTTATATAGGAAATAAAAAATACATCCAGGGCTTCAGGATATTTATTGGATTGAAGTAGGCTAAGTCCGGAAGTCTGCATAAGTCAGAAAGCCCAGAAGAGATATAGATTGTTTATTTTGAGCTTTTCACTTTCTGTCTTCCGGACTTTCCGACTTTCGGACTAAAAACTTATCTTTGCACCTCATTTAACACTGTTTGCAGCAGTATCAATGGTTTTATGGAAAAGTATAATACACTACTATACTATTGTTATTCAACAATAGCCGATGGCGAGCAATTTGCTGCTGATCACTTAAAATTTTGTAAAGAGCTGGGCTTAACCGGACGCATTATTGTGGCTACCGAAGGGCTTAACGGCACCGTATCCGGCACCGCTGAATCATGTAAAGTTTACATGGACACCTTACACGCCGATCCACGTTTTGCAGGTATTGATTTTAAGGTGGATGAAGTGGATACCCCCTCATTTGTAAAAATGCATGTACGCTACAAGTCGGAAATTGTGCACTCCGGCCTGCGCGATCCGAATATGATCAATCCGCAAAAACAAACCGGCAAGCACCTCGAGCCAAAAGAGTTTTTAGAGATGAAGGACCGTGAAGATGTGTTGATATTGGATGTCCGCTCTAACTACGAGCACTCATTAGGTAAATTCAAAAACGCCCTAACGCTGGATATTGAAAATTTCAGGGATTTCCCAGCGATGATTAATGAGCTGGCGCAGTACAAGGATAAAAAGATATTGACCTACTGCACAGGTGGCATCAAATGCGAAAAAGCGTCGGCGTTGTTATTGCACGAAGGTTTTAAAGATGTTTACCAGCTGCACGGCGGCATTATTAAATACGGTAAAGAAGCCGGTGGACAAGACTTTGAAGGCAAATGCTATGTGTTTGATAACCGCCTATCTGTTGATGTAAATAGCGTGAACCCGGTTGTAATTTCTACCTGCTACAACTGCGGTACCATCACCCATAAAATGATCAACTGCGCCAACCCCGAGTGTAACGAGCACTTTACCCAATGCGATGCCTGCGGCGAAGCAATGGATGGCTGCTGCAGCGATGCTTGCAAATCACATCCCCGCAAACGGGTTTATGATGGGACAGGTTATTATGTAAAAGTACCACAGCAAGTTAATGTGAGCAAGAAGATAAAGGCTTAAAACGTTGAATTTGAAACTGCGAAAATCTTCTTAGAGGTGGCCTGCCATCCTCCTAATCTCCTCATACACCTCTGCCGCGCTTTTCCCCTGTTCCCTCAAATATTTTATAGATGTGGCCCCTGCTGATTTGGATAATTTTTTTTCTCCGGATTCCATGAGCAGCGGATGATGATGAAAAGTGATATTTTGAAAATCGGTTTGCTGCAAAGCTTCAGCAAGATAATGCTGTGCTATGGTTGAGGCCCAAAGGTCCTCGCCGCGAACCACCAGGTCAACGCCAAAATGCAAATCATCAACTATGGAAGTTAGTTGATAGGCGGGATAACCATCTTTCTTTTTCACCACAAAATCCTTCATTTCAATGGGCAGTCTTGTTTGAATAGTGCCACTGTTTAGGGTTTTAATAGATAATTCCCTTTCGTGGTTCGTATGCAGTCGCCAGCTTATATTTCCTGCGTCGAGCGAAATGGATCTTTCGCGGCAAGTGCAGGTATGTATTTGTGTTCTTGAGCATTGGCAGGCAAATACTTCGCTGCTAAGCTTTAATTGCTGCAGCGCATTGTTATAAATAGCCATACGGTGTACTTGCGACCAGTTTGTTTCATAATCAGGCATATCGCGCGGACCTTCGTCGCAGGCGATTTCTAAGAAATTCAACGTGTCAAAAATATCCTGCACGTATAATTTATTGGCGCGTTCCCTGTCCAGGTCATCTATCCGCAGTAATATTTTGGCATTGGTTTGTTTAGCCAGTGACGCAGTTAGGGCAAATGAATAGGCATTGCCCAGGTGCAGGAAGCCACTGGGAGTTGGGGCTATGCGGGTTTTGTTAAATTGATGAGTTGCAGTTTGCATCACTGCCAAAGTACGTATTTCGCCGCTAAAACTTCTTCTCGCTGTCTGTGAGGGCACAGACAGCGGGGCTTACATTCCAAACGACTTTTTTAATTGGCCCGCGGCATACAGCTCTGCGTCTTTGGCTTGTGGTACAATAGCACCCATGCCAAAAAACTCGTGCGTTACACCGTCATAATTGCGGCTATCAACATTAACGCCATCAGCTTTTAATTTTTCAACCAATTTTAATCCTTCTGATTGCAGCGGGTCTATACCTGCGGTGATGATGGTAGTTGGCGGCAGGCCCTTTAAGTTTGCCGATACAAGGTCAATTTGCGGATCCTTCATATCGATAGGTTTATTCAAATATTTCTTTAGGAACCAGGCCATCATGGGTCGGTTTAACGGAAGCGCGTCCGCATATTTAACGTAGGAAGATGTTTTCATGTCTGATCCGGCCATAGGATAAACAGCTAATACGGCTACGGGCAACCTAACACCTTTTTCAAGTGCCCTTCGTGCCACATTTATAGCCAGGTTTCCGCCCGCACTTTCGCCGGTCACTGCAATTTTTGAAGAATCGCCTTTTATCGAGGCCGCATTTTTAAGCGCCCATACATACGCCAGGAAAGCGTCATTATGCGCATACGGGAATTTAAACTGCGGCGCTAAGCGATAGCCAACGGATATTACTATCGCCCCAACTTTATCAGCCAGGATATTTGCAGATACATCATAAGTATTAATACCTGCTATAACAAAACCGCCCCCATGATAATAAACAATAACCGGGAAAGGCGCCTTGCCTGTTTTGGGTGTATAGATACGCAAATGCACCTTGCCCCATGCCGCCGGAATATCCCGGCCGGAAGTGTCCACATTGTAAACAGGCACAGGGATGTGATTTGCCTTCAATAAGTCATTAACCGCGTTGGCGGGCGTATGATTTTTACGTGCCTGCCCTACACCCAGCGTCTCGATGGGTTGATCGCCGTAGCTTTGCAGTTTTTCAATAACGGCCTGCATTTCGGGTTTCATATCAGGCGCCCATGCGGGTGCAGGTCCTTTGGGTTTAATAGCGGTTGTGCTGTCTGCAGCAGTGGCGTTAGTCTTACTTTTACAAGCCGCTACGGCCATCACTACAAAAATATATAACAGGAACCTGGGTTTCATTAAGTGTTTGTTTTATGAGTTATTCATACAAACACCATTAAATGAAAATAGTTGGCACAATTTAATTTTGCTATCACTCATATTCAATAGTACGCCTAACCCGTCGGATTATTACACCGTTAAATTGCTCATCCTGCTGCAGCCAATTGCCTGCTTTGTCGTATTGCGCATATGTAAAAAAACGAGCGTTGCCTTCTGTATCATTTTTATTATTTGATGAAGGCCCCGATCCCCGGATATAAATAATATTTGAATCGGTCTGCATTATCTTATCTCCATTTTTATCGTACTGATAAGTAGTTTTTCCGGTTCGGTTGTTATTTGCATCTATGCGGATATTTTCCAGCATATTTTTACGATCATCGTATTGATACACTTCCTTGCTTTGCAATTTGCCATCTGATTCGTGCCGGTCTGTTTCAATATTATTACCCGCTTTATCATAATAATAGGTAACCAATGACATTAATTTGCCTATAACATCATAAATAAATGTGGTATCTCTGCGGCCGTATGCATTATAAATTATATGAAACATTACGTTTTTGCCAAACCATATATCCTCTGTTAATTTATGATTAGTATTATAACGATATACCGAACTGTCAATAATCTTGCCTTTACCTTCAGTAACCAGGATTATTCTTCCCGTTTTATCATAAGTATATTTACTCCTCAATTCTGCACTATCATTAGCATGATTATTACTGGCGCTTATTGATAAGATATTACTTTGTTTATTATAAGCCACTACAGTTTTAAAACGCCATGCTGTAGTGGCATTAATTTCGCCATCCTTTGGTTTTTCATAAAAGTACGATGTGCAGGTTTTAACTTTTCCCTTAAAATTTCCGCCAGCCAGGTCATTCTGATATTTGCCGGAAGCAGGAATAGAAGTTTGCGCTATTGCGGGATAAGTTAAAATGCAGTAAATAATTGCTGATAATAATATTTTCATGCATTAAAGGATTTATTCAAATATAATTAATCCCTGTTAGTTTGAGGTCTCAAATTCCTCGTCAACACTTTCGCGCAGATCATACAACAACCACTGTTTACCTGCAATTTGTTTAGTTTTTGATTGTAATAGCTTGATAAAATCATTCACACCAACAGGTTCGTTGCCATTACCGTGTATCAATACAATACTACCCGCCTGCGGCTGCTGTCCTTTTGCCAGCCAGGCATCGGTACCTATCGGGATCAAACCAAAATCGGTGATGCGATATACCAATTGCTGATCAGACACCAATCCCGGGAAGCGGAAAAACACCGACGGAAGCATACCATTTTTAAGCATGGCTTTTTCTGTTTCCAGCACTTCATAATTAATGTCCGTTCCGGGCTCCAGCAAGAAGTTTTCTTTAAGTGGCGCTTTTAAACTTACCCGGTGATTAAAGGAGTGGTTGATCCAGGTAACATAAATTTCATGATCCTGCTGTAATTGTTTTAGCCATTCCAGGTCCTCCGGATGCTGACGCATCCAAATACCCGTTATAGAAAGCGCTATAGGTACAGGACTTTCCACTTTTTTGAACTCGGCGATGATATCGGTAAATATTCGCCGGTCCAATGGCCGGTGCGAGGGGCAAAGATCAGCAGTAAGGCTAATGCCGGTTTCTTCGGGCATACCGCTTTCTATGCCGGCATCTTGCACCATAACAGATCGCTTCTCGGCTTTTTGCAAAGCCTTTTGATAAGGTGTGCTTTTAAAAAATGCGCGTGCCTCCTGCATGGTCATGGGTTTAACCTGGTAAAAGTTAGTTTCATCTATTTTGGTTTCCAATGTTTGTGGATTCACCATCAGGAAATAAGTTTTATCTTCATTTTCAAACTGGCGCAGTATCATCCAATCCTGCGGGAAACGTTTGGCCCAGCCGTAATAAACTTTGTAGTTTTGTATTTTTAAATAGTTCCCTTGTGCATTGGCTATACTAACCACGCCTGTTAATAAAAAAACCAATGACAGGTATTTTAATAGTTGTTTCATGTAATTTTGTCTGACAACCGGAAGGACAATTTGTTTTAGATTTAAAAACAACAAATCTCCGCAGGCAAACTTATACATACTATACTTCAATCCGAAATCGAACACCCGCAATCCCCAATAAATATATGACCCGTCTATCCGTCAATATCAATAAAATAGCCACACTGCGTAATTCGCGTGGGGGCAATAACCCCGACCTGGTAAAAGTGGCGCTTGACTGTGAGCGTTTCGGAGCGCAGGGGATTACGGTACATCCGCGGCCCGATGAACGCCACATACGGTATAATGATGTTTTTGAATTGAAAAAGGTGATAACCACCGAATTTAATATTGAGGGTAATTGCCGCGAGCAAAAATTTGTTGATTTAGTATTGGCCAACAAACCTGCACAAGTAACGCTGGTGCCCGATGTTTTGGGCCAGATTACCTCTAATCATGGTTGGGATACAGTAGCAAATGAGCAGTACTTAACGGATATGATTAAGGTATTTAAAGCTGCCGGCATCCGGGTTTCGATATTTGTTGACCCGGTAGCCAAAATGGTAGAAGGCGCGGCCAAAACAGGTACCGATCGTATTGAACTATATACCGAAGCCTATGCGCACCAATATCATCAGGATAAAGAAACTGCGATAGCACCTTATATAACGGCGGCAGAAGTCGCTCAAAAAAATGGCTTAGGCATTAACGCGGGACATGATCTTGACCTGCATAACCTTAAATATTTTGCCGAAAAGGTACCGGGATTACAGGAAGTAAGCATTGGCCATGCGTTGATAAGCGATGCATTGTATTATGGATTGGAGAATACGATACAGCTATATTTACGGCAGCTGGCTATCGTATAATAGTAAGATTACCCGAAACCCCTGCCCTGCAATCAGGCTTTTTGGTATCAATAATATAATAATAAACTCCCTCGGGCAGCTCTTTGCCGTTATAGCGACCGTCAAACGGCTTGGTGTAATTAATGGAATGATAAACCCGCTGGCCATTGCGGTTAAAAACGGTTACTTCCGTGCCTGGGTATTGGTCGAGGCCGTTAATTTGCCAATAATCATTAATACCGTCGCTATTCGGGGTAAAAGCATTGGGGAAACTTACCCCCGGATCGACTACCGTAACGGTCACCTTACCTTTAGGGCTTGGGCAAATGCCGTTTACACTGCTTACATAAAAAACAGTGGTTTTATCTACCTTTCGGGCAAAATAACCGGCAATACTGGTGTCAATTAAGGTTTGCGTAGAATCATAAAGTTGGTAGTGGGCATGTGGATCTTTGTTTAAAACATCAAGTCCAACCGTACCGGGCAGGCATATTTTAATATCATTTAAAATGGGTTTGGTGGCTGATGAAATACTGTCGGGGATAAAAAAGGTGACTGGTGGAGTTGCGCAAAGATCATCATTAACTATGTATAAGGTATATTTGCCGGATGGCACACCCGCAAGAAAGAGGTTATCAGTCACAACTCTGCTACCATTGCTATCAGTCCAGAAATAACCAACACGCGGATCGCGGGCCGGCCCTTTTAATCTACTTTCGGTGGGACTCGGTCCTCCCACAAGACTAAGATTGGTAATTGTACCCAGGTTTTGGCTGCATACATCGGTATGTATAGACACCTGACTGGTATCAATAGCAAAATTACTTTGCGGAATAGTAAAAGTAAGCAGGTTAATAAAGCATCCACCGGGGCTCTGCGTGTTAAGTGTAAAAGTTCCGGCGGGCAGACCTGGAAATGGAGGATCAGGTGGAGGGCCGGGGGGCCTTGGAGCCGGAATAATTATCCTGGTGGAATCAACCGGATTATATATTAATCCGCCGCTAAAGTAAACCTTACCTGTTGCATCGGTTATGGTATAAGGGTATATCGGATCGGTAGGTTTTAAATCAAATGTAACATGAAACAAACCTGAACTACCACAATCAGAACTACCGGTGGTGTAATAAGTTATAGTTGGTGCATTATTGCCATTGGTAATGTTATAAGTAAACGAGGCTGAGCAACCAGTGGCATTTGAAGCAGTAAGTGTGTAAGATCCGGCAACTACATTTAGCAGGTTTTGATTGTTGCCTACTATCACATTTTTAGTGTCGGTCCATTGATATTTGGTAGCGTTACTGGCAACCACATTGGTAATGCTGCCATTGGCCTGGTTACAGCCAGGTGGAGTGATTACCACATTGGTGTTGTCAATAATTATTGGATTTCTTACCAGGACATAATATCCTTTACTTACGGGCAGGCACTTGGTACTGTCTTTTACCTGTAATTTATAATAACCGGCACGTACATTTAGCAAGTCGGCATTGGTACCTACAATATTGTTATTAAAATCATACCAGGTAAATTGAAGTGTTCCTGAGCCTGTTCCTGTTATCCCGGTTATTGAGCCGTCGCTGCCGCCACAGGTAGCGTTGGAGATGGCAATTTCACTATCATCAATAGTAGGGCAGGCGGGTGGTTTGGACAGGGTATTAACCGATTTTGTTACTGAAGCCGCTTTATCAAAACTTACCGCCAGCCCGCCAAATAAAAGCAATATCCCCCCAATAAATAATGAATGCCTCACCTTCATAAACAATAAATATAGAAAGAAAATGACAGGGCTATCGTATAATAGTTAAACTACCGGAAACTCCTGCCCTGCAATCGGGCTTTTTGGTATCGATTATATAGTAGTAAACCCCATCAGGCAGTTCTTTTCCATTATAGCGCCCGTCAAACGGCTTGGTGTAATTGATGGAATGATAAACCCGCTGACCGTTGCGGTTAAAAACGGTTACTTCTGTGCCTGGGTATTGGTCAAGCCCGTTAATTTGCCAATAATCATTAATGCCGTCGCTATTGGGGGTAAAAGCATTGGGGAAATTCACCCCCGGATCGACCACCGTAATGATTACCTTAGTTTTGGCGCTTGGGCAAATGCCGCTTACACTGCTTACATAAAAAACAGTGGTTTTATCCACCTTCCGGGCAAAATAGCCGGCGATGCTGGTATCAATTAAGGTTTGTGTAGAATCATACAACTGGTAATGGGCATGTGGATCTTTGTTCAAAACATCCAGGCCAACCGTACCCGGGAGGCATATTTTAATATCATTTAAAATGGGTTTACTGGCTGATGAAACACTGTCTGGGATAAAAAAATCGGCACTGGCAGCACAACCATCTGCATTAACAACAGTTAGATGATAGGTGCCTGAGGGTACAGCTGCCAGGTATAAAGTTGAAGATAAACGTTTGCCTGCACTATTTGTCCAGAAATAACCATGCGCGGGATTTTTATCACCTTTTGGGTCGGGCCTGGGGCCACCAGTAACATCAACGCCAACAATGGCGCCTAAGTTCTGCCCGCAAATATCGGTGTGTATAACCACACTGCTGGTATCAATGGCATACACATCCTGGTCTATTGTAAAAGTAAGTAGATTAATAAAGCAACTGCCGGGCGATTGAGTAGAAAGCGTATAAGTACCTGGGGCAAGAGAAGATACGGTAATACGGGAAGAATCTGTAGGATTATAAGTTATCACACCACTTTGATAAACGTGCCCGTCTAAGCCCGTAACAGAATACGGGAATGTCGGGTCTGTAGGCTGTAAATCAAAAGTGGCTTTTAATCCGCCGGTTGCCTTACAGTCAGAGTTAGTGACTGTATAAGAAACCAGTGTTGGTGCATTATTGCCATTGCCAATGGTATAGGTATAAGT
>Ga0207009_1128_pt1 | contig 11566 bp, 8 predicted proteins | sample Alteio_BWMinCont_81_FD_153479 | JGI IMG/M metagenome (GOLD analysis project Ga0207009, IMG submission 153479) | Enriched cells from forest soil in Barre Woods Harvard Forest LTER site, Petersham, Massachusetts, United States -... | ecosystem: Environmental > Terrestrial > Soil > Temperate forest >... | reverse complement strand
CGCGCACATTATCGAATTTTCCGGCGAGGCGAAGATGCTGAAGCTTGTCGGCCATTTTATAAATCACCTCCTCGGTATCCTCGATAAACAAAATCGCATCCTTGGCCGGCCAGTCGTAAGGCGTGCCGACAAGATATTCGAGCAACGTGATATTGCCGCCCACCAGCACGCCTTCCGCGCGGCCCGACCGTACGCAATCGATTTTGGGGAAACGCAGGCGCACATCTTTCTTCGCGCCGATCACCGTGAATAAATCATCGAGTGTTAATTCATCGTATTTTTGCGCGAAGCTCACGAACATCGGCCCGTGATACGTTACGAAGCCGCAGCGCTTGGTGATCGCCTGCAATAAAACCGTGATATCGGAAAAGCCAACGAACGGTTTCGGGTTGCGCTTGATGAGTTTGTAATCGAGCTTATCGAGCAAGCGCAGCGAACCGGTGCCGCCGCGCGAGCAAATTATGGCGTCAATTTTGGGATCGGCGAACATATCCATGATCGCGCCCGCGCGCGCTTTATCCGATCCCGCGAGCTGGCCGTCTTTCAGATAATTTTGCTTATGCACGACAACCCGGTAGCCGCGCGCCTCAAGCAATGCCTTGCCTTTAACAATGCGCTCCGGCTTCGGCCAGCGCCCGGGCGAAACGACGCCGATTGCGCCGCCCGGCTTGAGCGGCGGGGGAAAAGACGCGGCTACAGGTGATTTTGCAACTGGGGGCATTTTACATGTCCGTGTTTGCAACAAGTCGCCTTGAATTCCGTGCCGCGCATGTTATCACACGTTGCGGCCGGCGGGAGGTGAATTTGGTTTACACGAGCGATGCTTTAATAAAACTTCTCTACGACAGCAAGGCTTTGTCCATCTGGGACCGGAAAAAGGGGCCGGTTTTCTGGTATATCGTCGGCGTTCCGGGGCCATTTTACATCAACACCGAATGGATGATCGGGGCTGCTCTTGCCGACGAACTGCTCGGCAAAATCGATGCGATCCTCGCCGGTTCCAAAGAACCGGCCACGCGCGCGCAGCAGCTCGACGAGCTTATCCTGGCCGCTTACGCGAAAACTCCGGTTTACCGGGACATCGTTGCGACAATGGTGGCAAGAGCGAAAGAAAACTTTCCCGAGGGCAGTTATAGCTTCGTTTCCGGCGGTGAGCGGCGCGATTGGCTGTTCTCAATTCCCTTCGCGCATGAATGCAAAATGCCGCACGCCTTTCTTTTCAAAAATCTGTCCGTTTTTTGCGATAGGCCGTTAAAACCGCACGAGTCATCTCTTCATATCGCCGATCTCATCAACAACGCCGCCAGTTACTTCGATTTGTGGTTTCCTGCGCTTGAAAAAGCGCAACTACGTTGCGCCGGCACTCTTTGCGTCAATAGCCGCGGCGCAGGCATGCAAAGGCTTGAGGCGCACGGACAAAAGGCCGTGGCCTTAAACGCGATCGAACTTCCGTTCTTCAAGCAATCGCTCACTAATGGACTAATCAGTCAGGACACATATGATGAAATCGACATGCATTTTGAATCGCCGCGAAAATGGGCCGTTAAATACCTGATCGGAAATGTGGCGCTGCTTGATGTCGAGAACATCGACAAGAAATCCTTCGGGCGGCTGCAATCGTTCATTGCGCGCGATCCGTGGAATTTACGAAACGATCATCAGGAATTTTTTGACGAGATGCAAGCCGCGATCAAGGATCGGCCAAACCGCGAAGCATCTTGAAGTTTATTCTTACTTCCTCTTCCCGCCGACCGGATCGACGCCCGAGAGCATGTTCATGCGCGCGATCTGCTGATCGATATAGGTATTGATCATGCCGACCTTGTTTTCGCGGATAAGCGAACGTACCGGATCGCCATTGTTGTTCTCTTCGGTAAAAACATAACGCAAATAAGGGCCTCGCGACGACAAAGTCTGATGCCAGGCGGCCGTGATGCCTTGCGCCAGCATCATATTGGCGCCGCCGCCGAGGCTGCGGTCGGCCAGATGCATGAGGCCCATAAAGCTTTCCTCGACCGAGCCGGCATGAATGGTCGTGATGACAAGATGACCGGTGGTCGCCGCGCGTAAAATCTGTTCGGCCGCCGCCGGCGTGCGCACCTCGCCGACCAAAAGATAGCGCGGCGTCCAGCGCAGCGCGCGCTTGAGCGGCGTCGCCCAATCTTCGTCCTTGTCGACCTGCACCTGATAGCAATAACCGTATTCGCCGACCGGACCGTCGAGTATGTATTCGACCGGGTCCTCGACCGAGATGCCGACGCCGCCGTAACGTTTCAGGTAATCGGCAAACAAGGCGAAGGATGTCGTCGTTTTTCCATGCCCGGTTGGACCCGAAATAAGAATGAGGCCGTCGCGCTTGCCCAGACCGCGCAGATAGTCGACGATGTTGGCGGCGAGCGATAACTCCTCGAGCGTGAAGACGCGGGCGCTGATGCGGCGCAGAATGACCCATTCCTGTCCATTGGCGAGGCGCTGATAGGACAGACGAAATCGTATGCCGTCATACTGGTAATCCGAATCCGGATTGTCGATATTGTTCCGCAGTTCGCCGGCGATCGTAAGGCATTCGAGCCGGTAGTGATTAGGCAGAACTCTCGTCCAGTTGTTGGTATAGTCGCGCCCCGGCGTGCGGTAGCGGGCCACGCCTTTGCCGTCCTCGTCGATCCGCACATACAAATCCATGAAAGGCAAGTCGCGAAGGCGCCCATTGCCGGGCGGTTTGACCATCTCCGCGCCAGACTTGCTTCCTGTTTCCAGCGCCTGATCCATTATCAAACTTTCTTCGTGGCTTTATTATCCGGCAAGGACGCCAGGGATGCGGGGTTTTTCGCGTCCGGAGATTTTTGGGATGCGGCCCAAGCCTGAAGACTTTCCGTCGACCCGGTCGCCCCTGGCCCGGCGGCATTGGCCAGGCGAGCGGCCGAGCGGTCGATGTAAGTGGAAATCATACCGATTTTGTTGTCGCGGACAAGCGAACGGATCGGATCGCCTGGCGAATCCGGTTCGGTAAAAAGATATTTAATTTGCGGCCCGGTTTCCTTCATCGTCTGATAGACGAGCGCCGTCAGACCCGCCGCGAGCATATTGCTGGCGCCGGGACCCATCGCCTGCTCGGCAAGGAATATGATACCCATCAGCGCCTCTTCCGGCGCGCCGGCATGCACGGTGGTGATGACAAGATGCCCGGTGGTGGCCGCGCGTAGAAGCTGTTCGGCGGCCTTCGGCGTACGGATCTCGCCGACATAGATGTAGCGCGGCGCCCAGCGCAATGCGCGCTTGAGGCAGATGGCCCAGTCTTCTTCCTGCTTCACTTCGACCTGATAGCACATGCCGCCGTCGCCATGCCGGCCCTTGAGCATATATTCGACCGGATCTTCGATCGTGAGCGCCGTGCCGCCGTAGGTGCGCAGGAAATCTGCTAGCAGCGCGACAGCCGTGGTCGTTTTGCCGTGGCCGGTCGCGCCCGAAATGAGGATCAGGCCGTCGCGCACGCCAAGACCGTGCATATGGTTATATATATGCGGGGCGAAGCTGAGTTTGCCGAGTTCGGGAATGATGGTGTTGATGCGGCGCGCGCAAACCCAGGTCGTGTTATCCGACATTTTCTGCCGCGACAGCCGGCAACGCAGACCCTCAAAATCGATCGAGCCGTCGAAACCCTCACCCATCGTCGACGCCACTGCCGTCATGAAGCGGTCGATCACCAGCTGATATTCCGGCGGCACAAACTGACTGATCGTGCCCTTGCCCCTTTCCTTGGAGCGGTAAAAGGCCTGATCCGGCTTATCCAGGCGAACATAAAGATCGATGAAGGGCAGTTGGTCGAGAGTTATATCGCTCATCAAAAGCTCCTGAAGAAGCTTCACCTCTCCGCGATGCGCCAAACGACCGGCGAAAGCGGGGCAAACGGCACTATTTGTCGCCCGTCCCCGGTTAAGATCGGCTTAATATCCCCTTCCGAATGCTTCGATTTCTCAAGCGTTATCAAATCGTTATTGACCGGCAGGCCGTAAAAGGCCGGGCCAAAACGGCTGGCAAAACTTTCCAGCCGGTCAAGATGCCCTGCTTCGTCAAATACTTGAGCGTAAAGCGCCAAAGCATTGTGCGCCGTAAATATGCCGGCACAGCCACAAGCGCTTTCCTTGGCTGCGCGGGTATGAGGGGCGGTATCGGTACCCAGAAAAAACATCGGCGCGCCTGAAGTTGCAACTTTGACGAGCGCTTCGCGATGCTTTTCGCGTTTGGCGACCGGCAGGCAGTAATAATGCGGGCGCATACCGCCCATGAACATCGCGTTGCGGTTGATGAGCAGGTGATGCGCCGTAATGGTGGCGGCAAGTTTGCCGTTTTCGCCTTCGGCCGACACATAATCAGCTGCTTCCTGCGTCGTGATATGTTCAAGTACGACTTTAAGGTCGGGAAGATCGCGCCTCAGCGGCTTGAGGATTTTGTCGATGAAAACAGCCTCGCGGTCGAAGATGTCGATATCCGGATCGGTCGCTTCTCCATGCACCAGCAAGGGCATGCCGACAGCCTGCATACGTTTCAGAACCGGGTATATCTTTTTGATATCGGTGACACCGGCTTCGGCATTGGTGGTGGCGTGGGCGGGATAAAGCTTGGCCGCCGTAACAATGCCGTCTTTATGCCCTTGTGCAAGATCGTCCGCATCGCTTGCATCCGTTAAATAGATCGTCATTAAAGGCTCGAATTTGAGGCCCTTCGGCAGCGCAGCAAGTATCTCGTCACGATACATTTTGGCGCGTGCCGCTGTCGTGACCGGCGGCTTGAGATTGGGCATCACGATCGCGCGGGCGAACACGCGGGCCGTGAACGGCAGCACCGCCTTGAGCATCTCGCCATCGCGCAGATGTACATGCCAGTCGTCAGGGCGGGGGATGGTGAGGTTTTCGTGGTTGGACATTCTGTATTGGTAGCATAGCCAAAAGGGGTAAAAAAGCTTAGTAATGAACTATCCTTATGCGTCTCCCGAGGTGCTGAATGAATCGCCTGTTGTCCATGGGCCTTGCGGCCTTCGTTGCGCTTTTGTGCATTGCCATCGCTGCACCGGTGAGCGCCGATACATTGCCGCCTTACGCACCGGTTAAAACGGATACAAAGGATATCAAGCCGAGGGAACAATTAGGCCAATTCTTTGCCCCTCTCGGCCCGCTCCCGCAGCACGGTGTTATGATCGTTCTTGGCAGTTTTATATCGCCCGGCGGAGGTTTCTTCATCGTCGATTTCGATAACCATAAGATTTCGCAAACGAACACGATCACGCAATCCTTGCCGGACGGCACAAGTGAACTCGTCGTTACAGGAAAATCAGAACGCGGATTGAACGATGAAGAATTGAAGCCGCTTCTTGAAAAAGCAAACGACGTGTGGAATCCACCGCCGCCATCTACGCCGTCAGGGCCTATGCACATGCCACCAATGGATAGCTATTGTGCCCTCTATCTTCTGGACGGAGATCAATATTTGGAAAAGATCACTTGCAGTCCTCATGATCTGGTCGATCAGATCGAGCATATCAAGATAAACAAGTAAGCACCGTTCGGCTTTCAGGGCCGCCGGATATAATCGTATTGGCTGAGCGTTATATTTTTGGCGCATTTGTTTTTAACTGACTCTAGCCACATGCGCGACTTCAATGGATCGGCGTTTGTTTGAGTGTGCTGAATTTGATCCGTTCCGAAATAAAGGTTCACATATATGTCGTAACCTTTTTCGGCTTCATGATCGAATTTATGGTCGTAGGATTCTTGCGCATCCCTTCCCTTCATGTCGCTCGCACCAAAAGCGTTCACGGCATCCTCCCGCGTCACGCAATAGAATTTGGATAAATCCTGCGCATTTCCGATCCATATCTCTGCGCTTAATGCATGATAAGGCGGTTGATAATGGGCATACCGCGCATCCTGCCTGGTTGGGGGGTGGATGGTGTAGTTCGCTGACGGCAGTGGGCCGGATCCCGGAAGCGGCTTCAATGCGACCTCGGATGGAGTGGTGGCTTCGGGGTGGTTCGGATCGTCAAGCTTCTTGATGACCGCTTCAGCTCCGAGAATATAGGCAAGCGAGGTATAATGTTGCAAATCACCTTCATCCACGAAAGCTTTGATCTTGACAAGAAAAGGCGCTCCAGGAACAGTGGAATCCGGCGGCGCGGGGTGAACGGGAGGCGGTGGTGGCGGGGTCAGAGCCTGCAAGGGGATTGGTCCGCCATCGGCACGAACTGGACCAAGAGCCGCGAGAGTCAGAAACATACCGGTGAGAAAAGCCTTGCCCCGCATCGCGATGCCGTCCTTTTTCTTTGCCTCTCGGCAAGGTAACCCTTTTCTTCAAGTTAATACAAATGTTATCAAATGATTCGTACCCTGAATGCTCAATATTGAACTGATTCGTAATGCCACACCACATCCAACCCCGCACCCCTCCCGGAACGCTCGAGCTTCTGCCGCGCGAGCAGATTATTTTTCAGCACATGATCGATGTGATCCGCCGTGGTTATGAGCGCTTCGGTTTCGTGCCGATCGAAACGCCAGTGTTTGAATTTAGGGACGTGCTGCTTACCAAATCCGGCGGCGAGACGGAGAAGCAGGTTTATTTCGCGCAATCGACCGGCGCGATTCAACAAGGGCACGATCCCGAACTTGCGCTGCGTTTCGATCTCACCGTACCGCTCGCGCGTTACGTCGCCGAGCACGAGCATCAGCTTGCGTTTCCGTTTCGGCGTTATCAGATTCAGCGAGTCTATCGCGGCGAGCGCGCGCAGAAGGGACGTTTCCGCGAATTCTATCAATGCGACATCGACGTCATCGGCAAGGACAAGCTCGACGCTGCCTATGATGCCGAACTGCCCGCGATCATCGTGCGCATTTTCGAGGAATTGCGGATCGGCGATTTCACCATTCATTTCAGCAACCGCAAAGTGCTGTTGGGTTTGCTGGCTGGTCATGGAATCGAGGACGCCGACAAGCAGAAATTGATTTTGCGCGAGATCGATAAGTTCGAAAAAATCGGCGCCGATAAGGTGCGCGCGTCGCTGGTCGAATTGGGTCTCGGCGAAGATGTCGCCGGCGATTTTTTGCGCTTCATCGCGCACAAAGGCGGCAAAGAGGAAATGATCGCCGACCTGCGCGGCCAGAAATCGGATCACTCGCTGTTCCGGCAGGGATTGGCCGAACTTGCTCAAATAGTCGATGCGCTAAAGGCGCTCGGCGTGCCGGATCATCGCACACGGCTTAATCTCAAGATCGCGCGCGGACTCGATTACTATACCGGCACCGTTTACGAGACGCTCATCGACGATCATCCCGAATTTGGCAGCGTGTGTTCGGGCGGGCGATACGACGATCTCGCCAGCCTCTATACAAAATCGAAATTGCCCGGCGTCGGATTGTCGATCGGTCTCACGCGCCTTTACGATCAGTTGAATGCCGCGAAGCTTTTGCCGCAAATACCGGGCAGCGTGCAGGTGCTCATCGCGCAGCTCGATCCACAATTAGGCGCGGCCTATCTTGCGCTTGCCACCGATCTGCGGCATGCCGGGTTCAACGTCGAAAATTACCTGGAGCCGGCAAAGCTCGAGAAGCAGCTTAAATACGCCGACAAATCCGGCATTCCGTTCGTCGTTTTGCTTGGTCCCGATGAAAAGGCCAAGGGCACCGTGCTGGTGAAGGATTTTGCGGCCAAGGCCCAGCATGAAGTGACGCACGCGGCTCTCATCGAAAAGCTGCGCGCGCTTTTCGGCAGGTGAGCATTATGGCGGAAAAGGAAATGGCCGCGGGAGCTGTATAGGCGGTCTACTGGGATCGCGTGGTGTTTCTGCCGTAGCATTGCCAGGCACTCTTACGCGCGGATCGGCACCTCGTTCGTCTACAAAACGGCGGAATTCAGGAGCAGACTCAATAAGACCTAAAAGACCGTAGCGCCGAATATCGGCCATCCGTTCGAAATCCAGGATGATCCCCCTCAATCCTCTGCGTATCTTGGGAAACTCGCCCGAATTTTCCACATCGTCTGTAATATATTGCGTTACTAACTTTTCGTGTTCGACTTCAATGACGACCTGATTGCCTTCCGTTTCGCCAACACGTAAAGCCACGAAATTCGGCGCCCGGAGCGCGGCCATGCTTGCGTAAACCGGTTTTTCCGGATCGCCATCCCGCTGCGGATTGAAGGCATAGGCCCATCGCGATCGTGGGTCAAAACCAAACCCTTGCGTATTGGCCGCGTATTTTTGGAGTATCTCTTTCAAACAACCGATAAGCCGCTCTCGAAATGGCGGTTCGGGTTGATCGTCCTCAGACGTTGGAGGCTCAGTCATTTGCTAATTTCCTAAAGGCGGTAAATGACGCTCTTACGCTACTGCATGAGCGCCCCGCCTGCCAAAAAATACCGCTTTCCGCTCCGGAACGATGCAGCCGGAAGAATTGCAAATTTCCTAAATCATTGCAAACATTGATTGAATCGTATCCTTATTCAAACTAAGGTGATTCTTCGGCTTGTCCGTCATATTGCTTTTTTGGAGTTCTTTGCGTGCCCCTGTTCCGGTCCTACAACTCCGACGAGCCCGAATTCCCTTTTTACCGCATGCGCACGCCGCGTGTGCTGTGGGTTATTCCAATTCTTATCGCACTTGGTTTGTTGACGGTCATGGGCGTTTTGGTGCGCGACGAAATGCACTCATCGAAACTGCAATCCGAGTGGCTCACTTATTATGACAATCTCATTCACTTCAAACTGGAGCCGGGTTCCAATCCGCACATGCGCTATCCCGCCGGAGGGCCTTACGATCAGCGGCTCGGCTACAGCTATTTGCCTTTTTTCGTCAAATCGCTGGCGGCGGATGATTTCGGCGTTGCGGCGCAGGCGCGTTCTTCGCCCATGTACGATGAGTTTATAGATCACCAGCTTTATCCGATCTACCGCGCCAAGACCACCACCGGCCTCGCGCTTTACGATCGCGCCGGACTGCCGATATACGGCGCCAGTTATCCTGCTCATGTGTTCACGAATTTCGATTCCATCCCGCCGCTTCTGGTCGATACCTTGCTTTACATCGAGAACCGCGAATTGCTGCGGCCGGAATCGATCACGCGCAATCCGGTGATCGAATGGCGGCGGCTTTTTTATGCGGCTCTCGGGCATGCCGTTCAGAAATTCGTGCCGGGCGTGAATGCAGGCGGCGGCAGTACGCTGGCGACGCAAATCGAAAAATTCCGCTATTCGCCCAACGGCGAGACCCATAGCGCGATGGATAAACTGCGCCAGATCGTTTCGGCGTCTTTGCGCGTTTACCTCGACGGTTCCGACACGCGCGCCGCGCGCAAGCAGATCGTTCTCGATTATCTCAACAGCACCCCCTTGAGCGCGCGCCCCGGCTTCGGCGAGATCAACAGCATCGGCGACGGATTGTGGGCATGGTTCGGCATCGATCTCGATCAGGCCGTTACCGCGCTCAATCTGCCCGACACCGACCCCGATTCCCTGCGCGTGAAAGCGTATTACTACCGCGCGGTGCTCGGGCTCATACTCGCGCAGCGGCGGCCGACCTGGTATCTCTCGGCCGGCCGCAACGCGCTCGACAATCTGACCGATGCCACGCTCGACCGGCTTGCCAAAAGCGAAGTTATCTCTCCCGCCCTGCTGACAGCGACAAAGTCTGCGAGTTTACGGTTTCTCGCCGAACCGCCGCCGCTGCCGCAGCCGCCCTATATCGAGCAAAAAGCCACCAACGCGCTGCGCAGCCATTTGCTTTCGATGCTGGGGCTCACGAAGCTTTACGAACTCGACCGGCTCGATCTTGCCGCGCGCACCACGCTGGATGAGCCGACGCAGCGCAATACGGTCGATTTCCTGCGCAAGATGGGCAATCACGAATTCCTGCAATCGATCGGGCTTTATGGCTTTCGGTTGCTCGATCCCGACAACGATCCCGCCAAGATCAAATGGAGCGTTACGCTTTACGAAAGAGGCCCAAGCGAAAATAAAATACGCGTGCAGGCCGACAATATCGACGAGCCGTTCGATATGAACGAGGGCATGAAGCTCGATCTCGGCTCGACGGCTAAATTACGCACGCTGGTTACTTATCTTGAGATCATCGGCGAGATGCACCACAGCTACGCCGGACTTACGCCCGAAGATCTGCGTTCGCTGGCCGACGACGCGCCCGATCCGCTCACCCTGTGGGCGACGACCTGGCTGGCGGATCATCACGGCGCCCCGCTTGGCCAAATGCTGGAAGCGGCGATGGATCGCCGTTATTCCGCCAATCCGAATGAAACTTTTTTTACCGGCGGCGGCGAGCACCATTTCGTCAATTTCGAGAAGGAAGAGGATAGCCGCGTGATGGACGTGCGGGAGGCGTTCCGCGATTCCGTCAATCTTGTGTTCATCCGCCTCTTGCGCGACATCGTCAATTACACAATTGCGCAAGCGCCGCAGACCAAACAGGAATTGATGGACGATTCGGACATCGCCGCGCGCCACACTTACCTCGAACGATTCGCCGACCGGGAAGGCAGCACATTCCTCAACCGCTATATCACTGACTATGAAAATCTGTCACCCGATCAGGCGCTCGAAAAACTCGTCACCCGCAGCCACAAAAGCGCGGCGGCGCGCACCATCATGTTTCGCTCGGCGCGGCCAAAGGCCGACTTCGCGGCTTTCGCCGGTTTTATGACACGGCATCCAAGCGGCCTGCAACTGGATGAGGACGACTTACGCAAGCTCTACGGCGATTATCCGGCCGAGCGTTACACGCTTTCCGATCGCGCCTATATCGCCGGCGTCAATCCGCTCGAATTATGGCTGGCCGGTTATCTGCAGGCCAACCCGCATGCCACGCGTAGCGTGATCCTCGAAGTAAGCCAGCCGGTGCGTATCGAAAGCTACGCGTGGCTGTTTCATCCAAACCTCAAGCGCGCGCAGGACGAACGCATCCGCATTATTCTGGAAGCGGATGCTTTCGCGCATATTCAAAAGCGTTGGGCGCGGCTGGGTTATCCATTCGATCATCTGGTGCCGAGCCTGGCGACCGCCATCGGCTGCTCGGCCGACCGTCCGGGCGCCTTGGCGGAGCTGGTCGGCATCATTCTCAACAACGGCGAACGGCAGTCGACGGTGCGTTTCGAATCCCTGCAATTCGGCGCCGGCACGCCCTATCAAACGCTTCTTATCCATACCGGCGACAAGCACGAGCAACAACTACTGGACCCCATGATCGCGCATGTTGTGAGGCAAGCGATGATCGGCGTGGTCGAAAGCGGCACCGCCAAGCGCGTGAAAGGCGCCTATATCGACGCATCGGGGAAGCCTTACGTGATCGGCGGCAAGACCGGCACCGGCGACCAGCGCTATGACGAATTCGGCGCCGGCGGCAAGCTAATTTCCTCGCGCGTGATGAACCGCACCGGCACGTTCGTGTTTTACATCGGCGATCGGTTCTTCGGCACCATAACGGCGCATGTGGCGGGCGACGACGCGGCCGATTACAAATTCACCAGCGCTCTTTCGGCGCAAATGCTCAAAGCGCTTGCACCCGTTCTACAAC
>Ga0207009_1127_pt1 | contig 11580 bp, 5 predicted proteins | sample Alteio_BWMinCont_81_FD_153479 | JGI IMG/M metagenome (GOLD analysis project Ga0207009, IMG submission 153479) | Enriched cells from forest soil in Barre Woods Harvard Forest LTER site, Petersham, Massachusetts, United States -... | ecosystem: Environmental > Terrestrial > Soil > Temperate forest >... | reverse complement strand
TTGCAGGTCAGCTTTGGTAATTAAGCCGTTGCCGCTTTTCATTTCGGCAACAATTTCATCAGCAACGAGGCCATCATAAAAACCTCTGCGCCCCTTGTCGCGTATCTGCTCCAGCGTTTTAGCCAGGTCCTCCTGTATCAACAGATCGCCTTCTTTCCAGGGCGTATCTTTTAACAAGTAAGTTTTACCGGGATTGGCATTTTTAAAAGCATTTTGGCCACGGTTAAAGGCATCGGCTAAACGTTTGGTAATTTTATAGCCGTTGCGGGCCAGGTCAATAGCCGGTTGCACCAGTTCGGCCCATTTCAATTTGCCGTATTTACGGTTGGCTTCCACCATTCCATCAACAGAACCGGGCACACCTGAGGCCTGGTGAGTAGCCAAACTCATATTAGGGATCACATTGCCTGAAGCGTCTAAATACATATTCGCGCTTGCCCCGGCTGGCGCTTTTTCCCTAAAATCAAGCGTATTGGTTTCGCCGCTTGCCGAGCGATAAACCATAAAACCACCACCGCCAATATTACCGGCTTCTGGGAAAGTTACAGCCAGTGCAAACTGCACAGCTACAGCAGCATCTACGGCGTTGCCCCCTTTTTTTAATATCGAAAGCCCAACCTGCGCAGCATCCGGGTAAGCACAAACCACCATGCCGTTAGCATAATGTGTGTTATCTGTTTGTGCCTTCGTACTTATTACGGTTAGTAAATTGGTTAGTAATAAAAGCAGAATTAAACGGGTATTTCTCATATTAGAATTATTGGTTCCCGAAATTAAGCTATTTTATAACAGGGTGCAAAACCAGGTAGATTAGGGGATAATTATTAACTATTAAATAAATATTATATTTATACAACAAAAACTAAATGACCCTCGTAATAGATTAAATACCGTAAAAATATTTTTAAAAAAGGGTGTTTTTACGGTATCACCGACGAGATTTTACTTATAGTTTAGTGCTTTCCTAAACCTTATCACTTATTTTACTGACATCATTTTGTCAGTGTTCCAAAGCGTTCCGGGTGTTCCAACTGTTCCAAAATGGCATCTTCACTTTTTGGAACACTTATACATTTTGTGCCTCCAAATACAACAAAAAACTAAAATCTGCCGTTTTAGGGGGATGAAAACTACGATCTATCTATCCTTTTTAATTGCTTTTCTTTTTATTTCTACGCGATCGGATGCGCAATCAGCCACAGCTTCAACTACACAGAATTATACTTTTTCGGCAGGCCTAAAATTTGGCGGTTATGAAAACGGCATCTCGGGTAAATACTTTATTGCTGATAATACCGCGTTAGAAGGTGTATTGGGTTTTCGTAATAGCGGCGTGGTTATTACGGGTTTATATGAGCTTAACCAGGAGGCTTTTAATGTTCCTGCCTTAAAATTCTATTATGGTTTTGGCGGACATATAGGGGCCATTGGCAGCGGCGATTATCGCAGGTTTGGCGGCGGCAACGAGGTTTATGCCAACAATCAAATCTTATTGGGCGCCGACGGGGTGATAGGATTGGAATATATTTTACCCAATTCGCCCATTGCCGTAAGCCTTGATCTGAATCCAAGAATAGAACTGGCAACCGGACCGTTTTTTGATATCGCACCGGGTTTGGGTGTTAAGTACTTTTTTAAATAAAACGGATACTATTTATTTTTTGCCGTCTTACGTTTCTCGCGTATATTGGAGGTGACTATCCACAACAGGCCGCCAACAACCCCGAATATTCCTCCGATTATAATGGAGGTTTTGAAATCGAGCTTAAATATGCCGGACATGATGACGGGATATATAAAGCCTATCACTATGGCGAATAGGAGAAATTCAATTACTTTCCGGGTACCGGGTTGCATATGCAGTCTTTAATAATTAAACTGAAAAATCCCGTTGAGGTTTTAAAAACTTAGCAAAGTATTTTACCGGATGATCAGCACTTTACTGGTGTAGGTTTTATTGCCTGTTAATACCTGTAATAAATAGGTCCCCGATGGCAAATTTCCTACATTTAATACCGTACTGAAATTACCTATCGCCGCAGTTTGTATTTGACTATACACAGATTTACCGGCACTGTTGTATAACGACAGGGTTACCTGTCCCCCGGTTTTTAAAGAAAACAGTACATTGAGCTGTTTATTTGCCGGAACAGGAAATACAGATAATCCAATTTCATTATTACCCGGATTTTTGGCTATCAATGCATAAGCAAAATTGTCTGATGCAAGTACGCACCCGGTGCTTAATGTGGTTGTAACTGTATAATTTCCACTTTGCAAGGGGGCGTATGTTTGCCCTGCTGCACCAGTTATAGCCACGCCGTTAAGATACCATTGATTGCCTGTTGAGAAGTTGGAACTTAACGTATTGCCTGTTTGGGTAATAATTGGTTTTGACAAAGTCACCGCCTCTCTTACAGCCGACGAGCACCCTACGCTTTTTACCTGTAAGTTGTAGAAATAATAGTAGAAACTTTTATAGTAAGCAGTATCTGTTGTTGATGTGGGTGAGGTGGCATTGTTGCTGGTGATACTGAATACGTTGCCTATTTTAAACGGATAGCCGGTAACTCCCCCATTATTACGGTATAGTGTGGCTGTGTTGTCGTAAGTAGCCGTAATAGCATATTGTCCAGCCGAGGGTAATAACAGGTTTAAATTGTAAACTTTCCCCGGGTCGTTCGGATCGTCATTTTGTGCGCCGGGTTGCGGATTGGTACATGTAGCCACGGCATTTATGGTGGTTGTGGCTACCACCTCGCCATTGGTATTGGTTACACTAAAAGTAATAACACCCGAGTTGCCAATGTATAACCTTGCACTCTGTAATATAACAGGTATGTCGGTAGTTATATTGACAGAGGGGGTAAACTGGTTATATCCGCCTGCCGAAAATACATTTTTTGTGGCAGGGCCAACGGTAGTATTTAAATCATTAAGACCGGCGTAATACGTATTATTTACAGGCGGTTGTACAGTTAAAGCATTGGTACCAAAGGTAATTGGTACTACATCATTGCTATGTTGATACCATAGTAATTGTCCGTCGCCTGTACCTGATAAAATGTATTGGTTAGTATTGGTGCAAAATTCGGCAGATAGGGCTGTTGGCTCTATAGGCGGCGAGATAACTGCAGTTGCAGAAGTTTGATTATTGGATGCTATCGGGTCGGCGGCAAGATTGGTTGTAGCTGTGATCGAATAAGTTGCTCCGGCTAATGCATTAAATGTGCCGGTAAAGGTGTAATTATCCTGCCCTAAAGGATCGAGTGTACCCGTATAGGTTTCATTAATAACCGTAACTGTATTATCAGGCGCTGTGATAGAAACACTAACCGGAATATTAGTAAGGGTTGTACTGCCAAAATTTTTGAGCGTGATAGTGATATTATTAGGGCCATTGCAAGCGCCGTTTGCTGCAGGGTTAACAATAGCCGTAACGCCGGCATCAATCGTTGTTTGTAAAAACTGTACCCGGTAATCCTGTGTTTCACCTTTGGCATAGGTACCGCAAGGCTTTATTGTAGATGTATCGGTTGTTTCATTGAGCACTACCCGCATCAAACTAAAATTACCGGGTACCACTGTTACGGGTACGCTAATATTGGTAGTGTAGCTTCCGATGCCATTCATTATATTGGTGGTAGCAACCAACTCGCTTGCTTCAAATACGCCGTCATTATTCCAGTCAATATAAACTTTTGCCGCTTTATTAAAGTTACTGCCGCAGGTACCAAGCGTTAAGCTTAACGGATAAGTCTTGCCTTGCTCTAATGCAACGGCTGTTAAACCGGTAAAGTCAGAGTAGCTGGTGCATCCTGCGGGCGGCGTGTTATTTAAATTTGATAAGGTTACATTGTTAACGCGTGAGTCTGCGTTCGATAACGGCGCCGATGTGCAATACCCCCCCCCGCCTATCCCTGTAACAATAAGCGAATAAGCCTGCGAACCGGATTGAAGTGTACCTTTATGTGAAACAGTGATGGTGTATGTTCTGCCGGGAACAGCGCCGGCAATATAAACCTGTTCCATATTATCGCGGATATTATCGCCTGTTATTGCTGCAGCAGATGGATTATTGGGATCAAGCACCCAGGGTTTAAAAGTATTGGTGCCATCTGTAATGCGCATATCAAGGTCATTTACCAATTTGGGCGTACGACTGTTTATCGTTCCTTCGGGCGTCGGCGTTCCCTGGGGGTCGGTCCATGATATCATTGCAGATAATGCGCCATTGCCTGATGCGGTTACCGTGAAAGTCTGCTGCTGACCCTGTGTTAATGTATTTTCTTTAAGCAGGCTTTTGGTACCATTATCTGTGATAACTTGTGCGGCCTTAGGCATATTCAACAATCCCCACCCATAAATATAATCAGGCCCAACATTACCGGCATCAATTGCAGTATGACAAGCCAACCCTTTTAAAGTGGCTGCACGCATAAAGGTGCCCGAATTTTTTTGCGCGTAATATTCCTGTAGTAAATATAAAGAGCCGGTAACATTTGGTGCTGAAAACGAGGTGCCCGATTCGACGCTATAGGCCGTTTTGCTATCACTGCTGGACGATAATATGTTCAACCCGTCCGCTACAATATCCGGTTTAATCCGGCCATCATCTGTTGGCCCCCAACTGCTAAAATAAGTGGTGACTATGCTTTGGCTGTTTGCCGGACCAAATGGCAATGGGTTTACCGCGCCCACCGTCATTATGTTTTTGGCAGTACCTGTGGTACTGATAATATCATAACCACCATTATTACTTATGTTAGCCGGCCTTGGGCCTTTATCTACAAAGTTTTGATTGGTTCGGCTTACATATCCGAAATAATCCTGGCCAACCGCCGGGCCGTTGCTGGCCCTGTTATTTCCTGCCGATTCAACTATTAGATAATAAGGTGCGTTATACGCTATCTGATCCCACGATTGTACACGGCTGTTGTAAAAACCAAAATTGTAGTCAACCGTATCTCCCGGCAATCCCGACCATTCCCATCTTGACTGATTATCATTGTAATTCCAACCGGCAACATCACCATAGGAGTGATTAGATAGCAATAAGCCGGATGCTTCCCTGCTCATTTCGGCCACGTCGTTATCAAAATCATAAGATATTAATGTAGCCGCGTTGAAAGCCATGCCTTTGGCAGGTGCATAAACGCCTTTAGCCATCATCGTGCCTGCTACATGTGTGGCGTGATCAATAATAATTGACGTATCTCTAAACATGATATTTTTTCCTGCAAATTCCTGGTGAGCGCTAAATACCCATCCTCCGTCCCACATCGCTATTTTGTTGTTTAAAAAGGCGCTCGAACCGGACAAGTTTAAGCCTGTCGAGCCACCTGGCTGCACCAAATTAGTGCCTGTAGTGGCGGCTGCATCCGTATTGTTGTGAGTTGTTAAGTACACCGGAAAACCCAGGCTGTTTATCCCTTGCAGGGAAATTACACCACCGTTTAATGTTTTTCGGTTGATTGGCCATCCATGGGTTTTCGCAAGGATTAAAGCCCGCGCATGCGCAGCTATATAGGTGGTATTAGTTTGTACTGATAGCGCATCAAGCTGTTTCTTTTGACTATCGTTTATTAACAACTGCTGACCAAATGCCTGGCCAAAAAAGAGTAGTAAAAAACAAGAAACAAATGCTGTGTAAAGTTTATTCATTCAATCAAAAATAATGATTAATTGATGTAAAAATCAGAAAAAGAAGTTTCTATATTTTAGTTCGTCCAAATCTGGTTATAGTTTACCATCTCATAATAGCTAATTGAAATTATTTTCCCATTATGAGGAATTAATTACCCATTAATTGGGTAAAGTTTTTCCTTTACCGAATTAAAAATTTCTTTTTCCTTTTTTATTATGCATGATCGTGAAATATTTTTCATTTAAATTAAAATAACGAATAATAGCACTGTTTTTGCACGTTCGCAATAAAAAATCCTACAATTGAAAACACCTTTCTTTAAGTGCTTTTTTGCGTTATTGATTATTAGTTGCTTGATAAGCAATGAAAAAGTTTTGGGGCAAACTACTACTTTTACCGATGCTGATATTTCTTTTAATGATATCTCTATCAATCAGTTAAGTTATGGACAAACTGGTGCAATTATACAAAGCAACACAATAAGTGCTAATTTAAATGCAGCTAACGATATAACAAGCTCAAAATCAACACCACCTTTTTTAACTGTAACTATAACCAGTGCCAACTCAACCAGTACTAATGGAATTACTGCGGGTTCGCTGGTAGACGGGCAAACAGGTATTGTATTATTTGGTTTCAACGTGGCTGCTTCAGGAACAACAACCATTAATGAATTTGACCTTACCGGTTCGCAGGGCGGTTTATTTGTCAACGGAAAGCTTTACAGGACGGCAGCCGGAGGCACAAATTATTCAGGGGCTACCTTAGTTGCTGGCGCTACTGTTACTTTTAGTGGTAATAACCCCGTTATTACCGGGCTTAGTGAAACCATTACCAATACCAATTACACTTATTTTTTAGTTGCCGACCTGGCAAAAAGCTATGGAACAATACCGGGTAATTTTCAAGTCGGATTTAGCCAGGCAATACAGCCATCCCCTTATACCACTTATACAGCCAGTATTTCAGGCATCAACTTTTCATTAGTCAAACCTACTTTAACTTTAACTGATGCTAATACATCATCAAATGGAATTACACAGGGAACTATAATAACTAACCAAACGAGCATTGTATTATTTGGATTTGGGGTTTCTTCAAATGCTAATTCAACGGTAAGTACTTTTAATATTAATGCTTCAAGCAGCACCGCAAATTACTTAGGAAATTACCTGGGTAATGGCAAATTATACCGGTCTGCGTCAAGCACTTTTTCTTTAGGTACTGCTACCCAGGTAACTGGCGCTACGGTAACATTTTACACCTATCAGAACACGCCGGGTGTTAATATAACCGGGTTATCAGAGTCAATTGGCAGCAGCATAGTTTACTATTTTATTATTGGTGATTTTAACCAAACAAGTGGCGCTATGCCTGCAAATCTCAGCATTAAGTTTAGCACCACGCAAACCAATGCATTTGTTCTCAGCAATAGTGCAACTATAGCGGCGTCTTCCAATATTACCGGCAAAACCTTTGCATTTTCTAATCCTACAATAACCCTGACTGATGCAAATACCGTAGCAAATGGTATTACGCAGGGGACTATAATATCCGGTCAAACCGGTATCGTATTATTTGGATTTGGTCTTTCTTCAAATGGCAGTTCAACTATCGGCACTTTTAATATTAATGCTTCAAGCAGCACGGCAAATTACTTAGGAAATTACCTGGGCAATGGTAAATTATACCGGTCTGCATCAAGCACTTTTTCTTTGGGGACTGCTACCCAGATAACAGGCGCTACTGTTGCCTTTTACACTTACCAGAATACGCCGGGTATTACTATATCCGGATTGACAGAATCTATTGGTGCCAGCACTACTTACTATTTTGTAGTGGCTGATTTTAACCAAACCAGTGGTGCTTTGCCCGCAAATCTCGGCATTAAGTTTAGCACCACGCAAACCAACGCATTTATCCTTAGTAATAGCTCAACTGTAGCCGCCCCTGCAAATATTACCGGAAAAACCTTTTCATTTTCTAACCCCGTTGTAACATTAACCGGTGCAAACGCGTCTGGAAATGGTATAACACAAGGAGCCCTATACCCCGGCGAAACGGGCATAGTTTTATTTGGATTTGGCGTACAGGTTGCAGGCGCCTCAACTATAAGTGGCTTTGACCTTTATAATAATTATAATGCCGGCGTAGCGTCGGCTTATTTAAATAACGGCAAAATATACAGATCCACTTCCAGTACTTTTTCCCTAAGCACAGCCACGCTGATTAGTGGCGCAACAGTAACCTTTGGTTACGATGCACCGTCTGGCATAGCCATTACCGGCTTAAGCGAATCATTTAACAATAATGCATCGCCCGTATATTATTTTATTGTGGGCGATTTTTATTCCGCTTATTATGGCGCGCTTCCGGCAACGTCCCAATTCAGCTTTTTAACTACACAGGCAGTTTCAATTGTACAAAGCAGCCCTTCGGCATCTAATATAGTAGCAGGGAGTAATATAGCCGGCACAAATTTTACGCTTAACATCCCTACAACAATAGTAACAGGCGCAAACAACCCGGCCACTAATGGTATAACATCGGGCGCGTTATCTTATGGCCAAACCAACATCGTTTTATTCGGATTTGGTGTACAACCTTCCGGCGGACCACAAACTTTTACAAAATTCAATATTAAAACGTCAGGGAGCGAAAACTCTTATTTTTCAAATGGCAGGCTTTACAGATCAACTACACCTGTATTTCCTGGCGGCACCCCGGTTTACACATCCGGAAGTATAAGCATTGCAGGTGGGGGCTATATTAATTGCACGGTAAATGAAACTATCCCAGCCGGCACCACTTATTACTACTGGTTTGTTGCCGACTATAATACAGTCACTTTCGGGGCAGCTAACCCATCCTATACGTTCAGTTTTGTTAGCGGTCAGAGCACGGCGGCATTGGTTGCTGGCTCTAATAGTTATAATACCTATAACATTACGGGTAATGCTTTCAATATAGTTACTTCGTATAACTGGATAGGCAACACAAATGACATTACATTAAATACCAATTATGGGTTGTTAGGTGGCGGCAATCCAGCCTCTTCACCGGCTTTTACCGGCTCGACCGTTAATTTAATTATTGGAGGGGCACAAACATATACGGTTGCGCCGGCAATAACTGCAAATACCGAGTTAGGGGGTATAACATTTGCTTCAACTACCCCTAATTCGATATTAACTATAGCTGCTGGCAAAACACTTAAACTAAATTCAAACGGTTTAACAACGGTTAGCGGTAGTAATCCTACCATTACCGGAGGAACTTTAACTTTAGCCAGTAACAGCACCTCGTCAGTAGCAGCCTCTTCTACGCTTAATTTGAGTGGGGTAACGGTAAATAACGCGGGTGTATTTAGCTCCGGCGCCTCATCAACTATAAATCTAACAGGTAGCGCAAGTTTAGCTAATACAGGCACATTTACTTTAGGTTCAACATCTGTTCTTAATTTAAACAATTCAAGTTTATCAAATACGGGTACGGGCGTTTTTACCTTCACTTCCGATGCAACCGGTTCGGCAGCTTTGGGACCATTGGTGGGTTCAAGCACCGTCACCGGCAACTATGCGGTACAACGTTTTTTAACCGGGGGTAGCAGTTTCGTTAACGCCCGTTATGTGTATCGCAACTATCGTTTAATGTCATCGCCCGTTAGCAATGGTACAGATTCGCATAGTAATTTAATATATAGCTTAACTTATATAGGCGCCAGTGCTATTGTTACCGATGCGGTAGGTGGTTACAATCAATCCGGCAACCCAACATTATATTTATTCCGTGAAAATACCGTCCCTAATAATTCTTCATTTACCAGTGGAAACTACAGGGGCGTTAATAACATCAGCACCACAAACATAGGCGTTATAGGCGATTCGCAATCTACTTACAATTTGCCTGTTGGCAATGGCTTTCTCTTCTACTTCAGGGGTAATGCAAGCAATCCAACAATTAAAACTAACGCACCATATACGGCGCCTGAAAATACAACCTTTAGCAATACGGGCACATTGAATACAGGGAATATTACGGTAAAAGATTGGTTCAATCCTACCTCGTCCAATTTGTCTTTTACAACCAATATTGCTAATACCGGCATCCGCGGGTATAACCTGGTGGGCAACCCCTACCCAAGCTCAATAAGCTGGACAAGTGTTTATAATGCAAATTCTGCCGGCGGACACCTCAATGCTACTATTTATGAGTTTAACCCGATGACCAACCAATACGGAGCTTATATTGCCGGTGGCGCTGGTACCGGTGGCTTTGGTGATGTGATTGGAAGCGGCGAGGGTTTCTTTGCTATTGCCAATGATGCCTCTGCACAGGTCAATTTCTCTGAGTCAAATAAAGTAGCTACATCACAACCATCCACCTTACTTTTAGGATTACCTGTTGGCGGCAACGTTGCAAAACAATACGTCCATATTAAAATGATCAAAGATACTTTTAACTATGATGATGTTATTATTGGTTTTAAACCTAATGCAGACGAAAAATATGTGGTAAACGAAGACGCGCTACATTTAACCGGAAACGCTCCGCCTGAAACATTCACTACCTTGTCAAGCGATAGTGTTAATCTATCTATCAATTACATGTCGTTGCCCGCAAAAACGCAGCAGGTTATTAGATTGAATGCCAACGCAACAACCAGCGGACTTTACCAATTTTCAAGAACAGAATTAGTAGGAATACCTGAGCTTTACGAAATATGGCTGAAAGATAATCTCCAAAAAGACTCGTTAGACTTTCGTGCCAATACAACCTATACTTTCAGAATTGATAATACCAACCCTGCAACTTATGGTTCAAAACGTTTCCAAATTGTTGTACGGCAAAATCCGGGGTTAGGCTTGCACTTATTAGCTTTTGATGCGGCCAAAATTAGTAACGTTATCCAGGTAAAGGTTAACTGGACCGTGGAAAACGAGGCAAATTATACCACATTTTTTGTTCAGCGCAGCGTTGATAACGGAAAGACTTTCCAGTCTATCGGAAGTCTCCAGTCTGATGGGTCAGGTAGTTATAGTTATATAGATAAATATCCATCAATTGGGCAAAACCAATATCGGCTTCAACTGAGCGATGTTAACACCACGATTACTTATTCCGGTATTATTTCAATCCAATATTCAGATTTAAGTAATAAAAATATTGCTGCAGAAAGTATTTCACTATATCCTAACCCGGCACATGATTTGATTAACCTTTCAGTAACCAACCCTACCACTACTGCAAGTTCATACTCAATAAGTATTACTAATACTAGCGGTAACATAATTAAAACAACAGCTTCAACAGAGCCTACCTGGCAAAATAATGTGAGTGATTTGCTACCCGGGGTTTACTTTGTCCAGGTAGTAGATAATAGCAGTAAAAAGGTAGTTGGAAAAACAAAATTTATAAAATTATAATAGTGAACATGAAATTAAAATCTTTTTTTACTACTATAGTAGTATTGGTATTGGTAAACTTACATTGTTTTGCCCAATTGGAAAATCCCGGCTGTGGCGACGGCAGCGGCGGGCCTGACGATCCTACCAATTGTCCGCTCGACAGTTGGGTAATGTTATTAGTGGTTGCGACCTTGATATTTACGGCATTCCACCTGTATCGCAACCAAAAAGCAGCAGCAAAAAAACTGACTTAAAGTGAACCGACCCGTAATGTTTTCTTAGGGTGCAGGAAAAGAAAATCCAGGCAAAAAAAATGCCTTACCGGTGAATCCCGTAAGGCATTTTTTATAAATACTTTTAAATTATATTGATCTGGATGAAGTAGGTGTATACACCGGTCTTCTGCCTGCAGGCCCCGGTCTTCTCCTGTTATCCGCTGTAGGGTTAACATGTAACTGGTCTAAAACTCCGTTTATTACTTTTGGAAGATCTTCTATGTCCTTTTGAGGATTATGATGAACTTCG
>Ga0207009_1126_pt1 | contig 11624 bp, 9 predicted proteins | sample Alteio_BWMinCont_81_FD_153479 | JGI IMG/M metagenome (GOLD analysis project Ga0207009, IMG submission 153479) | Enriched cells from forest soil in Barre Woods Harvard Forest LTER site, Petersham, Massachusetts, United States -... | ecosystem: Environmental > Terrestrial > Soil > Temperate forest >... | reverse complement strand
AAAGCTGGTAACTATACCCATTGAAATAGCTTTAAACCCCGTACAAAAAAAGGTGAGTTTACGGTCAACTTCTATCTTTGGCTTAAGTTATGTAAAAGTAATATTTGATGATGAAGTAAAAGATCCCGAAGCACGTCAACAAGTGATGTACTTGCTTAATAATGCTACATTACCGGCAGGTATTATCCCGGCCGTTCAACCCCCAACAGGGCCAACAGGCGAGATATACAGGTATACTTTAAAAAGTTCCATAAGGGATGTGCGGGAGCTCAAAACCATACAGGATTGGGTTATTGACCGTCGCCTGCGCGCTATACAAGGTATTGGTGATATTAACAGTTTTGGCGGTAAAAGTAAAGCCTACGAGATAACCGTCGACCCTCAAAAACTGGCCACTTTAAATATTACGCCATTAGATGTATTTACTGCTGTACAAAAAACCAACATAAACGTTGGCGGCGATATGATTGTTCAAAATAACCAGGCTTTTGCTGTAAGAGGCATCGGATTATTAGATGATATCAATGAAATAAGAAACATCGTAGTAAGTAACAATAATGGGGTACCCGTACTGGTAAAAGACGTAGCCACGGTTAGCATATCTAATTTACCCCGTTTAGGTTGGGTAGGTAGAAGTGATGCTATTGCAGACAAAAATGGCAAACGTAAAATAACTGACGAAGAGGATGCTGTTGAGGCCATTGTGGTGATGCGTAAGGGCGAGAATCCTACGCTGGTAGTAAACGCGTTAAAAAAAGAAGTTGATAAATTGAATAATGATGTGCTGCCCGCCGATACCAAGATTGTACCTTATTATGACCGTACCGATTTAGTAGATTACGCAACGCATACGGTATTGCATAACCTTATCGAAGGCATACTACTGGTTACTTTCCTGGTATCTGTTTTCATGTTCAATTGGCGTACTACGCTTATTGTATCCATTATTATCCCGCTTTCATTGCTGTTCGCTTTTATTTGCCTGCACATGATGGGCATGTCGGCCAACCTGCTTTCGTTAGGTGCTGTAGACTTTGGGATCATTATCGACGGCGCGGTGGTTATGGTTGAAGGTATGTTTGTGTTCCTGGACCATAAGGCTATTGAGATGGGTATGGCGCGGTTTAACAAAGTAGCCAAGCTGGGTATGATCAGGAACAATGGCGCGCAATTAGGAAAGGCTATATTTTTTGCCAAGCTAATTATAATTACCGGGCTGTTACCCATTTTTGCTTTTCAAAAGGTGGAGGGCAAGCTATTTTCTCCGCTGGCGTTTACGCTTGGATTTGCCTTATTAGGCGCATTAATTACCACGCTTACGTTAGTACCGGTATTGATCAGCTATTTGCTTAATAAAGATGTCCATGAAAAGCATAACCCATTTGTGCACCACCTTACCGGCTTTATGCTCAACGGTTTCAGGTGGACTTTTAAACATAAAGAATTGGTAGTTACCCTATCATTAATTGCTATGGTAATAGGGCTATATACTTTTAAATTTTTAGGAAGTGAATTTTTACCCGAACTGGATGAAGGGTCTATATGGTTACGTGTGCAACTGCCTTACAGCGTTTCGCTCGACCAGTCGGTGCAAACATCTAAACAAGTAAGAAGCATACTCATGAGTTTTCCGCAGGTTAAGTATGCGGTTTCGCAAACGGGCCGGCCGGACGACGGAACAGACGTTGCCGGTTTTTATAACAATGAGTTTGATGTAATTATGTATCCTGAAGACGATTGGAAACCTAAAATATCAAAAGAAGAACTTATTAACCAGATGAACAAAAAACTTTCTGTTCTTCCTGGTGCAGATCTTAATTTCTCTCAACCTATAAGTGACAACGTTGAAGAAGCGGTATCGGGCGTAAAAGGTTCAATTGTAGTAAAGGTTTATGGCGATTCCCTTAATTATATGGAGGGTAAGGTTAATGAGGTTTACCAGGTGCTTAAAGGTGTGAAAGGTATAGAAGATTTGGGCGTACTCAGAAGCATTGGGCTACCCGAACTGGATATTAATCTTAATCAGCAAAAAATGGCGCAATATGGCGTAACTACCGCCGATGCAAACTCGGTGATTTCTATGGCCATTGGCGGACAGGCGGCATCAACATTGTATGAAGGGATAAGAACATTTGATATAAGGATACGTTTTCCTGAGGCGTTCCGTAGAACTCCCGACGACATAGGCAACCTATTAGTACCAACGCAAAGCGGGTCCAAAGTTCCTATTAAGGAAATAGCTACTATCAAACAGAAAACTGGCCCGTGTTTAATTTTCAGGGATGATAATGAGCGTTATGCCACACTTAAGTTTTCTATACGCGGCCGTGATATGGGCAGCGTAATAGCAGAGGCACAGCAAAAAGTAAACGCGAAGGTAAAAGTGAAAAGAGGTTATCACCTGGCATGGCAAGGCGATTTTGAAAATCAACAACGGGCCGAAAAACGCTTAACACAAGTTGTACCGATAAGCCTGGGCTTAATATTTGTATTACTCTTCATCATGTTTGGCAATGCCAAAGATGCGGCGCTGATATTTTTAAATGTGCCTTTTGCTATAGTTGGCGGTATCCTTGCGCTACACATAACCGGCACTAATTTTAGTATCTCGGCGGGCATTGGTTTTATAGCGCTGTTCGGGATTTGCATACAGGATGGCGTATTACTGATAACCATATTTAAGCAAAATCTGGATGCGATGAAGGGCCAGCAACTTTCACTATATACAGCCATTAAATTAGGAGTAAATTCAAGGATACGCCCGGTTATGATGACAGCGTTAATGGCAGCTATAGGCTTATTTCCTGCCGCTATTTCACATGGCATCGGTTCAGAAAGTTCACGACCGCTGGCCCGTGTTGTGATAGGAGGGATACTTTGCGCGATGATTTTTTCTTTATGGGTATTCCCGCTAATTTTTGGATGGGCCTACCGTAAAATTGATGCAACAACGACCGAATGATACAATACCCCTGTTAAAAGGACGGGAGCAGAAATTCTCCTGCCTTTAGCATGGGACCTCTAATTTTTATTGATCAATCTGCCACCAGGCTATGTATATTGCAGTTTACAAATAGTTTGACGGAGATGAGCGCCACACTCGAATCTTATTACCTATCTAAACCCGAGCCTTACCAAAGCTGCCTGTTGGCATTGAGAGATATTATATTGCGTATCAATCCCAAAATTTGCCATGAACGCAAATTCCAGATCCCCTTCTTTACCTATAAAGGAAAAAAATTAGCCTATTTATGGCTCGACGGTAAAAAATTAAAGCTGGGATTTTGCCTCGATAAAAGTTTGCAGGCGATAACCCCAGGCATAAAACCCAAAGACAAATACGAATCTATCCGGGTCGACCCCAATGCTGATTTTCCGATTGATCTTATTCTGCAAAAACTTAACGTTTATATAGCTCTTATTGACCAGGCCTGAAATATCCAAACATTTTTTGCGATAAGAACGCCTTTGCCGTTATTGTTAATTTGTAGCTAATTTGTTAGTTTTAGCCAAACCTTGTATTTCCAAAACAAACCATTCTTAACCCGAAAAGCCAACTGACATGGAAGAGAACAATTTTAACTTATACGGACGAAGAGAATTCCTGGCCAATGCCACCCTACTGGCAGGAGCCTCTGTAATGATCGCGCTACCCGGCGTTGGTCTAGCTCAAAAATTAAGTGCCGCACCTGCTGCCTACACCGTAAAACAGGTAATCGATATGCTTTTATCAGAAACTCCCAATGCCCCTTTTCCCCGTACAGTCGATCAGTTACGGTCGGGAAGTTTGGATCAGGAAGTTACCGGCGTTGTAACTACCATGTTCCCCACTATTGAGGTTATTAATAAAACCATCAAAGCCGGGGCAAATTTTATCGTGGCACACGAAACACCATTTTATAATAACGAAGATCAAACCGACTGGCTAAAGGACGACGAAGCGTATCATTATAAAGTCGATTTATTAAATAAAAATAAGATAGCCATTTTTCGCTTTCACGATCAATGGCATGGCCACAGGCCGGATGGCATTGCCATGGGGAATTTAATAAAACTGGGATGGGAAAAGTATTATGATGCCGCCAGCCCCCGGATGATCACCTTACCCCAGCCCATGTCGCTACAATCAATTGTTACCCTTGTAAAGAAAAAGCTGGATATTCCCTCCGTGCGGTTGGTAGGCGATTTAAAACAGCCGGTTAGCACGGTTTATCTTGCCTTTGGTTATATGGATAGCAAAGCACAGATAGCGGCTATTGATAAAAACAAACCTGATTTAATTTTAAGCGGCGAAACCCGCGAATGGGAAACCGTTGAGCGGGTGCGTGACGGGCAGGCAATGGGGCTAAAAACCTCGTTAATGGTACTCAGCCATTCCGTTAGTGAAGAAGCCGGAATGGAGTATTGCGCCAACTGGTTACAACCGAAACTTCCGGGGTTGAAGATAACCCATATTGCCAGCGGAACGCCTTTTCAGTACCTGTAAGATTTAATGCCATGTGCGATTCCCTCCCTTGTGAGGAGCAGGGACGGGTTTCGCCAAAATGCATTGCTGATGCGCTAATTCTTTTGCACCGGGGTAATCCTGAACTCCGTTTTATAATTGTTCCTTAAAACACCTATAAATTGAAATTGCCCTATTTTATCTTCGGTTAGCATTTTAAACAAGCTATCGGATGTTTCAACCAATTGATTGTTGAAAGACAGGATAATATCTCCGCTCAATATACCCGCTTTTTGAGCAGGGCTGCCCTCGGCAACCTCAGATATAAACAGCGCCTGTTTGTTTTGCAGCTGATGAATCGTCCTTAACTTGGGTACGAGGTCTATCTGTTGCATCACCACTCCAAGGTATGCCCGTCTAACCTTTCCAAAGCGGATCAGTTGATTGGCTATTTCTTTTGCAGTAGTAATGCTTATAGCAAAACAAAGGCCCTGGGCTCCGCGGATCGTAGCCGTATTCACCCCGATAACTTCGCCGTCTGTATTGATTAACGGACCGCCCGAGTTACCCGGATTAAGGGCCGCATCGGTTTGTATCATACTGTCCATCATCCTTCCGGTTTGCCCTTCAAGTGTCCTGCCCAAAGCACTTACTACGCCGGCGGTAACCGTATGCTGAAAACCCAGGGGGTTGCCTATAGCAATAGCCAGCTGGCCAATTTTTAATATTTCGGCATCCCCGAGTTTGGCAGGGATAAAATCCGCATCCGAAATTTTTAGGATAGCCAGGTCGGTATCCGGGTCCTCACCTACCAATACTGCCTCCCGGCCGCTGCCATCGTGCAGCCTTACCTTTATAATTTCCGCATGGTGTACAACGTGGCTGTTGGTAAATAAATACCCGTCTGATGAAAATAAAAACCCAGAACCTGTGCCCGAAGGAACCTCCCTGTTTTTATCTTTTTTATAAAGTTCGATTTTAACGACCGCCGTTTTTACTTTTTCAACCGCATCGATTATGGTCGTTGAATATGAATCCATTGTAGTCCTTTCAAAACGGGGACTGCAAATAACATTCCGCTTTGAAATTCGAGGTTCAAGCGGGATAATATTCCCTAAAAGCGGAAATTATGTCTTGTTTTTATAGGAAAAACTGATTTGATGTCACATCACCACAGAATCTCTTGATAGCCGACCCTGCGGATACCCACCTTAATCTTTTAAAATAGTTTCCCCTTTCACCAACCACGAAATACCAAAGAACCATAGCATCACCGATTCCGCCCAAAACGTTGGATGTGCTATTGGAAATGCTTGCTTTATGCAGGGGATTTTTAAGAGGGCAACCACCATCATCGCCAGCAGCATAATAACTCCGCAGGTAATATAAACCCTATTCCGCTGTAGTTTTTTCCGGGTGGGTCGTTTACTTTTATCGGTTTTTGTAAACAGGAACAGCGACATGCAGGCCAGCGTAAAAAACAATATGCCTGCCGACGTAAAATGCACCACACCCCGCCAGGGTTGCACATCGCGGCAAAACAAATTACATAAATTACAACTGGCGCAATTCACATCCACGTTCATAGGGAAGAAAGCAACGCCTAACGCGCATACTGCCGCTATATTACTGGTAATTCTGTCCCAACGGTCAAAGCCCCGGTAAGAAAAGAGGAACAGTGACACGCCGCACAAAATGCCCACCAGTGCACTGCCCATCAGGGTATAAAAATAATCGCTGATCGAATCTTTAAGATACGGACACCTGCCCAGCACCAATGTCCCGATGCTGAGCACAACGGGCAGGGCCATTCCCAGCACGCCAACTGCCTTCCTGATCTCCAGGTAAGACAGTTCAAACTGGTTATTCTTTTTGTCCAGGTAACGGGTAATTTTACTTTTCATGATAAGTTTAATTTAAGCACTAGGTTAATCTAATCTATTGATTAACAACGATATTTACAATAGGAAGAATGCTTTTATGTCCCCGCGGGGTCTCTCGTTAGAGTACTTTGTGGAGTGTCCGTATTTTTCTAATATTACTTTACAAAAACAAAACTTTAAAAACGAGTCGTCACTTTTGTAAAAACAGAAACCCATGACGTTAGTAAAAGCATATGCTGCACAGGCAGCAGACAAACCCCTCGCTCCTTTCTCATTTGACCGCCGCGAACCGAATGCAGACGATGTAGAAATAAAGATTTTATATTGTGGCGTATGCCACTCGGATATCCATACGGCCCGTAACGAATGGGGCGGAACGGTTTATCCTGCCGTGCCCGGGCACGAAATTGTGGGCAAAGTAACCCGTGTAGGTGCCGCGGTTACCAAATTTAAAGAAGGCGATACCGTTGGTGTCGGCTGCTTTGTAGATTCATGCCTACATTGCTCAAACTGCAACAACGATCTGGAAAATTATTGCGAAAACGGCAACACGCAAACCTATAACGCGCCTACGCAGGATAAAAAATCATACACGCTGGGCGGCTACTCCAGCCATATTGTGGTTAAAGAGCATTTTGTATTGTCAATATCTGATAAATTACCGCTTGAAGAAGTTGCGCCATTGTTATGTGCCGGTATTACCACCTATTCGCCGTTGCGCCATTGGGGCGTAAAAGCAGGTGACAAAGTTGCCGTTGTTGGTTTGGGCGGTTTAGGCCACATGGCTGTTAAACTGGCCGCATCAATGGGTGCTGAAGTAACTATGCTGAGCCGCTCGCCAGGCAAAGAAAAAGATGCTGCCGCATTAGGTGCCAAACACTTTAAATTAACTACCAATAAAGACACGATGGCCGAACTGGCCAACAGCTTTAACTTTATTTTAGATACCGTATCGGCACAACATGATTACAATGAATATTTAGGTTTGTTAAAAACCGACGGTGTAATGATCATCGTTGGTGCACCACCACAACCCACGCCGGTTTCGGCTTTCCCATTCATTATGGGCCGCCGTAGTTTGGTAGGCTCGTTAGTTGGCGGACTGAAAGAGACACAAGAGATGCTGGATTACTGTGCCGAGCATAATATTACTTCAGATGTAGAAGTGATCAACATCAATCAAATAAACGAAGCTTATGAGCGCACTTTAGCCGGTGATGTACACTATCGTTTTGTGATTGATATGGCTACTTTATAATTAAAAAGTAAAGCCTTAGCTATTTAGCAGTCTCCAAATTAATTTGGAGACTGTTTTTGTTTTGGCTAAATTTCAAGATAATTCAGCGTTATGAAAATCCGGTTAGCTATCAGTTTAATTTTATTATTACCAGTTGTTGGCTTTGCCCAGCAAACCCCGAGAACAAGAGTTACCGACAGCGCCCGGGCAGCACAAAAAGCTGCTGCACTTAAAAAGTATGAGAGCAGGGTATTCACCCATGCCGATAGTCTGCGTGGGTATCTTAACCCTGAACGCACCTGGTGGGATGTGCAACGATATGATATTACGATTAAACCTGATTTTAATGCAAGATACACCTCGGGCAAAAACCTGATCACCTATAAAGTGGTAAAAGACGATTATCCGCTGGTGATGCAGATTGATTTGAAGGTGCCACTAAATATCGACAGCATTATTTATAATGGCAAACGGAAACTAAGCTATAAGCGCGACGGCAATGCGTTTCATGTGCAAACCATAAAGCAGGCTAAGGGTTCAGTTAACACGGTCGAGGTTTTTTTTAGCGGCAAGCCAACTGTAGCTGTCCGCCCACCATGGAACGGTGGCTGGAGTTTTATTACAGATTCGCTGGGCAGGCCATGGATGACTGTTACGTGCCAGGGCGATGCAGGCGCCAGTATCTGGTATCCATGCAAGGATCATCAAAGTGATGAGCCCGATAACGGTGCATCGTTAACCATGATCGCGCCTGACTCGTTGACTGCGGTGTCAAATGGTCGCCTGCAATTTAAAAAGAGCAACGGCGATGGTACCTCGACCACCAAATGGGCGGTGGTTAATCCCATCAGCAATTATTGTATCATTCCGTACATCGGCAAGTATGTAAACTTTAGCGAAGTGTATAATGGAGAGAAGGGCAAGCTCGACGTAAATTATTGGGTGCTGGATTATAACCTGGCTAAAGCCAGAGCCTATCTGCCCACGCAAACACATAACATGCTAAATAGCCACGAGCATTGGTTCGGCCCCTACCCTTTTTATGAAGATGGATTTAAGCTGGTGGATACGCAGCACCCCGGGATGGAGCACCAAAGCGCCGTAGCTTATGGTAATCATTATAAGTTCGGCTACGGCGGCAGGGATGATTCAGGCACGGGCTGGGGTATGAAGTGGGATTTCATTGTAGTGCACGAAGCCGGTCACGAATGGTTTGGCAATAACATCACCACGAAAGATCTGGCTGATATGTGGGTGCACGAGTCGTTTGGCAATTACAGTGAGACCTTGTTTGTAGAGACTATGTTTGGTAAACAGGCAGCTAACGAATACAACGCGGGTATCCGCCGGGGTATACGCAATGATGTACCCATTATTCCACGCTATAATGTTAATGAAGAAGGTAGCGGCGACATGTATCCCAAAGGTGGTAATATGCTGCATACCATACGGCATAGTATAGACAATGATGAAAAGTTCAGGCAGATTTTGAGGGGATTAGGCACAACTTTTTATCATCAAACGGTAACTACCAAACAGATAGAAGAATACATCTCCAAAAATTCCGGCTACGATTATAGTAAGGTTTTTGACCAGTATTTACGCACTGTACAAATACCCAAACTGGAGTACTATTTCAGCGACGATCATAAAACCGTTAATTACCGCTGGACCAATTGCGTAAAAGGATTTGACCTGCCATTGGCCCTAAATAACGATGCGATAAAAATGCGCATCTTGCCTACACAAGAATGGAAAAGTAGCCCGGTAAATGATGCAGAAAGTACACTATTCACACCGGATGCTATTAAAAAGATGTATTACATTGACGTAACAGCAACTAACGGGAAATCGTAAATATTTAATCATGCCCGAAATTTCAACAGCAAACAATTATTTAACGCTCATTAATGTTTTTAAAGTCGACCCGGCAAACCAGCAAAAGTTGGTCAATTTGCTGACATTAGCTACTGATGGCAGTGTAAAAAACATTACCGGGTTTATATCTGCAAGCCTGCACAAAAGCATGGATGGCACTAAAGTAACCATGTATGCGCAGTGGAGAAGCGTGGAAGATTATCAAAATATGCGCAATAATCCAACGGCCTCACCTTATCTTGAACAAGCACTTCAAATTGCCACATTTGAACCCGGAATGTATGAGGTTGTGGCTACTTTTCTCCCGTCATTGGCCTGATTTAGCGGATAGCTCAATTGCTCTTCTTTTCTTATTTCCCCCCCTTTGGTTAAAAAATCTTAAATTTCCTGTAACCATTTTATTTTAGCCAAGTTTCCCATACAGATAAACAAATAACTGAACCTGCTTGAACACGCTGGACGACAATGCGATAATGCTTAAAGTAAAAACCGGAGACCTGGACCGGATGGGATTGCTGTTTGAGCGTCACAACCGGAAGCTGTTTGGGTTTCTGTTCCATATGTCGCATAAACGGGAGGCCAGTGAGGATATGGTGCAGAATGTATTTTACCGGATGTTAAAGTATCGCCACACGTTTACGGAAGAAAGCAATTTTACCGGGTGGATGTATCATATCGCCAGGAATGTGCTGAAGGACCAGGTAAAAAAATATGAATTGTCTAACCGGTATGATCACATTGATGACCATGAAGAAAGAATAGGTGGTGGCATAACTGCCGATGGAGATTTAGAAAAAAAACAGGCACGGACCGAGCTTTACGATGCAATGCGAAAACTGAGTGAAGATAACCGGGAAGTATTGACGCTAAGCAAATTCCAGGAACTGAAATATAATGAAATAGGACAAATATTAGGCATTGCCGAAGGGGCAGTAAAAGTGCGGGTGTACCGGGCAATGCAGGAACTAAAAAATATTTATACAAAAATTGAACGCTAAACAGAACAAGCATATGAAATGTGAGGAATACCAGGAACTGTTTACAGACTGGCTGGACGACCAGCTACCGGCAGACAAACGTGCAAAATTAGAGCAGCATTTAACCGAGTGCCCTGCCTGCAGGGAAGAGTTGGCTGTAATACAACATGCCTGGGATATCATGGGCGAATTTAAAGCGCCCGAGCCGTCGGCAGCAATGAAGGTAAATTTCCAGGCGATGCTGGATGATTATAAACAAACAGTACAGGAAAAACAAAACGTTTGGACTAACTTGAGAGAACGCTTCAACAGTTTTTGGCAAATGCAGCCAAAATTATCTTTATCCTATGGTTTAATGATTGCGCTTATTTGTTTTGGTACAGCCTTTTGGTTTGTACATAACAACAAGCAGGAGCAGCAATTACAGGCCCTTACTTCGCAGGTGCATGAGTTAAAACAAACCATGATGCTGGCTTTACTGGACAACCCCTCGGCATCTGAGCGAATCAGGGGCGTAAGTTATACTAATGATATTAAGCATGTAGATAAGCAGGTGATTGATGCCCTGCTGGCAACTTTAAATAACGACCCTAACGTAAACGTACGGTTAAGTACCCTGGATGCACTAACTCGTTTGGCTAATCATCCCGAGGTAAGGCAAGGTTTAATTCAATCCATTACCGAGCAGGATTCGCCATTGATGCAATCGGCCATTGCAGACGTGATGCTAAAGCTACAGGAAAAAGGATCGGTAAAATCATTCAAACAATTATTAAAACAAAAAAATCTTGACCATAGTGTCAGGGACAAGATCAGTCAGACAATCAGCAGTTTAATTTAAATCAGCAAAAATATGAGAACAACCAAATGGATCGCGCTTTTAGCGGGATGGGGCCTGTGTTTTGCCCAACTGGCAGCCAATGCCCAGGAGTTTAAACAACACATTAGCAAAGAATACCAGGTAAAACCGGGCAGCGTAGTAGCCGTTTACAATATTGACGGTTTCATCAAAGTAGAAGGTTATTCGGGCGATAAAGTAGTTATCGAAATAGATGAAACCATCAAAGCCAAAGACGCCGATGAGCTGGAAAGAGGCAAAAAAGAAGTTAAGCTTGGATTTGACCAAAAGGCCGATAGCATAATAGCCTACATAGCGGAACCTTACGACAGCCGCCCGCATACCCGTTGGATAGACGATGATAATC
>Ga0207009_1125_pt1 | contig 11626 bp, 20 predicted proteins | sample Alteio_BWMinCont_81_FD_153479 | JGI IMG/M metagenome (GOLD analysis project Ga0207009, IMG submission 153479) | Enriched cells from forest soil in Barre Woods Harvard Forest LTER site, Petersham, Massachusetts, United States -... | ecosystem: Environmental > Terrestrial > Soil > Temperate forest >... | reverse complement strand
GCGCTGGCCGCGGACGGGCAGGCCGCGGCGGTGGCGGACTCCACGGTAGCAGTTGATGGCCTGCAGGCGCTTCAGGTTGGCCGCGAGTTCACGGCGGAGATCGCCCTCGACGACCCACTTATGCTCCGTGATGACGTGCATGATCTTGTTGAGCTGCTCCTCCGTGAGGTCTTGCGCGCGCATGTCGGGATTCAGGTTCGCTTCTTTGACGACCTGGTCGGCGCGTTCCGGGCCGATGCCGTAAATGTAGCGAAGCGAGTAGGCGATTTTCTTTTTCGCCGGGATTTCAACACCAAGGAGACGTGGCATATGAGTTAGGTTTAAGTTTTAAGGCTAAAGGTTTAAGATTTGAGATTTGAGATTTCGGCGGCACGCGGAACCGTGAGGATTTCCGGGTCGCGTTCGGTGGTGAGCACGGTGTGTTCGAAGTGGGCGGAGGGCGAACCGTCAGCGGTGACCACTGTCCAACCATCGGCGAGCGTCTTGGTTTTGTAACCGCCAAGGTTGACCATGGGCTCGATGGCGAGGGTCATGCCGGGCTTGATGAGGTCGCCTTTGCCGGGTTTGCCGAAGTTCGGGATCTGCGGCTCTTCGTGCATCGAACGGCCAACCCCGTGGCCGACCATGTCGCGCACCACGCTGAAGCCATGGGCCTCGACGTGCGCCTGGATGGCGTGCGAGATGTCGCCGATGCGATGGCCGGTGACGGCCTGCTCAATGCCGAGATCGAGGGCCTCGCGGGTGATGCGGAGGAATTTTTCGACTTCGGGGGCGACGCTGCCGACCGGAACGGTAACGGCGTTGTCGCCGATGTAGCCGTTGCGCTCAATGACGATGTCGAGGGAGACAAGGTCGCCGTCGCGCAGGATGCGACGAATGGACGGAATGCCATGGACGACCTCTTCGTTGACCGAGATACAGGTATGGGCAGGATAGCGGCGGGAGCCGATGGTGTAGCCGTAGCAGGCGCTGCGTGCGCCGTGGCTCGCGATCAAATCGCGTCCGGCTTCTTCGAGGTCTTGCGTGCTCATGCCGGGTTGCACGAGCTGCTTGAGCTGGTGCAGAACGCCCGCGGCAATGGCACACGACTCGCGCATGCGCACGACGGCTTCCTTATTTTTAATGGGAATAGCCATCAGGCGGCGAGTTGGGCGGCCTCGACGATGTCGAGGCCGAGCGTTCGGTAGTGTTCGGCGACGGGGCCGGCGGCGCTGGAAGCGCCGGCGACAAGGGCGGCGGCGAGCGCTTCATCGCGCGCGTCGAGCCATTCGTCGAACACCTGGGCATGGAGCAGCGTAGCCGGGAAGCCTGCGAGGGCAAAACCCGCATCGGGTTTGCGCGCCCAGAACCATTTCCGCAAAATTGCGAAAAGGACCGGATCAGCGACGGCTTGGCCGCGCTGAAGCGCCTGCGCGGCCGACTGGCCGAGCGAGGTACGACGCGAAATCTCCTGCCTCATCAATTCAGCGGGAGAGACGTGCTCAAGATTCAAAGAACGCACCCAGGCCATCGCGTGTTCGGTAAAAGAATCGGATGGACTAAGGAGAAGGAGTTTTAACCTGGCGGGGTCGCCACCAAGGGAAAAGAGGCGAGAAGGTGAAGACATTCCCGCAAAAGTAAAGAAGTTTTACGGTTTATGCGAAAAGTGATTGATGCTTCCCGCAACGAGGCCAACCACAAGGATCAAACCGAGCCAAAACCAGAGCACGCCGACGGTTTTCGCGTCAGCCGCGTCGCCCAGGGTGCCAACGGACCCTCCCATCGAGCTGCGGGAGCGGATGCGGCCCTTGCGCAGGAAGCCGTCGTAGTGCCGCTGGAGCAGGAACGTCTCGATCTGGCGCATGGTGTCGAGGAGCACGCCGACGTTGATGAGCATGCCAGTGCCCCCAAAGAAATAGGCCACCGTCGAAGGTACCTTGATCAGGTAGAGCAGGATATCCGGCATGACGGCGATACAAGTGAGGAAGAGCGCCCCGGCCAGCGTGAGGCGCGTCATGATGAAATCGAGGAACTGTGCCGTGGGTTCGCCCGGCCGCACACCCGGCACGTAGCCGCCATATTTCTTGAGGTCATCAGCGACCTGGATGGGCTTGAACATAACCGAGACCCAGAAGTAGCTGAAAAACAGGATGAGGGTCGCATCAACCGTGTAATAAACCCAGTCGCCGCGCAGGAGATGCTGCGAAGCCAGGGTGAGGGATTTCCAGTTCATGATCACGCCGACCCACGATAGGATTTGCTGGGGAAACAACAAAATCGCCGAGGCAAAAATGACCGGCATGACGCCGGAATAGTTGACCTTGAGGGGCAGGAACGAGCTCTGGCCGCCCATGACCTTGTTGCCGACCACGCGCTTGGCGTATTGCACGGGAATTTTGCGCTGGCCCTGCACGACAAGGATGATGCCCATGACCACAATCACGAAGAGCACAATCATGAGCACGCCGACCCAGCCGTTCCGGGTCGTGCCGACCGGGCCGAAGAACATCTTGTAAGTCGCGGTCGCGGCGCTGGGGATCTGGCCGAGAATGCCGACCGTGATGAGCAGCGAGACGCCGTTGCCGACACCGCGCTGGGTGATCTGCTCGCCCAGCCACATGAGCAGCATCGTGCCCGCGGTCATATAAATAATGGAGGTGAAGATGAATCCATAACTATTCACCGTCACAATGGGGCCATAGACATTGATGTCGTAGCCGGGAAACAGCTTGGCGGGATTTTCCAGTGCCAGGATCATCAACGTGCCCTGGACCAGACAGATGAGCAGGGTGGTATAGCGCGTGTATTGTGTGAGCTTCTGGCGGCCGACGTCGCCTTCCTGCTGCAGGCGGCTGAGGGTCGGCACCACCGCGGTCATCAACTGAAAGATGATCGACGCGCTGATGTAGGGCATGATGCCGAGCGCGCAGATCGCGCCTTTGATGAGCGCCCCGCCGGTGAACATGTTGTAGAGGCCGATGGCCGCACTGGCCGCGCCCGTCTGATTGGCAAAGAAATTTTGCAGCGGGTGCGGATCGATGCCGGGCAACGGGATGTGGGCCCCGACGCGGGCGACCGCGAGCAACGCCAGCGTGAATAAAATCCGCGAGCGCAGCTCGGGGATTTTCATGGAATTGGTAAAAGCGGAAAGCACGGGAAGAGATTTACGATTTGGGGTTTACGATTTTCGATTTACAGAAGCGGTGCAGAGGCGAGGTTTTCCCATTGTAAATCTGAAATCAGAAATCAAAAATATGGCCGTCAGGCCACGACCACCTGGCCGCCGGCTTTCTCGATCTTGATCTTGGCGGAACCGGAAAATTTCGCCGCGGTGACCTTGAAGGCGCGCGTGAGCTCGCCATCGCCCAGGACCTTGACGTAGGTTTCGCCCGGACGAATCAGGCCGGCCGAAGCGAGCATAATGGCGTCCACTTCCGTGACGGAGGCGTCGAGCTTCTCGAAGTCCCCGACATTGATGACGGCGTACACGTCCTTGAAGCGGGCCCGGTTGAAGCCGCGGTGCGGGAGCTTGCGATAAAGCGGCATCTGGCCGCCCTCAAAGCCGGGACGGATGCTGCTGCCGGAGCGCGCGCTCTGGCCTTTGCCGCCGCGGCCGCTGGTCTTGCCATGGCCGCCGCCTTCGCCGCAACCGACGCGTTTGTGGCGGTGGATGGCGCCGGCTACATTCTTAAGTTCGTGAAGTTTCATGATGTTTCCTAAATGCGCCCCCGGCGACCAGGCACCGGGGACTCGGATGATGGTTTAAGCTTTGCGCAGGGCGTTGATGTCCTCGGCGAGGCGGAGTTGCAGCAGGGCGTTGACCGTGGCGTTGACCACCGCGATGTGATTTTTCGAGCCCATTGACTTGGTGAGAACGTTCTTTACCCCGGCCGCTTCGAGAACGGCGCGGACGCCGCCGCCGGCGATGAGGCCGGTGCCCGGCGATGCGGGCCGAAGGAGGACGCGACCGCCATCGAATTCACCGATGACGTCGTGCGGGATGGTGTCGCCCTTGAGCTTCACGTGGAGCATGCGCTTGCGGGCGTGCTCGGTGCTTTTCTTGATCGCATCGGGCACTTCATTGGCCTTGCCGAAGCCGACCCCAACGCGGCCCTTGCCGTCGCCGACCACGGCGAGCGCGGAGAAGCTGAAGCGCCGGCCGCCTTTGACGACTTTGGAGCATCGGTTGATAAAGACGATTTTCTCGACGAATTCAGGCGCAGCATCAGACGATGAGCCTCGCGCGGCATTCGGTGCAGTATAGGTATTGGCGGAGCTCATGGATTAAAAAACGAGACCGCCCTCACGCGCGGCGTCGGCAAAGACTTTGACTTTGCCGTGGTAGCGGGCGCCGGAACGGTCGAACACGACCAGGCTGATGCCCGCGGACTTGGCTTTGATGGCGAAGGCCACGCCGAGGGCCTTGGCCCCGGCGAGGTTGGCGTGGAGTTTTTGCTTGCGCAGCTCGGGATCGAGGCTCGAAAGGAAAATCAGCGTGGTGCCGGCGGCATCGTCGATGGCCTGCGCATAGATGTGCTTGGCGGAAAATCTCACGCTCAAGCGTGGGCGCGCGGCAGTGCCGATGACTTTCTTGCGGACGCGCCAGCGGCGTTTCTGCAGGAGTTTGGCTTTGAGGATGGTGTTCATCTGAAATATTTGAGATCTGCGATTTGAAATTTGAGATGGCTCAAGCCACGGTCTTGCCTTCCTTGCGGCGGACGCGTTCGGCGTGCTCGCCGACGATACGGACACCTTTGCCCTTGTAGGGCTCGGGCGGATAATAGCTGCGGATCTCGGCGGTGACGGCACCGACCATTTGCTTGTCCGCGCCTTCGACCTTGAGCTTCGTGCCTTCGGTGACGGTGACTTTAATGCCGTCGGGGATATCCATCAAAATCGTGTGCGAGAAGCCGAGCGCGAGGTCGAGCTGCTTGCCTTTGAGGATGGCCTTGAAACCAACGCCCTGGATTTCGAGCTCTTTCAGGTAACCGATGGTGACGCCCTTGACCATGCTGGCGATGATGCTGCGGGCGGTGCCATACATGGCCTTGGCGAAACGCGAATCCTCGGTGGGCGCGACGGTAATTTTCTTGTCGGCCATGACGATCTTCACGACCGGCGCGAAGGTTTTCGTGACTTTGCCCTTGGGGCCTTCGACGTGGACGGTCCAGTCCTTGATGTCGACTTTGACCTTTTCAGGAATAAGAACGGGTTGTTTTCCGATGCGGCTCATGTGATGGGGGTCTCCTTACCAAACGTTGCAGAGCAGTTCACCACCGGCTTTGTTGCGGCGGCAGTCCTGGTCTTTCATGAGACCCTTGGAAGTGGAAATGATGGCGATGCCGAGGCCGTTGAGAACGCGCGGGACATCGGAGTAGCTGTAGTAAAGGCGGCGGCCGGGCGTGGAGACGCGCTTGATGCCGGTGATGGCGGGTGCGTCGTCCACGTACTTGAGCTTCACGACGAGGGTCTTGTGGCCCTGTTCGTCGACACCGTTGGTGTGGTCGGAGACGTACCCCTCGGTTTTCAGGATGGCGGCGATGCCTTCCTTGAGGTTGGAGTGCGGCATGATGCACTCGGCGAGCTTCGCCTTGCTGCCATTGCGCAGGCGGGTGAGAAAATCAGCGATCGGGTCTGTCATGGTGGATGTTTTGTTTTTGTCGCCGGCGGGTCATATCCGACTCCCGCAGGCAAAGTGGTTTACCAGGAGGATTTCGTGACGCCGGGGATTTTGCCGGCGAGGGCGAGTTCGCGGAAGGTGATGCGCGAGACGCCAAACTTGCCGATGTAGCCGCGCGGGCGGCCGCTGTACCAGCAACGGTTGCGGACGCGGTTGGGCGAGGAATTCTTGGGCAGCTTCTGGAGCTTCTTTTGCGCGGCGAAGAACTCCTCGTCGGTCGTGGCCGGGTTGAGGAGGATGGCTTTGAGCTCGGCCCGCTTGGCCTTGTATTTTTTGGTCAGGCGCTGGCGCTTCTTGTTGCGTTCGATGGCGGAAGTTTTCGGCATGGGAAGTAAGAGTATAAGGTTTAAGTTGTAAGGTTTAAGGCGGTGGATGGGCTTACGCTCTTAAAACTTAGAACTGATCGTGCTTATTTAGGCGGCATGAGCCGCCGGTTTGGGAGCGGCGGGTTCGGTGCGGCGGAAGGGCATGCCGAGCAGGCGGAGCAGCTCGCGGCCTTCTTCGTCGGTCTCAGCCGAAGTCACAAACGTGATGTCGAGACCCATGGTCTTCTTGACGTTTTCAACGGTGATTTCGGGGAAAATGGTGAAGTCCTCGATGCCGAGGTTGTAATTGCCCTGGCCGTCAAGCTTGGGCGAGACGCCGCGGAAATCGCGGATGGTGGGCAACGCCACCGCCAGGAGGCGGTAAAGAAATTCCCACATGGAGGCACTGCGGAGTGTGACGTAGCAGCCGACGGTCTGGCCTTCCTTAAGCTTGAAGTTGGCGATGGCCTTCCTCGCTTTGGCGGGCACGGGTTTCTGGCCGGCCAGGACACCCATGTCGCGCAGCACGTCGGCGATCTGGTTTTTGTCGGCCTCGGCATCGATGCCGGTGTTAAGCGTGATCTTCAGGAGGCGCGGGACCTGGTGCTTATTCTTGTAGCCACGGCTCTTCACGAGCGAGGGGACGACCTGCTCGTGGTAAAATTTTTGGAGGACGGGTGTGTAGCTGCTCATTTTAGGTGCAACCATGGACTCCAAGCCCGGAGGCGGAGGACGTGGTTTTGAGTTGAAAGAGGGTCAATAACGCAATTGGCGTGGTGGATTGGCAAGCGATTTGTGCATCAGGCGCTGACCGGCGCCGGGTGCTTGGCGCGGCGGGCGTCGTGATTGGCCTTAAGCATGAGGTTGGAGATGTGGACGGAGCCTTCGCGCTCGGCGATGGTGCCCTGCGGATGTTCCTGCGATTTCTTGAGGTGGCGCTTGATCATGGCCACGCCCTCGACGCGGGCGCGTTGCTTGGCGGGAAGAATCTCAAGGATCTTGCCGGACTTGCCCTTGTGGGCGCCGGCAATGACGACAATTTCGTCGCCGCGTTTGATGTGGAATTTTTGCATGGTCAGAGTACCTCCGGCGCAAGGGAGATGATTTTCATGAAGTTTTTGGCGCGCAACTCGCGGGCCACGGGGCCGAAGATGCGAGTGCCCTTCGGGTTGTTCGTCGCGTCGATGATGACGATGGCGTTGCTGTCGAAGCGCAGGTAGCTGCCGTCGTTGCGGCGCACCGCAGCCCGGGTACGGACGACGACGGCCTTGGTGACCTCGCCTTTTTTCACGGTGGCGTCCGTGGTGCTTTCCTTGATGTGGACCGTGATGATATCGCCAACGCCGGCGGTATCGGTATTCTGGCCCTTGCGGCTGATCATGGCGGCCTTGCGGGCACCGGTGTTGTCAGCGACTTCGAGAATGGAGCGTAGTTGGATCATGGCGAACCTCCGTGGTTATTAAGTTAGGTGAAAGGTTCAGGCCTGCGGCGCGGGGGCCGGTTGCGGTTGCACAAGCTTGGTGGGCACGCTTTCGGCGACGTCCTGCTCGGAAATGGCGACTGCGGCGACGACCGCGCGCTCGATGACGTTCACAATGCGCCAGCGCTTGAGGCGGCTCATCGGCCGGGTCTCCATGACCTCGACCTTGTCGCCAACCTTGGCCTCATTCTTCTCGTCGTGCACGTGCAGAACGGTCTGGCGGTTCACGACCTTGTGATAGCGCGGGTGCGGCGTCTTGTAAGCGATGGTGACCTTGATGGACTTGTCGCCGGAGCGGCTGGCGACGAAGCCGATGAGGGTTTTGCGCTGGGCGCGCTGGCTGGAAGTGGCGGTGGACATGGGATGTAAGTGGTAAGGTTTAAGTGGTAAGGTTTAAGGTGTCGGCGGATTGGCTTACGCTCTTAAAGCTTAAAACGGATCATGCTCTATTTAGGCGGCTTTGGCGCTTTTTTCGCGCAGGATGGTTTCGAGGCGCGCGATGTCCTTGCGCAGGACGTGGAGGATGTGCGATTTTTCGACCTGGCCGGTGTGTTTCTTGAGCCGGAGCTGGAGCAGCTCGTCGCGCGTGGCGCGGAGCTTGGTCTCGATTTCGGCCGGCGCGAGGTCGCGGATTTCTTTCGTGTTCATGATAGTGACGGTTTAGGCGGCGAAGGTTTCGCGCACGATGAAACGGCAGCGAAAGGGCAATTTGGCGTCGGCGAGGCGGAAGGCCTCCTTGGCAATGGTGACGGAAACGCCGGCCAGCTCGAAGAGCACCGCGCCGGGCTTGATTTGGGCGATGTAGTATTCGACCGGGCCCTTGCCGTGGCCCATGCGGGTCTCGGCGGGTTTCTTGGTGACAGGCTTGTGCGGGAAAACGCGAATCCAGAGTTTGCCCTTGCGCTTGAGATGGCGCGAGATGGTGACGCGCGCGGCCTCGATCTGCTGGCCGGTCATGGGGCCGCGGGTGAGGGACTGCAGGCCGAATTCGCCGAAAGCGAGCGTGTTGCCGCGCTTGGCATTGCCGGCGCGGGAGCCTTTTTGCGATTTGCGGTATTTGGTGCGTGCTGGTGCGAGAGCCATGGGAGAAAGTGGTAAGGTTTAAGGTGTCAGTTTTAAGCTGTAAGGTCTGAGAAGGTGGCGGCGGATGGGCTTACGCTCTTAAAGCTTAAAACGGGTCGGGCTGATTAGGAGACCGGGTCGGCTTCTTTTTTGCAGATCCAGCATTTGACGCCGATCTTGCCGTAGACGGTGGCGGCCTCGGTGAAGCCGTAATCGATGTTTTCGCGCAGGGTGTGCAGCGGCACGCGGCCTTTGCGCTGCCATTCGCGGCGGGCGATGTCCGAACCGCCGAGGCGGCCGGAGCACTGGATGCGGATGCCCTCGGCGCCGAGGCTCATGGCGAGCTCGACGGCCTTTTTCATGGCGCGGCGGAAGGCGATGCGGCGTTCGAGCTGAAGCGCGACGTTTTCGGCGACGAGCTGGGCCTCGATCTCGGGCTTTTTGACTTCCTGGATGTCGAGGAGGATTTCCTTGCCGGTGAGTTTGGCGAGCTGCGCCTTGATATTGTCGACTTCCTGGCCCTTGCGGCCGATGACGACGCCGGGGCGCGCGGTGTAGATCTTGACGCGCACGCGGTTGGAGGCGCGCTCGATGAAGATGCGCGGCACGCTGGCCTGCTTGAGCTTCTCCATGAGTTTCTCACGGATCATCTGGTCCTCCTGGAGGAGGTTGGCGAAGCCCTTCTTGCCCGAGAACCAGCGCGACTGCCAGTTGCGGCGGACGGCGAGACGGAAACCGATCGGATTGGTTTTTTGGCCCATGGTAAAATTTAGTTGGAGGCGACGCCGTCCGAGAGGATGATGCGGATGTGGGACATTTTCTTGCGGCGCGGCATGGCGGTGCCCTTGGCGCCGGCCTTGAAGCGTTTGAGCACGGGGCCATTTTCGATGATGGCGCTTTTCACGGTGAGCCCGTCGGCCGAGAGGTTGTTGTTGTTCTCGGCATTGGCGATGGCGCTGCGGAGGGTCTTGGCGATGAGGCGCGCGGACTTGCGCGGGATGAGCGTCAAATAATCGACGGCTTCCGGGGCTTTGCGGCCTTGGATGGTGCGGGCCACTTCGCGCATTTTCTTGGGTGACATGTGCGCGTAGCGGGTGAGGGCTTGAACTTCCATGGTAGTGATAAGTGGTAAGGTGTAAGTTTTAAGGTGTAAGGTGAGGGTTGAGAGAGGTGCGGATTGAGCGCTTACGCTCTTAAACCTTAAAGCCTACCATGCTGATTAGATTTCTTTGCGGGTCATGCCGCCGTGGGACTTGAACATGCGCGTGGGGGAGAATTCGCCGAGCTTGTGGCCGACCATGTTCTCGGTGACGTAAACGGGCAGGAACGACTTGCCGTTGTGCACGCTGAAGGTGTGGCCGATGAAATCGGGGGTGATGGTCGAGCGGCGGGACCAGGTCTGGATGGGTTTCTTGACGCCGGTTTTGACCGCCTTCTCGATTTTTTCGAGGAGGTGGTAATCGACAAAGAAGCCTTTTTTGATTGAACGAGCCATGGTAGTGTATCCGTGAAAAAATTATTTCTTGCCGCGCGGCGGACGGCCGTTGTGGCGGATGAGGATGAGCGAGTTGGAATGCTGGCGGCGGCGGCGGGTCGGGAAACCTTTCGCGAGCTGGCCCCACGGGGAGACGACCTGCTGGCGGCCGCCACCACCCTTGGATTTGCCCTGGCCGCCACCGTTCGGGTGATCAACCGGGTTCATCGCCATGCCGCGCACGCGCGGACGGCGGCCGAGCCAGCGGTTGCGTCCGGCCTTGCCGAGCAATTGCTGGTTGTGTTCGCCGTTGCCGACTTCGCCGATGGTGGCGCGGCACTTTGAGTTGACGAGGCGGATTTCGCCCGAGGGCATCTTGAGCTGCGCGTGGTCGCCTTCGACCGCGACGAGTTCAATGGCGACGCCGGCGGAACGGGCGAGCTGCGCGCCGCGGCCGGGGAAAAGCTCGACCGAATGCACGCGCGTGGCGGCCGGGATGAGCGCGAGCGGGAAGTTGTTGCCGACGATAAAGTCATTCGTCGTGGCCGTGGTGGCGGCGACGATGGTGTCGCCGATTTTCAGCCCGTTGGGTGAGAGAATGTAGCTCTTGTCGCCATCGGCGTATTCGATGAGGGCGAGATTGGCCGAGCGGTTGGGATCATACTCGAGGGCAATGACCTTGCCGGGCAGGTCGAGTTTGTCCGCGCGCCGGAAATCGATGATGCGGTAGAGCCGCTTGTGGCCGCCGCCGCGGCGACGCGAGGTGAGCCGGCCGTAGCAATTGCGACCGCCGGTCTTGTTGAGCGGCTCGGTCAGCGCGGGCTCGGGACGCTTCTTGGTGAGGCCCTTGATGGCGTTGGTGACCGTGTAGCGCTGGGACGGCGTGAGGGGACGAAAAGGTTTGAGTGGCATGGTGCGGTTCTCCGTTAAACGGCTCAGAGGAGCTCGATTTTGTCGCCGGACTTGAGCGTAACGATCGCCTTCTTGTAGTCGGAGGTCGTGCTCGGGCGGCCCTGGCGGCTCTTTTTGTTTTTGCCGCGGTAATTCTGGACGTTGACGCGCGTGACCGTGACCTTGAAGGTCTGCTCGACGGCTTCGGCGATCTGGTGCTTGTTGGTGCCGGAGAAAACCTCGAACGTGTACTGGCCGAACTCGGCGCTCTGCTTGTTCGATTTTTCCGTCAGGCGGACGTGCTTGAGAATGTGGTCGGCTTTCATCAGTTGGTCTCTCCGGTAACGCGGGCGATGATTTTTTCGATGGCCTTGAGGCTCACGATGATTTTTTTGTACTGCGCGAGGTCGAGGGTATTGAGCTTGGCGGCCTCCTGGAGCGTGACGCGCTGAAGGTTGCGCGCGGCGCGGAGCGACCCGACACTGAAGGGAGCGTCCACGAGGAGAATCTTGCCGGTGGGGGCAATGCGGTTGACGACCTGGTTCACGGCCTTGGTCTTCACGGGCTCGATCTCGAAGTGCTCGATCACGTCGATCTCGCCGGCGGAAGCGCGGTCGAAGAGCGCGCGGCTGAAGGCGAGGGCTTTGACCTTGGAATTGATTTTCTTCGAGTAGTCGCGCGGCTTGGGGCCGAAGACGACGCCGCCGCCGACCCAGAGGGGCGAACGGTTGGAGCCGGCCCGGGCGCGGCCGGTG
>Ga0207009_1124_pt1 | contig 11736 bp, 12 predicted proteins | sample Alteio_BWMinCont_81_FD_153479 | JGI IMG/M metagenome (GOLD analysis project Ga0207009, IMG submission 153479) | Enriched cells from forest soil in Barre Woods Harvard Forest LTER site, Petersham, Massachusetts, United States -... | ecosystem: Environmental > Terrestrial > Soil > Temperate forest >... | reverse complement strand
ACCAAAACCTACGTGAAATCTGGGAACACTCAGATGCGTTTCAAAAGTTCCGCGGCGAAGATTGGATGCAGGAACCGTGCAAGAACTGCGACCGCCGCGAGCAGGATTTTGGCGGTTGCCGCTGTCAGGCCCTGCTTCTCGCCAGCGACGCCTCGGCCACCGACCCAGTCTGCTCGCTCTCCCCACTGCGCCCCAAAGTCGATGCTATTCTCGCCTCGCTGAACGCAGTTCCACCTGTAGGGGCGCAGCACACTGCGCCCCATCCAGGCACGCTCTCAACCATATCTTCCGAATCCCAATCCTCGCAAATTTCTAACTGGCTCTATCGCCCCAACCCAGCCTGAGCCTCCGCCGCATGCTCTGGCCTTCGCAGCCGCATCACCACGCGCAATAAGAAAAACAAACTCCCCGCCAGCACCAGCCCGCCAAAAACGGTCAACGTCCACGGCGCGCCGATCCGTTTCGCCACGCCGCCCGCGATCAGCGAACCAATCGGCTGCACGCCCATGAACATCGTGGCGTACACCGCCATGATGCGCCCGCGCAATTCATCCGGCACGCGGTTTTGGATGAGCGTATTCGTCGCGGCCATTTGCGAAGTCGCTGCAAACCCCACCACCAACAACACCCCCGCCGACAACGCAAAAATCCGGGATTGCGAGAAAACCACCAGGCACACCGCGCACGTGACGGACGTTGCGGCAATCCATTGCGCCAGCCCTTTGTAACTCGTTCGCGCCGCGAAGTGCAGCGCTCCCAGCACCGCTCCCACGCCGGCAAAGCTCATCAGCAACCCAAAGCCCTGCGCGCCGCTGTTCAAAATGTCTTTCGCAAAGACCGGCAGGAACACCGCGTACTGCAAGCCGAACATGCTGAGCACGCTCAAAAGCAGCAACGCCGAACGAATCGGCTGGTCCCCCATCGCGAATCGGAATCCCTGTATAAAATTTTGAAACGGTGAACCAACGTGTGGTTTCGCTTCCGTCCGCGGAATGCGCATCGCCAGCAACGCGCCGATCACCGCGAGAAAACTCAGGCCGTTCAGAAGAAAGCACCACCCCTCGCTGCTCTTCACGTGATGGGCGTCGAACCACGCGATGGTCAGGCCCGCAATCGCCGGCCCCACGACCCGCGCCCCATTGAAAATCGAAGAATTCAGCGCAATCGCATTCGGCAAATCTTCCCTGCCCACCATCTGCACGAGAAACGCCTGGCGAATCGGCACGTCAAACGCATTCACAATCCCCACCAGAAACGCAATGACGATCAGCTCCCATACCTTGATGAAACTCGTCAGTGTCAGCCCCGCCAGCAAAAACGCCAGAATCATCGACGCCGTCTGCGTCCAAATCACCCCGCGATGCCGGTTATAGCGGTCGCCAATGTAGCCGCCGATCGACGCCAGAAAAAGGATCGGAACCTGGTTCGCAAATCCAAAAACTCCCAGCAGCGCCGCTGATCCCGTTAGCTTGTAAACCAGCCACAGCTGCGCTGTCGATTGCATCCACGTCCCGATGAGCGATGCAAGCTGGCCTCCAAAGAAAAGTTGAAAATTCCGGTGCTGCAGTGCGCGAAAACGCGTGGACAAGACGGGGATGGCTTCCTCCCTTCCTTTGATGCAGACGAAGCCGACTAGTCACGATGCCGCGAGAGACGCCGTGTTGTCAACGCGGAGCCTGAAGTCCGCGTAACCAATTTATCCAGGTTTGTGATTATCGGTGGTGTTGTTCTTGGTAGGGGCGCAGCATTGCTGCCCCCCCATTGTTGCAATTTTAGAATTTGGCGAAAGGGAACCGTCGCCTGAAATCGAGGTTGCTACTCACTCGCCTGGAGGATCAGGCGCACCACCGACATGCATGTGACTCAAATCGCGGAGCGTGGCCCTGTCTTCCTCGCTCATGCCCTTGGTAAAGTTTGGATCGTTCAGCCGCTGGTTTCTCGCGGACTCCGGCATATTCTGCAACACCGTTAGGCGCCGCTCAATCGCTTGCCTGCGTTCCACGGGCATTTGGCGCCACTGCGGAAGAATATCGTTCTTGATGTGCTGGCGCTGTTGATCCGTCAAGTGCCGCCAGGTATCTTCCTTGGTGCGTTGATCGGCCCGCTGCTGCGGACTCATACGATCCCACTGCTGAAACTGCCTGCGAATATTATTCTGCTGCTGAGGCGCCAAATTCTGGAATGCCCGGCTATTTCGCAAAACGCTCTCGCGTTGCGAAGGTGAAATATCGCGCATCTGGTCCACCCACGGACGCGCCGCTCCCACTCCCAGTTGCTGCCGTGGCGTCAGATTCCCGTTCGGATTTCCGCGCCCCGCGCCCCCCGTGTTTCCTTGTGGCCTGTTCGCGGATGCATTCGGGGGACGGTTCGCCGTTGCATTCGGCGGACGGTTCGCGTTTCCATGATTTTGGTTCCCTGCCGGATGCTGCTGCGGCTGCTGCCTGGGGGCACTCTGCGGCTTCGGCGGGTTCGGCGCCTGCTGCCTCACCACCTGCCCCCGCGGATTCTGCGCCACACACGGGTACGCCATTCCGGCAGCGAGACCCAGCGTCAGCACACCCTTAGCGAATTGGTTCCCAAAGTTCATCAATTTACATCTGCTGATCGGCTTCGTCCGCCTGCACCGGTTGTGGCAAATCTTTCAGCGGGTCAAAGCTGCTCACCACATCATGATCTTCCAGCACCGGCAGATCGTTCATCATCTGCATGTCCGCTTCCGGCCCTTCCAGTCCTGCTGGAGGCAGCGATACATACGGCCGCGACCCGATCCACACCGTCGCCAGCAGCAGTAGCGACGCCGCAAACGCCACACGCGGCGACGGCGCAAACCACGCCCACCAGCTCTGCTTCGCTGGCTCCGCCGCCACGCGCGCGCGCACGCGCACATCAAACGCCGCCGACGGCTCGATCGCCGGCAGTTCGTCCAGCAAGCCGCTCACCGCGCGAAATTCATTCACGCGCAAGCTGCACGCCGGGCACGTCAGGAGATGCTTCTCCATCTCCCGCGCTTCGTTCTGCTTCAAGCGCCCGTCCACGTACGGCAAAATTTTGTTTTCCATCCGAGCACAGCTCATGACGGCCTTCCTTCTTCTACCCTTGGTCTACTTCGCCTGCTGTGCCACGAGCGGGGCTAGTTCCACTCGCAGCGTTTCGTACGCCCGGAAAAGCAGCGATTTCAGCGCGCTTTCCGAACATTCGAGAATCTTGGCGATCTCGCCATAATCCAGCTCCTGATACTTATGCAGGAGCACCGCCGCGCGTTGTTTCTCCGGCAGCTTGTCAATCGCATGCCGGATCATCTTGCGCCGCGCCTCCTCGATCAGGTGCTGCTCGATGTTCGGGTGCTTCTCGGCCACATCGATGGGCCGCTCGTCGCCTTCCTCGGCGTCCGGGTTCACCGGCGCGTCTAGTGAGACTTCCATTCGCTGGTAACGGTTGTCTCGCAGCGAATTCAGCGCCAGATTGGTCGCGATCCGGAACAGCCACGTCGTGAACTTCGCGCTCGGCACATACTCTTCCCGCGCACGGTACACGCGCAGAAAAACTTCCTGCGCCAAATCCTCCGCCTGTTCCCGGTTGCGAACCATCCGGTATATGAAATTGACTAAAGGCGTCCTGTAGCGATGCAGCAGAAGTGCGAACGACTGTTCGTCGCCCGCCTTCACGTCCAGCATCAGTTGGACGTCCGACCTGGCCATAGCCGCCACACTGTATCAAACCCAGGGAGTCTCAGAAAGTTGCAAATGGAAGGTATGTAAAAATGAAGCTAAGTCCTGTAGGCACTGGGCTTTAGCCCGGCCTGGAACTCTCCAGCCGAGCCATCTCCAGAGCGGCCAGCCCGACACGAGCTAACCCTCAAACATGAAATAAGTGCTGCAAAATCAACATACTAGCCACCCCCACAAACACCAGCAAAGCCATCCGCCAGTTCGGCTCCCGGTTCACCTCCGGCAAGAGGTCCGTAGCCGCCACGTAAACCGTAACTCCCCCCGATAACGGCAGCGCATATTTCAACTGCCCCGCCAAGGCGCTAGTCAGCACCACCCCCAAAAGCGTAGCCACCCCTAATAACCCAGCCGCCAGGATAGCGTTGCGCTTCCCCTGCCCACTAGCCAGCACCAAGGAAGCCACCGTAAACCCCTCCGGCAGCTTGTGCAGGAACACCGCCACAAAAATCATCGCTCCTAGCCAGGTGGAAACCAAAAACCCCGCCGCAATCGCCACCCCGTCAAAAAACGTATGAATCGCCAGTCCCAGTAGCACGGTTGTCCGCGCCTGATGATGGCTAACCTCTTCGCAATGCGTCTCTTCCCCAAAATGAAAATGCGGCGCGATCGTATGTTCGAAAAGATGGATCAGGAAGTAGCCAATCAAAACAAAAAGGAGAGCGCTTTCGCCGGCAAGTTTTATCGACTCGGGAATAACCTCAAGAAACGCCACCGCCAGCATGTATCCAGCGCCCAGCGCCAAAAAATACTGCAAAAATTGCCGCGGCCAATCCTTCCGCACAACAAAATACCCGCCAAGCAAATTCCCCGCGGCCGCCACAAGCCCCAGCCCCGCCGCCAGCCCCGTCCGAAATGCCAAATCATGTCCCATGGAAGTAGTTCACAGTCGACAGCTCACAGCCGACAGAGACGTCAGCCCGTGTTGCTCTGAGCGTGGGAATCCAACGCTTACGCCATAGATAGCGAGAACGAGCTTGTGGCTCCGCTGCCATACCAGCAATTTAGTGAAGTGCTGCATGGTCTGTGCTGTGGCCTCCTTCTTAAACTGTGACCTGTTAGCTGTCGGCTGTCAGCTTTCTTATCCGCTGTGCCGAAACAAAATCACATCCCCTTCCTGCACAATATATTCCTTCCCCTCCAACCTCACCTGCGCCTTCTCCCGCGCCGCCCCCAAACTCCCCGCCGCCAATAAGTCATTCCACCGCACCACTTCCGCCCGAATAAATCCCTTCTCGATATCGCTGTGAATCGCCCCCGCCGCCTTCACCGCCGTCGCTCCCTTACGAATCGTCCAAGCCCGCACTTCCGGCTCCCCCGCCGTGAAAAACGAAGTCAGCCCCATCAATTCATACGTCGCGCGAATCAACCGATTCAGCCCCGGTTCTTTCAATCCGTAAGAAGCCAGCAATTCCGCCGCTTCCTTTTCATCCATCTCCGCCAGTTCCGCCTCCAGCCGCCCGCAGATCGCCACCACCGCCGCGTTCGGCCGTCCCTGCAGCGAAGTCAGCTTGTGCCGCTCCACCGCCGTATCCAATTTATCCGCTTCGTCGTCGCCAAGATTCAACACGTACAGCACCGGCCGCGCCGACAAAAACAAAAATCCCCCAATTGGCTTCCGTTCCTCCGGCGTCAACTCCAACTCGCGCAAAGGCTTCTCCGCCTCCAGATGCGCCTTGCACTTCTCCAAAACGTTTTTCTCCACCAACAGCACCGGATCAGCTTTCTTCTTCAAGTCTTTATCCAGACGCTCCAGCCGCCGCGTAATCTGGTCGTGATCCGCCAGGATCAACTCCAGCTCCAAATTCGTAGCATCCCGCAAAGGATCGATGGAACCCTCCGCGTGCGGCACGGAAGGATCCTCAAACACGCGAATCACATGCGCAATCGTGTCCACCTCGCGCAAGGGCGCCAGCGCATCGCGGTTCTTCTCCTTCTGCATCCCGCCCAAATCCACGTACTGCACCGTCGCGTAAGTTATCTTCTTAGGGTTGTAAAGCTTAGCCAGCTCCACCAACCGCGGCTCCGGCACCTTCGCCACGCCCACATGCGTCGCGGACGCACCCGCCTTCCCCTCGACCTGCGCCTTCGTCAAGATCCGGAACAGCGTCGTCTTCCCAACCTGCGGTAGTCCAATAATTCCCGTCTGCACTCCAACCCCTTCTATTCTCTATTTTCCGCTCACACAAACTCCCAATCCTAGCACAGCCACGAAACGACTCACGCGGCAGCATGCAGCAAGCCGCTGAGTGCATCGCCCGTCCTCACTCGCCAATAGAATCGAAGGAACTTTCGACTCCCGGATTGCTTGAGTGCGGCATTTCCATTTGATAGGCTACCTCCCAAATCCCAAGGGGGTTCCCGTGCAGAAAAGCCGTTGTGCCTGGATTCTAAGTATTGCTCTCTTCTGTCTTCCCCTTCATGCTGAGGAAATCCAGCTTAAAGACGGCACGAAAATTACCGGCAAACTGACGGGAATCTCCAATGGCACTTTCCAAGTCAAAACTGCCTACGGCGATATCCAAGTCCCGCGCTCCCAGGTCATCTCCATCACTTTTCCGGAAAATCAGTCCAAGACTGAAGCCGACGCCGAAGAGTCAAAAACACGGCCACCGGTAGACGAATCACTAAACGGCACCACCTACACGAATCGCACCGAAAAATTTCAGGTCAAAGTACCGCAAGGCTGGCTGTTAGCGCCGGAGCTGGCTGCCAAGTCCCCGGATATCGTGGCCGCTCTGAAATCGCCCGACCAAATCTATTTTCTCCTTGTGACTCCCGAAAAATATCCCGGCACACTGAGCACCTACAAGGTTCTCGTCGAGACGCAGTACCAGTCCAAATTCAAAGACTATGAGAAACTCAGCGATACCCAAATCCAATTGGACGGAAGAAGCTCGACCCGCCTCGTCTGGCACGGAAAAAACACCGCCGCAAACGACGCGGCCATGAAGGCCGTCGTCTATATTCTCCCCTACGAAAACCGTATGGTCAGGCTCACCTTTCTGACCCTGGAGCCTCTTTTTGACGAAGGCCTCCCCCTCTTTGAAAAAATCGCGACGTCCTACCAAACGACTCCGCCGGCAACGAAATAATCGCGTCTTGTTTTCTTCCCCTCACCTGCACGCAACTTTGTTGACGCTTTTTAGAAAATAACCAGTAAGCGTCAGTCTGCCACTCCCTCGCTGATCCCGCATAAAATTGTAGACGTGATCATTCGTCCGTTAAACATCAGACTAATGTTCTTGCGGGGCTTGCTGACGCTCCTCTGCCTCTTGATCGCCAGCAACCTGCTGGTGCGCCTGCTTGCGCCCAGCCTGGGGCAGGCAATAAATTCCTTCGACTATCACATCATTTCTTTCCTCAATAGTCTTGCTCATCGCTCCTGGACTTTCGACACTTTCTTTTTTCTCATGGATTCCAATCCCCTCGCGACCGCGCCAATCGTGGTGCTCCTCTGGTGGGCCTGGTTCAAGCAAGGGGAAGACCGCACCGAAAATCGGGAATTTGTTCTGTTTGGCATCTTGAGCTCCTTTGTGGCGGTTTTCTGCGCGCGCGCGCTGGCGCTCTCGCTCCCCTTCCGCGAGAGACCGTTGCGAAACCCCTTGCTCCATTTTCAACTGCCCTACAACATGCTCCCGGGGCGGCTGCTGGGCTGGAACTCCTTCCCGAGTGATCACGCTGCGCTGTGGTTCAGTCTTGCCGTTACCGTTCTGTTTGTCTCTCGACGCGCGGGTGTCTTTCTCTTCGTGTACGTCCCTTGCACTCTTGCTATCGCGCGAATTTACCTGGGAATTCACTATCCCACCGACATCATTTTTGGCGGCCTGATCGGCGTAGGTGTGGCCAGCCTGGCAAAACTGCCTGCAATCCGTGCTGCTGTAACTCATCGGCCGCTGCAGTGGCTGGAGACGGCTCCCGCGGTTTTCTATGCTTGCTTCTTTATCCTCACGGAACAAATGACCGAAGGCTTTTCCTCTATGTTTGAGCTTGCCAGCTATTTCCAGGCCGTGCTGAAATCCATCGCCAAATTGCTCTAGCGGCTTCGCAATCTTACTGGAAACCATTCTGCAGCTCCCCCGCTGAATCCAGATTCCTGAACTTCTCCCCTTCGAAATTGTTAATCTATCGTCTCAGCCTCCGGAATGGAGCGGCAGTGGGGACCTGAAACTTGTTCGTCTGCTCAGGCCACCCTATATAGCTCCACCTGTTCGGCTGGACGCCTCGAAAATGTCCAAATGCACTCCGATGGTGCAAGGATGAAGAATCCACAGTTAGCATGCGTCACAGCGCTCCTCGCATCGCTGTCGCTTTCTTCTCCCGCCACGCTCCAGCACGAACACTCCACGATCGAGCCGGAAAGACTCGGCCACGTAGAATTCTCCACCTCCTGCAACCCTGCCGTTCAGCCCGACTTCAATCGCGCCGTCGCCATGCTTCACTCCTTCTGGTATCAGAAATCCGCAGAAACCTTCGCCGCCATCGCAAAACAAGACCCCTCTTGCGGCATGGCCCAATGGGGCGTGGCCATGTCCCACTATCGCCAGCTCTGGGACCTGCCTACTCCGGCGGACTTAAACGCAGGATGGGCCGCTGTCGAGGCTGCGAAGTCCGCCAACGTCAAAACGCAACGCGAGCGCGATTACATCTCCGCCGTGGAAGTTTTTTACAAAGACTCCGACAAGCTGGACCACCACACCCGCGCGCAAGCCTATGAAAAAGCCATGGAACAGCTCCAGGCCCGCTACCCCGAAGATCGCGAAGCCCAAATTTTCTACGCCCTGGCCCTCCGCGCCAATGCGCCGCCATCCGACAAAACCTACGCCAATCAGAAAAAAGCCAGCGCCATCCTGCAAAAAATCCTAGCCGAGCAACCGGAGCACCCCGGTCTCGCGCACTACATCATCCACTGCGACGATTATCCGTCCTTGGCCGCGCAAGCCCTCGATGCCGCGCGCCGCTACGCAAAGATCGCTCCCGACGCTCCTCACGCTCTGCACATGCCCTCGCACATCTTCACCAGGCTGGGTCTATGGCAAGAATCCATCGATTCCAATCTAGCCTCAGCCGCCGCCGCCAAGAAAAACGGACTCGCGGGAGACGAACTCCACGCCGCGGATTATCTCGTCTATGCCTATCTTCAAACGGGCCAGGACCGCGAAGCCCGCAAAATCCTCGACTCCCTCTCCCATGTCCAACCAGGTGACGCCGCATATTTCGCCGGCCTCTACGCCACCGCCAGCATTCCCGCCCGCTTCGCCGTCGAGCGCCACAACTGGAAAGAAGCCGCCGCCTTGACTTTGCCGCCCAACACCTTTCCCGGCGGCCGCTACGCCTGGACCGAAGGGGATCTGCACTTCGCGCGCGCCCTAGGTGCCGCCCGCATGAAGGACGTCCCCGCCGCCACTAGCGGCCTCCAGCAGTTGACCTCCCTCCGTGACAATCTCATCCACGAACAAAACAACTATTCCGCCGAGCAGGTAGACATCCAGCGGGAGGTAGTCATTGCTTGGATCTCCATGGCCCAAGGCCAAGCCGAAGCCGCACTCCACCAAATGCGCGCCGCCGCCGACCACGAAGACGCCACCGAAAAACTCCCCGTAACTCCCGGCCCCATCGTCCCCGCCCGCGAACTCCTAGGCGAAATGCTCCTAGCCTCCAAGCAACCAGCCCCAGCGTTAGAAGCCTTCGAATCCGCCCTACGTGCCGCCCCGCAACGCCTAAATTCCCTCTACGGAGCCGCCCAATCCGCCAATCAAGCCGGCAACCCCAAAAAAGCCAAACTCTATTACTCCCGGCTACTAGCCAACTGCCCAGATGCCGACCCATCCCGCCCCGAACCCCGCGAAGCAAAATCATTCCTTGCTCAGACCGGGGTGGTCCTTAATAAACTCTTTCAGCCCACCTATCCTCCACTGGCAAGGCAAACGCGCATCGTCACTTCGCAAGAGTGACGTCCACACTTCGCCTCCAAATAGCATGCCAAATCGCAAACTTTTCGATGTGGAGAGTCATCTGCTTCCTCTTTCCATACTCTCCGTCTAATCTATCCTGGCCATGACAAACTCGACCCCCCCATTCGATCTAGGCGCTGCCTGCACCCACCTCTCCGCCCGCGACGAAAAACTAGCCGAACTCATCCAATCCACCGCCCAATTCCAACTCGACGAAATCCTCGCCGAATCCCCCTACGCCGCCCTCCTCGAAGCCATCACCCACCAATCCATCTCCGGCAAAGCCGCCGCCACCATCTTCGCCCGAGTCAAAGCCCTCAGTTCCACCGGAGCCATCCCTACTCCGCAAGAAATGCTCAAACTCAAAAAGCCCGCCCTCCGCAAAGCCGGCCTCTCCGGCGCAAAAATCCTCGCCATGAAGGACCTCGCACAAAAAACCATCGACGGCATTGTTCCCACCCTCGAACAAGCCGAAAAAATGTCCGACGAAGAACTCGTCGAGCGCCTCGTCTCCGTCCGCGGCATCGGCGCCTGGACCGTCGAAATGTTCTTGATCTTCCGCCTCGGCCGCCCCGACGTCCTCCCCATTCACGACCTCGGCGTCAAAAAGGGCTGGTCCGTCACCTACGGCAAAAAACACATGCCCACTCCCAAGCAACTCCTGGCCTTCGGTGAGCGCTGGCGTCCCTACCGCACCGTCGCCAGTTGGTATATGTGGCGCGCCTTCGGACGTGCCGGTGCCAAAATCACCAACAAAATCCGTCCCGCAAAAACCCGCCGTCGCAAACCAAATAAACCGCCGGGCAAACACAACCGTCCCGCCCGGAAACGCACCGCCCGCTGACCAAACCGCCGCAGCGGTTTCCTCTTTGGCTCCTGCCCATGGTTCTCCTCAACGGGCGGAATTTCACTCCCTCCTCGCTAAAGTTTTCTTCACTTCTGCCGATATAGAAGGTGGGAGTGTGTCTCCATGGACGCCAGTGACCCGCAACTTGCAAAAGTGAGCAGTCAACGACGCAGTCAGCGCGTCTATATAAGCATCGAGATTGTTGTGCTTTTGCATAAGCCCGGTGAGAAACCCCGTTCGGAAGAGACCAAGACTCTTATCGTAAATGCCCACGGTGCTTTGATCCTTCTCCACGCCCAGGTCGTGATCGGGGAATCCCTGATTCTCAGAAATGTAAAGACCGAGGAAGAACTCTCTTGTAGGGTTGTTGATTTCCAAACCAGCAGCCAACCGGACAGGAAGGAGGTCGGTATCGAGTTCATCCAGCCCGCTCCAAGGTTTTGGGGTGTCGGCTTTCCCCCTGTCGATTGGTCTCCTCGCAGCCCCGAGGCCAAGGGTTACCGGCCGAAAATCGTTGCGCCCCCATCAACTACCAAGAAAAGCTAGAGCCGGCTTTGCCGGAAAGCCTTCGCCAGGCAGAGTCGGCGCTCGATTTCCTCTTTTTCAATTACTCCGCGCATTCCTCTTTGGACCCTACCCCCAGTGCATCCGCAAAATTCGCTTCCCTTTCGCCCCACTTTCGCCTTGACGCTGTGTTCCCGTTCCGCCACAATTATAAGTGGGTAATTATACGGTTTGGCCTGGATCGCGCCAGCATCTTGCTGGCGTTTTTTGCTTTTAGGCGGCACAGACTTCAGTCTGTGCGTCTCTTGCATTTGGATTCAGCACACTCCTAAGTCCTTTAAAAGCAACACTTGCAAATTTCTCCTAAGTATTGATTCTAAATAACTTACTGAAATGTTAAATCCTCTAGAATCAACACTTACAAAAAACAGGGGGAGGGGCCCCCGCACGATACGGTACAGACCGGGCGCTTCCCTCCAGAACAGACCGGAAGAGTTAGGCCTGCGAGGGGTGGCTCAACGGCCGATCACTAGCTCTCGAACCATCAAATACATCGCGGCAAAGCCAGCCAGCAACACGCCGCTCTCCAGCGACATCGAGATGCTATGCAGCCGCGCGAATTCCGCCAGCAAAGGGTTGTCGGCCGCCGTGCCCTGAATTGACCCCATCTGCGTCCGCAGCCCAGCCATCCTGGTGCTCACCGTGG
>Ga0207009_1122_pt1 | contig 11919 bp, 10 predicted proteins | sample Alteio_BWMinCont_81_FD_153479 | JGI IMG/M metagenome (GOLD analysis project Ga0207009, IMG submission 153479) | Enriched cells from forest soil in Barre Woods Harvard Forest LTER site, Petersham, Massachusetts, United States -... | ecosystem: Environmental > Terrestrial > Soil > Temperate forest >... | reverse complement strand
GAAATTGCGAAGAGGCTCTTTCTGGCTTCCACGGGGGGCGCGCTCTTCGTATTCAAATCGTCGAGGAACTTGCTCGAAGCGGTGGCTAGCTGGGGAAACAGCGATGTCTCGGACCAGACATTCGCACCCGATGCATGTTGGGGCCTGCGCCGAGGACAACCATACTGGAGCGAGTATCCAGGTGGGGTTGTTATCTGTTCTCACTTAAGGAACCCAGTCCCCGCGAGCTACCTCTGCGTCCCCTTGGTGGCTCAGGGTGACACTTTGGGTGTGCTGCATATCCACTACGACCTAAACAAAACCAACACTAGAACGGAAGATATCGAAACCTTACAGGAATCCGAGCAGCGGCTGGCTGTCGCCGTGGGCGGACGCGTTGCCCTCTCTCTAGCTGGCTTGCTCCTGCGTGAAACCCTCCGTGATCAGTCTATCCGTGATTCTCTGACAGGACTGTTCAATCGACGGTTCCTAGAGGAAGCTCTTGACCGGGAGTTGCAACGGGCGAAGCGCAAGAATCACTCTCTCGCTGTCGTATTCCTCGATCTCGATCACTTCAAGCGATTCAACGATATCTACGGCCACGATGCCGGGGATACAGTGCTGCGCTCTATGGCTGGGCTCTTCCGGCAACACTTCCGTGGTGACGATATAGTCTGCCGCTATGGTGGGGAGGAATTTGCTTTCATTCTTCCCGAATCATCGGCGAAGGACGCGGCCAAGCGCGTAGAGGAGCTTCGCCAGATCGCCAAAATGCACAAAATCACCTGCAAGGAACAAGTCCTAGACACCGTTACGTTTTCCGTTGGCATTGCGGCTTATCCAGAAAACGGATTGACGGGCGAAGAACTCTTCCAGACCGCCGACGCCTGCCTATACGAATCGAAAGCAAACGGGCGGGATTGCGCAACGATTGCGACTTAGGTCTGCACTCTTTTCGCCACACGAATGCCACGGCAATGGATTCTCTAGGTATCCCACAGCAGATTCGCAGGCAACGTCTCGGCCATAGCGGGAACAGTGTGACGGACAATTACACTCATACTTTCACCGAGGATGAGCGAGATACGGCGAAAAAATTAGGTGAACTCTTCGGCAGTGGATGGCCTGAGATTGATAAGGGAAAAGTGATTTCTTTCCCAAATCTTTCCCAAAAAGAAGAAGGGCTTGCTGGTGGAGTCCAACAAGCCCTTGTAGATCAGTAAGATTGGTTGCGGGGGTCAGATTTGAACTGACGACCTTCGGGTTATGAGCCCGACGAGCTACCAGGCTGCTCCACCCCGCACCATGACTATAGCGGACGCGGACGGTTCCGTCAAATAAGCGCAATCTGCCTGCAAACTTGCGTGAATAATCTTTGCGATTGACCGTTACTGAGAAAGTGCCAGCAGGGAAGCGGTTACCACGAATTGTATGCGGTTTGCGTGAATGGGGAGACCTTGTCCGAGTTGGAATGGACGTCGGTCATGCCCGTGCCGGACTGGTCCGGACTCACCACAAAATCCTCGAACTTCGGTTGCCAGTCCGTCGTATTTGTCATGGGATCGATGGGCACGTCGCGCAGGTACCCGGCTGCGCGTAGGTCTTCGACCGATTGTGGCGCCGCCTGCTTATCGACGGTGTAATTGTCGATGGCTTCGCGCATCACATGAAGATCATCCATCAGCGCCGCTTCGCGCGCGCGCACGACGGACAGTCGATATTGCCCGGCCGCCAGCCCCAGCAAAATGAAAATAATGGCAATTACGATCATCAGTTCGATGAGCGTAAACCCGGTGCTTCCACGCAGCCGCGCAATCAACCGGTCATCCACAAGTTTTCGTCGTGTCCTCATGGGCAATCCTTGTTTGGCCTACCAATCCGAGTATTTGGTCCCGTCCGCGGCTTGCGCCGTCGACTTCGAATACACATCATAAACATTCTTGCCGCCCCAACTGGTCGAGTCCATATCATCCTGTACCGCCCGCAATCCCCACTCGGCATGTCCGGTCATCGGATCGACAGGAATCTTTCTCAGGAACCGCAGCTTGTGCTCGTTTCCAGCGCCAAGTTGCACGCCCTTCACCAGCGTTTCCAGGTCCGGAGGGTAGTTCTCGCTGCCGACTTCCGTGCGGATTTTCCCGCTGTCCGCATAATCCTTGTACTTGTCGATCGCATCCCGCATTTGCCGCAGGTCGTAACGAAGTTCCGCCTCTTTCTTGCGCATAACCGTAAATCGCGCGATCGGTAACGCGGACGCCGAGATAATCAAGAGGATGGTGCAGGCGATGATCAACTCAAGCAAAGTCATCCCTGCATCGGAGGAAATAGGCTTTGCGGAGCGCGCTTTCCAGCGCCCTGCCATGCGCAACGTGCTTGAGCCTGGTCCCAACATGGTTCTCAGTTAAATTCGACTACGGCTGCACCTGCAGAGTTGCCTCGCTGGTGATCAGCGCAATGGGCTTCTGCTGCGAATCCTTGGCGTTCACCTGCACGATGGACAAATTCGATGTGCCGGGGCCGATGGCTTTGATGACGATGCCCATCAGCGTTCCGCTACCGTCCACGCCTGGTGTATTCGGCTGCCGCGTGGCGGAGATGATGGCCTGGCCGTGCTCTTTGTCGACGCGCGACACAATCGCAATCTCCTGCGTCCCTCCGGAGAGAAATCCGCCGTGCTTCACATCTTCGATGCTGATGACCGCCGGGTTGTATTGCAGCAGCAGCGGGATCGAGTAGAGATCCTTCACATTATCCACCGCGATTCCCACCGTAGCAGTCTGGCCGGTCTTCAACGATAGGGTCTGCGGCTCGAATCGCATCTTCGCCGCCGGGCCGGGCTGCGGAACGACTGTGGCAGGTGGCTGCGTCGGGGCATTCGTTGCCGGTGGCGTCACCGCGGGCGCGGTACCCAGGGGTTGCTGTTGTTGCGCGGGCGCCGGAACCGGAGCGGGAGGCTGCGCGGCTGGCGCGCTTACGTCACTCTCATGCTTCACCTGCACATTTGTTTCGGTACCGGAGAACAGCGGTCGGAGGTTGGCCTTCGTCCATTCTGGCATCCGCACGATGCGCGGAATCAGCACGATCAGAACTTCATCTTCTTGATGATCCGTATTGGTATCCGAGAAGAGATAATGGAACAGAGGAACTTTCGAAAGCCCGGGCCAGCCATTCAGCTGCTTCATGTCCGTGCGCTGGATCAGTCCCGCCAGGATATTGATCTCGCCTTCCTTCAGACGAATGTCGTGCTCGACCTTTCTTTGGCTGATCACGGGCTGGTTGATTCCGCCGATGCTTACCGTGTTCGTCTGCGAAGACACCTCAATCGACACCTTCAAGCTCACTTCGTGGTTGGGGTGCACGCGCGGCGTAATGTCCACGTTTACGCCGACGTCCAGATATTGAAATTGCGTGTTGACCAGGGGGTTGACTAGACCTGCGCCACCCGCCGAGCCCACACCGACGCCAGCTTGAAAGCTGCCCGTGGCCACAGGAATGCGGTCGCCGATCTTCAATTTAGCCGCCTGCCCATCCACCGAACGAATCTCCGGATTCTGGATAATTCTGGTGTCCGCGTCCGACAAGATGGCATTCAGAGTAGCGCTGGGCGCGGTGAAGCTGTAATCGTTGCTGTTAAGGTTTCTAAGCTGAGAGAGCGTGACGCCGCTGCTCGCCGCGGGAGTCCCTCCGGCGGGTGTGCTGGGCGTCGTTGAGGTAGCAGGGTTGATGCTCGCCGAGAAAGTCTGGAGCGGCAGGATTCCCAGGTTGCGCATGCGGTCCGTGCGCGCTTCCAGCACTTCCACCTGCACCACCACTTCCGGCTTGGCCTTGTCGATGTCGCGAATCATCTTTTCCGCCAGCAGCAGCTTGTCTGGCGTGTCCCGCACGATGATGGCGTTCTGCGAATTCAACTGCTGGATGCGCTTCAAATCGAGCAACTGCCGCAATCCCGTAACAATTTCCGTCAAGTCTTGTGCTTGCACGGTATTCGAAAGATAGAACGTGCGCACCACCTGCTCTTCATAATCCCGCCGCTTCTGCGGCTGGTCGGGAACCACGAATATGATGTTCTCCGTCACCGGCTTCACAAACGCTTTGCTCTCCAGCGACACGATTTCCAGCGCCTGCTCCAGTGTTACGTTGTTCAATTCCGTGGTGATTCGCCGCGCGGGAAAGTCCGGATCGTAAATCACAGTCAAACCTGCCAGCTTGGCGATGGTGTCGAAAACAACCTTGGCATCGTTCGCCATTTTTAGGTTGATGGGCGCCCGCGACAGTGGCTTGAGCACCGGCGGCATGGACGCCAGCACCTGTTCGCCAGAATCGGGCTCGGGCTGTGCCGCGGCGGCGTCCGCGGCGTGATTCTTCTCCGCGATCAGCTGCAAGGTCTTGCGCAGTTCCTGCTCGGCAATCGGGCTAGAAGGGTCGATGCCCCCCGCGCGCTGAAATTCGCCGGCGGCACCCTGCAAATCGCCCTTTTCGCGCAGCTTTTGGCCCTGTTTGATGTGCAGCTCGCTCGCTTCGAAACGAACCTGATTTAGCTTGATCTTATAAGTCGCGTTGTAGGGGTCGGTCTTGAGCGCTTTTTGGTAGTAATCCAGCGCCGCGTCGTAGTCCTGGACACTCTCGGCCTTGCGTCCTTGATTGTAATTCGGTTGACCCTTCGGACAGCCTGCGGCGAGCAAGCCAAGTCCCACACTCAGAACGACTTTCCCCCAGCGACGCATGGTCTCTCTCTCCGAGGCCTCGACACGAATCAAACGCAGTCTAACACTCGACTTAGAGGCCGGGCAAGGATAGGAAGGTTGGCTGTCTTGCATCGGATAACCCCTCAAAGCTAAGATTTCACAGTGCTGTTATGATTGATCCTTGTGGCCAAACCAGCGTCCAGGAAGTCCGAAAAGTCAGAAAAAGCGGGCGAGCAGATCGTGGCGCAGAACCGCGCCGCCTCCTATAACTATCATATTCTTGAGAAGCATGAGGCCGGCATGGTGCTCCACGGTACGGAAGTGAAAGCCCTGCGCGAAGGAAAAGCGAATATCCGTGACGCTTACGTCGATTTCAAACCCAGCGGCCCCTGGCTTGTGAACGCCCACATTGCGCAATACTCTCCCGGTGGCCCTCGGAACCACGAGCCTCTCGGCTCGCGCAAGCTATTGCTTCATAAAAGGGAGATCCATAAGCTGTCCAGCCGCACCGAAGCCAAAGGCCTGACCGTAATTCCCCTGCGCATTTATTTTCGCAACGGCATCGCCAAGATCGAAATCGCCCTCGCACAGGGCAAAAAGTCCTGGGACCGCCGCGCGGACGAACGCACCAAGGAAGCTCGCAAGGAAGTCGAACAATCCATGTATCGCAACCGGAGGCGATAACGCACCATGCAAATTACGCTGGAGACCAAGCCGTTCGCAGCACTCGAAACCGATGCCCTGGTTTCGTACCTATTCGAAGAGAGCGACCCCATCCAGGGCCGCATCGCGGAAATCGATCAAGCCACGGGCGGCCTGCTCCGCAAACTAGCCAAGAGCGGCGAATTAACCGGCAAGACTTTAGAGTTCACGCTGATCCACGCCCCCGCCGGTCTTAAAGCCGCCCGTCTGCTCCTGGTCGGGGCAGGGAAGCGCGAACAATTCAACAGCGCAACGCTCCGCAAAATCGCCGGTGCCGCCCTCCGCTACCTCAAATCCCGCTCCGTCAAACAATTCGCTTTCCTCGTCCGCGAAAATGACGTCACCGAAGACGCCGCCCAAGCGATTGCCGAGGGCGCCCTGGCCGCCAACTTCGAATCCGACAAATACAAAACCGAAAAAAAGAACGAAAAAAATATCGACACCGTCCTCCTCGCCGGTTTCTCCGAAACCGATCGCTCCTCCGCCGAAAAAGGTCTAGTCAAAGGCCGCATCATCGCCGACGCCCAAAATTTCGCCCGCGACCTGGTCAACGAACCCTCCAATAAACTGACGCCCAAAATCCTAGCTGAAAAAGCCGAAGCTATGGCCAAAGAAGCCGGCCTCGCCGTGGAAATCCTCGACGAAAAGCGCATCGCCGACCTAAAAATGGGCGCGCTCCTCAGCGTCGCGCAAGGTGGTCCCGAGCCTCCCCGCGTCATGGTCCTCACCTACGTCCCCGCAAATCCCAAACCCGGCGCTCCGGTAATCGGCCTAATCGGCAAAGCCGTCACTTTTGACACCGGCGGCATCTCCATCAAGCCCGCCGACGGCATGGAAAAAATGAAGTACGACATGGCCGGCGGCGCCACCATGCTCGGCGTCATGCGCGCCCTCGCCGCCCTCAAGCCCAATGTCAAAGTCATCTGCGTAGTCCCCAGCACGGAAAACATGCCCGGCGGCACCGCACAAAAGCCTGGCGACATTCAAACCGCCATGTCCGGCAAAACCATCGAAGTCCTCAACACCGACGCCGAAGGCCGCCTCATCCTCGCCGACGGCATCCACTACGCCAAGCAGCTCGGCGCCACTCACCTCATCGACGCCGCCACCCTCACCGGCGCCATCGTCGTCGCCCTCGCCAACGTCAACGCCGGCGTCTTCGGCTCCGACCAGCCCTTCACCGACAAACTCCTTGCCAGCTCCAAAGCCGCCGGCGAAAAGATGTGGCAAATGCCCATCGACGACGACTACCGCGAATTCATCAAGGGCTCCTTCGCCGACATCCAGAACATCGGCAGCGGCAAAGGCGGCGGCGCCATCACCGGCGCCATGTTCATCAAGGAATTCACCGGCGACTCCCCCTGGATACACCTCGACATCGCCGGCGTAGCCTGGAACGACGACGCCAAGCCCTGGCTCGCCAAAGGCCCCACCGGCACCGCCCTCCGCACCCTAGTCCACCTAGTCATGTCCTATTGATCGCGTTCCGTCCTCTCCGTTGTAGGGGCGCAGCACGCTGCGCCCCAGGCAAGATCTTCGCTTCATCAAATGCGTCGAGCACGTACAAGTCTGCCCATCGCCCCAAACCTTTGCTAGAATCCCTCCCATGAAAAGACGCACTTTGCTTCAAGCGCTTCCTGCATTACCATTCCTTCCCACAGCCGTATGGGCCGCCTCGCTGCAAGACAAGTCGGCCTCCGGCCAAAACTCAACCATGGTCTACGAACTCCGCATCTATCACGTGAATGACGGCAAGCTCGACGATCTCCTCCGGCGCTTCCGTGATCACACCACCAAGCTCTTCGAAAAGCACGGCATCAAAAACGTAGCCTACTGGACCCCGACCGACGATCCCCTCAAAGGCAAAACGCTCGTCTACATGCTCGCGCATCCCAGCCGCGAGGCCGCCACCGCCAACTGGCAAGCCTTCCGCGACGACCCCGATTGGATCACCGTCCGCGACAAGTCCGAAGCCAATGGCAAGCTAGTCGAGAAAATCGACTCCACGTATCTCACCCCCACAGACTTCTCCCCACGCCTCATTTGATTAGCGCCGGGTGGCCGGAACGCTTTCTAACTTGTCGAAGGGGCTTCCGTCGGGAACGCGTGAAGAAATTGCAATGGATTGGGTTTGACGATTGCTCTCTATCCGCGTTTTCTCCGCCCGCGAATCGCCCACGCGCGTGCCGGCAGTTCAATCGCTCCCTGGGCGTTCGCCGGCAATACCGCCCGCAGTCGCTCACGAATCGCCATTTGGATCTGTTGATCCCGCCCGGCAAGATAGTTCGGCGCCGAGCCCTGCCCAGTCAGGAGTGGCTCCCAATAATCGTCAAAGCTGCTGAAACGTGTCACGACCTCGAGCGCCCGCGGCGCCAGGTCTTCGAGTTGCGCCTCTTCGAATAGGCTGCGCAGTCCTTCTTGCGTGCACATCGGGAAGCGGTACGCCTGGTCGCTGGTCGCCGCTTCGCCATCGATGGCCATGGCCGAATCCCAGAACTCACGCAAAAACCTTGCTCCATGGGCGTAGTCCCAAACGTAAACCGCGATGGTGCCGCCGGGCCTGGCGACACGGCGGAACTCCTCCAACGCCCTGCCCGGACTCGGAAGGAAGTTCAACCCCAGTCCGCACACCACAACATCGAAGCTCGAGTCCGCGAACGGCAAAGCCATCGCGTCCGCCGTCTCGAAGCTGACGTTGCTGCGCGCTTGATGCTGCCGCGCGAAACTGATCTGCGCGGCGGAAGCATCCACTCCCACGACAGTGGCAGGCGCGTTGCCTTCAACAATGGTTTCGACAATCACGCCGCTCCCGCAGCACACATCCAACCATCGAAGCCCCGCGGGAACCTCCAGCCATTTCAGAAACTCTTGCGCCACCAGGCGGCTCCACCGCCCCATCCATTGCTCGTAGTCCGCCCCCGAAGTCCACTGATCCATGTTTGTCGGTTTACATTATTTTCGGAATAGCCGCCAGAGAAAAGGTAAAGGTCCCCTCAGCTGCCTTCCTCGTCTCTACCTGCTCAAGGCTGCACGCCCGCGTAAACCGGGATCGCCCCGCGCGCCACATTCTTGTAAACAATTCCGCCCTTCATCACAAACACCACCCGCCGCACAGCAGTGATGTCCTTTAACGGGTCCCCATCCAGCGCAATAATGTCTGCCTGCAGTCCCGGCGCGATGCTCCCGATCTGGTCCCCCAGATTCATCGCTTCCGCCCCAATCGAGTTCGCGCACATCATCGCCTGCATGGGATCCTGCCCGCAGTCCTGCACCCGGTCAATGAACTCCTCGGCATTCCGCCCGTGCGCGCCCGCCACCGCATCCGTCCCAAACACAATTTTCAGCCTCGGAGTTTTTACCGCGTGCCGCATCAACTCGTGGTTCTTCGCCAGGATTTTCTCCATCGCCGCAAATCCCTCTTCCGTGTACCCGGGCGTGCCCACATACTGCTCCTTGTGCAGCAAATAATTCTCGATGATCAGCCCCGCCTGCGGATCCAGATAAGTACCCTTCTCCGCCATCAATTTCAAATCGTCGTCCGTCGCCAGCGTTCCGTGCTCGATTTCTGTGCACCCCGCCAGCGTCGCCGCCCGCACCGCATCCTTGTAAGCGTGTACCATCGTGCGCAACCCCTGCTTCTTCGCTTCATCGCAAGCCGCATTCAATTGCTCCTGCGAAAGCGTCATCCCCCCGCCCTGCCGGATGCTCTGCGAAGCAAAAATCTTAATCACGTCCGCGCCCGCCTCCTTTTGTTTCCGCACAAACGCGCGAATTTCCTCCGCCGTCCCCGATTTCTCGCCCTGCCCGATGAGCGGTTCCACCGCCGTCAGTATCCGCGGCCCCGGCAGCAGCCCTTTCGCAATCGCATCGCGCAACGGAATATCGTTCACCGCTCCCGGGCTTTGTATCGTCGTGAACCCCGCCATCAGCGTCACCCACGCATTCGAAGCCGATTGATACGCGTCTTCCTGCGAAGTCCCCGCCATCCCCGCATTTTTCCCATCCTTCCCAAAGTTCCACGTAATATGCGCGTGCGCATCAATCCACCCCGGCATCACCGTCAGCCCGCGCAAGTCATAATCCACCGGCCCCGCCCCCGCATCCAGCCCCACAATCTTCCCGCCCACCACCACAATCCGCGTGTCTCGCACCAGGTTTCCCTTGCCATCGAACACCGCGCTAGCCGCAATCACCACCCGCTTCCCCCGCTCCGCCGCCTGCGCACAAATTCGCTGCGCCCCAACGCACACCCCCACAACGCCCAGCATGCCCAAAACAATCTTCGCCCTCCGCATCATCGCCTCCAATCCAAATGGCCGCCAATTCTGCCACATTCATAGGCGGGTCTTCTCCGACATCCGGAACATCGGCAGCTGCACCGGCGTCATCACAGGCGCCATAACCGGCGCTGCGTTCATCAAGGAATTCACCGGCGACTCCTCTGGATCCACCTCGACATCGCTGGCGTAGCCTGGAACGACGACGCCAAGCCCTGGCTAGCCAAAGGCCCCACCGGCACCGCCCTCCGCACCATCGTCCACCTCGCCATGTCCTACTAGGCGCGGACGAGACCTACTTGGGATCGGCACCCCGGTGCCACAGCGTTGCACGGTCCATAGGGAGGCACATCCAGGCACCGATTGACTTGCTATATAACCCCAAATAGTATTTTCGTTAAACAAATGCAACTGGTGACCATTCTATTCACCGATGTAGTGGAGTCCAGCACCATAAGGCGGGATGTTTCGTTTGGTAGAGACGCGAAAGAGCGCGACAGCACTTATCACGAAAAAGTCCAGATTCCCCAAGGCAAACTTATCCGAGAATGTTGTAGCAAGTATGACGGACGGATAGTCAATACAATGGGTGACAGCTTTTTCTTGGTATTTGAAGATCCATTCCAAGCAGTGCGCTGCGCGGTCAGCATTCAACAGAATCTCACCACGACACCCATCGAAACGCCAAGGGGGGATCTTCGCCTACGGATCGGACTTCATTCGGGATACCCGATTTCCGTCGACAATGATCTGCAAGGTACCGATGTTGATACCGCGAGCCGCGTCCAGGGTGCCGCCACGCCAGGTCAAATCCTGCTCTCCGATCGGACGCATGCCCTTGTAAGCGGTATGTCAGATGTGAAGTTTCATCAGTGCGGAGAGGTCGAACTAAAGGGCGTCGGCCCTATAGCACTGTGGAAGGTCAATCTGCGCCGGCCCCTCGACATTGGCCAGATTAGAAGGTGGGCTGCAACCATTTCGATAGTCGTAGCAACAGCAATAGGAATAGCCGGTGTCGCGATCTATTCACATAGGACGTCGGAGCACATCCATCCAATGGAGCCCCCCCAACTCAGAAGTACGCCAGCAGCGCCAGAGTCACCAAAAGGGGCACAGGTTTTTCAGGCCGCGCCTTCAACTGGACTTGTAGATTGGCATGACAAACATAACTGGCGGAAATCTTTGCGAATAGGAATGAGCAAGGCGCAAGTACAGCAGCTTTTTGGAGAACCCGAAAGGGTTCACATGAGTGAAGAACTTGAAACCTGGGATTATGGATCGGGTGAAATCACGTTCTGGGACGGGCAGCTACACTCCTGGTTTGAGCCGGACTAAGGTCTGGGCAGAGTGGCGGGAGGAGCAGACTTTTGACGGGCGACCCGTCTTCAAAGAAGTTCTATAAATTCCTCAACCGTCATTCCCGACGCTCGGATCAGCGCTCGCAGCGTTCCCGTGGATAGCTCTTTGTGTTGAGGAACCGATAGATTTGCTCGCTCTCCAGCTTTTGTCAGCACGACATGACTTCCAACTTGCCCCAAAACTTGCCAGCCCGCCTTGCCGAAGGCCTTCACCGCTTCCTTGCCGGATATGTTGCCGAGTCGCCCCATCCGCTCTCGCGTCAGCTTCCGTCAAACCGCAACGACGACCGGTGTTCGATCCGACCCCAACGCCTTCACTGCCTTCTGGTCTTCCGCCCACAACCAGGCGGTGATCGCTTCCTTGATATTTTCCAGCGCCTCTTTCTCATCTCGTCCCTGCGATATACATCCAGGCAGCGCCGGACACTCCGCCACAATCCACCCGTCTTCTGCTTTCTCCAGCGAAACATGAAAGATCATTGGGCCTCTCTGCTCAACAACGTAAGGCGAACCACCTAACTGAAGTTTAACACGAGAACTCTAGCGCAAGGCCGCGCGCTCCATCCCCTTTGATTTTCACAGGTGCCCGTTTTGAAACCTTGCATCTTTTAATTTGACAGTGACAGTACCAATCGAATATACTTTTCCCGTTCAGAACTGCGCCCCGGCCTCTGCCGGGGCGTTTCCATTTCCAAACTAAAACTTAAAACTTAGGAGAAAACCATGTCTTCGCAACCAAAGGACCGCGCGTCTTTGTGTCTTTTCACGTTTGCCGATGGCCGCCGTTGCCGCACTCCACGCACCACCGGCCATCCCCACTTCTGTTTCTACCACGCCCGCAAGGAATCCCAGGCCCGCGTCGCCGAAAAACTCGGCAACGACCTCAACTTCTTCCTCTCAGGAGAATACCTCTCCGCC
>Ga0207009_1074_pt3 | contig 12203 bp, 12 predicted proteins | sample Alteio_BWMinCont_81_FD_153479 | JGI IMG/M metagenome (GOLD analysis project Ga0207009, IMG submission 153479) | Enriched cells from forest soil in Barre Woods Harvard Forest LTER site, Petersham, Massachusetts, United States -... | ecosystem: Environmental > Terrestrial > Soil > Temperate forest >... | reverse complement strand
AGCCCAACGGCATGCAGTCTTCGTCCAATTCGATGCTCCAGAACCGGCCCCAGCCGCGCAAGGAGATCAAGCTGAATCCTTTTCTCAAGAAACAGCGCGAGCGTCTGCTCCAGCTCCGCGACGGCATGCTCGACTCGATGATGGGCGTGGCCAAGGACAACCTCCGCTCCCGCGCGGAAGGCAGCGAGGCCTCGGCCTTCGGCATGCACCAGGCGGACGCGGGCAGTGACGCGTATGACCGCGATTTTGCCCTGAGCCTGCTCTCGCAGGAACAGGACGCCCTTTACGAGATCGACGAGGCGCTCAAGCGTATCGACGCCGGCACCTATGGCGTGTGCGAGATGTCGGGCAAGCCGATCCCGCATGCGCGTTTGGAAGCAATCCCGTTCGCCCGGTTCACGGTCGAATGCCAGTCGCAACTCGAAAAACAACACAAACTCTCGCGCACACGCGTCCCGGTAACCTCCCTCTTTGGGTTGACAGATGACGAAGGCGGCGATAGCGAAGAGGAAGAAGCACCATCCGAATCAAAGGAATAAGCAAAAATGGCCCAAGACAAAATCACTCTTGAATGCACCGAGGCGAAGGCCGAGGGCAAACCCGCGTCGCGTTACGTCTCGACCCGCAACAAGAAAAGCCCGAACACACCGAACCGTTTGGAAAAGAAAAAATACAACCCGTTCCTGAAGCGCCACACGCTCCACCGGGAAACCAAGTAAGACCATGGAACCGAAAACCGCAAAACGCCGCTCAGCATTCCGCAAGGCGAACCGCTCAATGCCCCGCCGCCGTATCGATCTCTCGATCGAGGCGATCGACTACAAGAACCCGGACCTGCTCAAGCGCTTCGTCACCGAAAGCGGCAAGATCCTTCCCCGCCGCGTCACCGGCATGCCTGCGCATCTGCATCGCAAGATCACCCGCGAGATCAAGCGCAGCCGTTCCGTGCTGCTGATGAAGTAACACTACCGGAAACTTTCAAGAGAGCGGAGATGGCCCCCCCATCTCCGCTCTTTTGTTTTCCGGCGGGATTTCCATCTTCACATTCCCCGCCTCCGCTTGTAGCCTTGCCAGTCCAATGACCCACGCCACGCCTGAATCCGTAGATGTGCAACTGGGCGAAAGATCCTACCGCATCCTGATCGCGCGGGGACTCCTCGACTCCGCCGGAGACCGGCTGCGGGAGCTTTTTCCCGCGGGCAAATGCGCCATCATCACCGATAGCAACGTGGGACCGCTCTACGCAAACCGCGTGGCCGGGGCTTTGTCAAACGCCGGTTACACACCCACGGTCGTCACCGTGCCTGCGGGTGAAAAATCAAAATGCATGGAGCAGGTGGAATCGGCCTGCGACCAGATGATCGCGGCCGGCCTCGACCGCAAGGCTTTTGTGGTGGCGCTTGGCGGCGGCGTTGTCGGCGATCTTGCCGGATTCGTCGCGGCGGTTTACTACCGCGGTATCCCGTATGTCCAGCTCCCCACCACCATTATTTCGCAGGTGGACAGCTCCGTGGGCGGCAAGACCGGTGTGAACGCCGCCGGTGGAAAAAATCTCATCGGCAGTTTCCACCAGCCGCGACTGGTGCTGGCCGACGTGGCCACGCTGGAAACGCTTCCCGCTCGCGAATACAACGAAGGCTTCGCCGAGGTGATCAAGCACGCCATCATCCGCGATGCGCAATTGTTCGACGATACCGGCCACGCGGACCGCGCCAACCTCTCGCACATGATCGCACGCAATGTCGCGATCAAGGCGCGCATCGTGGCTGCGGACGAGCACGAGACCACCGGCGAGCGTGCGCTGCTGAATTTCGGCCACACGGTGGGCCACGGCATCGAGGCAGCCGCGGGCTACGGGCGTTACCTCCACGGCGAGGCGATCAGCCTCGGGATCGTTGCAGCAAGCCTGCTCTCCATGCGGAAGGCCGGCCTCCCGCAACAGGATCACGACCGCATTTTGGAGCGTCTGCACCAGTTCCATCTCCCGGTGAAACTCCCGGCGGATATTGCCACGGAGTCCATCCTCGCCGCGTTGAAAACCGACAAGAAATTCGCACAGGGTAAAATCCGTTTCGTGCTTTCATCCGGCATCGGCTCGGCGTTTCTTTCGGACGCGGTGACGCTGCCGGACATCACGGAAGCAATCGAAGCGCTGCGATAGGCACGGCCTTATTTTGTTTCGCCGCCGGGGAAACGGGTGTATAACAAAGCAACCCCCTTCCCATGCAACTGCGACCGCTCATGTACGTCTGCGCGGCAATGGCACTGGCTGCGCCCGGTGTTTTCGCAAAATCCACCGCCCCAAAACAGGCGGATGATGGGAAGCCTTTCGTGCAGACCGGCATGGCTTCGTGGTATGGGAGCGAATTCAAGGGCCACAAGACGGCCAGTGGAGAACGCTACGACCCGGAGAGCCTCACCGGCGCGCACCGCAAACTTCCCTTCAACACGCTGGTGTGCGTGACCAACCTGCGAAACAACCGGAGCGTGATCGTGCGCATCAACAATCGCGGGCCATACATCAAGAGCCGCATCATCGATGTCAGCCGCGCCGCGGCGCGGAAGCTGGACATGATGCACTCCGGCGTGGCCCGTGTGCGCATTGAAAAATTCACGCCGGACAAGGGCGCGCAAAAAGCCGGCGGGTAGGCGTCATCCCCCGCCCCGCGATATTTTCCACGGCGTTTCCATGCCCGCCCTATGGACAAATGCCGCGAAACCTCCTACCAATAAAAAGCACGCGCGAGTGACGGGTCCCGGACCGGACCAGCATGGCGGCGGTAGAAGTTATGAACGAAACGGATCTGGAAAAGGAATTACAGGCGCTCAAGCAATTGTGCGAGGAGCAGGCCGCGGTGATCGCCGATCACGAAGCGCTGCTGATGCAGCAGGCGTCCGCAATCCGCAAGCTGCAGAATTCCCCGGTATGGATGGTTCGTTTTCCCGGCAATTTGCTGACGAGGCTGAAACACCGGATCATGAACAACCACTGGATGCAGCTCGGCGAACTGCGCCAGTATCAGCCCCGCCCGTTCACCCCCGAGAAGTTTCCGGAGCCCGCGCAGGATGCCTCCACCCTTCCCTCCATCGCGATCGTCACGCCCTCCTACATGCAGGGGCATTTCCTGGAACGCACCCTCGAGAGCGTCGTCTCGCAGGACTACCCCGGGCTGCAATACGTGGTGCAGGACGGCGGCTCGAAAGACAGCAGCGTGGAGGTGATCAAGCGATATGAGAGCAAGCTCGCATCCTGGACCTCCGCGCCGGACAAGGGGCAGTCGGACGCGATCAGCCGCGGCTTCGGCGTGTGCCAGGGAGACATCATGGCATGGCTCAACTCGGATGACATGCTCATGCCCGGGGCGCTGCGCTTCGTGGGTGAATATTTTGCCGCGCATCCGGAAGTGGACGCTGTGTACGGCCATCGCGTCATCATTGACGACGAGGGCAAGGAAATCGGCCGCTGGGTTCTGCCCGCGCACGATCCCGAGATTTTGAAATGGGCGGACTATGTGCCGCAGGAAACGCTTTTCTGGCGCCGCAAGCTGTTCGACAAGGTGGGCGGCGTGGACACGAGTTTCCATTTCGCGATCGACTGGGATCTGCTCGTACGGTTCCAAAATGCGGGGGCGAACATCGTGCGGCTGCCCTATTTCCTGGGCTGCTTCCGCGTGCACACCACGCAAAAAACCTCCGCGCAGATGGTGAACTCCATCGGTGAGCAGGAAATGGCGATCATCCGCAAACGCATCCACGGCAAACTCGTGAGCAAAAGGGAAGTGGCAAACCACACCCGCCGCTTCTGCCGCAAGGGCGTGAAGACATCCTACCTGCTCTCGATGGGCATCCGCGCCTGAAACCTGGCTTTCATGCGCAACTGGACGTTGTAGCAACGCCCCTGCGGGGCGTTCCTCGCGGAATGTTTGCCAACATTTGCATTACCAAGCAGTTGCGCCGTTCCACACGTCCCACAGGGACGTGGCTACAACGCGCAGTTTTCAAAATCTGACAAATGCATGGCGCGGGTTTCTGTTCTTGCTCCGGAACGGCAGAAACCCTCTCCGGAATCACCGGAACGTCATCGACAGCACGCGGAACGAAACCGCCTTGCCATCGGGCAATGTGAATTTGTCCGCGCAACGCAGCTCGATGCGGTTCCGCAGATGCAGCCTTGAAACGAGCAGCGGCGGAAGATTCGAGCCGGGCAACGGGATGACAAATTTTGTCGAGCCGGCGCCAATGGCCTGCGTGGCCACCGCATGGTCGTTCACGAGCACATTGATCGCCGAAGGTTTCGCATTTTCGGGCAACTCCACCACGATCTCCACTTCGCGGCACGTGGGAATGCGCGGCACCTTGAGCACCGCCTTGCCGGAAACCCATCCCTCCGTCGTGACATCGAATGTCTTCAACCGGTCGATATCCTTTTGGGGAATCGAGGGATCGAACTTGAAGGTGGTGACATCGAACGCCGGCTCGGGTGTTAAAACAAGCGCTATCGGTTCCGGCATCAGGTCCACGGCCATGCGGCCGGCCTGGTCGGCGGGATAGAAAAAGAGCAGCCAGCCGAAGCAGACGAAATACATGGTCACGAGCCACGCGAGCAGAGGCGCGCGCGTAAACACGGTCCCGACCAGGGCCCCGGCGCGCCCGGCCTTGCGGTAATTCCCGCAGACCGCCAGCCCGACGCCGTGATAGACGCCCCAGAGCACATAATGCCACGCCGCCCCGTGCCAGAGCCCGCAGAGCGCGAATGCGATCAACCCGTTCATCACCCGGCGGAACACACCCGCGCGGCTGCCGCCGAGCGGAATGTAAATGTAATCCCTGATCCACGTGCTGAGCGAGATGTGCCAGCGCTGCCAGAAGTTCTGGATGTTCGTGGCGAGATACGGCCAGTTGAAATTCTCCGGCAGGCGGATGCCGAACAATTTTGCAAACCCGATGGCGATATCGCTGTAACCGCTGAAATCCATGAGGATGCGCAGTGCGATCGCGAGAAATATCTGCCAGCGCTCCAGCTTGCTCAACTCGTGAAACATCGGCACGTACAGGTTCACATACGAGGTGATATTGTCCGCGATGCACGTCTTCTTGAAATAGCCGGTCGCGATGCGCACGAGGCCCTCCGCCACATCGGCAATGCTCACCTCGCGCAGGCCTTTCTTCAGCGAGCCGAGAAAATCACCGTATCGCTTGATCGGGCCGGCGACCAGCGACGGAAAGAAAATCGTGAACAGGGCGAAGTCAAGCGGATTACGGATCGGCTCGTGTTTCTTGCGGACCTCGTAGAGATAATGAACGAACTCGAATGTGAAAAAGCTGATTGCGAGCGGGATGCCCGGGATGTGGTCGTGATAAACCGTGGTGATTTTTGTCGCGAGCGCCGGGCTGAAGTACGCGATGATCCCCGCGCAGAAGAAATCCGCGTATTTATAAAACCCGAGCGCAAACGCGCAAAGCGCGATGCCCGCCGCGCAGGCCTTCGGGTTGCCGGAGCGGCCGATGAAAAAGACAATCACCCCGAGCACCACCACCGGCAGCACGCCGGCCGCGCCCGCAAAATGGGCGTGAAACACCACGCACGCCACCAGCAGGAAGAGCATGCGCAGCATCGGATTCCGCAGCAGCCAGTAAACCGGCACCACAATCGCCGCAAATTCAAGAAACCAGTATTGAGTGAAAATCATCCTTCAATCTTCCGTCTAGAACGACGCGTAAATGAACGGCTCCAGCGGCAGCGAGATCCGGTAGAGCAAATAATGCAAGAATACCCCGAGCAACAGCCCGAGCAGCAGCGAAAACGCGGTTTTCACAAAAGGCTTCATGGCGTCGATTTCCCCTCCCCGTTCAAATAGCCGAGCCGCGCGGCGAGGCTCTGCGTGGCCGCCGCGACCTCCCCCGCCACCCTGTCCCCGCCCTGCGAAACGAGATGCCCGTTGTCCATGTAGTCCGACGGGATCAAGTCGTCGCACCGCACCGCGCTGCATCCCACCGCCTCGAAGTGTTTAATGGCCAGTTCCTCGACGCCGAGCAGGCAGTCCTGCGTGTATTTGTCCACGAACCGCTGCGTGACCCATGGATTGATCGGCAAATGCGCGACCAGCGTGTGCTGCCGGAGTTCCTCGGGAATCGACAGCTCGATGGCCCTGTCAAATGAGCCCCACCCATCCGCATTGTTCTCGACCCAGTTGCCGGCGGAATCCTTCGTCACCAGCGCGCGGAAATGCTCGCCTTGTTTGCGCATGAAATCCTGGTACACCGGCGTCTTGGCCTCCCATTCCTTCTCGCGCTCCTCGAACGACACGGGCACGTAGCCGTAAATGCAGTCCTTCCGCGGCCTGAAAAGATTGAGTTTGCGCAGGCTCGTCTCCCCGTTCCAAATCGTGAAGCACCAGCGGTACCCCACGAAATCCCACAGGTCGCGGAAGTAAAACCAACTGTCGAATTGCGTGCTCGCGCGCGCTTTCACGGAGGCGTCCGCCTTGTCCCGGTCCCGGTCGTGCATCGTCGCATACGCGGCCGCGAGCCGGGCCGGCGAAATCGCCGCCCTGCCCTTGTAATAGGCATCCCAGAAAAGATAGCGATACCAGCGGTCCTCGGGCAATTGCTGCAAATCGGTGGCCATGATGTTGCAGCAGAAAATCACCTTGGGATACGACTGCAGCAGCGACTGCGCCGCCATGATCCCCGGCCCCGGCGGAGGCGAGCCGGGAAACGCGAAATTGATCACGCGATAGCGGTCGCCGAGATCCCGCTGCAGCGTCTTCGTCCACAATTTGTCGTCCGGCTGGCCGCACCCGTGAAAGATGGAATCGCCGCCCACGATCACCAGGATTTTGTCGCGCGGGCATTGCGCGAAGGCGATCTGCCGCATCTGGTCGATGGTCGGGTAGTAGTCGCCGGCCGCGTTGAGGAACGGATTGAACCTCACGAAGTTTTTGTAAAAATCATGCCGGCTGGCGGCGCGCCCGAGGATGCAGCAGAGGAGGAAACCCACCGCCGCGCCCGCAAAGAGCCAGCGTGGTTTTACGAGGCCTTTGATCATTTGTTTTCCTTCATTGCCGGGCATTTCAAGAATCCGGTACGCGACGCCGCCCCGCCGGAAAAGCGCGGCGCGGAATGCCTGCGTGCGCCAGGCATGTAAAAAGAGCGTATTGGACGTCGGTTCATGAAAATACCACGCGCAAGCAATTGACTCCCCACCCTCGATGCCCCCTGAAGCTGCCCCGGCGCAGAGTTCGCAGGATAATGAACGCGCACTTCGTTTCAAGAGGAAAAGCACGACCCGCACGCCTTGTTTTCCATTTGCACGCCACCCGTGCGCGGCGTGCGGTTTTACCTCGTGGCGCGTGGCGCCACATGATCACAAAATGCTTCCCACCCCTGCCAAATTCACTTAGATGTGAACGCCACCGATGGTTTTCAGTTCCACAGTATTTTTATTCATTTTTCTGCCGCTCGTCCTCTGTGTGTATTTCGTTCTGCCGCGATTTCTGCGCAATACATGGCTGCTCATCATGAGCCTCCTTTTTTACGCATGGGGCGAGAAAGTGTTCACGTTTGTCATGCTCGGCTCCATCGTGGCGAACTACATTTTCGGCCTGCTTGTCGATCACTTCAAAGGCCGGAAGGCCGTGAAATGGATCATCGCCTTGAGCGTGATCACGAACCTCGCGCTGCTCATTTTCTACAAGTACGCCGCCTTCATCGCGAGCGCCATGAATCCCGTTTTGCTTTCGTTGCACCTGCCCGCGCTCGACCTGAAGCCGGGGCACCTGCCCATCGGCATCTCGTTCTTCACCTTCCACGCGATCTCGTACGTGGTGGACGTCTACCGCGGCAACGCCACCGTGCAGCGGAATTTCTTCAATTTCGCGCTCTACGAATCGCTCTTCCCCCAGCTCGTCGCCGGCCCGATCATCCGCTACCAGGACATCGCCGACCAGATCAACGAACGGCACGAGACGCTGGATGGCTTCGCCTACGGCATCTGCCGGTTCATCCTCGGCCTCTCGAAAAAAGTGCTCATCGCAAATACGCTGGCGGCCGTCGCGGACCAGATTTTCGCCCTGAACTCGGACGGCCTCACCGCGCCAGTCGCATGGCTCGGCGCGCTTTGTTACACGCTGCAAATTTATTTCGATTTCTCCGGCTACTCGGACATGGCGATCGGCCTCGGGCGCATGTTCGGTTTCAAGTTCATCGAGAATTTCAACTACCCGTACATCTCCCAGTCGATCCAGGAATTCTGGCGGCGGTGGCATATCTCGCTCTCCACCTGGTTTCGTGACTATCTCTACATTCCGCTCGGCGGAAACCGCGTGCCACCCTGGCGGATTTATTTCAACCTCGTCACCGTGTTCTTCCTCTGCGGCCTCTGGCACGGGGCGAGCTGGAACTTTGTGATCTGGGGATTGATGCATGGCCTTTTCCTCGTGCTCGAGCGGCAAAAATGGATGGCATGGCTGGACCGCTTGTGGCGGCCGCTCCGCCACGCCTACGCGCTGCTCGTGGTGATGATAGGCTGGGTCTTTTTCCGCGCGGACACCTTTCCCGAGGCTTGCTCCTATTTGCAGACGATGGCCGGCTTCGGCCCCCATGTCCCCACCACGCATCATCTGCCGCTTTACATCGACAGCGTGACGCTGCTCGCGCTCGCCGCCGGGCTCATCGGCTCCATGCCAGTCGCGAAATTGATGGCGGATCTCAATTCCCGCCTCTCGCGGCAGCCCTCCCTCGATATCCTCGGCTCGCTCGCGCGCATCGCGGTGCTTTCGCTGCTCTTCATGCTTTGCACCATGCAACTCGCGGCGGGCACTTACAATCCGTTCATCTATTTCCGTTTCTAGCCAATGAACGCGCGTCCTGTTTCCAAATTCGAGGCCATCCTGCTCAGCGTGCTGTTCGTGGGCGCCATCTGCCTGCCCGTGGCCAGGCAACTCCTCTTCGGCCACGACCCTGACATGGTGCTGGTGGAATACCGCGACCCCACGCCGCTCCCACAACTGTCGTTCCAACACCTCAAATATCTCAAGCAATTCCCGCAGGAGTTCGAAGCTTACTACAACGACAACTTCGGTTTCCGTCCCGCACTGCTCCGCATGGCCAGCGCGATCAAGGTCCACGTGCTCGGAATTTCCGCCGCGCGCACCGTGATCATCGGGAAAAACAACTGGCTCTTCCTCAAGGACGATTACACCTACAAGAAATCCACGCGCCTGATCGATGAGGATCTCGATCATTGGACGCGGAAATACGAGGAGCGCCGGCAATGGCTCGCCGGGCGCGGCATCAAATACATGTATATCATGGCGCCCAACAAGCAGTCCATTTACCCGGAGCTGATGCCTTCCACTTTCAACCACACCGAGATCGAGCCGCCGTACGACCAGGTGAAAAGCTATCTCGCCGCGCATTCCACGTTCCGCCTCTTCCCGATGCGTGAAGCTTTGCTCGATGCGAAGCGCGACAGCAAATACCTCCTCTATTACCCGGAGGACACGCACTGGAACTCCGTGGGCGCTTATGCCGGCTACCGGGCGGTGATCCTCGAAATGCAGAAATGGTATCCCGACCTGAAGCCGCTCGAGCCCGGCTATTTCCGGGTGGAGACGCAGGAAAAACACGGCGACCTCGCGCGCATGACCGGCGTGCCGAACTACGTCGGCATGGAGCCGGAAATGGTGCCTGTGAAGCCGGCCGGTTTGAAACAAACCTCGTTCAAGCTGCCGGGCATCGACCATCCCGTGGGCACCGAGCCGTTTACCACCGAAAATCCGAATGCGCCCAGCAAATTGAACGTGTTCATCCTCCGCGATTCGTTCGGTACATCATTCGTGCCATTTTTCTCGGAGCAATTCGCAAAGGTCACTTCCATCTGGTCCACGCAGGGGAACAAACCGTTTGAGCAGGCGCTGGCGAAATTCATCGAGGAAGACAAGCCCGACGTCTTCATCGAGGAGCGGACCGAGCGAGTCCTGCTCGGCCAGGCGCCGCTCATAGGCACGCAGTTCGATCTCAAACAACTGCAACAGTAATCCCATTGCGGTGCGGCAAGCGCCGCAGACGTAGTCACCTTCACTTGGCGTCCACAAACCCTGTCATCCCGGGCGGAGTCGAGGGATCCCTCTTTTCGCCCAAGACATAGCGGTTCAATTCAGCACTGCCAAGAGCAGCAGCGCCTAAGGCTTGGGCCGATACAGCACATCAAACCGGCCGGTCGGCATGTCATCGACCTTCTTGAATCCATATTTCGCCGGGTCGTTCTCGAGGTCCTCGAAAAATACATGCTGCTGCACCCATGTATCGGTGTGGCGGAAGTTGTCGTCGATCATGAGCACATCAAATTTCCCCGCGGCGATGTCCTCCGTTTTGATGCCGTTGTTGATGCTGATATCCTTCGCATCGTCGTTGAGCCCGAACACGCAATCCGGCCGCGCCCACCACGCGCCGATCACCGGATGTTTTTTGAGCAGCGGCGCAATATGCTGCACCGCGCGATATTCGTAGTTCGGCTGCGGCAGTATGAAATTCGGGCTGCAAAATGCGATCAAAGACAACGCCACCACCAGCGGCTCGAACCGCGTGAGCTTTAACATGCGCAAAAGGCTGTCCATCGTAAATGCCAGTGCGAGATAGAGGCCCGGCACCATGGTGATCCAGTAGCGCGGCGACCCCACGAGCAGGAAGATGGACACCGAGGAGGCGCAAGCCAGGAGCACCAGCACCAACAGCCGCCACCCAAGCAGAGGATCCTCCCTGAAAAACGCATCGACCGTCCTCCAGCCGCGCACTTTTTTCTCCACGCCGAGTTCGCTGCACCGCCGGTAAAATCTCCACAGCCCCAGCAACCCGCCGGCGAGCAGCACCTTCACCATGAGGTTGTAAAGCGGCTTGTCGAATCTGCCCAGCCCGTAGTCGCGCACGATCAGCAAGCCGCGGGGGATGTTCTTGACGTTCTCAAGCGAGTTGCAAAAGAAGTAACGCGCCGCCCCCCGGGGATTATTCCGCAGCGCATCGACAAAGCGTTTCGGATCGCCGAAATCGCGCTTCATGAGCCAGGCGTATTCCGTCATGGGGCTGAATATCTTCTCGGGATGCTCCCGCTGGTAAAATGCGGCGTAACACTGGCTGAAACCGAACAGCATGTAGCTGTCGGCATACTGCATTTTATCCCTCATCTTGTGCGAGGGCCGGATGAGCATGATCATCACGACAATCGCCGGCACCAGCACGCAGACCAGCCTCGATCTCCAGCGCGGGATGCCAAATGCGTGTTCCAGAAAAGTCGTGGCTTTCAGCAACCCGATGACAAAAAAGAGCCCGGTCACCAAAACCGCGGGTGCCGTGTATTCCGGGCGCATGGAAGCGGCAGTAAGGCAGCAGAGGTAAAACACGATGGCCCCTGTGACCGACCACAGCCTCAGCAGGAAATAGACGCCAATCACCGTGATGCCGAAGGTGAACGCGCTCAGCGACGTGCTCTGGATCACGGGCGCGTTCAGGCACGAGGCCGTCCACGCAAACGTGGCAAACAGGATCGCGCCGCGGCCCAAGTATTTTGAAAAACAGCTCAAGACCAGGTACACACCCACCGAGCTGAGCACCGACGTGAGCATCCGCATCAACGTGCAAGCATTCACCGGGTCGGGCGAGATCGCGGTGAGGAAAAACGTGAGCGTATCGATGTAGAGATTTCCCGAAAGCCTGTGCTCACGGATGTTTTGCATCGCCGTGAGCACCGGCGCCGTGTCCTCGCCGAATCCATCCTGCGAATTCCACGAGCCCGCGAAGAAAAGGCAGTTGGCCAGCAGCACGATCAGCAGCGGGTGCCGCCAGAGCCATGCTAGCAGGGGAAATTTTGTGCTGCCTTCGCAGGTTTTGGAGGCTTCCGTCTGGCCGCTTTTCACGGGCTGGTCTTGGGTCATTCTTGCTACTTCGTAAACAGGTTTACTTCTTCTACGCGGTTCAAGCCGCGATCTCAACAGGCATCGATTTTTTCAATTCCGCGCTGGTGTCGATCGTTTCCGCAAGCAGGTGTTCCACCGTGGGCTTCGCGATGGCGCGGACATAGATCTGGTAGGAAAACACGCCCATGCCCAGCCGGATGAGCGCCGAATTCGCGGCCAGCAACAGCCGGCTCCAGAAATTCATTCCGATCGCCTGCGGATATGGCGCGGGGATTCCGCGCACTTCCAGGA
>Ga0207009_1120_pt1 | contig 12240 bp, 11 predicted proteins | sample Alteio_BWMinCont_81_FD_153479 | JGI IMG/M metagenome (GOLD analysis project Ga0207009, IMG submission 153479) | Enriched cells from forest soil in Barre Woods Harvard Forest LTER site, Petersham, Massachusetts, United States -... | ecosystem: Environmental > Terrestrial > Soil > Temperate forest >... | reverse complement strand
CAACGTATGCCCGGTAAATGATTTGGTTGAGCTCATGGGCGGGAAATCTTTTTCAAATAAGCGTTTTATAGCTGTGCCCTCGGCGCTGTCATTATTAGGCGTGCCGGTACCGTGTAAGTTTATATAATCTACATCGGCGGTTGTCAGGCCTGCTTTATTCAACGCCTTTTGCATGGCTAAATAAGAGCCTGTACCATCGGGCGACGAAGCTGTCTGATGATACGCGTCATTACTGTTATTATAACCGCTTAGTTTGGCATATAACTGCCTGGTTAATGTTTTTGCTACCTTATCCGAAACCAATACTACATAACCTGCACCTTCGCCTAAGTTTAGGCCCTGGCGGTTCTCATCAAATGGTTTGCAAAACTCATCATCCAATATCATTAAGGTATTGAAGCCGTTTAGGGTAAACTTCGTTATGGCATCTGCTCCACCGGCTACAACCACATCTAATATGCCATTTCGTATTAACCGTGCACCATAAAATATGGCGTTGGCCGATGACGAACAGGCAGTGCTAATGGTGGTCATATGATCGGTAATACCCAATTTGTCGGCTACCAGTTCGGTAATACTACCACATTCATGGTCGAAAACGTTTTTTAGCTTTCCTTTGGTATTGTCTTTTAAAAACTCAATAAAGAAGTCTTCACTTTTATCCATGCCCCCCACGGTATTTGCCGAAACAAAGCCCGTACGCAGAGAGGACAAATTTGGAATTGCAGCATCAGCCAACGCTTCTTTCGCAGCCACTAAGCTTAACATGGTGGTGCGGCTAACATCAGGCAAAAGGCCCGTCAGGTTAACCAGTTCTTCGTTGGTCAGTTTTACTTCTGCAATTGGGATACGACCTTTATGAACGGTATTCATTTGGGTAATAGCCCCCATACCCGCCCGTTCGCTTTCAAATGATGCCAGGCATTCGGCTACGTTATTACCAATGGCCGTAATAGCGCCTACTCCCGCAATATAAACAGGAGCATCATTTTTTTTGCGCTTTATGTCGGTTTCAAAAATAGCATTCATATTATCCGCGGTAAAAATAAGCGAATTTGGTTTTTCCTGCTTTTCAACCAAAAACAAGGTCGATTTGTATTCACTGCCCAAAACATCCACCCAACCGCAAATACAAGCTTGCATTATATGATCATCCAGTAAGTTGCCGGCGTATTTTTCGACAAAATCCGGGTTAAATTTATCGGCTATAAAAAATGCGTCCTCGCCTTTGAAATTATTGCAGATGCAGATCTCGCCCGTCATGATATTGGGTAAGGTATATACAAACAGTGCCGGACTAGCAATATCATTCACACTTTTCAAATACTTTTGATCGCTGTCCAAACTGGCATTAGCATTTGTAAGGATCAGGCCTATGTCTTCCGGCTTATAGTTGTCCTTTTGAAAGCTGTCTTTTAGTAATATTTCCGAAGTAAGCCAGCCCAGTTTGCTCAGGTTATCCATTTTATAAAAGCGGGAATAACTAAACTCGAAATGCTGGTATACGGATAACAGGAACTCCGGCAAACCGGCACCTTTAAGTTCATAAACAACAACCCGGTTTTTGTAAACAGAATTATTGCTAATGACGCAACTGGAGGTGATATGGTTATTTACTTTACTCAAATTTTTTCTCTATTGTCTGTGTCCTCACAGACAATTATTTTTAGTCGTTGTCTGTGAGGACACAGACAACGGGATTTATTTACTAAACAATACCGCCGCATTACAACCACCAAAACCCGATGCTGTTTTTAAGCAGTTATTATAATTACCAGGCAACAACGCCATACAAACATTTAGAGGATTGGTTACGCCCATAGTTACAAATCCTAATGTAGGCAATACCAAATTTTCTTTTAAAGACTGTATGGAAATAATTGACTCTATCAAACCAGCGGCACCCAGTGTGTGCCCATAATACCCTTTTAAACTATTAACCGGTATATTTTCTAATTTGGCTAATGTTAAAGCTTTCGCTTCCATTTCGTCGTTGTAACTGGTAGCTGTGCCATGTGCCGAAATAAAATCAACGTCGGTTGCAGATAGGTTTGCATCCTTTAAAGCTTTGTTGATGGCCTGCGCTAACTCCTCGCCAGTACGTGATGGCGCCGAAATATGGTTAGCGTCATTGCTCACCGCGCCGCTTACCACCTTTACATTGCCGGCATATTGATGATTAGATGATAGTATCATAGTAGCCGCGCCCTCACCTAACGTTATGCCTGTCCGGTTGGCGTCGAAAGGCTTGCAGGGATCGGGGCTTATCGCCTGGAACGATTGAAAACCTGACAATACAAATTTCGTTATCACGTCGGCTCCCACAATAACTGCGTTTTCATATTGGCCCGATCTGATCAGACGCATACCTGTTAGGATTGCCATAATGCCCGATATGCAGGCGTTGGATACAACTAAAGGTTCATTCGCACAATCAAAATATTCGGCAACCAGTTTAGCAGATGTAGATAAAGCGACGCGTTCTGTTAGGTTTGGATTGTCGGGTTCGGTCTCCAACAGGCTAATATTGCCCTTGGTGGTTGAAATGACGAGTATTGTTTTTTTATCACTGATATCAACGCTACAATGGGCTAAAGCATCAAAAACAGACCGGATAAGCAAATGCTCAAATTTGGTGAATTTGCGTTCAACATCATTAAGAATCACCAGGTTCTTATCAAATAAAGCAGCTTGAAATGGTTCGTCGGCAATGGCTTTATCATCATGTAGTTTAATGCCCGATATCCCTTTTTTTAATTGCGCGAAGTTTTGGGCAGTAGTTGTGCCGATGGGTGAAAAAATATTATCTGCTGCAATAAAAACGTCAGTCATTTATTTTATTGATGAATATTTTCATTTCGCATTGCGCGATGAGTCGGTCATTGCACCAAACTTTACCGGTTACAATGGCAACATTTAACAAACGGGTTTCCACCTTTACTTCGGTTACCAACTCTTCATTAACTAAAGGCAATTCAAACACTTCCAGGTTTTTTACCGCGCCTATATAGCCGATGTCTATTGGCCTGTCTTCTATCCGGGCCATATTGCCTGCCCCAGCTGCGGCGGTTTGCGCCATGTTTTCCATCAGGCCGGCCTCGCTAAATTTCCCGTCGATCACCAAAACATTATCCGCAGTAATTGTAAAACTGGTTTTGGTATGGTCGTCATCCGAAAATAATAGTCTGTCCACCATTACAAATGGCGGTTTTTGGGGGATTAGATCAAGTATATCTTCTTCGTACATAACTCTCGGCCTTTGTATGGCTTAGATTAACTCACCCGGACTTTGCTTCGCTCGTCCACCCTCTCTTCACCTGCGGTGGAAAGAGGGATTTAAAATTTTTTCACCCTCTTTCCGCGAAGCGGAGAGAGGTCGCCCAGCGAAACGTTGGCGGGGTGAGTATTCGCCGACATTCGATGGTCAGTATTTTATGAGTACAACCCACCATTAATAGATAACACCTCGGCCGTGATATACGAGGCTTCTTTCGACGCTAAAAAGCCTACCGCGTGCGCCACCTCTTCGGGCAAACCAAAACGATTTACCGGGATATTTCTTTTCAACTCCTTCTCATCCAAACCTTCGGTCATATCGGTTTTTATAAAGCCTGGTGCCACGGCGTTAACCGTAATACCGCTGCGGCCAACTTCCTGCGCCAATGCTTTGGTAGCGGCAATTACCCCGCCTTTAGCCGCCGAGTAGTTGGTTTGTCCCGGTTGTCCTTTTAGTCCGGATAAGGATACCACATTAATTATACGCCCGTAACGATTTAGCATCATGCCGTCCAGCACCAAACGGGTAACATAAAAGAAACTATCTAAACTGGTTTTTATTACATTGTCCCACTGCTCATCTTTCAGCCATACCATCAGGCTATCCTCACGGATACCGGCGTTATTAACCAATACTTCTATGATTTTACCTTCGTTTGCGCTTATCCAGCCGCCTAATACTTGTTTGATCTGGTCTTTATCGGCTACGTCAAATTGCAGCAGCTCACCATCGCCACCGTTTTCTTTTACCTGCGATAAAGTTACGTTGGCTTCGGCTGTATTTGATTTATAATTGATAAGCACATAATAACCCATGACGGCCAGTTTAGTACAGATCGCTCTGCCTATTCCTCTTGAACCGCCGGTTACTAATGCGCATTTCATGGTTTATGATTTAAAACTTACCGCGGGATCTGTATTTTCTAAAAAGTTTTTAATTTTTTCCAGGTCCTTATATTTTGGTTCGTCCTCAATAAATTTCGGGAATATATCGCGTACCTCGTTAAATAATGCTAACGTATGCGGGGCCAGTTTGTCCTGGCAATTCAAATAATCTATCGCCTGTAAAATAGTCATCAGCTGGATAGCCAATACCGCGAATGCGTTGTCGATCACCTTACGGGTCATTAGCGCCGCGTTACAACCCATGCTCACAATATCCTGGTTGTCATTATTATTCGGGATGCTGTGTACATACATCGGGAACGATAGCGTTTGATTTTCTGCTACTGTAGAGGTTGCGGTAAACTGCACACCCTGCATACCAAAGTTTAAGCCCAGCACACCCAAATTTAAAAATGGTGGGAACTTTTGGTTCAGCTTTTCATTGAGTAAATAGTTCAACTGGCGCTCGGATAGCATGGACAGTTTGGTAATAGCAATTTTCAATTTATCCATTTCCAGCGACACATAGTCGCCATGGAAATTACCCCCATGAAATACATTTTGGTTGATATGATCAATCACCGGGTTATCATTTACCGAGTTCAGTTCGTCCACCAAAATGGTTTCGGCATGGGTAATAGTATCGTAAACCGGGCCCAGCACCTGGGTTACGCAACGCAGGGAATAATACTCCTGCACCTTATCTTCAAAAACTTCCTGTTCAATACCAGCGGGGTGATACAAGTGATCGGTACGGTTGCGGATCATTTTGCTGCCTGCCAAAATATCGCGCAGCATTTTGGCAATTTTATTTTGCCCCTTATGATGCTTTACAATATTCAGTTCGTGCGAATAATGATCGTCATAAGCCTCCACCACCTCGTTGGTCATGGCCGAAAACATGGCCGACCAGCCTAGCAATTTTTGCGCCTGGATGATATTAACCATCCCAATGCCCGTCATTGCCGACGTACCGTTGATGATAGCCAGCCCTTCGCGCACATGAATGGCAAGCGGTTTTATATTGAGTTGATTAAACACAAAGCTGGTTGGCTGAATTTCGCCTTCGTAAATCACTTCGCCCTCGCCAATTAATACTAAGCCTAAATGTGCCAGTTGTACCAAATCGCCGCTGGCGCCTACGCCGCCGTGCTCATAAATACAAGGCGTTATATTTTTATTGATGAGTTCCTGCAACAGCTCCACTACATCGGTATGCACACCCGAATAGGCTTGCATCAGGCTATTTAAGCGGGCAACCATCAATCCTTTTACCAGCACAGGCGATAATAATGCGCCGCTACCCGAACTATGGCTGCGGATGAGGTTGTACTGTAACTTCAGCAAATTCTCTTCGCTAACTTTATATTGCGCCATTGGCCCAAAGCCGGTATTGATGCCATAAATTAGTTTATTGGATGAGAATTGTTGCAGGAACTGAAAGTTGACCTTAATTTTTTCTAAAGCGGATGACGGGATAGTTACTGTCTTATTTTTAAACAGGATGTCAGAAAAATCATCTAAAGAAAGGACGTTTTGTCCAACAGGTATCATAGGCGCAGTTTATATGTTAATGTCATTTCGAACGATCGTTCGAAATGACATGTTTTTAATTTTTAAATGTTTTAATTACTTAATAGATTAAGTTAACCAACAAATATAGTAAAAGTGTGATTAGAGAGCTTATTATTTAGCTATGCGCGTTTATCAATAAACTTTATGGGTTTGCGGCTGGCTTCGGTAAACTGGATTTTATGTATTTGCTCTATGTTAATATAAGCCACGTGCGGGCTAACCCTTAACCTTGCCTGTAAATAGGCGCGTATACGATTGTCACAAGCCTTGCTATCGTCGGCAGGTACCAGGTGCAGTAATACTTCGTCCATGCCTATCTCGTTGCTGTAAACTTCTACTACAAAATCATGCACTTCTTCCATTTCGTTTAACAGATCAAACAAAGCAGGCGGGTAAAGCGTGGTGCCCTTAAATTTAATCATTTGCTTTTTACGGCCGATAATAGGGGATAAGCGCAGGCTTGTACGGCCGCAAACGCATGGGGCATCATCATACATACAAATGTCACCGGTTTTGTAACGTAGTAAAGGCATGCCTTCTACGCCCAATGTTGTTATAGTAACCTCACCCGGCATATGCGCCGCTACGGGTTGATTATGCTCATCCAGCAGTTCAACAATAACCAGCTCGGGTTGCAAATGGCCGCCTTTACCTTCGCTGCATTCGGTAAACGCGGTTTGCATTTCGGTAGAGGCATAGGTTGAATAAAGCTTAATATCCCAAGCCTCTGTAATCTTCTTTCCCAGTATGTTTAAAGAAAAATCTGTATTTTTGATATTTTCACCAATACAAACCGCCTTTTTTACAGATGTTTTATTGAGATCGATACCTGCATCCCTGGCAAATTGTATCAGTTTTAAAATAAATGATGGTACGGCTACTATCGCCGTGGGCTGTAAGCGCTGGATAGTTTCCAGTTGCAAAGACGGCACTCCAGGCCCTAAACGGATAATACCCGCGCCTAATTTACGCAGCCCTGAGTAGTAAGCAATGCCCGCCATAAACTGCCGGTCGAGTGTTAACATCAACTGGTAAGTATCTGCAGATGAGCCATCGGCACATTTAAATGAATTGTATTCATTATCGGTTAAGCGGTTCAGATCATTTTCGGTAAGCGCTATGGTTACCGGGCTGCCTAATGTGCCGGAGGTGGAAGCATATTCAATAATTTGATTCTTATCAACACATAAAAAATCGTTATTGCGTTGTTGCAGGTCCTCTTTAGAAGTAGTAGGCAGGTTAACTAAGTCTTCTAACGTTTGTATCGTTTTAATATCGATATGATGTCTGGCGAATAACTCTTTATAAAAAGGTGAGTGTAAACTAAGATGCCGCAACAGATCCTGCAATTTTTGTTCCTGCATTGCCTTTATTTTATCCGTTGTTTGAAATGCGGTTATGCCCATACTATTTTTCGATGATCACCACTGCCGAGGCCATGGCTTTAACATGCGACAAAGAAACCAAAATTTTGTTTATCCCCAACGAGGCTAACTTTCTTTGCGTTTGGCCCAGCAGGTTGATTTCGGGTTTACCCTTATCGTCATGTATAATTTCAACCTCATTAAAATTTGTGCCTTCGGGCCATCCCGTGCCCAATGCTTTAAAAAAGGCCTCCTTAGCAGCAAAACGGGCGGCATAACATTCAAATTTGTTGGCCCTTGATTGGCAGTAGGCTATTTCATTTTTTGAAAAGATCATTTCCCTGAAACCCGATTCTTTATTGATAGACGATGCAATGCGTTCTACTTCTATCAAATCGGTTCCTAATCCTGCTATCATTTTGCTTTGTTAATGCACGAATATAGCATGTAAGATTGTTAATTGGAGCCATCTAAAGGGTTAACATCATGTGAATTTTATCAGGATTTTAATTTATACTCCTTAAAAAAATCCCAGATGGTTTGACAGGCGTTTAAATTTTTGGTGGTTTTACCTATAATAAATTTAGGTGCATATTGCCAGCCTCCCGGCCAGGTATGCCCGCCATTATTAATAGTGTAGCCTATAACTTTTAAATTATTGGAAGGGTTATCGTATTCTTCTTTAGTAATAGTTGTACCATCGTTTGCATTATCTGGTATCCGGGTAATTATTGGTTCGGTGCTGCAATGGTTCATCACCACCCATTTTTTTAATATTTCCTCGTGCGAATAGATCTGCCGGCCAAACATTCTGCCACCCTTAAAAGCAACAACCGGGTCTTTCGTTCCGTGGATATACATAACCGGCATAGGCGCTGCCAGGTCATATCCTTCGTTTATAACTAATGATGCAGCTACAACGGCAACTGCAGCTATACGTTGATGTAATTGGCAAGCCAATCGCGAGGTCATGAATCCCCCGTTAGAAATACCGGTAACGTATATTCTTGAAGCATCTGCATGGTAGGTATCGATGATATAAGTAATCAGCTGATCAATAAATTTAACATCGTCGATACCCTTAATATCAGCGTCGTCATGCCAAATGTTTTTTGATGCCGGGCAAACCACAATAAACTTTTCCCGCTCGGCAATGGGTCTGAAATCTGCCAGGTGAAACATTCCTTTCGGGCTGGCAAAGCCTCCATGAAGCGAAATGATTACCGGCATTTTTTCTGATTTTTCTGTACCGGGCACATAGGTTACAAATGCCCTTTTCATACCATCAACTATTATTTGTTCTCGTTTTTGTTGTGATTGCGCAATAGCAGGTAAGCCTATAAGCATGAATAACCACGCAGGTATTAATTTCATATATATGGGGATTTATTATTTCAATAGTAGAAAAACGAATATTTTAGCAAAGTAGTTTTACAGGATTGATTTACAGACAACCAAACTATTTGTTTTGTTTATAGTTGTATCCTATATCCACTAACCGGACCAAAATATGAAAACTATTAAAGTATTATTAATTGCCGTTATTGCTGCATGTACTTTTACCATCGCAAACGGCCAGGTAAGGCTGCCGCCACCACCGCCGCATCCGCCTTTACCGCCTGTACATTTAAGGATAAGAAGGCCGCCGCCACCGCCAACTGTACATTACCACACCAGGCATTATTATCATCACAGGGTAATTGTACGTCATCCGCGGCGCAGATATTAGCTAAATATATCCCTGATTTACAGGCTAAAATAATCGAAAAGACTAATGCTCATAGGGTTATAATAAAAAAGATTTTAGCCTAGAATAAATTTTATATACGAGTGTATGATTATTTAACTTATCTTTATAAAAATTAATAAACAATATAATGCAAGGAACAGTAAAATTTTTCAATGAAAGCAAAGGCTTTGGCTTTATCATTCCAAGTGATGGTAGCAGCGAAGTTTTTGTTCATGCCTCAGGCCTGATCGACACTATTCGTGAAAACGATAGCGTTACCTACGATGTAGAACAAGGCAAAAAAGGTATTAATGCGGTAAATGTAAAAGTAAGTTAATAATAACTATTTTATATCGTGTGAAGAGCATCCGCCTAAAAGGCGGATGTTTTTTTTTGATCAATTTTTTTAAAGCGACTATAATGATTACAGCACTAAAAAAGTCGGTATAACGCCCAATTCTGGGTTACATACACCTTTTTTACATGATTACTGTTAGCATTGTTCACTATAGGGACATAACCTGGATTTAGTATACTATAGCCCCCCACTTTATTTTTTACGGTTGATAGAAGTATGTAATTATCATAGCCCCAGGGGGTTTCAACAGCGCTTATAAAACCTTCCTGGTAGGGCAATGTTAAGTTTTTAATATTGGTTGTAAAAGCCACAATTGGGTAGGCAATGCCGTCATCTATTAAAACTTTAGCATCATCAGGCAAGCCATTTATATAATTGGCCATATCCTTGTTTTCATCCTGGCTTTTATCAATGTTCCGTTTGGTAAGTACGGTCAAAAAGTTTCGCTCTTCGTTAACAGGCGAATTTTTTAATTCATAATAGCCGGTATACAGCTGCAGTAATATGATTGTCCCCAATAATATTTTTAAGACCACCTGATTTTTAAAGGTCGGTGCCTTTATAATTATACATAGTAATGAAAGCACAATAAATATTAAATAATATTCATATGCCAATGATACCCTTTCATATTTTATGTGCAGAAACTCGATAAATGCAAACGGTGTAAGTAATGTTAATATTTGATAGGTGGCGCTTCTGAAGAGAAAAACAGCCAGCAGCATTAGCGGACAAATAATTAATGCTTTGGCAGATATTAAAAGCGATACATCGGGGGTTTTAAAATCAGGGGAAGCAATCAATAATTCATAGTTAAGCCGCTCTGCTAAAACGGTCCATGTGCCATAAGGGCTTTCATTAAAGTAATCCATATCATTGGCATTAGACTGGTTTAATAACTTATAACATAATATGGATGCCAATGGAAGGATAAAGATGATGATGTAGATAGCAAAGGTTTTATTGATGAGCTTACGGCGCAGGGACGGGTTATTAAAACTAATCGCTATTCGGAATATGGACTCTTTTTCGCCGAGGTTCAACGAATGTATGGCTATTGAAAAAACAAGCGGGATAAAAAATAAGGTGAGCCAGATAAACTTATAATCGCAAAATATTAAAAGTACCAGGCATATACTTGCTAATGACACATGAAATGTGGTATTTGACTGGTAGTATTTAAAAATGTTCATAAAGAACATATAAAAGAAAATAAGCGTTAAATATATCCCCTTGCCCGAGCCGGCTACATATAAAATACCGGGATGAAATAAAAACAGCACCAGCAGTATCAATAAATAAAAATCATCCAGCCCCTGTTTAATTAACGCAGTTGCTATCAAATAAAAAAGAATAGCAGTGCCGATTGCTGATGCTATCACGGGCGCCAATAACGAACTGATTGACGTAAAAACAAAAGTGCCATAAAACGGAAGCATAGGAGACGTTAAACCTATTACCTTTAATTTATAGCCGATCCCTTCAAAAATTATACGGACCTTTTCACTATAAAAAAGCGCCTCGGGGCTACAATAACCTAATTTATTTAAATAAATGCCGCATACCAGGTAGTAAACCGCTAACAGGCAGGTAATAATTAACAGGTAACGGGGCTTTGATGGTTTCATTCGCCAACGTTTTTGGGGTTATTAAGCTTACTTAAACCATGATTGGTTTTCTCCCAATAAAAAGGCTTAACTACCAATTGGTACAACCCTTTATAGGCCGATATAGAGTGCATTAGCCAATAGACAGGGTTTGCTATCGCAAATAAGATCAATTCATAATATCGGCGCTTAAACACGGCCATCATGTTGATATAGATCATTAATATATTGCCGACCATTAAATTAAATATCGACATAAATAATACCCAATCCGGGAAAAATGTCCGCATTGAAGTCAGATCGAATATTACATAGCATAAAAAAATGGCTAATAGTATAGGGTATACCAAAAAAGTAATAGGCGTGGCTCCTATAAAAAAGTTAAATCCTAAAAAACCCCTCCATCCTATTTTCTTCCATAGCTGGTACGGGTTACGCATATGCACCAGGTAGCTTTGCATATATCCTTTGATCCATCTTGAACGCTGACGGATCCAGTTAAAAGGTTCATTGTTGGCCTCTTCGTAGGTTGTTGAATTGATAATGGCCACTTTATACCCTTTTGCATAGGCTCGTACACCTAAATCAGCATCTTCGGTTACGTTAAAGGGGTCCCATCCGCCCAGCTCCATTAAAAATTCAAATTTAAAGTGATTACTTGTACCACCCAAAGGAATCGGGACATCGAAAGTATCCAGGCCAGGCAGCATATAATCAAACCAATAAGAATACTCCAGCGTAAACATCCTGGTTAAAAAATTCTCATTGCGGTTAAAATAATTCAACGCGCTTTGAATACAGACATAATTTGCCGGTAATTTGGCAAACAGGGCAACTACCTTTTTTAACTGGTCGGTGTCAGGGACGTCTTCGGCATCATAAATGGTTAAAAACTCGCCACGCGAAAAATGAAGTCCGTAGTTGCAAGCCTTAGGCTTGGTTTTCGGCATGTGAAAAGGCACTACAATTACTTCAAAAATTGCCGGAAAATCAAGGTTACGAACGGCATTTAAAGTTTTATCGTCGTCCTCTTCTATTAATAATTTAATATCCAATTTTTCGCGCGGATAGTCTAAACTTTGCAGGTTCCAGATCAGTTTTTTTATCAGCTTGTCCTCTTTATACACCGGTAAATGGATAGTATAAATGGGCAGTTCCTCATCAACAATTGCTTTTACCTCGGCTTTGGTAACAGCCTGGTGCAATTCGAACCGCGAGCCAACCAGCGCCAAAAAAAAAGCTTAAATATGATGGAAATAACAAAGAATGAGCTTAGGACGATATTAATAGTAATGGTTGTGTTTTTAAAACTCAAAACCAGGCCTACAGTTGTAATGGCTATTAATGAAAAGATAAAGATGAGTTGCGGGCTGGTAAAGGTGATGAGCGCAGAGCTGTTTGGATCGCGGTTAAAAAGTTCAAAAACGGCAGATTTAACATATTTTT
>Ga0207009_1117_pt1 | contig 12619 bp, 8 predicted proteins | sample Alteio_BWMinCont_81_FD_153479 | JGI IMG/M metagenome (GOLD analysis project Ga0207009, IMG submission 153479) | Enriched cells from forest soil in Barre Woods Harvard Forest LTER site, Petersham, Massachusetts, United States -... | ecosystem: Environmental > Terrestrial > Soil > Temperate forest >... | reverse complement strand
GCCTGGCGCCAAAAGCGAATACTTGCGATGCGTCCGCGAACGGCAAGGAATCGCGGAGCGCCTATTCGGCGGACTACTACTTTTACGCGCCCGCGCGTTAGCGCCGGACGGGAATTCCCACTACCCCTTTCTCCATGTCCCAGCGCCCGGCGTCCAGCGTTAGAGTGGCGCTTGACCGAGTATCAGGGATTTGCATACCGTGGAGCGCTAAACTTCCCGGGCGCGCAGGAATGTAACAACGCGCCAAGAGAGCTGAGCCATGATCCACCGGCGCTGCTGGATTTTATTTTTCCTGCTGACGTGCTTTTGCGCGCTCCCATCAGGAGCGCAGAGCAAACGGAAAGTCATCATTGATCAGGACTGCGCCGGACCGGGCGGGACGGACATGCAATCTGTCCTTGCGCTGATTAATTCGCCCGAGACCGATGTTCTCGGCATTACCGTTCTGACCGGCGATGGCTGGCGCGACGAGGAAGTGCAGCACACCCTTCGTCTGCTGGAAATCATCGGACGCAGCGACATTCCGGTTGTTCCGGGCGCGGTCTTTCCCCTGGTGAACAGCAAAGAGTACATCGCGCGCTGGGAAACTCTGTACGGCAAGGTGATCTACCAGGGAGCGTGGAATTTTGCGAAAAAGCACCCTGTCCACGGCCCGTGGGAAATCCCGCCGATGCCCGAGGGAACGCCAAGCACGAAAGCCGCCAGCGAAGACGCGGCTCATTTTATGGTGCGCATGGTTCACCAATTTCCGCACGACGTTACGATCTACGCCGCGGGACCCATGACCGACCTGGCGCTGGCGATTGCACTCGATGCGAAGATCGCGGAGCTGACGAAAGAACTGATCGTGATGGGAGGCAGCATCAATCCTCATACGGACGATCCGGAATTCCGGCTCACGCCGCGGCGCGAATTCAACTTCTGGATGGATCCGGAAGCTTCGCACGCGGTGCTCCACGCGCGCTGGCCCCGGCTGGTTCTGACGACGGTGGATATTTCGGTGAAGACCCGCATGGAGAAAAGCTTGATCGCGCAAGTTGCGAAGAGCACGACACCCGCGGCTCAATACGTGGCCAAATATGCGGAAGCGAATTATCTTTGGGACGAATTGGCGGCGGTGGCGTGGCTCGACCCAAGCGTGATCACGAAATGGGAGAAACTTTACATCGATGTGGACGTTGACCACGGCGCTTCGTATGGAGATACGCTGTCGTGGGCGCCGGGCCAGCAGCCGGACATGGGCGAAGCACTTGTCGAGGTGCAGAATGACCTGGACAAAGAAAAGTTTTACAGGCTGTACGTCGAATTGCTGACGCGGCCCACGCCGCCGGCGCACGGCGTTGCCGCAGCGGTGAATTAGGGCGAAGGCGCAAGGGAAATCCGCAGGAGCGGTCGATTGAGGAGCGAAGCGAGAAAAAACATGGCGCAAAGCACGCAAGTCGTCGGAATCGGAAGCTGCACCATCGATTATTTCGCGATCGTGCCGCGCTTGCTGGGAGCCGATGAAAAGATCAACGCGGATCGCATGGAAATTCACGCCGGCGGGGTGACGGGCAACAATTTGACGCAAGTGGCGAGGCTTGGAGCGAGCGCCGGATGGCTGGGGCTGATCGGCGACGACGAAAGCGGCCGGTTGATCGTAAAGGCATTCGAAGAAGACGGGCTCGACGTTTCCGGCATCGAGGCGGTTAAAGGCGAGCAATCGTCACTTACGTGGATTCCGGTAGATGCGCAGGGCGAGCGCTGCATTTATATGTTTCCGAACGTCAACGGAAAACTATCCATTGAGCAAGTGCGCAATCGTTTTTCGCCGCATATCAGGAAAGCGAAACATTTTCATACGGAGGCATCGCAACTCCCGCTGCCGCCGGTCAGGGAGGGGATGCAGATTGCGCGCGAAGCGGAGGTACGGGTGATTTTCGATCTCGATGTTGCGCCGAGTTATTTTGCACAAGCGCGGCTCGGCGCGGAAAAGGATCTCATCGCCGCTTTACGGCTCGTCGATGTTCTGAAACCTTGCAAAGCCGCGGCCAGGGAAATTACTGGTGAGACGGATTATGAAAAAATCGCCGTGAAATTGCTGGCGCTGGGACCAAAGGTCGTGGCGGTCACCCTGGGTGCGGAAGGTTCTTTGATCGCGAGCGCTGGAGGCGTGGCTCACGTTTCGGCCTTCAAGGTAAAGGTGGTGGATAGCACGGGCGCGGGAGACGCCTTCATGGGCGGGCTATCCTACGGCCTGCTGCAAGGATGGGATCACAAGCGAGTGGGATTGTTCGCCAACGCGTGCGCCGCACTGTGTTGCACGAAAGTGGGAGCACGGGCAATGGGCAAGCGCGATGAAGTTGTGGCCCTCATCAAGGCGCAGCGCCCTGCAGAAGCGTCGGGGTTCTAGAGATTGGTTTGGGAGGCAGGCCGAACCGAGGCGCCTCTGTGGGCCGCCCCGGCAAGGCCGGGATCTTCGACTTCGTGACGGCGTCTGACCAGGAGGCACACAGATGTTCGTTCCTCACAGCATCGCTGTGGCTCTGCTGATGATGATTGCCAGCGCGGTCTGTTGGGGCTCCTGGGCCAACACTTATAAAGGCGTCAAGAATTACCGGTTTGAGCTTTTTTATTGGGATTACGCCGTCGGTATTTTCCTCATATCGCTGGTTTTGGCGTTCACGCTGGGCAGCAGCGGGCACGATTCTGCGAGCTTTCTGAATAATGCGAGCGCGGCGGACCGCTCCAATATTGTCTCGACAATGATCGGAGGCGCGGTCTTCAATCTCGCGAATCTCCTTCTGGTAGCCGGCATCGACATGGCGGGCCTGGCGATCGCTTTTCCAGTTTCGATCGGCATCGCGCTCGTCGTCGGCGTCGTGGCAAGTTATATCCTGCAGCCCAAAGGGGACGCGGGCCTGCTGGCTGCTGGAGTAGTTTGCGCTTTGATCGCCGTGGTTCTGGACGGCAAAGCGTACGGCAGCTTGTCAAGCGCGGGCCGCGCTGTTACGAAGAAGAGCATCGTCATCTGCATCGTATCCGGGTTCCTGATGGGCAACTGGGCGCCCTTCGTGACGCGCGCCATGACGCAAGGAAAAACGCTCGGGCCCTACAGCGTCAGCGTGTTCTTCACGCTCGGCGCGCTGCTTTCCTGTTTCGTTTGGAATGTTTATTTCATGAGAAAACCACTTGTTGGCGAGTCCGCGCAATTTGGAGATTTCTTTCGAGGTCCCGGGGCGGGTCATCTGCTCGGCCTTCTGGGCGGGTGCATCTGGGGAATTGGGACAGTTTTCAATCTGGTGGCGGCGAATTTTACGGGCGTGGCGATCTCCTACGCGATCGGCCAGTCCGCGCCGATGGTCGCGGCCCTGTGGGGCGTCTTCGTTTGGAAGGAATTCCAGGGCGCCAACCGCCGGGCCAAGACGTATCTCGCCTTGATGTTTCTCTTCTATCTTTTTGCCATTCTCCTTGTCGCTCGCGCCAATACTGCGAGTTGACCCGCGCACTAGAAATAAATTCGATAGATAAAATGCCAAAAATCTTGCGTTGATTGCTTGACGGCCCTGCGCGCGTGCGGTTACTGTAATTGGAATTATTGGTGCCAATTTGGCATCTATCGGCACATTTTTGTCGGTTGGGGGAAGCGCCGAGAGAGCCTGACCGGGGGATCGAATGAAATCAGACTATTGGAAGTGTGGCCGCGAAGCGGTCGGCACGGTGAAGTCTGCTTCAATGAGCATGAAGATGAGCGGACTGCGCGCTTTCCTATTCGGAGGCGCGATTGCGCTGCTGCTTTTGTGCGGCAGTGCGACGAAGGCGCAAACATTCCGGGGAACGATACTTGGCACCGTGACGGACTCGTCCGGCGCTGCAGTGAGCGGCGCGACGGTGACGGTGAAAAACATAGAGACAGGATTGCTGCGCACCGCCGCGACCGGCGACGACGGAAGCTACTCCGTGCCGGAACTCCCGATCGGAAATTACAGCGTGACGGTAGAGATGAATGGCTTCAAGAGCGGCGTGGTCTCAGGAATTCACGTGGAAATTTCGAGCGAACGAAGAGCGGACGTGACGCTGCAACCGGGCGAAGTGACGCAGAAGATCGAAGTGTCCGGCGAGGCGCTGCCGCTGGTGGAGACGACGTCGAACACGCTGGGCGGTGCGTTCGAAGGCCAGCAAGTGGAGAATCTCCCCATCAATGGGCGCGACTACACGAAATTGTTCATCAACGTGCCGGGCGCCGCGGGCGAGCCGAACGGGGCCGGCGATTCGCCGGGGTCGTTCGGTTACGTGGCCGTGAACGGTAACCGCGGACGCGCGAACAATTTCATGCTCGATGGCACCGACGAAAATGATGGCTACCGCAACGATCCAGCAATCAACGAGGGCGGCGTGTTCGGCACGCCCGCAACGGTGCTGCCGCTGGATGCGATCGCGGAATTCCGCGTGTTGTCCAATTTCGAGGCCGAGTATGGGCGCAACGCGGGCGGCGTCATCAATATCGTGACCAAGAGCGGCACAAATAATTTACACGGCAGCGCTTACGAATATTTCCGCAACGACCACCTGAACGCGAGGAACTTTTTCAACACCGAGCCTACAAAAGACGCTTTCCGGAACAACCAGTATGGCGGAACGGTCGGCGGAGCGCTGATCAAGGACAAGACGTTTTTCTTTTTAGCGTACGAAGGGCAACGCGAAGGTGGTGCGATCACCTCGCTCAACGTGGTGCCCTCGGTAGCCGATTTCCAGAGCGCCGTCGCCGCCATTCCCGGAGGCAACCCGTCGCAGTGCACGACGACGATTATCGCGTGCGTCACGAATCAGCCGGCGGGAGTCATTAATCCGGTGATTCTGAATTTCTTTAATTTGTGCCAGAGCAAAGGAAAATGTTCCGGCGGAAAGGATATCTGGCCCGGTGTCAACATCGCGAATGCGGCTCCGGGAGCAGCGAATTCCGTCGACGCAGTTCGTTTCTCCAGCAACATCAACAGCATGATCGTAAAAATCGATCACGCCATAAGCAAGAACCATCAGTTGAGCGGACGCTACTTCTTCGGGGACAGCACCCAGAGTTTTCCGCTGGGGCTCGCCGGAGGGAACAATTTGCCGGGTACGAATACGGTGGCGCCAATCCGGACGCAACTGGTGTCGATCAGCCTGGTGAGCACGCTTTCAACGAACACGGTAAATGAAGCGCGTTTTGGCTGGAATCGGTACCGGAACGGATTCTATCCAGAGGATGCCAGTCTTTTCGGCAATCCCAATTCCTCACTTGGTCTGAATACCGGGGTGACGAATCCGCGGGATTTTGGGCTGCCCACGATGCGCTTTGGAACGCTGTCGTTCCTTGGATCGTCCCCGTTTTCCAATCCGCGCGACCGCGTAGATGCCAACTGGCAAGGTATTGACGGATTGTCCTGGAAGCATGGGCGTCACGATATCAAGATAGGGTACGAGTTCCGCGAAACTACCGTACGGTCGTTCAATAACTTCAGCTCACGCGGCGTGCTGGTTTTCAACCTGCTTTCGAACTTCCTGCAGGGTACGCCGGCGAGCACCACGCTTTTCTCGAGCCGCATCGTCACCGGCTCAACTGACCGCGATGCCCGGCAGGGAAACGAGGCGCTCTATGTCCAGGATTCCTTCCGGTGGACTCGCAATCTGACGTTGAACGTCGGATTGCGCTGGGATTACTTCGGCGTGATCCACGAAGACCAGGGACGATTCAGCGTGTATGACCCCGCGGTGGGTCTTGTGCACCGCGATCCACTCTATGACAAGGATTTCCATAATTTCAGTCCGCGGATGAGCTTGGCGTGGGATGTCACCGGCAAGCAAAAGACCGTTATTCGCTCGGGGTTCGGTGTATTTTTTGACGACTTTTCGCAAGATGCCTTCACCGGTCAGATTTACGCAAATTCTTTTAATGCCGGTGTGGCGTATAACGCCATCGGACCCGACCCGGTTTTGCTCGACAAACAGGTGCAGGTTGATTTGGCAGGTAATCACCTTCCGTTTGTTCCGGGTCAGCCCGTGTTTGTTCCCGGCAATGTGGCTGCAACGACGGATGCTTCGACGGTGGACAAGCACATGCGGACTCCGTACGTTTACAACTTCAACCTAAACGTGCAGCAGGAACTCTTCAAGAACACCATGCTGCAGATCGGGTACGTAGGGTCTTCCGGCCACAAACTGCTGCGGCTGCGCGACATCAACCAGCCGAACCATGCGACCATCACTGCCGCCGACCTGGCATGCAATTGCATTCTTGATAGCGGCGCCGTGGTTGGCAGCGCGCCGCGGAATTTTTCGACACCTCTAAGTGCCATCGCGCCAAACGCGCCGTTTGTCATCAACCAACTCGAAGGTTCGGCGGTGTCCCACTACCATTCGTTGCAGACCTCACTGAACCAACAGAATTTCCACGGGTGGACGAACCAGATCACTTACACCTGGTCGCACTCGATTGACACAGCCAGCGACAGCCAGGACTATGTGCCCAATGCGGCGGAATCGCAGGACGGGACGAATACGAACGCCGAGAAAGGGCCATCGAATTTCGACCTGCGGAACCGCTTTGTGTGGTCCTCGAGCTACGACTTGCCGAAGTGGGAGGCCGGGGGACGTATGGGTGAGGGCTGGATGCTCAGCGGTGTCCTGACGATTGCAAGCGGGCACCCGTTCAGCATGAATTACAACACCACAGACGACTACAGTGGTTCGGGATCGTTCGTGGACAGACCGGATATCGTCGGACCGCTCCAGTACAATAAGAGTGATCCGACTCAATACCTCAACCTGAATTCATTCGCGATTCCGTGCACACCATTACCTCAACCGGCGCCGCCCGCTACTCAGCACACAGGCTTTGCTTTCGACACCTGCACACCTGGCACGCGTCATTTTGGAAACTTGGGCCGCAACGGGCTCATGGGGCCGAACTACCGGAATTTCGACCTTGCCATCAGCAAGGAGACCCGAATCACGGAACGCCTCAAATTGCTGTTCCGTGTGGATGCCTACAATCTGCTGAACCACCCGAATTTGGCGAGCCCGCTGGCGGTGGCGTTCTTCGCCGACGCAGCCCCCAATCGGTCATCACAGTTCCCGGCAGGCGTTAATCCGAATAACGGGCCAATGCTGGGAAGACACGTGGGTAATCTGGCCATCACTGCAACGTCCGACGTGGGCGTGGGGAACCCGGTATTGGGCGGGGGCGGGACACGGAGCCTGCAATTGGCTGTCAGACTGCAGTTCTGAGCGAGCCACATACCGGATAACTTGGTTCTTTCAACGGCCCGGCGAGATCGCCGGGCCGCCCTGTTTTCGGGCTCCTATGCCAGCAATGAGGCTCAATCCGCGGAACTTAGCCCTGTTCGCGATTTCTGGTAGAGTGCTGGCAAAAGGAGAGGTTGCCCGAACATTGCTTGGACGGGGTATCTGCCCCCCATTGTTACATTCATGTAAGTTTTTGGGGCTTTGCTGCGTATTAACCTATGGAAGCGCTGAGACCAGGCCGGATGACTGCCCCGGTTAAGACCGACCCGACAGAAGCGATTACGCGGGCCAAGGCCGGAGATGCCGTGGCCTGGGGAGAACTCTATGGGGATTACGCCCCGGCGATTTTCCGGTTTTGCCGGAGGGCGCTGCCGACGCGTGAAGACGCGGAAGACGCCACGATGGAAGTATTTATGAAATTGCGTGACAAACTGGGGCAATACGACCAGAGCCGGTCGTTTTCCGCGTGGCTGTACAGGGTGGCGGCCAACCACTGCTGGGACACGCTGAGGCGGCGAAAGATCCGGCAAGACAAAGAGACGGAAGACGTGGATAGCCTGCCCCTGGAGCATCCGGACGCGAACCAACTGGATAAATTAATCGAGCAGCGCACCAGCGAAGAGGTGCGCAAGGCGCTGGACAAACTGGGAGCACGGGCGCGGATGGCCCTGGTGATGCGCTATTACTCGGATATGAGCTACGACGAAATCGCGGATGCGCTGGGAGTGCGGCGGACTTTCGTGGGTGTAGTGCTGCTGCGCGCGCGGCATGAACTGCGGCAGGCGCTGGAACGTACAAGCGCGCTGGCCGCGGGAGGCGCTTCTTGAGCGAGACGGCAGGAACAGGGATGAACCACCTGGATGAAATGACGTGTCTGCTGTACCTGGAGCGGCAGCTCGACCGCCCGCGCGCGCAGGAAGTATCCACGCACGCGCAGGGTTGCGCCGCTTGCCGCACGTTAATGCGCGCCCTGGAGCGCGAGTCGCGGCTGCTGACGCGCGCCATGCTCGAAGAAGATGAGCCGTTGCCTGCGCGGCTGAAGGAATTTCAGGACCGCGCTAAGCGCTCGCTGCAATGGATTTGGGGAGTTGCGTTTGGACTGGCGGCCACGGGCGCATACGCCCTTTATACCGGTTATATCGAACCCTGGCAGCAGCAACTGGAGCAAGCGGGGTTTGGCGGAACAAACATGCTGAGCCTGCTGGTTTTTCAGGGTGCTTTTTGGAAAGGATGGCAATCCATGATCACATTACTTGAGGTAACAGCGCTGCTCACGCTGGCGGGATTCGGCGCGGTGCTTTTCCGGCGGCGCCTACGGCGAGGCACGGCGACGGCGCTAATGCTTGCCGGGCTTTGCGCAGTGGTGGCCCTGCCGCAAGCAGTCTCGGCATCAGAGTTCCGCAGAGGTCACTCCGTTGAGGTGCGGGAAGGTGAAACAATTAAGGGAGATATCTTCCTGTTCGGTGACCGAGTTCGAATCGATGGCGTGGTGGACGGCGATGTATACGCCTTCTCGCAGGACGTGAACGTGAACGGCCATGTGACAGGCGACGTCATATCCTTTGCACACACACTTCGCATTGGCGGGAAAGTGGACGGGAATATTAGGGTGGCTCTGAATACTTTGACCGTAACGGGGAGCGTGAGCAAGAACGCTTTGATTTTCGCTGATAACGCGAATCTGGACCCGTCCGGCAATATCGGCGGGAGTATAACAGCGTTCGCGGGGAGTTTGAATTTAGAAGGCAAGCTGGGGCGGGATATTCTCATTTACACCAAACATCTCGCCGTTTCCGGCACGGTGGGCGGGGGCATCCAGGCGAAGGGGAACACGATGAGTATCGGCGCAACGGGTGAAGTCGGCGGGCCGGTGCGCTTCGAAGGAGAAAACGCACCGGAGGTATCATCCGGCGCGAAGCTCGCCTCGCCGGTGCAGTACACGAAGTGGGAACACAAGCCGGAGTATCGTAGCAGCCACTACTATATTTGGCGCGTCATTTGGACGGCAGCGTTGATTCTGTTTGGACTGGTCCTGTTTATGTTGCTGCCTAAATTTGGAAGGGAGACAATAAGCGCCGCGGAGCAGTTCGGAGCGCCCATGGGGCTGGGAGTGTTGGTCTTTTTCGGAGTGCCGATCGCGGCAGTGATCGCATGCATTACGGTCGTCGGCATACCGTTGGGAATTTTGGCTCTAGGAATTTGGTTTTTGGCGCTTTGCAGCGCGGAGCTCGTGGTAGGTGCGGTGGTTGGCACTTGGATCCTGGGCCGGGGAAGCAGCAGTTGGGAAATCGTCGCGAGGATGGCGCTGGGGTTCGTGCTCGTGCGAATTGCCTACACGTTTTTGGCTCACGTGCACGTGCTCGGATTGCTGGGAGCGTTGGGGATCTGGATGTGGGGAATGGGAGCGGTCTCGTTGGCTCTTTACAGGAGGTTCCAGCCGGTGATTGCGCCGGGCTCACCGGCGGGGCCTTTCACGCCGCCTCTGCCGCCGAATACAACGGTTGGCGGGGTACAGCCCGCGTAATTTTGTAAGTCTCGGAATTCCATTAAGAAAACAGAAAGGACCGCTCCGGTAAATTGAAGCGGCCCTTTTTGTTTGCGGAGGCGGTAATTCCAAATTAAGAGTTCGGCCTGGACGAGAGCGATGCCTAATGCTTGCGAACTTTCGCGGCGAAGAATGGGGAAGTCGGATAATTCGGGATAAACAACGCGCGCACGGAGACGGTGTCTCCTGTATTTAGGCTGGTGATGTTGGCGACGCCATCGAAGTTAGTTTGATTGGAAATTTGCACAGGGATGTTCGGCGGAATCAACGGACTCGGCGGGCCCGTGAGGAAGCTCGGCAGGGTCGCGAAAGAAACACTGAAAAACGGGGCCGGCGGGGTGGCGACCGTCGCGGTCACACGCGAGAAACGCAGCACCACGGAGTTCGTATTGACCAGGACGCTGGAATTGAGCCCCGCAGTGGGGGCAGGGTTGGTTAGTATCTGCATGCGTACCGTTTGTCCGGCAAACACATTTGAGAGCCCCAGGAAACTATTGATGGCGGTCGGAGACCCGATGACCGCGCTCAAACCCTTCGTATCCACCGAAAAAATCGGGGTAGTGCCGAGGGTGACTTGGACGATAGTCCCGCCCGTGACGGCGGTCAGAACGGAATTACCACTGACAACTGTCTTGTCTGACAAAACGAGCGAAATTTGCGGCGCACTAGAGTTTACGAAGAAGACCGTGCCCTCGACTGCGTCCAACTTGTTGGCCAACACGGAAACGTTGTCCAGGAGGTCCGCCTCCAGAAGCGTCATGGTGCCATCCAGGTTGAGGGCCGCATCGATACTGACGGTTTGGTTGGCCAGAAGACAAGTAATGTTTGGCGGCACGCAGGTAGCCGGGAGGTTATCGAAGGTGGTGCTCGAATTGGCGACCGCGGTGATGTTGCCTCGGGTGTCGGAATGGACGGTGACGCTATTTCCGCTGATTGTGGTAATGACGCCGGTGAAGTCCTCGATCAGGTCCAACGCACCAGTGGGCGTCCCCGTGCGAGGGAGGGTAGCAGCACTGAGCACATTGAGTTGGGTGAAATCCACAGCCACGGCGCCGTTCGTCATGGTAATGACGTTGTTCAGATTGAAGTCGAGCGAGAGCCCCGTTTGTTGGTTAGCGGTCAGAGTGAGCGGGAATGGGGCAGTCGTCAGTGTAATCATTCCCGAGGTGGTCGGTTTGAACTCGCAGGTCGTGACCGGGCCGCTCGGGCTGATCGGGGGACAAGCCGTAGTCCCACCGGTGAGTGTGCCCCCGGTTTGATTGATAAGGACGATGTCGGGGGAAGTGAACGAAATGGTCGCACTTGTGTAATTCGCACTGGGAACTGTGGAGGTACCGAGGAAAGCCGAATCACTTTGCAGTCGCGTGAGTTCAATAATAGGAGTCGTGGGATTTAATGTCAGGCTGACAGGCTTCCCCGTGGAGGGAGTGAGCGAAACGCCGGTTACGGTGACTTTGAAAGAGAGGATCGAAGTACCGGCCAGCAGCGTGTCCGTCATAGTGAGGCTCAACGTAGTGTTGCCGCCACCGCCGCCACCGCCACCACCTGCTTTTGGCATGCCGCTGCAGGAAGCTAGTGAAATGGCGGCCACTAAGAGCATGGAACGAAAGACGTTCTTCCGAAGCATCGCGTACCCCACGTGAATTTAAGCTACGAGCGCCCTTCACGGCACTCGCCTTGACTCCCCTTAGAGACTCTAACGCCCGAAAACTACTCACGGGACTGCAAAACAACGTGGGTTGCCCAACTGCTTACTGTCTTGGATGCGGAATTGATTTGGACTGTTACGCCCCCTCCGGGTGGCCAAAGAGTGGCCGCAGGGTATGTTATGGTTTGAGTGCACAATCGCCCAAAGATTTGCCCGAACTGTCAGCAAAAAACGCGATCGGAAAAGGTGGGTTTTGGCAAAGCGTTCGACGAATTCAGCCGCCGGTCTTTCCGAGATGAAGGGGAAACGCACTCTCCATAGGGCAGAGCGCGAACTTGCCTCTCATGAGGAGGACCCTACGGTTGCAGGAGCCCTCGTTAAGGAAAAGGATGCACGCTCGGGCCTCGGCGGGCAGGAAGGGCCGTCGATGCGGGACGTGTTCGGACCGGGGGGATTCCTCGAGAAATGCATGTACGGCGTCTACGAACACCGGCCAGGGCAACTGGAAATGGCAGAGATGGTGCACGACGCGTTCGAAACGCATCACCACGCAATCGTGGAGGCAGGCACGGGCACGGGCAAGACGCTGGCGTATCTGCTGCCGGCGATCCGCAGCGGGCGACGGGTGGTTATTTCGACGGCGACGAAATCACTGCAAGAGCAGCTCTACCAGAAGGATGTTCCGTTTCTGCAAAAATACTTTGCGTCTGACTTGAAGGTTGCGGTGATGAAAGGGCGCTCGAATTTTCTGTGCCGCGCGAAACTCCATCAACTGGCCGACCAGCCGGTATTGAAAGGCATGGAGGAGATAGATGCGTTCCGCCAGATCCGCGAGTGGTCCAAGCTGACGGAAACCGGCGACCGCGCCGAGCTCACTTTTCTGCCCGACGATTCTGAATTATGGACGCGGCTCGACGCGCGCCGGGATACCTGCACGGGGCAGAAATGCAGTGAGTTCAACCAGTGTTTTGTGACCGCAATGCACCAGCGCGCGAAAGAGGCCGCGAGGAACACTCCTTTATTTCGCCGCTCGTACCAGTAGACAAAATTCCGTTCGTTCGATTCGAACAGAAAGGTCATCTCCTGCCGCAATTCGAAGCTTCGCCGCGCGATCCTCAGCAGCTCCTCCGGCTTCTGCGCCAGCGACGCGAATTCCGTTTCGA
>Ga0207009_1116_pt1 | contig 13039 bp, 14 predicted proteins | sample Alteio_BWMinCont_81_FD_153479 | JGI IMG/M metagenome (GOLD analysis project Ga0207009, IMG submission 153479) | Enriched cells from forest soil in Barre Woods Harvard Forest LTER site, Petersham, Massachusetts, United States -... | ecosystem: Environmental > Terrestrial > Soil > Temperate forest >... | reverse complement strand
TTATGGTAGTGACCGACAAGGCCGGTCCGATTACACAAACCAATGTTGATCTTTCCTATGCTTATCATTTGGGGCTTGGCAGTAAATTAAACCTGGCTGTAGGCGTAGCCGCCGGTTTTGCACGTACGGCCCTCAATACATCAGAGATAACACTTGAAACCGCGCTTGACCCGGCTATTGCTAATGGAAACAATAGTCAATGGAAACCGGACCTTAATTTGGGTACCTGGTTATATGGCCCTAATTTTTTTGTTGGTCTTTCTGTACAGCAACTATTGTCGCAAAACCTTTATTTTACCACTTCTACCGCTGCTATTGACGCCAGCAAAACCGTACCGCATTATTTTGCTACTGCGGGCGTTAAACTGTTTGTATCTGACGATCTGACCCTTGTGCCATCGTTTTTAATAAAACAGATATCGCCGGTTCCGTTAACTTATGATGTTAATTTGAAAATGTCGTTCCAGGATAAATTTTGGCTGGGCGGTTCGTATCGTCACGGCGACTCTTTTGGAGTATTGGCCGGGTTTAATTTAAACTCGTTCCTTAACGTGGGGTACTCTTATGATATTACTACGTCGGCCCTAAATACCGTAAGCAACGGTACGCACGAAATTGTAATAGGCCTTTTATTGAATAACCGGTATAATGTTACCTGCCCTCAGCATGGGTTTTAATCAGTTTGCAGTTTGCAGTTTTGACATTATGTTAATCAGCCTGCTTTCAACTGCTAACTGCCTGCTGAAAACTGCAAACTAACCTACAATTCCTTCCTCAACCTCGCAACCGGGATGTTCATCTGTTCGCGGTATTTGGCAACGGTGCGGCGGGCAATGTTGTAACCTGCATCTTTTAAAATATCGGTTAATTTTTCATCAGCCAGGGGATGACGCTTATCTTCTTTGCCAATATGTTCTTCCAATATCTTTTTAACCTCTTTGTTGGATACCTCTTCACCGCTTTCAGTTTGAATAGCTTCAGAGAAGAACGATTTCAGTAAAAAAAGTACCGTGCTCGGTTTGAACATATTTTGAATTGGCAACCCTTGATACAGTAGAAATATCCATGCCTATTTTATCGGCAATGTCTTTCAATATCATCGGCTTTAAGCTTTTATCATCACCCGTTAAAAAAAACTCATATTGATATTGCATAATGGCGTTCATGGTTTTTAACAAGGTTTGCTGGCGCTGTTTAATAGCATCAATGAACCACTTTGCCGAATCGAGCTTTTGCTTTACAAATTGTACCGCTTCTTTTAATTTTTTATCTTTTTGTGATGCCTTATCATAATGCTGAAACATCTCCTGGTAAGAGCGGCTTACCCGTAACTCGGGTGCGTTTTTTGAATTTAGGGTGAGTATCAGCACGCCGTCGCTGTTTTTGATGTGAAAATCAGGAATAACCTGCATTTGCTTGGTATTCACCTCGTTCGAATCGCCGGGCTTGGGGTTAAGCTTTAAAATTTCATTCACTACCCCACGAAGCTCTTCGGAAGTCATATTTAATGATTTTTCCAGCTTGTCATAATGCTTGCGGGTAAACTCGTCCAGGTAATGTTCAACAACCAGTATTGCTTTTTTTACAATGGGGTCGTTCACATCCTTTTTGCGCAGTTGTATCAGCAGGCATTCCTGTAAGCTGCGGGCGCCAACACCGGCGGGGTCAAAGCTTTGGATGACCTTGAGCATATCCTCCACCTCTTCGTCTTCGGCCAGCACATTTTGAGAAAAGGCCAGGTCATCGGTAATAGAAGTTATAGGTCTGCGCAGGTATCCGTCGTCATCCAAACTGCCTATTATTTGTTTGGCTATCCTGAAATCTTTATCAGCTAATGGCAGCATATCCAGTTGTGATTGCAAGCTCTCAAAAAATGAACTTTGCACGGCAATAGGTATTTCCTTGCGTTCGTCCTCATCATCCCCATTCTGATCATAGCGTGAGCCGTAATCATTTACATTATCATCCTGTAAATAATCATCAATATTGAATTCGTCCATCTCACCCCTTTCCTCGTCGCTGTTGTAATTATCCTCGTCAGGGTCGCGGTCGGGATATTGTTCTTCGGGTTCATTAAGGTTGGTCAAGCTCAGATCTTCCAAAGCCGGATTTTCTTCCAGCTCCTCTTTTATCCGTGTATCCAATGAAACAGTAGGCACCTGCAACAATTTAATAAATTGAATTTGTTGCGGTGATAGTTTTTGTAAAAGTTTTTGTTGAAGGTTCTGTCTAAGCATAATAGAGTACCGCAAAAATACATCAATTGCAACTAACTTTAAAAAACTAAGTTTGCCTGATGCGGTTAATGAATTAAATGCCAAAAAAAATATTTTGTTTGTTTGACAAACTATTTTATTGATAACTTTAATAAAACTTGAACAAAACTTATGGCTATTATAAAGGAATTTAAAGAGTTTGCCATGCGTGGCAACGTTGTCGACCTGGCAGTTGGCGTAATTATCGGCGCTGCTTTTGGTAAGATAGTGACCTCGTTGGTAACGGATGTTATTATGCCGCCATTGGGGTTGTTGTTACATGGGGTCGACTTTAAAGATCTGAAATATGTGCTAAGACCGGCAGTTGGCAAAACGCCGGAAACCGCAATCAATTATGGCTTGTTTGTTAATAACGTCATCGATTTTTTAATTGTGGCGTTCTGTATTTTCCTAATGGTAAAGGGCATTAACTCGTTAAAGAAACAGGAAGAAGCAGCGCCGGCCCCTGATCCAGTGCCAACTAAAGAAGAGTTATTGCTGACTGAGATTCGTGACTTATTAGCTAAGCAGAAATAGAATCAAAACGTCTTAGGTAATTTAGGGTCGGTTAAAATAATGTAGTCGCCCATTTTTGTGAATTTGGTCCAATCGGGGTTATCAAAACTATCATCGGCATAAGCTGCAATGTTTAGGATACGCACTTTTGGGGCGTATTTTTTTAACTGCGCGGCTGCGCCCAACTTTTCTTCGCTATGAAAGCCGCCGTTTATTTGTAATATTTTATAATCGCGGTGTGTTTTATAAAATTTAGCAATCGACCAACCCATCGTCGCATCCCATAAATTCTGCGCCTGGAATAGCTGCATACCGCCCATAGCGCCGTGGCCACCCATTGTTTCTACAAACTTTTCATAATATGGTCCGGTTGCTGTGTCAATTGGCAGGGGAGGGAGATACGATAGCCCGGTTTCGTCTAACCGGTTTAATGCACTTAATCCATCAACACTAACCAAATGTGTATAGCGCGAGGGGGCATTGGCCGCCGTAACCGGGATATGATTAAGCCGGGCATACTCTATCATCGGTTTATAATCATTATAATTAGGCCAGGTACGAGCGTCGGTAACTAAACTTTTTTCGCGGATAAGATCATGCAGGTATTCGTTGAGTGGGGTTTGGCAATCCGTTTCAAACATTTCCATGGAGAGTGCCGCATCGCCCGGATATTTATTAAAAAGTTTTTTAAATAAGGCATATTCCAGGTAGTGCCCGGTTGAATCATTATGTTCCTCGCCGAAAAATAAAACATCAGCATTAGCCATATCGTTAACAATATCATCAAGACTAATTATTTTTTGTCTGGAGGTACTATATATTTTATAGTGTTGCTCCATTGTATCCTGGCTTAGCGCGAAGAGAGGTAGGATAATTAGTAAGAGAATTAATGATTTCACTAGTAGTTGTAAGGGCCGTAGAGGGCATCTAATATAGTAATTTGTATGGAATAACCCATTCAAGCTTTTAACTTCTGCAACGTTTACAACTTATTTCAACGTTATTTGTCAAAGAAAAAAAATAACACTACATTTGCGCTCTTGTTTTTTAAAACAACGATAGAATAAAAAGTCATGAAAAGAACGTTCCAGCCTTCACAAAGGAAAAGAAGAAATAAACACGGTTTCCGTGAGCGTATGTCTACTGCTAACGGTAGAAGAATATTGGCAGCAAGAAGAGCTAAAGGCAGAAAGAGATTATCTGTATCTGACGAGCGTCGTCATAAAGCATAAGCTGGCTACTTCTCCTTTTACGGGGGCTTGAGCCGCATATTTACCTAAATTACGGTTCAGGATTAGCAAAATGTATACTTTTAAAAAAGAAGAACGGTTATGTAATAAAAGGCTTATTGACGGGCTTTTTCATAACGGTTCTTCTTTTTTATGTTATCCCTTTAAGGTTTCGTGGATGTTAAATACCGAACCGCAGCAGGCATGCGTACAGGTTTTATTTGCGGTTTCAAAAAGACGCTTTAAACATGCTGTAGACCGTAATTTAATTAAGCGACGCATTCGTGAAGCCTATCGGTTGAATAAGCAGCAGGAATTATATACCGCACTTACCGAAGCTGATAAAAAGATCATTCTATCAGTGGGATACATCGGTAAAGGGATTGAACCGTATGAGCTGATGGAGAAGAAAATGCTGAAGCTGATGAACCAGCTTTGCGGAGAGGTGGCTAAATGAAAGCCGTCGCTGATCTGTTTAAAACCCTTATCGGTGGTTTTTTTATACTGCTGATAAAAATATATCAATATTTTATTTCGCCGCTTAGTGGTGCTTCCTGCCGCTACACGCCAACCTGCTCGCAATACGGTGTTGAAGCGATAAAAAAGCATGGCGCTTTTAAGGGCGGATGGTTAACTTTAAAACGTATTGCCAGTTGCAACCCCTGGGGCGGACACGGGCATGATCCGGTACCTTAATTGCAAGTCTTAAGTCTATAGTCCTAAGTCGAAAGTTTTGTTGACTTAATCGGACTATAGACTTAAGACCACAGACTTACTTAAAATGATACTACAAATAGAAACAGCAACCACCGTATGCTCTGTTGCATTAGCAAGGGATGGCGAAGTTGTGGCCTATAAACAACTTAACGAGCGTAACGTACACGCCGAAATAATAACGCTGTTTATTGAAGAACTAATAACAACTGTCGCTATAAAGTACAGTGACCTGGATGCTATTGCGGTAAGCTGCGGACCGGGATCATATACCGGCCTTAGGATTGGCGTATCAACTGCCAAAGGCTTATGTTTTGCGCTGGATAAACCATTAATAGCTGTTGAAACTTTAGCAGCGATGGCGCAGGGTGTAATTGATTCCAACGAACACTCAAATATGTTGCTTTGCCCCATGATAGACGCGCGGCGCATGGAAGTTTATACAGCTGTATTTGATACGAAAGGAAACAGGATAATGGCAACCTCGGCAGAGATTATTGATGAAAATAGCTTTGCTGGTCTGTTGAAAGACCATCAAATTTTATTTTTTGGAGACGGCGCAGAAAAATGCCGGGATATATTAGGAGAGAATTTCAATGCTGTATTTTTAGCTGGTTTTACCAATTCGGCAACTCATCTTACGCGGCAGGCGTTTGAAAAATTCAACCAAAAAGATTTTGAGGATGTGGCTTATTTTGAACCATATTATCTTAAAGACTTTATTGCCGGAACAAAAAAAGCTTAATTGTTCCTGATCTCATCTTGCGGGAAGATACGTTCAAATAGTTTTCCTAAAAAGCCTTTTTCGCCCCTGTGCATCGTGCTTGAATTCATGTCGCGCTCAATTATTGGCCCAAATTTAAACGAAAAACCTATAAAGAAATCGGCACCTGTAAAAGCGCCTGGCGTTGAAAAGGTTTGTGGTTGTGTTTGTACCTGTGCTGTTGAACTTTTTAAGCCCGAATAGATCAAACTGCCCGTTTGATAAAGCTTTTCTGAACCAATGAAAAACTCAGAATTGGCGGTCTTGATCATCAATTGGCCGCCCAAATTAAATAGCTTTAAGTCACTATAAGAAGAGGTTAACGTCATTACATATTTTTCAATTTGTACCGGGGCTACAAGCGCGGCGGTAAACCCAGTATACATTAATTCTTTTGATGCGATTAATGTAGGAGAGAATTTAGATGTTTCATTACCGCCCAGGATATAAGTTTTTGAAGCGCTTAATTCTAATAATCCGTTTGTTGCTGTGGCGAAATCTGTTGTCACTTTTGATGTTTTAGAAACGATAAAGTTGGCTTTATTATAAATACTGTCTTCGCGATGTGGGGTAGAAAGCCCGTTAACAGTCACCGGAGATCCGAAATTGTTAAAAATATAAATGTCGGAAGTTTTATTCCAGTGAATAAATCCAAGGTCTTTTATGTTAGCTTGTAAGGTAAATCCGTCGGGCGTTTTATAGGTTGAGCCTATAGTAACAGACATCCCCGGATTTTTGAACGTGGGCAACAGGTTTTGAGCAAGTGATTTTCCGTCATTACCGCTTTTGTAGCTTTTGCCTTGTAATTCAAGTGTCGCCGCATCATTTGGTTTATCAAAAATAAGGCGCGAACTGTTAATTTGCACTTTATCATAATCAACGCCCGAAAGCGCGCTGACCTTTATCCCCAATGCAAATCTTCTATCTACCTGTTCGCGGTAAGTGAACCCAATTTGCTGGTAAACCTGGTAGTAAAAATTGTCGTTAAAAATATTGGTATAATTATTACCCGGAAAACTACCCGGGCCATTTAAAATGGCTACTGTTTCGTCGCTAAATAGCCCTCTGCCCTCGGCTTTAGTATTTAAAGCAACCCCGAGCTCCTGGTCGCCATCAAAACTTGAGAAAACTTTGAACATTAGCGAATATACATTCGCATCAAGGTTCAAATGATTGTTTTTACCACTGCCAACCTGTAGTGCCGCGGTATTGTAATAAGAGGAAAACAGGCGGCTTTTAACAGCCGATTGTACATCGCCGGTTAGGAATAAATTGGCGTTGAAATTAGGGAACAGAAAATTAAAGGCATACTTTTTACTGGTATCTGCTACGAATACCTTTTGCGAGGGATTCTCGAAAGAATCATACAGTGTGCCCGTGTTGTATTGAGAAAATTGCTGGCTAAAGCCACGTACAGTGAATAGCAAAAAGAAAAAAACAAGTAAAAAGTTTTTCATAGTATTTAAGTAGAGGTAGCTGCTATAAAGATAAAGTTCAGATTGACATAAGCGAAATATTAAGTGTTTATTTATAGGTGATTTACCTGCCCCCGGTCAGTTTTTGTGTGCCTGTGGTATCTGGTACGTTTAAATTCATACAAAAGTTTGTATAGAAACGTTTTCCCGAAGCTACCATTTGGCAGGAAGCGGCATAGTAGTTTTTCCACCCCGGATCATTTATTTCGAATGCCTGGTAAAAGCCCGAATTCAAATCTCTTTTAAGCTCCGGCTGTGAATTTTTAAAATTGGTAAACCAGGCAACATTACTTCGTTCGGCAAGCAGGTTATCAAATTGATTGTATTCACCAATTTTACTTAAAAACTTCCGGTTAAAATAGGTGTCATAATAGCTGGCGAGTTCTTTAGTGCTGTTAGCCAATACCAGGTAATTATCAATGATCATAAAATAAGGGCGCTTAAAAATATTAAAGGCGTCGCCCAATAAAAAGAAGGGCAGCTTATTATAATTAAACTGGCCGGTATTGTCGGTAAGTTTGGTGCTGATATTATTAATTACCGGTTTAAGATCAGATCCATTTTTTACAGCTATAATAGCTATTTTTTCCTCGTAGCGGGTGGTCACAACGGCAAATTCGGTGCTTAATTGCTGGTTAAATTCGGTGATCAGGTTAAGTCCTGTTTCTGCTTTGATTTTTTTAAACAAGCTATCCTTTTCATGTTGCAAGCCGGCTTTTGCTTGCCATTGCGAAAGATCTGTTTTGAATTTTAACGGATCTGAAACCCCAAAGGTAATACTATAGGCCGTTGTTGAGGGGAATACGTTTTTCAACTGGTTAACAACCGGCTGCTGATTGATAAACAGGTTTAAATAAGCCTGGGGGGCGTTTTTTTGAATGTCGGTTAACCCGCTAAACATTAAAGCGTTAGTCTTAAAATTCAAGGTTAATGCCGACAGGCCCGGAAACAATCGGAAACTTTTAAAAATGGCGGTATTATCGTTGGTAAACAATTGTTTAAATAATGGGTTTAGCTGACTGAAATTTACGTAAAGGTTAGCCAGTGAGTTGGAGTTTTGCTGATCGGGCAATAGCACAAAAGGGGTTGCATCTTTTGGGTCCTGTTTTATGGTTTGTACAATGAGGTCCCTCGAAAAACTTCCTGAAAAAATATCGTCCTCTTTGTTAACAAGGTAAAACCTTTTTTTTAGGATAGCAGAATAAATAACATAGCCTTTTTTACCTTCAATGTTTTCTGCACTGATTAATAATCCCGTGTTTTGCTGCTTTGCCAACTGATCAATTACCGCTGTGGTAAAACCGCGGGTTGTAGAGGTAGTAAGCAAAAAGTCAACTACATTATTTTTTAAGGGATGCAGTGAAATGAAGATATTTTGCCCGTTAAAAAACTTTTCCAGTACAGGGTTCAAAAGCAATTGTTGGCGCAGGGTGTCTAATTCGCCCATGGTTTGTTTACCAATAATTGCAGCAAACAATTGGTTATCCCTGAAAATATCGTAGAAACCACTATCATTATTAAATTCAAAAATAAGCGCCGCATCAGCCGGAATTGTATGCATGATTTGGCTGGTACGCTCACTTTGCGGGTTTAAGTTTTTAAAATAAACAACCGTTACACCCACTGCGGCTATAAGCAAAATTATGGTGGTAATTATCAGTCGTTTCATGTCAAGTTTATGTTGCAAGTTAGATTTTTATGCGCACCCATTCAAGTAATACTTTCAATTGGTTAACTTAGCGGTATTATATCTTTCCTTATGAACAGGCAAATAATTATCACTGCATCGTTACTGGGTATGCTGGCCGTTATAACCGGCGCATTTGGCGCACATGGGTTAAAAGCGTTAATATCGACCCAACAATTAGAAGTATGGCATACGGCAGTTCAATACCAGTTTTACCACGTTTTGGCATTACTGTTTCTTTCAACCTTTGCCCGGCCAAACAGCCGGTTGATTAAAGCCAGTTTTTACCTGTTTACTTTTGGAATCGTATTATTTTCGGGTTCATTATACCTGCTTGCCTGTCGTGACTTATTAGGATGGGGTTGGTTGTCCATAATGGGGCTGATAACTCCGCTGGGCGGCTTGCTGTTCATTTTAGGCTGGCTGATGCTTGCCCTTGCCGCTATCAGAAATAAATAAAACGCATGTTAGAATTTGCTGACGCATCATATACTAATCGTAAAACCCTTTTTGTTGAGGTAATACTACCCCTGGCCATTTCAAAAAACTATACCTACCGGGTGCCTTTTGAAATGAATGATGTGGTTGATGTCGGTAAACGGGTGGTGGTGCAGTTTGGAAAAAGTAAACTGTATACGGCTATTGTGGCCGGAATATCCGACCTGGCACCTGAAAAATATGAAGCCAAATACATTATTGAAGTTTTAGATGACCATAGGGTAGTAACTGAACAGCAGTTGCAGTTTTGGTATTGGCTGGCCGAGTATTATATGTGTACCGTTGGCGAAGTGATGAATGCCGCCCTGCCATCAGCATTAAAACTGGCAAGTGAAACCCGGATTGTATTAAACAAAGGTTTTGAATACGATAAAGCCACACTAAACGATAAGGAATTTTTAATAGTAGAAGCGCTGGATATTCAGCCTGAACTAACGGTGAGCGATATTGCCAAGCTGTTAGGGCAGAAAACAGTAATGCCTATATTGAAATTGCTGTTTGAAAAGAACGTGATCCATATTTCGGAAGAGGTAAGTGAACGTTATAAACCCCGTAAACGCACGTTTATTACACTTAACCCCATTTATCACAACCAGGAAAATATAAAAGAACTATTTGCAATATTAGAAAAACGTGCGCCAAAGCAGGCTGATGCGGTATTGGCGCTGATGAAGTTATCAAGACATCAAAAAATAACTTCAAAAAATGAATTAATAGAAGAAAGCGGTGCCGGGGCGGCAAGCATCAATTCGCTGATTGAAAAAGAAGTATTTTTAGCTGAGGACAGGAATGTAAGCCGTTTATATGAAGAGGACGAAGATGCCTACAGCAATTTTGAATTAAGTGAAGAGCAGCAGCGTATTTTTATAACCGTAAAAGAGCAGTTTGAACAAAAAGACGTAGTGCTGTTGCATGGCGTTACCTCATCCGGCAAAACGCAGATTTATATCCGGTTGATCGAGGAGATGATTGCATCGGGCAGGCAGGTACTGTATTTACTGCCGGAAATTGCTTTAACTACGCATATTATTGAGCGGCTGCGGCAATATTTTGGCACCAACATAGGTGTATACCATTCACGGTTTAATGACAGCGAGCGGGTAGAGGTTTGGCAAAAAGTGCTTAATCATGAATATAAGGTGGTTTTGGGCGCACGCTCATCCGTGTTTTTGCCATTTGCCGACCTCGGATTAATTATTGTTGATGAGGAACATGAAACCTCTTATAAACAGTTTGATCCGGCCCCACGCTATAATGCCCGTGATGCGGCTATCTTTTTAGCCAATATGCACCAGGGTAAAGTATTGCTGGGCTCGGCTACACCATCGTTTGAAAGTTATTTTAACGCCCGGACCCATAAATACGGTTTCGCCGAATTAACAGAACGCTATGGCGGGGTTGAGTTACCCAAAATTGAGGTTGTCAGCATTGCCGAGGAAACCAAGAAGAAAACCATACAGTCGCATTTTACCAGTGTGTTGATGCAGGATATGCGACAGGCGCTGGCTAATAAGGAGCAGGTTATTCTGTTTCAGAACCGGCGGGGCTATGCCCCGGTATTGTTGTGTAAGATATGCGCCTATACCCCTAAATGTATTAACTGCGATGTGAGTTTAACTTATCATAAAAATACGGGCAAACTGCATTGTCATTATTGCGGCTATAAAGAGGATACACCATCTATCTGCCCGGCCTGCGGATCTACGCATCTGGAGTATAAGGGCTTCGGTACTGAAAAGGTGGAGGATGAGTTAAGCTTACTATTGCCCGAAGCACGAATTGCACGAATGGACCTGGACACCACCCGCTCGCGAAACTCGCTGCAAAATATACTGAACGACCTGGAAGAGAAAAAAATAGATGTGCTGGTAGGTACCCAAATGGTGGCCAAAGGACTTGACTTTGCCGAGGTGACCGTAATAGGTATTATTAATGCTGATAGTTTGTTGAAATTTCCGGATTACCGCGCCAACGAGCGCAGCTACCAGATGCTGGCGCAAGTAAGCGGCAGGGCAGGGCGGCGCGGCAAGCAAGGGAAAGTGGTGATACAAACCTATGATCCTAAGCACCGGGTAATTAAGCAGGTGATAGAAAATAACTATCATGAGCTGTATTTTACCGAAATGGAAGAACGAAAAAGCTTTAAATATCCGCCGTTTTACCGCATTATTAATTTGGATATCAAGCACAAAAAATCAGAGATTGTAAATAATCAGGCTATCTACCTGGCTAATGAGTTGCGCAAACATTTTGGCGACCGGGTGATCGGGCCTGAGTCTCCCTTAATTAGCCGTATCCGCAACTATTATATTAAGTCGATCATGCTTAAATTTGAGAAGGATGGGGTATCTATCAATAAGGTAAAAGCTACTATGCGCGATGTGATCACGCAGTTTCAAACGACGAAGTTGAGTAAAGGAAGTGTGATACAACCGGACGTAGACCCTTACTAAAGATTATGAAGAACCACCAATACAAAGCAACAATTACCTGGACAGGAAATAAAGGAAGCGGGACATCATCGTACCGTGATTTTGAACGGGCGCACGAAATAGCCGTTGAGGGTAAATCCGTTATCCCTGCATCTTCCGATCCAGCATTTCGAGGAGATAAAACAAGATATAATCCCGAAGAATTGTTTTTAGCGTCAATTTCATCCTGCCATATGCTTTGGTATTTGCATTTATGCTCGGAAGCGGGTGTGGTGGTTATTGATTACGTGGATAACGCAACAGGAATAATGCTTGAAGAAGCCAATGGCAGCGGACGGTTTACGGCGGTTACTTTATATCCGCAAGTAACGGTTACAGCTAATTCAATGATAGAGAAAGCCAATGAATTGCACCATAAGGCTAATGAATATTGTTTTATAGCCAATTCGTGCAATTTTCCAATCCATCATTGCCCCATTACTAAATCCCAATAATATGCTTGAAATCAGACCTATTTGCGAAAACTGCGGAAAATCACTTCCTAACAATAGCAATGAAGCAATGATGTGCACTTTTGAATGCACCTTCTGTAAAGATTGCGTTGAGAATATCTTGTTTAATGTTTGCCCGAATTGCGGCGGCGGATTTGAAAAACGGCCGATAAGGCCAACTCCCCTTTTGCTAAAATACCCGGTTAACACAACACCTTACTTAAAACCGGTGGATAAAGAAAAGTTAAAAGAATTGCTGGAAAAATATAAAAACATAGACCATGGAAAGCGATAGCCTATGTTGATAAATTATTTGATAGCTAATCAGTCAAATAAATAATATATGTGCCTGCTGCCGCTAATAGTAGCTTCGAAATAAATAAAACTTATTAGTTTTATACCAGCAATGGCCTACAAATACATAGATAATTACCGCGAGCAAGGCGCCCGCAAAAAACTGGTTGATTTATTAAAAGGAAAAGGGATTGAAGATGAAGCGGTGCTGAAAGCTATAGGCAAAGTACCCCGGCATTTCTTTTTCGATGAAACTTTCTGGAGCCAGGCCTATAAAGATATTGCTTTCCCGATAGGCGAGGGGCAAACGATATCGCAACCGTATACGGTGGCTTACCAAACGCAATTGCTGCATATAAAAAAGGGTGATAAGGTACTGGAGATAGGTACCGGGTGCGGTTATCAAACGTGCATTTTACTTGAACTGGGCGCAAAAGTTTATACGATTGAACGGCAGGAAAAATTATATGAACGCACCATACAGGTTTTACCCCGCATGGGCTATAACGCCAAATTCTTTTTGGGCGACGGCTCGAAAGGCATTGCTAACCGTGCGCCTTACGACAAGATCATTGTAACCGCCGGTGCGCCTACGGTACCGGATGTTTTATTGGGGCAGCTTAATATCGGCGGAATATTGGTTATTCCTGTCGGTGATGAATCGGCACAAAAAATGGTTACCATA
>Ga0207009_1115_pt1 | contig 13056 bp, 6 predicted proteins | sample Alteio_BWMinCont_81_FD_153479 | JGI IMG/M metagenome (GOLD analysis project Ga0207009, IMG submission 153479) | Enriched cells from forest soil in Barre Woods Harvard Forest LTER site, Petersham, Massachusetts, United States -... | ecosystem: Environmental > Terrestrial > Soil > Temperate forest >... | reverse complement strand
CTTTGAGCGCCAAACGTATCGGTGCTACGTTAAAAGAATTGTCGGCTTACCCGCATCATTTAGGTTCGCCGGGCGGCAAAGCTGTTGCCGAAAAGATATTGGCCAGGTTTAAAAGCTTCGGCCTGGATGCGCATCTGGAAACTTACCAGGTGCTGTTCCCCACCCCAAAAACACGCGTGCTGGAAATGACCGGCCCCACCAAATATGTAGCCGTGCTGAAAGAGCTGCCGGTAAAAGAAGATGCCACTTCCGGTCAGCCGGGGCAACTGCCCACCTATAACGCCTGGAGCGCCGATGGCGATGTTACCGGAAAACTGGTGTTTGTAAACTACGGCCTGCCCGAAGATTATGATAAGCTGGCCGATATGGGCGTGAATGTAAAAGGCAAAATCGTGATCGCCAAATACGGCAAGTCATGGCGCGGTATCAAGCCCAAAGTAGCGTACGAGCATGGCGCCATTGGCTGTATCATCTACTCCGATCCGGCAGATGACGGCTATACCCAGGGCGATGTATACCCTAAAGGCGCTTTTAAAAACGAATATGGCGTGCAGCGCGGTTCGGTAATGGATATGGTGCTTTATCCCGGCGATCCGCTGACACCCGGTGTCGGCGCCACCGCAGCTGCCAAACGCCTCGATCGCAAAGATGCCACCACGATATTAAAAATTCCGGTATTGCCCATCAGCTACCACGATGCTAAGCCCTTGCTGGCGGCGCTGGATGGCCCGGTTGCCCCTGCCGACTGGCGCGGCGCGCTGCCTATTACCTATCATGTTGGTCCGGGTAAGGCTACGGTGCATTTAAAGCTGGCCTTTAACTGGAACATGGTGAACGCGTATGATGTGGTAGCCACCATAAAAGGGTCCGAATATCCCGACGAATGGGTACTGCGCGGCAATCACCACGACGGTTGGGTTAACGGGGCCGATGATCCGTTAAGCGGACAATCGGCCTTAATTGAAGAAGCAAAAGGTTTAGGCGATCTGCTAAAAACCGGCTGGCGTCCAAAACGTACCATCATTTACTGCGCATGGGACGGCGAGGAGCCTGGCCTGATCGGCAGTACCGAATTTGCCGAGGATCATGATAAAGAGCTGCAGCAAAAGGCCGTGGTTTATATTAACTCGGATGATATTTCGAAAGGATTTTACAGCGCAAGCGGCTCGCATGCCCTGGAGGGTTTTGTAGATGAGATCGGCGAAAGCGTGATCGACCCGGAAACCGGCGTCACCGTAAACGCCCGCAAAAAGGCCCGGCAGATTGTAAATGCCACAACCGTAAAAGCAAAAAAAGAGCTCATGGACAGTAAAATGCCCGAGCGTATAGGCGCCCTGGGTTCAGGCTCTGATTACTCCTCGTTTTTACAGCATTTGGGTATCCCGACGTTAAACATAGGCTACGGCGGCGAAGGCAGCGGTGGCGAATACCACTCTATTTTTGATTCGTATGATGATTTTGTGCGGTTTAAAGATCCGGGTTTTGTGTATTGCCTGGCCCTGTCAAAAACCGTTGGTCATACCGTATTGCGCATGGCCGATGCCGACCTGCTGCCCTTTGATTACCGCAGTCTGTCGGCCACTATCGACCGTTACGCCAAAGAACTGGTAGACATGACCAACACCCTGCGCGATAATACCGCTATGGATAACCAGCTGCTAAAAACCGGCGAGTTTAAGCTGGCCGCTAATCCTGAAAAACACCTGGCCCTCCCAACCGCCAAAAGCGAAGTGCCAAAAATCGATTTCTCGCCATTAACCACTGCATTAGAGCAGTTAAAGAAAAGCTCGGCCAATTTAGCCACCACATGGAGCAAAGCATCCGCCTCACCAGCAGATCATAGAGAATTGAACGAGGAGCTTTTCCATGCCGAGCAGCAATTATTATCAACAGAAGGGTTGCCCCGCCGCCCGTGGTACAAGCATACCATCTATGCGCCCGGATTTTATACCGGCTACGGCGTAAAAACCCTCCCCGGCATCCGCGAAGCGATAGAGCAACGCCAATGGGACGAAGCACAACAGCAAATAGCCATAGCCGCCAAAGCCATCACCCAGCTTTCACAGTATTTGGATAAAGCAGCCATGTAAAAAGCTTTGTCATTCTGAGCGGTAGCGAAGAATCTTGAATTGATAGGTAAACACCCCGCCAGTCGCGTTCAAGATTCTTCGCTACCGCTCAGAATGACAAAAAATTGAATTATGTTTTGTAAGTAATTCAATTCGCAAAACCCGACTTATTTCATGAAATTCGTGCATGACTTTAGAAGAGGCACAACAACTGGTTGATAATTGGATAAAAACCACCGGCATCCGCTATTTTAATGAACTGACCAATACAGCCATTTTGATGGAAGAGGTAGGCGAAGTTGCCCGCATCATGGCCCGGCAATATGGCGAGCAGTCCTTCAAAAAATCAGATACGGAAGTAAACCTGGCCGGCGAAATGGCGGATGTATTATTTGTGCTGATCTGCCTGGCCAATCAAACCGGCATCGACCTGACTGATGCCCTGCAAAAAAACATGCAGAAAAAAAGCATCCGCGATGCGGACAGGCATAAGAATAATGAAAAATTAAAATAACCAATCTGTCATTTCGATGAGCGTGTAGAGGTAATGCATGGCGCGAAGAGAAATCTTATACGCCGGGCAAATTGATAAGCACGTGGTTAAGATTTCTCACTATCGTTCGAAATGACAGGTTAACTATAACCTTACCAACGCATCCCCTTCCAACACGGGGATAGCCGTTGTCAAATCAACTCTCAGGCAAAATTCAATATCAGCTTCAATGCCTAAGGCTTTAAGGCGTTCGCTATGCGATGTTTTTTTCAGGTAACCGTTCAGATCGTCTTTGGCTATACGGTACAGGTCATTAGCGGCAATAGCCGGGTCATCCGCTACAAAAGTGGCCGATTGCAATTGCTCAACAACGGCGCCGGCAAATAGGGTGTCTTCTAAATTAAAATTGTTTTTCCATCCCGAGCAAACTAACAGGATATGCTCGTCCTGTTTTTTAAGCCAGTTACACAAAGCGGTCAGATTTAAAAACGAGCCGATTACTATTTTTTTTGCTTTGCGCGACAGGTGCAACGCCTGCGTGCCATTGGTGGTAGTTAACACGATGGTTTTACCGGCTACTTTTTCTTTGGTGTACGAGAACGGCGAGTTGCCGAAGTCAAACCCTTCCACTATTTCGCCGTCACGTTCGGCAGCTAACAGGTGCCCGGGTTCAATTTCGCGGTAAGCATGGCATTCCTCCACCTTCGATACCGGAATGATAGCCGTAGCGCCATTCTCAATGCCGTAGCAAATAGAGGTGGTCGCCCGGAATATATCAATAACCACTACTATAAATTCTTCCACTTTATAAAGTGGTATTAAGGCCGGTGTAAGGCAAACTTGTAATTGGTGTTTCATTGGTAGCATTTTTAAAGTAGCAGTTGCAGTTGCGGTAGCAGTCAAACAGGTTCCTGCTACTGCCACTCGCTACTGCAACTAATCCTCCCCAAAGGTAAAGTTTAAATCGGTTTATGATAAAACCTGGCTGGGAACAGCTATTAACGACTGGTAAAAATCAACCAAATTGTTGATGACGATGTTGATATCATGCTGCTGCTCTATAAGATGGCGCGCGTTTATACCGATTTGTTTGCAGTAATCCTCATCAGTGATACAGCGTTTAATGGCGTCATAAAATTCGTCCCTGTTATTGGCGATCAGGATATTTTTCCCGTTTTCAAAGTTAATCCCTTCGGCACCCAGGGTTGTCGAGATGATGCACTTTTGCATGGCCATCCCTTCCACAATTTTTACCCGCATACCCCCGCCCGACAGCAGCGGAACAATCATAATAGACTTACTGTTGATGAATTCCATCGCATCATCAACCTCACCCTGTATAAATATTTTGCCCAGCGCCTCGTAATCGTCAAACCGCTCGGGTATATCACTTCCGGCTACGTAGCATTTCACATTTAACTCGCCCTCGGCAATATCTTTAAAAAAATTATCCAAAAACCACTCCATGCCCTCGCGGTTTGGCAGCCAGTCTAACGACCCCAAAAAGAACAGGCTGGGGAATTCCGTTTTTTCAAAATCTGGATGATATTTCTCGAGTCGCAAACCCACAGGTAAAACCTCGATGGGCACATCGGTGCTATAGCCCTGTATCGTTTCTTTGTCTTGCGTGGTAAACACCGCTATGCCGTCGAACCTGTTCAACTGCTCTAACTCATAGTTCCTGATACGCCTGGCGTGCATCCTCAGGTATGATCTTTTAAACGGATCGCTTTTTTGAAGCGACATGCGCTGCCAAACCAGGTTCTCAATATTATGAGCCCGGTAAATTAATTTGGCTTTAGTATGCTTACGGATGGCAGGGAGATATAACGACACCATCAAACCCTCAAATTGTATCACATCATAATTGTTATTGCGCACTTCGCCTATCAGCAGCTTTTCAAACCCCTGGTCGTAATAGCGATTAATATTAAAGGATGTTCTGCTGAATAAATTAACGGCCACATCCAATACGGATACCGTAGTGTCAATATTATAGGCCCGAAATTTCATCCGGTTCTTTAAACCGCCAAGTACGTCATCATTAGCGTGGGTTTTTTTAGCATTTAATGCTACTAACGAAACATCATGCCCTAAGCGCACTAAACCCCTGATGGTATTGGATACCACTATCTGGTAACCCCCATTTGCCGGAAACGGAATACGGTGCGTTAATATTAAAATCTTCAAAGGGCTGATCGGTTTTTAACAAAAATAATTAATTAGCTTATACAATCAAGTTTAAGCCCGGCTTAATAAGCAGTTTAAAATCAGGGGAATGTCAAAAGATCAATATATGGTGAATTACGCCGGTAATTAAAAACCCTTCTTCCTCACCACCCCGGCTTTGCGTGGTTTTTTGCCGCTTTCTTTAGCGCTAACCCCTTCGGCGCCATATTGCCTGGCCATTTTGGCTATACGCTCTTCCATCGTTTCGGTGGTTAACCGTTCGCGGCCCAGGCTGTCAACCATAATAGGGAAGGCAAAAGGTGTGGGGCGCTCGATAGTTTTTAAGATGATGCTTTGCTTTTCGATACGCTGCAGGGCGGCACGCAACCTGAACTCTTCCAGCTGAAAGGCCAGCGCTTCGTTATAGGCCTGTCGCACCAGTAAATTATCCGGCTCATATTCGCTGAAAACTTCAAACAGCAAGGATGATGATGCCTGCAGGTGTTTGTTTTTGATTTGCTGACCGGGGTAGCCGGTAAATACCAACCCGCCGATATGGGCAATGTCCCTGAAACGCCTGCGGGCCATTTCGTTGGCATTAAGGCTATGCAGAATATCGTCCAGCAGGTTATCTATTGAAAAAAAGCTGACATCCTCTAAAATCTCCTCAATGGGGACATCCTCATCGGTGAGCAGCTCAAAACCATAATCGTTCATGGCGATAGAAAAGCTGGCCGGTTTAATGCGCGAGATACGGAAGGCCAGTAACGACGCCATCCCCTCATGCACCAACCGCCCTTCAAACGGGTAGAATATCAAATGATGCCCCTCGTTCGATTTGAACGACTCGATCAAAAACTCATGGCTTTGCGGCAGATGCGAAAGCCGCTGCTGTAATTGAAACAAAGGCTTTAAGGCAATTACCTCTTCATCCTTTTCAATGCCGTGCGCCACTTCGTCCAGCTTATCCCGGAACACCGCCGATAGTTGCGAAGACAATGGCATGCGCCCGCCCGACCAGCTGGGGATCATCCCTTTTTTGGCAGTGGATTTTTTTACATAAGCGGTCATTTCCTTAACCCGGATAAACTCCAAACTTCGACCTGCGAACCAGAACACATTACCTGGCCTTAATTTGGAGATAAAAGATTCCTCGATGGTCCCCAGGCTACCGCCGCTTAACCATTTAACCCTAACACTCAAATCGCTGGTGATGGTGCCTATACTTAATCGGTGGCGCATTGCCACCCGGCGGTTGTTTACTTTATATAGCCCATTTTCAACTTCCACCTTTAAAAATTCATCATATTGCGCCAGCGTTTTGCCGCCATTGGTAATAAAATCAAGCAGCTGGTTAAATTCCTTCCGGGTCAGGTCGGCAAAAGCGTAGGTGGTTTTTACTTCCGCAAACAATTCATCGGCCCTAAACCCTTCGGAGACTGCGAGCGTAACCATAAACTGGATCAGCACATCCATCGTAAGCAGCATCGGGTCGCGGCTTTCAAATATGCCGCGTTTAATAGCTTCCTTTAAGGCGGCGCCTTCCAACAACTCCATCGAATGCGTTGGCACAAAATAAGCTTTTGATACCGCGCCGGGATGGTGCCCGCTGCGCCCGGCGCGCTGCATAAAACGGGCAACACCCTTGGGACTGCCAACCTGTACCACCGTATCCACCGGGCGAAAATCAACACCCAAATCAAGGCTTGAAGTACATACCACTACTTTTAACGCCTCGGCATGCAGCGCCTGTTCTACCCAGTTCCGCAGCTCGTTATCCAACGATCCATGATGCATCGCCATAATACCCGCATATTCGGGGTAACTGTTTAAAATGGCATGGTACCATATTTCCGACTGCGAGCGGGTATTGGTAAATATCAGCGTGGTTTTGCTTTTAGCCACCAGCTTCATCACCTGCGGCAATAGCTGTAACCCAATATGCCCGGCCCATGAGTAATTCTCTATATTTTCAGGAATAATAGATTTGATCAACAGCTTCTTTTCCAAATTAGAGCGCACCATCCTCACCTTGTCGGGAGGAAAATCATTACCCAGCAATACATCGGCCGCCTGTTCCAAATTGCCGATGGTGGCGCTGATACCCCATATTTTGAGTTTGCAGTTGGCGGTTTGCAGTTTGCAGTTTTCTTTGTTAGATAATTCACTGCCAACTGCCAACTGAGAACTGCTAACTGAGCCCAAGCCTTTGAGCCGGGAAAGCCCCAATTCCACTTGTACCCCGCGTTTGGTGCCCAATAATTCGTGCCATTCATCAATAACCACTACCTGTAAGCTTTTAAAAATAGCCGGGTATTCTTTTTGCGCCAGCATCAGGTGCAGGCTTTCGGGGGTGGTGAGCAGCACTTCGGGCAGTTTTTTCTTTAGGGCAGCTTTTTCGGCGGCGGGGGTGTCTCCGGTGCGGGTAGCTATTTTCCAGGGGATTTCCAGGTCGTCACAAACCTCCTGCATGGCTTTTTTTATGTCATTGGTGAGGGCGCGCAGCGGGGTTATCCACAGCATTTGCAACCCATTGTTTTGTTTGGTTTTATAGTCGGGGTGGCGGTTGATAAAATCAGCCAGAAAAGGCAGGAACAACGCAAAGGTTTTTCCGCTACCCGTAGGCGCGTTTAACAGGCCCGAAAAACCGGCAAGATAGGTGTCCTCCATCTCCTGCTGGAAGGGAAACTGCCGCCAGTTTTTTTGCTGGTACCATTGCCGGATAATTTGCTGCCCTGTGGTTGTCATGCCCATAATATACAATGCAAAATACAATAAGTTGGATGTATGACATAAGGGAGCAAATATTATTTCACAATTATTTGCCATCTTTAAAATATGAAACGCCTGTTAATCATCGCCTTGCTTATCTTCATTTTTCTTAATTCCAAAGCACAAGGCTGGCAGGATACCACACGCATGATAGATCATTTTTTTGACCGGTACCAGCCCAATAACCCCGGCTGCCAGTTAAGTATCAGCCGCAATGGGAAACTGGTCTATTCGCGCGCATGGGGCCTGGCCGATTTGGAGCGTCATGCACCTTATACAGCCGAAACTATAACCGAGGCCGGGTCGATAACCAAGCAGTTTACAGCCGCCGCCGTGTTGCTGCTGGAACAACAGGGAAAGCTGTCTTTAAATGACGATGTGCGTAAATATGTACCGGAGCTGCCAAATTATGGTACCGTAATCCGTTTGCGACATTTGCTGCACCATACCAGCGGCATTCGTGAGTGGAGCGACCTGGAAGCCATCACCGGCTGGCCGCGCACCACAAAAGCTTATACCAATGAGGATGTGCTGGATATGCTCTACCACCAAAAAGGGTTAAATAATAAACCGGGTGCCGAATATATTTACAGCAATTCAAATTATTTGCTACTAACGCTGATCATCGAGCGCGTAAGTGGCATGCGCTTACCGGACTTTACAAAGAAATATATATTCGAGCCGGCCGGGATGACACATAGCAGCTGGCGTGACGACTTTAAAAGGGTAGTGCCAAACAGGGGTATAGCTTATATTAAAAAGAATGGCCGTTACGAAATCAATATGCCCAACGAGAACGTTTATGGCCCCGGCGCCTTATTAACCACTACCGAAGACCTACTTAAATGGACCAACTTTATTTTGAGTAATAAATTAGGAACACCGGGGTTGCTGGCCAAACAACTGGCGCTTGATCCGTTACCCAATGGCGAGGCCATTTATGCCGCCGGTTTATTTATCGGGAAATATCGGGGATATGATATTATTTCGCACACCGGCCAAACGGCCGGATATGTCGGGGTAGTTGAAAGCCTGCCGGCACTAAATCTTTCGGCTGCCTGGCTCAGTAACACTACAGAATCCAGCGATAGTTTATATGTGGGGATAAACAAGATCGATAATTTATTCATAAAGGATGCGCCTGCCATCACAACTGAAAAAAGTGCAAAGGCTCCGGTCGGCTCTATCCTACAAGCGAAAAAACATGTCGGTTGGTATAGGGATGCCCGCAATAATCAAGGCATACAAATGACTTTAAAACATGATACCCTTTTGCTGGATAAAACGCCGTTGATCCCAATCAATGAAACAACGTTTAAGTACCTGGAATCGACCATAAAATTTTATCCTGCCGGAGGGTTTATGTTGAATACTGCCGATAAAAGGAAGCTCGCATTTACCAAAGAACCCGAAGCTAAAACAACATTCCACGATTTGAGAACAATTGCCGGAAAATATTATTCGGCGGAAACAGAAAGTGGGTTTACGATAATGCTTGAAGAAGACAAACTGACGCTGGTTAAAAACTATTTAAAAGATGTTTCTCTTATCCCAACTTATAAGAATGCGTTTAATTTCAGCCTGAATGTAGACTCGGATATGACTCCTGTTGAAGCTAATATCCTTTTTAAAAGAAACAGTAAAGGAAATGTCACCGGCTGCCAGGTATCCATGAACGATGCCCGGGGGATAAAATTTGTAAAGGTTAACTAACAAAAAATCCCCCGTCAATAATTTGACGGGGGATTTTTTATACCAGGCAAAAAACTATTTCTTCTCCCGCTCGGGCAGCAACACCAATTTAATCAAATTAGCGCCGCTTAAATATTTATTGGCGGCTTCTTTGGTGCTTTCCGGCGTTACCTGGTCAAGGTTTTGTATGTGTGGTATTATCCGGTCAGGGTCTTCGCCGTATTGTGCCGAGGAAGTAAGATAGCCTGTCCAAAAATAATTTTGCCTTAATTGTGATTGAATTGACCGCGCTTCCTCACCAATAAATCTTTTAATGCTGGTGGTGTCGGCGCCGTTTTGTTTGATCTTGCCAATTTCATCCATTATATCGCCGGTGATCTTGTCGACATTGGCCGGTGCGCAAAGAAAAGAAATGGTTACCTTATACCTGCTTTCCGGAATTTTTAAATAGCTAATGCCCGCGCTTAATGAAAAGGCGCCGCTTTCTTTTTCAGGCAAACGGGCCAGTAGCCGCAGGTTTAAAATTTCTTCCAGGCCGTCTAACTGTAAATTATTTTTTTCATTATAATCATAATTGCCGCTGTATATCAATTGCACAGTGCTTTTATCGCTTACGCCTTTATACACCATTCTTGATATTTGGCCCGTAGCCGGGTGCATGCCCAGGTTTTTATAGGTTTCTAAACTACCATTTGAGGGCAGTCCGCCCAGGTAGGTTTCGATAAACGGAATGATTTGGTCATTTTTAAAAGCCCCTACAAACGTAAACGTAAAATTACCGGCATTCGCAAAGCGGGCCTTATAAAAATCGTAAGCCTTATCCAAACTTGCGGCGTTTAACTGGTCAATAGTTGTTGCCATTGCCCTTAAGCGATGATTGTTCATTATGGCGGTAACCGTATCCTGGTAAACGCTCGCCGGATCTGCTCCGCGGTTGGCCAATAATGATTTTGCCTGGGTTACGGTAGCGGCCCATGTTTCGGCATCTTTGCGCGGCTGCGTAAAATACAAGTACAGCAACTGCATGGCTGTACCAAAATCAGCCGGAGTTGCACTGCCGGATATCCCTTGCACAGTTTCGCTGATATAAGGGGTGATATTTAATTGTGCGCCCCGCAGTTTTATATTCAATTGCGCCTGATCCAGATCAGCTACGCCACTTTGGCTAATCACGCCCGCAGCCATATTTGCCGAAACATAATCCTGGTCGCTGGCTACTGATGTACCACCAAAACTAAAACCGCTTATTAATATCTGGTCATTTTTAAATGTAGTGGGTTTTAATATCACCTTCACCCCATTTTTAAGGGTGAGCCGGGTGATATTGACAATACTGTCTTCCTGCCTTTCAACAACCTTGCTCCCGGTAGGTATGGTAGCCATTAACGGTTGTGTATTTACATCGTCGTTATAAGGTTTTGCATCATTTTCAGCTGCGGCCATCCAATCCAGCAGTGTTTTTTCGTTGGGTAATTTGTCTTTGTCCGCATCAGGCGCCACAATAATGACCACCCGGTTCTGGTCGGAAATAAGTTTGGCGGCCAGGGCGTTCATATCACTTACGTTAATCTTGCCGATATTATTTACATAGAAATTATATTCGAAGGAGATGCCTGTTATCGGACTGCCATTCAGAAAATTTTGTACGTACTGCGATAAAAAATTTGACGAGCTTACCTGGTCCCTTGCCGCATATACGTTGCCGATTTGTAATAAAGTGTTTTGTTTGGCACGTTCTAACTCTGTCAGGGTAAAACCAAATTTTTTGGCACGCGCTGTTTCGTTGGTTATACCTTTTACAGCCGCTTCCAATGCACCGGGCCTTGCCTCTGCAATGGCCGAAAAGGCATCCTGCCTGCCCGCAAACGCACCATAATTAGCTTGCGCGTAGGCAAATGGCGGAACACGCTGCTGACCCGCTTCGCTAATACGCGAATTAAGCATTTGGTTAAACAGGTTAATGCGCATATCCTGTAAAAACTCGTCGGGGGTTTTAACAATCATTTGTGGATGCCTTACCACGATTTGAGCCGCGGTATAATTCACGCCTTTATCCGTCACAAATTTTACTACGGTACCTGGAGCCGGCGGAACGCTATATTGAACGCGCGGTTTTTCAGGTACAGGGTTTTTTAATGCCGAGAAGTTGTCTTTAATCAACTGTTCTACACGTTTAGGGTCAAAATCGCCCACTACAATCACCGCCTGTAGGTCCGGGCGATACCAGTCATGATAAAAGCTTTTAACAGATGCCGCTGTAAAGGTTTTTATCACCTCCTCTTTACCCATGGGTATCCGCTGGGCATATCTCGAATTATTAAGCAGAACCGGATCGGTTGTTTGTTCTAACCGTTCCTGTTGGTTTTTACCATGTTGCTGAACTTCCTGCAAAAGCACAGCTTTTTCTTTATCAACATCAGCGTCTTCAAAAGAGATATTTCCGGCCCAGTTTGCCAGTATAGTAAAGCTTTTTTCAAATTTCTTAGCGGTATCGGTAGGAACCGCCAACTGGAAAATGGTTTCATTAAATGAGGATGTACTGTTAGCGTCGGCATCAAACTTTGTCTTGGGCCTTTTCAGGAAGTCCATCAATTCACTTTTGGATACGCCTTTTGTACCGTCAAATGCTATGCGCTGTACCAGCCGTGCCATCCCCAGTTGGGCATCAGTTTCTAAAACCGAGCCTACTTTGTTTACCAGGAACATGTAGGCAAAGTTTTTAGGCGCAGGATTACTACGTATATAATACGTTAAACCATTGGGAAGTTTACCGATAATAACACTGGGATCTATGGGTAATGCCGCAGGTTTTGCCTGTTGGGTCGTGGCAGCAGATTTGGTTTTTGACGAAGGGGTAGGTTTTTTCTTAACCTGTGCAACAACTCCGCTTGTGATAATAGATAAGGCAAAAGCTCCCGCAAAAATGGTTTTGGTAAAATTCATTGTTTAATTTAAAAATATTGTGCTAAGATGCAAAAACGAAACGAGTAGTTAAAAATTGTTTGATCAGGCAATTACACTTTGATGATGATCTTGCGAAGATACAATATCCACATTAACACCCAAATAAGTAATACCAGGGCCAAAGCCGATGCCAGGGAAGCATTAAACGGCGAAAAATGCGGCGCAAAAACCAGCTGGTAAATGGAAGAACCACCAATGCGAATCTTATTCATATAATGCGGAATAAAATCCGACAAGACATAAGCCGTAATGGCATTGGCGCCAAAGGGAACAAACAGGATGGTGAACTTTTTATATCCCTTAACGTCTATCAGCCAATAGCATAGTGCTAGTCCCATTGTTGCCCACCCCCCGGTGTACAATACGAACGAGCTGGTCCATAAAGCTTTATTAATGGGAAAGAAAAGACCCCATGCTATGCCTAATACAACAGCCATAGCGCCACAGATCAGCATCCATTTTATTTTAACGTTGTCTGTTTTGTCTTTACACTTTAGCCAGGTGCCCACGCGGATACCAAAAAGGCCAGTGGCAATTGCCGGCAGGGTTCCCAGCAAACCTTCCGGGTCCCAGGTATGTGATTCGGCCCAGAGATGATTGGTAGTGAATACCAGGCGGTCAAGCCAGGCGCCCATATTGGTTGTTGGGTCTAAGCTGGCATGACCGGTATCCGGCACCGGTACAAATGCCATGATGACATAATAACCAATTAATAAGCCGCCAAACAGCCAGTCGCGCGTTTTTTTGGATGTTTTAATATAAAGTACGGTACATACAAAGTACACCACACCAATACGCTGCAATACCCCCGGCAAACGCAAATGCTCAAACCCGTGAAATGTAATTTGTTTTATTAAGCTGATAACGATCAGTATCACCCCCCGCCGCAGGGCAGAC
>Ga0207009_1114_pt1 | contig 13109 bp, 13 predicted proteins | sample Alteio_BWMinCont_81_FD_153479 | JGI IMG/M metagenome (GOLD analysis project Ga0207009, IMG submission 153479) | Enriched cells from forest soil in Barre Woods Harvard Forest LTER site, Petersham, Massachusetts, United States -... | ecosystem: Environmental > Terrestrial > Soil > Temperate forest >... | reverse complement strand
GTCATTCACTTGGTAGCTGGCGGCAAGCGCTTTGACTTCGGCTTCGGAGAAACCGATCTCGGTCAGGTTGCGGAAGGCAATGCGGTTCAGGCTGTGGCAGGCGGAGCAGACTTCCTTATACACTTGGAAACCGCGCTGGGCCGCTTGCTTATCGACGCGGCCGAACATGCCGTCGAACGACCAATCCATTTTGCGCGGATGTTTTTGGTCGCTTTCGGCCAGCGCCAGGCCGCTGAAAGCGATGAACGAAGTGGCGATGAGGAGGGAAAGTTTTTTCATTGGCGTGTCCCTCTAGTGATGATCGTGGGAGGAAAGGACGGAAGCGCTGATGCTTTCCGGCAGCGGCAGCGTTTTTTCGCGGGCGCTGACAAACCAGAGGATCACGAAATGCGCGAAATAATAGGCGAGCGCCAGACGTCCGTAGAGCACCATATTGCCTTCCGGCGGCTGTGAGCCGATATAGCCCAGAATGACGCAATCCACCAGAAACACCCAGAACATCTTGCGGTACACCGGCCGGAAAGTCGCCGAGCGGACTTTGGAGCGGTCGATCCAGGGCAGGAAGAAGAACACGATGATCGCACCGAACATGCCGAGCACGCCCGCGAGTTTGGACTCAATGAAGACGATGTTGGTAAACGGTATGCCAATATCGGGCATGGCGCGCAGGATTGCATAGAACGGCAGGAAATACCATTCCGGCACGATATGGGCGGGCGTTACCATGGGGTTGGCGGGAATGTAATTATCGGGATGGCCCAGCGAGTTGGGCGAGAAAAACACGAACCAGGCGAACACCAGGAAGAATACGCCGAAACCGACGGCGTCTTTGACCGTGTAATAGGGATGGAACGGAATGGTATCCTGCGGCGTTTTGACATCGATGCCGAGCGGGTTGTTGGAGCCGTGCTGATGCAGCGCCCAGATATGGAAGATGACCACGCCGACGATCACGAAAGGCAGCAGGAAATGCAGCGCATAGAAACGGTTGAGCGTCGGGTTATCGACGGAAAAACCGCCCCAGAGCCAATGCACGATGGATTCGCCGACGCCGGGAAACGCCGAGAATAGATTGGTGATGACGGTCGCGCCCCAGAAGCTCATCTGGCCCCAGGGGAGAACGTAACCCATGAAGGCGGTGGCCATCATGAGGAGCAGAATGACGATGCCGAACCACCAGAGCAGCTCGCGCGGGCGCTGGTAGGAGCCGAAATAAAGGCCGCGGAAAATATGGATATAGACGACGACGAAAAACATCGAGGCACCCACGGCGTGCGCATAGCGCATCAGCCAGCCGTAATTGACGTTGCGCATAATGCCTTCGACGCTGTCGAAAGCGAGGCCGGTATTGGCGGCATAGTGCATGGCGAGGAACAGGCCGGTCAAAATCTGCATGACGAGGCAGATGCCCGCGATCGAGCCGAAGCTCCACCAGTAATTCAAATTGCGCGGGCAGGGATATTTGCTGCCGAGGCTGTTATCGATAAACGAAAAAATCGGCAGGCGATATTCAATCCAGCCGACGATTCCAGGTTGTTGCGGTTTGGGAGGAGTTGCCATGAATTAGCCAATCTTGATGCGGTTGTCGGAGAGGAAACTATATTGCGGGACGACGAGGTTTTTGGGTGCCGGGCCTTTGCGGATGCGCCCGGCGGTGTCGTATTGCGAGCCGTGGCAGGGGCAGAACCAGCCGCCTTTATCCGCGCCGCCGAAATCGCCCGCGCCGGAAAGCGGGATGCAGCCCAGATGCGTGCAGACGCCGATCATGACGAGCCATTGCTCCTTGCCAAGCTTGACGCGCTTATCGTCGGCTTCGGGATCTTTGAGATCGGCCATGGGCACGGCTTTGGCTTCGGCGATATCTTCCGGCGTGCGGTGGCGGATGAAGACCGGCACGCCGCGCCATTTGACCTTGATGGTCTGGCCCGGCTGGATGGGAGAAAGATCGACCTCGATGGAGGAGAGCGCCAATACGTCGGCGGCGGGATTCATGCTGTCGATGAACGGCCAGGCGAGCGATGCCGCGCCGACGGCGGCGACGGCCGATGCGGTCAGCAGCATAAAGTCGCGGCGGGTGGAGCCGTCTTCAGGGGCAGCGGACGCCGCGTGTGAGTGGGAATGCGAACAATGGGCGGAATGAACGTGCGGTTTGTGATCCATGAAACTCACTCAATGAAAAGAATATTGAGTTGGTTCTAACCAATAGCGCGGGAAGTTTCAACCGGATAATCGCAGTCAATGCATTACACAATAGTAACGATTGATTGAATTGGTTAGCGAGGAATCATCGGCCCATTATGGAATGCGCCGTTTTTAAGCGCAATCGCCCAAGTAATGAGATGATCGCCCATGGCTTGAAAGGTGGCCACCCAGCTATTAGCAACTGCGACGCATTGATCCACCGTATCTAAATTAAAGAGACATACGCCGAAGCCGGAAGCGAAAGAAAGAAAGGTAACCCCCGTCAGAATATAAAAAGGATTGAAGGTAGGAGGAGTAGGGGTGCCGGGCATGGGATATACTTTCGACTGCGTTTGGGATTTCGTCCTGTATTGCGGTCAGTATGACGGTAACAATTCCTATTATGGCAAATTTTGGGGTTGTATTGAACGCCTTTTTTGTTACCGTTTGATGACCGTTATAAATTATTGAAATATAACATCATGTTAATTGCTTTATTCGAGCCGGACATTCCGCAAAATACCGGCAGCCTCATCCGCCTTGCCGCCTGTATGGGCGTGGCGTTGCATATTATCGAGCCGTGCGGCTTCCCGTTCGACGATAAACGGATGCGCCGGGTGGCGATGGATTATTATGATTTAGCGGCCCTGGTGCGTCACCGTTCCTGGTCCGCGTTTCGCGAGGCGCAGGCGGGGCGGCTGATAGTGCTTTCCAGCCATGCGAGCGAGTGTTATACGGATTTCGCCTTTCGCGCCGATGATATATTGCTGTTCGGGCGCGAGTCGGCGGGATTGCCCGAACATGTCCATGCGGCTGCGGATGCGCGCGTTACCATTCCGATGCAAAATGGCGCACGGTCGCTCAATCTGGCGCAGGCGGCGAGCATGGTAGTGGGTGAGGCGGTGCGGCAATTACAGAAGAGATGACATGACTCTGGAAGAACAAAAAACACTCGCCGCCGCCTGGTTTAAAAACCTACGCGATCAGATTTGCGCGGAATTTGAGAAGATAGAAGCAGAAGCGGGCGGCAGCGATACATTCAAACGCACACTCTGGAGCCGCGCCGAAGGCGGTGGCGGCGAAATGTCGATGATGAAAGGCCGGGTGTTCGAGAAGGTCGGCGTCAATATTTCTACCGTGCACGGCGAATTTTCCGAAACCATGCGCAAGGAAATCCCAGGCGCTACGGAAAATTCCAAATTCTGGGCGAGCGGTATTTCGCTGGTGGCGCATATGTGTTCGCCGCTGGTGCCCGCCGTGCATATGAATACGCGGTTTATTGCCTTGGGCAATGAACGGAGTGCGGAGTGCGGAGTGCGGAATGCGGAAGAATCTATATCGCATTCCGCACTCCGCATTCCGCATTTCTGGTTTGGCGGCGGCGCGGATTTAACACCGATGTTTCCCGTGGAGCAGGATACCGCCGATTTTCATGCGGCGTTGAAAGCGGCGTGCGATGCGTCCGATCCTGGCTATTACGAAAAATTCAAAAAATGGTGCGATGAGTATTTTTTCCTGAAACATCGCAATGAACCGCGCGGCGTCGGCGGGATTTTTTATGATTATGTGCATAGCGGCGACTGGCAAAACGATTTTGCGTTTACGCAAAATGTCGGCAAAACATTTTTGGAAATCTATCCGCAACTGGTGCGCCGTCATAGGGCGGAAAAATGGACGCCAGAGCAGCGGGAATGGCAGTTGGTGAAGCGCGGGCGCTATGTGGAATTCAACCTGCTCTATGATCGCGGCACGAAATTCGGCCTCATGACCGGCGGCAACACGGAAGCGATTTTGATGTCACTGCCGCCCGAAGTCCGCTGGCCCTGAGTGCCGGTGGGCGACCAGTGCTAAAATAATAAGTCCCGGCAACGCCAGCAGCACGGCGATGATGAAAAATATTTCCCAGCCAAACGTCTCCGCCGTCCATCCGGCGGCGGTGGTAAGCCAGGTGCGCCCCATGGCGGCGAGCGACGAAAGCAGGGCATATTGCGTGGCGGTGTAGCGCGCATGCGTGAGGCCGCTAATGAAGGCGACGAAGGCGGAGGCCGTCATGCCGCCGCTGAGGTTTTCCAGAAATATCCCGGCGGCGAGCACATGCACATCGGCGCCGACGCGCGCTTGTAGCAGGAACATGAGGTTGGTCAGCGCATGCCCGATGCCGCAGATCATGAGGGTCTTGACGGTGCCGAGCCGATAGGTCATCGCGCCGCCGAGGAAGACGCCGATGAGGGTGGCGACCAGCCCGTAGACTTTGACGACAGTCGCGATATCGGTTTTGCTGAAGCCGATCTCGAGCAGGAACGGGTTGGTCATGACGCCCAGGAACGCGTCGCCGAGCTTATAAAGCATGATGAAGCAGAGGATCAACACCCAATGCGGCCGCGTCATAAAATCGGCGAAGGGCGAGATCAACGTATCGCGCAGCCACACATCCACTCCTCTCCCCCCTTGTGGGGGAGAGTTAGAGAGGGGGGGCTGGTTCAACATAGGTGATATCGAATTCGTGGAGAGTTCCCCCCCATCCCGGCCTTCCCCCTCAAGGGGGGAAGGAGCAGAAGGCTCTGGGCTTAGCAATACCGTCACCATCCCCACCACCAGTAACAAAGCCATAATCCCATACGTCGCAAACCAGCTGACATGATCGGCGAGCGCCAGCGCGCCCGCGCCGGAGGCGAGCATGCCGAAACGGTAGCCATATTGCACCGCCGCCGCGCCGATGCCTTGCTGTTCGGGCGCGAGTATTTCAACGCGGTAGGCATCGATGACAATATCTTGGCTTGCCGACATAAACGATACCAGAATCGCAAAAAATGCCGTTTTCCATGGATCGATAGCGGGATTGGCGAGCCCCAGCAGCACGATGCTTGCAATCAATAACAGCTGCACGCCGATCAACCAGCCGCGCCGCCGCCCGAGCAGGCGCGTAAAAACAGGAAACGGCAGGCTATCCATCACCGGCGACCAAAGAAATTTAAGCGCATAGGGCGTGGCAACGGCGGCGAATAACCCGATGGAGGTTTTGTTCACGCCCGCTTCGGAAAGCCAAGCGCCGAGCGTGGAAGCCGTAAGCGCCAGCGGCAGGCCGCTGGCGAAACCCAATAATAAAACGATCAGGATTCTTGGGCGGAAATAAGCGCAGAGGGGGGTTTCTAGCAATGGATTTTCCTAATTGAGTGTGCTGCCATGAAATATAAGCTTTTTGTAGTGAAAAGCTACCGACCTATATTAATTAATAATATTTAACATTCAAATTGACATCATATAAATTAAACTCATTATGTATAAATAACTTGGGGGTATCTATGAACGAAAAAGATGAAGGCCAAAATAATGAATGGTTTGATGAAGTAGCGCGTGAATATGATAAAAAGCATCCTCCGCAACAGGAAAGCCCCATGCCGGAGAAGCCGAAACCTAATAGACGTCAATGGCTAAAAGAAGCATTAAAACTAGGCGGAACTACCGCCGCTGGCGCTGGCGCAATGCGCTGGGCAGATCAACCTAACCAGCCATATGGAAATCATCTTTTTTATGAAAGCGGCATTAGGGGGCTAATACGTGATATCATCGCCTCTGGTGTAAAGAGCGGATTACGGCCATTTCCAGAGCGTAATGAAGATCGCTATCGCATGATCGATTTAATGAATCAAAAAATGTCAGAGGCCAAAAAGGCGCAATACACACACAACTTAGAACCAGAATTAATTAATAATCTGAGAGAACTCAAATTAGTTTGCTTGCGAGATGATAAAGCATTGGCTGCAGTTGCTTTTAACGATAGCAAAAGCTTTCCTGAAATTCCGAGCAGGGAAGAAAATAAAAATCTTCAAACATTACGAGAAAATAAAGCAAAAATAACAAACCTTATACAAGAAGGAATCGATGAATTAATTTTTATCCTTCTTGAAAGAGATAGAAAACAAGGGCGATAATCACGCCGCCGCGCTCTCAGGACTCCGCCGATCAAAAATCAAATCCTCCGCCGCTTGCACCTCATGCGCCGGGATTTTATGCAGCGGGGCGATTTTGCTGACATGGATGATCGCACCCGTCATGCCGCGCTTTTGCGCGTGGTCGAGATAGACGGAGTTGAGCACGTGGCGCGCCGGCGGGTTCAGGCCGAAGGAGATGTTGGAGAGGCCGAGGATGATCTGGATGTCGGGGAGTTCCTTATGGATGCGTTCGATGGCTTCTAGCGTCCAGAGGCCGAGTTTACGGTCGTCCTCGTTGCCGGTGCAGATGGTAAACGTCAGCGGGTCGATCATCAGGTCGGACGGCGGCAGGCCGTATTTGTTGCAGCAGAAATCATAGAGGCGGTGGGCGATTTCGAGTTTGCGGTCGACGTCTTTGGCCATGCCTTGCTCGTCGATGGTGAGCGCGATGACCGCCGCGCCGTATTTTTTGGCGAGCGACATGCGCTTATGCGCGGGCTCTTCGCCGTCTTCGAAATTGATGGAGTTGATGATCGCTTTGCCGCCATAGAGTTTCAATGCGGCCTCGAGCACGATGAGCTCGGTGGAGTCGATGACGAGCGGGGCGGTGACGGTGCCGCGCAGGCGGGAAATCATTTCGCTCATGTCGCGCACTTCGTCGCGGCCGACGAAGGCGGTGCAGATATCGAGCGTGTGCGAGCCTTCGCGCACTTGTTCCTTGGCCATATCGATGCAGGTGTCCCAATCTTCGTTTTCCTGCGCGACTTTGAATTTTTTGGAACCGTTGGCGTTACAGCGTTCGCCGATGGCGAGGATGGCATTGTCTTGGCGCAGTTCCGTTTGTTGGAACAGCGAGGCGACGGCGGGCACCCAATGGAAGGTACGCGCAGCAGGGGCAGGGCGGCGCTTGCCTTTTTCTTGCCGCTCAAGCATGGCGTTGATCGCTGCAATATGATTTTCATTCGAGCCGCAGCAGCCGCCAACAATGTTGATGCCGTCTTCTTTTAAAAACCGCTCCAACCAGCGTGCCATTTCATCGGGCGAGAGGGGAAAATGCACATGCCCCTGATGCATTTCGGGCAATCCGGCATTGGGCAGCACCGAAATTTTCCGTGGCCAGTTTTGCGACAGCCAACGCACATGGTCGGCCATTTCCTGCGGGCCGGTGGCGCAGTTGAGGCCCATGATGTCAACATCGAGCGCGTGAATAACTGTTGCGGCGGCGGCGATGTCGCTGCCGACCAGCAATGTGCCGGTGGTTTCGACGGTAACTTGCACCATAATCGGCAGGATTTTATTATGTTTAGCAAACGCCAGCTTCGCGCCGTTAACGGCGGATTTGATTTGCAGCGGATCTTGCGCCGTTTCCACCAAAATTGCATCGGCATTGCCAGCGAGTAATCCCTCGACTTGCTCGAAAAAGGATTTTTCGAGTTCATCATAACCGATATGGCCGAGGCTCGGAAGCTTGGTGCCTGGGCCGATGGCGCCGATGACAAAACGCTTTCGGCCATCATGCTTGAATTCTTCGATGGCTTCGTGCGCCAGCTCGCAGGCGCGCTTATTGATTTCAAACGTTTTGGCTTCCAACCCGAATTCACCGAGCGTCAGCGTCGAGCCGCCGAAGGTGTTGGTTTCCACCGCGTCGCTTCCTGCCGCAAAATATTTGCGATGCACATTGCGAATAAAGTCCGGCCGCGAAAGATTGAGAATCTCCGAGCAGTTCTCCTGCCCCCAATAATCCTTCTCCACCTGCAAATCCGCCCCTTGGATTTGCGTGCCCATCGCGCCGTCGAGGAGGAGTATTTCAGAGTCTAGAAATTCGAGAAATTTTGACATGTTTATAGCGGTTTGATGAAATGATAACCCTTGATAATATAGCCTTCCCGGAAATAAAAGCTATGGGCCTTATGCGAGGTAGTATAGCAATCGAGGCCGACTTGTATGCATTTCAAGCGCTTAGCCTCTTTTCCCACCCAATCCACCATTTTCTTGCCGATGCCACGTGAGCGAAGCTTTTCATTTACCACGACATTATCAAGATCGACGAAATCGCCGCACCAAAAGCGCGTGCCTTGCCAAAAACCGCACAGGCCCAGATATACGCCTTTTTCGACATAGGCGATACAGCGATATCCCTGCGGCAGCATCTTTTTGAGCCGGGTTGTGAAGAGCTTGCGCGTCATCGCCGGATTTTGCGTTTTGATAAGCGGGAAGGCTGGCGCAAAATCGGCAGGTGTTTTTAATTCGATAATGGGCATGGACGTAAGACTGTAGTTGGCTATAATTACGCTCTATATAGCGGGTAGTTATGGCTAAATCCACCTCCAGTTTTGTCTGTCAGTCTTGCGGCGCGGTCCATCCCAAATGGTCGGGTAAATGCGATGCGTGCGGGGCTTGGAACTCCATTGTTGAAGAGGCCTCCGAGACGACGCCCAAGGGGTTAACCTCCGGTAAGGGCAAGAAAATCGAATTTATGGCGCTGGATAATGGCGCTAAGGATGCGACGCGCGCCAGCACGGGCATTGGCGAGTTGGACCGGGTTTTGGGCGGCGGGCTGGTGGCGGGCTCTGCCGTGTTGATCGCGGGCGATCCGGGCATTGGCAAATCGACGCTTTTGCTGCAGACGGTGGCGGCGGTGAGCAAGGCGGGGATGAGCTGCAGCTATATTCCCGGCGAGGAATCGGTGGCGCAGGTGAGTTTGCGGGCGCGCCGTCTGGGTTTGCTCAGCCCGAAGGTGCAGATCGCGGCGGCGACATCGGTGCGCGATATTATCGCCTCGCTCGATGGCGTGGATTGCCCGCAGGTGGCGATTATCGATTCGGTACAGACCATGTTTCTCGATAATCTGGATGCCGCCCCCGGCACGGTTTCGCAGGTGCGTGCGGCATCGCACGAACTCATCAAACTTGCCAAAAAACGCGGTATGACGTTGTTTTTAGTCGGCCATGTCACCAAGGACGGGCAGATAGCCGGGCCGCGCGTGCTCGAGCATATGGTCGATACGGTGCTCTATTTTGAAGGCGAGCGCGGGCATGAATTTCGGATTCTGCGGGCGGTGAAAAACCGCTTCGGCGGCACGGATGAAATCGGCGTGTTTGAAATGCGCGATAGCGGGCTGCATGAAGTGCCCAACCCTTCCGCGCTGTTTTTATCGGGGCGTGAACATCCGATCAGCGGGGCGTGCGTGTTTGCCGGGATGGAGGGCACGCGGCCGCTCTTGGTCGAGATTCAGGCGCTGGTGTCGCCGAGCTATATGAGCTCGCCGCGGCGCGCCGTCGTGGGGTGGGATTCCAACCGGCTGGCGATGATTCTGGCGGTGCTGGAGACGCGCTGCGGCATTCGGTTTTCGGATAAGGAAGTGTATCTGAGCGTGGCGGGGGGCATTCGCGTCAATGAGCCGGCGGCGGATATGGCGGTGGCGAGCGCGCTGCTGTCGGCGCTGTTCGATCTGCCGCTGCCGGTGCAGTCGGTGATGTTCGGAGAGATTGGATTATCGGGCGAAATCCGTTCGGTCGCGAGGATGGAAGCGCGGTTGAAGGAATCGGAGAAGCTGGGATTTGCCAGCGCCTATATGCCTAAAACAGGTGCATTTAAGGGTTTGACGATTGCCCTAAAACCTGTAGAAACGGTGTCGCAGTTGGCGCGAGAGCTTTTCGGCGCCGCCGCGAAAACAAAGGCACCATCCGCATGAACGAAACCGTCACCGCTTTGAATTCCTTCGATCTGTGCGTTATCGGCGTGATGGCGCTTTCCTGCCTGTTCGCGTTTTTCCGCGGGCTGGTGCGCGAGGTATTGTCGCTGGTGGCGTGGATTGGAGCGGGCATTGTCACGATTCATTATTTCCCGATCGTAGCCGAGAGAATGAGCGGACATTTCAAAAGCCCGGCAGTCGCGGCGCTCGCCGCCATGATTGGGCTTTATATTGTTTCATTGATTGCCTTCAGCATACTCAATTCCATTATCCTCAAAACCATCAAAGGCGGCAGTGGCGGCATGCTCGATAATCTGCTCGGACTTTTGTTCGGAGCTATCCGCGGCGCACTGATTATCTCGTTGGGATTTTTCTTGCTCGATGCTACCCATACCTCGGAAAAAGAATATCCCGAGTGGCTTAAAACATCCGTCACGCGGCCTTATGGCGAAGAGGGCGCGCAGGTGCTGACCCGCATCGCTCCCGACTATGCAGAAGAAATTGCCAAACTTGAGAAAAAAGCCGAAGACAAGGTGAAGCCCGCCCCGCCCTCCGATGAAGCGGAACCGATGAATCCGGAAGATGAAAAAGACCTAAAAGATTTCCGTACTTTAAATGACCGTTGGACAGGAAGGTTAGGACAACAAAAAGAATGAGCATCACCACGCATCCATTCGATGACGATAAGTTGCACGAAGAATGCGGCGTATTCGGCATCTTCGGGCATCCCGACGCTGCGGCACATACGGCGTTGGGCTTGCATGCGCTGCAACATCGCGGGCAGGAAGCGGCGGGGATCGTCAGCTTCGACGGCACGCATTTTTATACCCACCGGGCGCTCGGCCTCGTCGGCGATAATTTCAATTCCGCCGAGGTGATCGGCAAGCTCAAGGGCCATATGGCGGTGGGCCATAATCGCTATTCGACGACAGGCGATACGCTGCTTCGCAACGTGCAGCCGCTGTTCGGCGATTTCAGTTTCGGCGGCCTGGCGATCGCCCATAACGGCAATCTTACCAATGCGATGACGTTGCGCAAACAATTGATCGATATCGGTTGCCTGTTTCAATCGACGTCGGATACGGAAGTCATCATCCATCTGATCGCGCTTTCCAAGCAGCATTCGGTGGAAGACCGGTTGTTCGATGCGCTGTCGCGGGTCGAGGGCGCGTATTCGCTGGTGGTGATGAGCGACGGCATGCTGATCGGCGTGCGCGATCCGTATGGTGTGCGTCCGCTGGTGCTCGGAAAGCTGGGCGATACGATGCTATTAGCGTCGGAGACCTGCGCGCTGGATATTGTCGGCGCGGAATATGTGCGCGATGTAGAGCCGGGGGAAATCATCATCATCACGAAGGAGGGCATCCGATCGCTGAAGCCCTTTATCAAATTGCCCAAGCGTTTTTGTATTTTTGAATATGTGTATTTTTCCCGCCCCGATTCAATGAGCGAAGGCCGCAATGTGTATGAAACCCGCCAACGCATCGGCGCGCAGCTGGCGCGCGAAGCGGGCATCGCCGCCGATGTCGTGGTGCCGGTGCCGGATTCGGGGATTCCAGGCGCACTCGGCTATGCCAAGGAGTCGGGCATTCCGTTCGAGCTAGGTATTATCCGCAATCATTATGTCGGCAGAACCTTTATTGAGCCGAGCGCGCATGTGCGCAATCTCGGCGTTAAACTCAAACATAACGGCAATCGCGCCATGATTCAAGGCAAGCGGGTAATTTTGGTGGACGATTCCATCGTGCGCGGCACTACGTCGAAAAAAATCGTGCAGATGGTGCGCGATGCGGGTGCGAAGGAAGTGCATATGCGCATCGCTTCACCCCCGACGACGCATTCCTGTTTTTACGGTGTCGATACGCCGACGCGCGACCAGCTGCTCGCCGCGAAAAACGATGTGTCGGCGATGGCGAAACTCATCGGCGTCGATAGCCTGGCGTTCATTTCCATCAACGGCATGTATCAGGCAGTGGCCGGTATCGACCGCAATAACGCGAGCCCGCAATTCTGCGATGCCTGCTTCTCCGGCGACTACCCCATCGCGCTCACCGACGCCGACCAGATCAGCAACGAACACCAGAAAGATTTATTCTCCGATATTGTGGATGTGTGATGGAGTTGCGCGCACTCACAGGCCGCATCGCTCTGATCACTGGTGCAAGCAAAGGCATCGGCGCAGCCGTGGCCAGGCGGTTTGCTAAAGAAGGCGCGCAGGTTATTTTGCTGGCACGCGATGTGAAAGCCTTGGAAATAGTCGACGATGACATTCGCGCTTTGGGAGGGCTGGCGACACTCGTGCCGCTCGATATTTCAGATCCCAACAACCTAGAATTGCTAGCGATCCAGATCGAACGCCGTTTCGGAAAGCTCGATATTTTGGTCGGCAATGCAGGAGTCCTGACCGATCTGACGCCGCTGGCCCATATTGCGCCGGAAGATTGGCACCAATCAATGGAGATAAATCTCACCGCTAATTGGCACCTCATCCGCTGTTTCGATCCATTATTAAAAGCGGCCGAAACTCCGCGCGCCATGTTCGTCACCTCCGGGGTCACACGCCGCGCGGCGCCCTATTGGGGCGCCTATGCCGTGAGCAAAGCGGCGCTGGAAGCGATGGTAAAAATCTATGCTGCCGAAAATGAAAAGACCGCTCTGCGCGTCAATCTCATCGATCCGGGCGTTGTGCGCACCCGCATGCGCGCTCAGGCTTTTCCCGGCGAAGATCCCATGACGCTTCCAGAGCCGGACGCTATCACCGATGTATTTGTAAAATTGGCAGACCCGGAACTGGCGGCGACAGGCGAAAAATTTCACGTATGACAAAGGAGAGCTGACATAATGGAAAATCTGATATTGGCAGGATTACGCGCCATGCGCTCATTATTCACGCCCGGCATGTTCGGCGTATTCGTACTTTCGATTTTGGCCACCATCGGCACATTGATCGCCTTTGTCGGGTTTTCCAGCGGTGCTTTCACCTGGTTGGCACATGCATTGCAGGGTCGTCCTATCGCTACCTATTTGCCGTGGATCGGCGGTATCGGTTCGTTTTTCATTGCCTGGATGCTATTCCCTGGCATCATGCCGATCATCGTCAATTTCTTTGATGACCGTATTGCCCGTTTGATTGAAGTGCACGATTATCCGGCTATGCCGGAGCCTCTGCGCCCACGCTTCTGGCCGGAATTATTCCATGATATGCGGTTTAGCGCGCTGGTTATTTTGCTCAATATCGCCGCCTTGCCACTTTATTTATTGCCGCTCAGCCCATTGATATTTTTTGCCCTCAATGGCTACTT
>Ga0207009_1113_pt1 | contig 13179 bp, 11 predicted proteins | sample Alteio_BWMinCont_81_FD_153479 | JGI IMG/M metagenome (GOLD analysis project Ga0207009, IMG submission 153479) | Enriched cells from forest soil in Barre Woods Harvard Forest LTER site, Petersham, Massachusetts, United States -... | ecosystem: Environmental > Terrestrial > Soil > Temperate forest >... | reverse complement strand
TGCGTTCGCACAATTCCCAGTATTTCCGGATGCGAGGATGATTCAGGTCGAAGCCAACTTGCTGAAAGTGGATCTGCTGGGACTTGGGATGATGGCGGTGCTTGAAGAGTGTCTCGAACTCATTCCGAGACACTACGACACACCTGTCGATCTTGCGCAGCTCCCTCCCGATGATCCTCCGGTGTACAAGACCCTGCGGAAAGCAGACACGGTCGGAATGTTTCAGGTGGAAAGCCGAGCGCAGATGGCTTCGCTTCCGCGCAACGCTCCCAAGAAATTCTATGACCTTGTGGTGCAGGTGGCCATCATTCGGCCCGGTCCGATTGTGGGGAAGATGATGCACCCCTACATGCGGCGAAGGCAGGGGAAGGAATCGGTTCGCTACGCGCATCCTTCGCTCGAACCGATCCTGAAACGAACGTTGGGCGTGCCGCTGTTTCAGGAACAACTGTTGCGTATGGCCATGGTCGCGGCGAATTTCACGGGCGGCGAGGCGGAAGACCTGCGCCGCGCCATGGGATTCAAGCGTTCGGAAGAACGCATGAAGAAAATCGAAGCCAAGCTGCGAAGCGGCATGAGGCAGAACGGCTTCCGTCCGGAAACGCAGGACGAGATCATCATGCAAATCAGTTCTTTCGCCCGTTACGGATTTCCCGAATCGCATGCGGCGAGTTTTGCTCTGATCGCTTACGCGAGCGCCTACTTGAAGGAATATTACCTTGCAGCATTCACCGTTGCCCTGCTGAACAACCAGCCAATGGGTTTTTACAGTCCCGCAGTTCTGATACAAGATGCGCGATTGCATGGATTGCGTGTCAGGCCGATCGATGTTTTTCAATCGGAGTGGAACTGCACCATCGAGCATGTAATGAAGAACGAAAAGGACATTCCGTGTTTGCGGATCGGGTTCCGGTATGTCCGTGGAATGCGACAGGCCGCAGCGGAGAAAATAGTCTCGGAACGGGAAAAGCGGCCTTTCGAAGGAATCGAAGATTTAACCCGCCGCGTCGCGGAACTGCAAAAAGCGGAACTGGTGACACTCAGCGAGATCGGAGCGCTCAATCCTTTGGGGAAGGAACTTCATCGGCGGTCGGCACTTTGGCAGGTTGAGCGAGCCGCACGTCCGGGAGGTCCTTTGCTCGACACAATTCCCGAGCAGTTGGAATTTTCGCCGCTGAAGCAGATGACAGATGAGGAGCGCCTGGTCGCGGACTTTCACGGCGCGGGTCTGAGCACAGGTCCGCATCCGATGAGCTACTGCCGCGAGGCTCTCTCAAAACAGCAAGTGAAACGAGCGTCTGATTTAGCAGGCCTTCCGGATGGCCAATACACGCGCGTGGCGGGATGCGTGATCGCGCGGCAACGCCCGGGGACCGCGAAGGGTTTCGTCTTCCTAAGTCTCGAAGACGAAACAGGAATCTCAAATGTGATTGTGAATCCCGACCTTTACGAGAAATACCGCAAAGTGATCAACCGCGAGAAGTTTCTGCGCGTCGAAGGAGTGCTGCAGAATCAAGACAACGTAATTTCGATAAAAGCGAGTCGTGTGTTGCCGGTGGCTATCCGGTCTGTAGAAACCGAGTCACATGATTTTCATTGAGTCTCGTCTCACGATTAGGACCGCGCAAAGCCGAGCAACAGCTTCACGTCGTTTTCATCCGCATCGAGTGCGCGGAGAGCAGCGAGATAGCGGGTGCGCGCACCACCTTCGGCGACAAGGTCTTTTCCGGCGCCCCAAGTGAATTCCGGTTGGCCATACTTTACGGCAACGATATCGGCGATCAATCGCGCGTGCCGGCCGTTTCCATTGGCGAAGGGATGAATTTTCGTCAATTGATGATGAAAACGCAGGAGCGCTTCATCCGTAGGAGAAGTCTTGTTGTCCAACCAGTGTCGCGTGTTGGCAAGAAGTTGGGGAATTCGTTGCAGGATCTCTTTGGGATCGCAACCGATGTTTAGCTCGGTCTTGCGATAAGTGCCCGCCCACTTCCAAACGTTGTCGAACATGCGGTGGTGCAATTCGCGAATGTAAGATTCTTCGAGCGGGTCCGTCGATTTCATCATTCGGCTGTCAAAGGCCCATTCTCTAGCCCGGAGAATATTGACGGCTTCATACTCGTTGAGCTCGCCTAGAGTGCTGATGCGAGGAATGAGCTGTTCGGCTTCTTCGGCACGGATCGGAGTATTTCCGTCAGAGTATTTTTGATTGAGGATGAAGTTCATCGTGTCTTGCGGCGGTTCAGTCGCCGGTTAGCCTCATCCGCGATCAGTTGACTGGCGTTTTCTGGTTTCTGGTCTTCCAGCGCCATCGTATGGAGGACGCTTTTGGCGTCATGTGTGGCTCGCTCGCGAATCGGTCGCTCCGCCAGTTCCGCGAACGAGCCGGATCTCGGAACGAGCGTGTAAACGAGTTCGCATCCCATGCTTCCCGCAACTCTTCGAAGGGCGCGGATGGAAATACGGTCTTCTGCTTCAGCCTGTTCGAACTGTTGGATGGCCTGTCCGGATGCGCGCATTTTCTTGCCTACTTCGCGCTGGCTAATGCCAAGAGCCTCGCGTACCGAGGAGATCCATCCGCCGGAGGGACGAGGTGGCAGGCTCCGCGCGAGCTCTAAGTTGCGGTCCAATTGCGAGAGTCGTAACTGTCTGAATTCACGTTTCATATGGCATCCTGTCAAGCTACAGCTTGACAGTGTTTCTGTATTTGTCAAGTTATAGCTTGTTGTTATGCTACGATATGACAAGCTGCAACTTGACGATCAGCTGAAAAGCGGCGGTTGCGCCGCGACGTCCTCTGGATCAAGAAAGTTGCTAACGCCGACACCGACGAGGCGAAATCTCTGTTGCGGGCCGAGGGCAACACGTTCCCTGAGCGAGAGAGCAATCGCCGTCAACTCTTCGCAGGACGAAGGAGGAGAAGAAGGCGTGTGGCTGCGAGTGAGGATTTTGAATTCCGCTGTCTTTAATTTTAGCACCACGGTTCGCGCGACCCGGGATTCCTTGCGCGATGCGGCCCAGGTCAGCTCAGCAAGTCTCCGGATCATCGGTTCGGTTTCGGCGAGCGGAACATCGTGTTCGAATGTATCTTCAGCTGAGATGGATTTTGTTGGCCGGTCAGGTACGACGGCGGACTCGTCGACGCCGCGAGCCAACTCGTAGAGGCGGACGCCGTAACGTCCGAATCGCCTCTCAAGTGTAGCTAGCTCAAAGCGCCGCAGGTCGCCGATGGTCTGTACACCGAGACTTTGCAATTTCTCCTCCGTGACTTTTCCAACGCCCGGAACCCGTCCGACAGGCAGCGAAATCAAGAACGAATCCACTTCGTCCGGTTGAATGACAAAAAGCCCGTCTGGCTTCTTCCAGTCTGACGCGATCTTGGCGAGAAACTTGTTGGGTGCGACTCCAGCAGAGGCCGTCAACTGAAGTTCCATACGAATTTGTTCGCGAATCGCGCGCGCCACCTGCGTTGCAGTCGGCAACCCCATCTTGTTCTGCGTAACATCCAGATAGGCTTCATCGAGGGACAGCGGTTCGATCAGGTCGGTGTGCCGGCGGAAGATATCGCGTACTTGCCGTGACACAGCACGATAGCGGGGAAAATCCGGAGGGAGAAAGGTAGCGTTCGGGCAGAGGCGTTCGGCACGAACGGCGGGCATCGCGGAGCGCACGCCGAATTTGCGCGCTTCGTACGATGCCGCGCAGACAACCGAGCGATTCCCGCGCCACGCGACAACGACTGGCTTGCCGCGCAGTTGCGGATCGTCCCGTTGCTCCACCGACGCATAGAACGCGTCCATGTCGATGTGTACAATTTTGCGGACTCGCATGCCGCAACCATCTTATTCCGCAGTCCCGGCGAGTGCGAGCGCCGGCAATGCAGCCCGGTGTTGCTCAGATTGGCGAGCGTAGGCGGGAAAACCCAAATGACCCCGCAACACGGGCGTCCGCGCAAAAGAGCACCACTAAAAACGAGTAACCAAAAATTGTCTCCAGCAAAGGGGGCTTGACAAACCTACATTCATTACATACACTGAATGAGATGGAGAAACAATTCAAGCTTGGGCAGTATGGGTCTCATCTCTGGACGAGGGAGGAAGGAAGAAGGATTCGAGCCCGTCTAACTGGAATTCTTGAAAAGCTCGATGTAGGCGATGTTCTAGTCATCGACTCCGAGGGTGTTGACGCCTTTGATTTTTCGTTTGCTGAGGAATTGTTTGGCAAGATGGTTTTGATGGTTGCGACGCAATATCCAGGTCGATTTCTCATCGTAGAAAATTTGACTGACTGCACGACGGAGAACCTCACCAAGGCACTTGAGAGCGTGAGCCTCATGATGATCGAACGAAGGAAGAAAAAACTGGGGCTCTTGGGAAAGGTTCATCCATCTGATCAGGAAACCTTCGCCGAAGTCGTGGGCGCAACAGGAGCGTCTGCAAGTGGTTTGAGCAAGAAACTGAATGTGAATCCGACTGCGATGAATGAGCGATTAGCGAAGTTGACTAACTTAGGCGTTGTGCGCCGTGAGAAAGGGTCGTCTGCGAGTGGCCGGGAACAGTACGTCTATCGTGTATTGAGCTGAAAAGTTGATCGGAAGTTTGGTGTCTTCGCTGAATTGTGTGAGCGTCGAGCCGGAAACCGCATTGAATCGACAAAACACAATGGAACCGACATGCCAGCGAAAGCATTGATGGAGGTGGAAAATGTGGACCATTGAGCGGCTGGAGGTCAACGGTGGGTTCCTGCCGGGACTTAAGCTGGAGTTGCCGACTGGTTTGATTTGCATTATTGGCCCCAGGGGGAGCGGAAAGTCGACTCTAGCTGAGGCGGTGCGGTTCGCACTCAAGGGGACAGTTGGTGCTTCGCGACAGCGGCTGGACCTTGTACAAGCAAATATTGGAGGCAGCGGCCTTGTGACGCTCGTCGCAAAAACCGACGCGGGCGTTTCTTATACGATAAGACGGGCCTCGAAACAGCCCGCTGTATTACTGTCTGCGGACGGGCGGACCGTTCCAAATGTGGATCTTGACCGTGGCACCTTTCTTCCTTTGGACGCATACAATGGTCCAGAAATAGAGGCTATCGCTGATGAGGCTCTCGGCGACAAACGGAGGGCGCTTCTCGACGACCTCAGGGGAGAGCAACTGTCGAAGATTCATCTCTCACTGGGAGAGCGCAGGAGAGGGTTGGAGGCGAACGCCGACCTGATTAGGGCGGCGCGCAGGTCTATCAACGATTTGTCCGAGCGCATCCAAGAGTTTGGGGATGTACGTGCGAAATTGAATGCTTTGGGTCCTTCCCCTGAGGTTGGGCCGTCGACGGAGTATGCGAAGGCGAATAAGCAACAGCAATGCAACTCCCGCGAGCGGAAACGAATCGAGACCGTAACGGAATCGCTCAGAGCCTTCGAACGCGACACGGGAATTTTAAGGGCGCGGGCAATCGATCAGAAGGCGCTCCTACTAGTCGAGGTTGGGTCATCCAATTCAGCGTTGTTACAAAGCCGGCAAGAAGAAGTGTATGAAGCATTCAGTGGCGTTGCATCTCTGCTGGATTCGGTGATCTCCAGCGTCAAAAGCACCACGACAATCTGTGAAAACATTCGTGCCGAATTGTCCGGTATTCACTCAACGCAGGCGAGCGAATTCGCCCAACTACAGCAGGTACATCAAGCCGCTGACGAAAGATATCGAGTGCGACTAGATCTTGAACAGAGGATCGGAAAGCTGCAGGAAATTGAGGAAGAACAATCGGTCAAGAAACAGGAGCTGACGCAGCTTTTGGAAAGCCGGAAGTCGCTGAAAGCTAAATTCCTGCTAGAACGTGAGCAAGTATCAGCATTGCGTGATTCGGTCGCAACGGAATTACAGCAGGAGACAGGAAAGAAGGTCCGGATACGCGTTTTGCGCAATGCGGACAACCTGGCCTATAGAACGTTGCTCACGGAGGGGCTAAAGGGCGCGCGCGTTCGCAATCACGATGAAATCTTGGAATCGCTTTTGCAATTACGGCCGGAGCAGCTCGCGCAATTCGTACAAGACGATGATTCTGTGGCTTTTGACGAGGCGTGTGGTTTTGGCCCCGACCGAGCGCGAAAGATATTGGACGCGTTTCGGGATAACGTCGATCCTCTTGAGTTGGAGATCGTTAATATCGAAGATCAAGTACGGATCGAGTTGAACGTCGCGACGACGGAAGAGCCCCTCTTCAAAGACGCCGCAGAGTTGTCCCGCGGTCAGAAATGTACGGCCCTTTTGCCCTTGCTTCTTGCGCGGACAAAAAATCCGCTGATCATTGACCAACCCGAAGACAATCTCGACAACCATTTCATTTATGAAACCGTCGTAAATTCGATTCAGCGGCTGAAGGGGCAGCGCCAGATGATTTTCATAACGCACAATGCAAACATCCCAGTCCTCGCCGATGCCGACCTTGTGATCGTGATGAATTCCGATGGAAAGATTGGTTATGTTGAAAAGAAGGGATCGGTGGACGAATGTCGCGACCAGATTGTTGATCTACTCGAAGGGGGAAATGAGGCGTTTGAGCTTCGAAGAAAGCGCTACGCCCGTGGTTGAAGATCTCTATGAACGCCTTCGAAGGCTCGCAGTTGAAGATCCAAGGGAGGCAAAGAAGCTTTTTCTCGCGACGTTTGAAGCCAATTCGCAGGAACTCTCCGAATTCCTGGTTCGACTGAGAAAATCGAACGAAGGGCGACTTCGTCAGGTTGTTGCCAATTCAGTTCGAGCGCACCCTGAAAAAGCCAGAATCGTTCCGGAGCTGATTAGGTGGCGAGAAGTAGAGAGCGATGAATTCACGCGACGGGCGATTGAAGGAGTTCTCGTCGATGTGGATCCCATGTCTATCCGCGAAGGAACAACGGAAGAACGAATTGCCGCGCGGAGCGATCTCGCAGACACATATCGCTATGTTTCCGACCGACTCCGGCATCGCTTGCGTAACACAATGCTATCGGCCCAAGCGCAGGCAAACCGCCTGAAGAAGGTGATGACAGCGGATCTCGGGCCAGAGGTTCAGATGATAGTCGCGAAATTGAACGACGCGATGGTTTCCCTGGGTAGGGAGCTGGAAGCAACTGACGTGGACCCTGGGTATTTCTGGCAAAGGTCCATCGCTTTGGCGGATTGGCTTCAGCAGTTGAACTTGCGATATGCGACGCAGTACACCCCGATCAATCTTCGGTTGGTCAATGCTGAAAGTCCGCCAGTGCGGATATTTGCGAGCGACTATCTTTTGGAGACAATTTTTTGGAATCTCTGGCTCAATGCGCATCAAGCCACGGGAGTAAGCTGCGAGATTACCGTCGTATTCCAGGTGACTGAGAGGGAGTTGGACCTACTGATTTCTGACAACGGCGAGGGATTCCCATCCGACCTTAAAGATATAGTGTTCCAACAAATATACTCAACAAAGAACCTGGGTCGAGGTCGAGGATTGTTGGAAATCCAGGACGGTGTAGAACGTCTTGGAGGGCGTGTGGAACTGTATGAAGTGAATCCGGGAAATTATCGAATCCGACTTCGCTTACCGTTGGACGTAGAATGAGTTTTCCTCTTAACATCCAGCCGTTGGTCATCGAAGACGATGAAGGTGCTAAGGATGCCTACAAGGACATCTTCGACACTCTTCGAGGAGAGCACGGCGACCTCCCATTTTGCGCTGCCCCTCCTTGCTTCGCCTTTTCCTACGAAGAAGCCATTGCCTGCTTGGAGAGCAGCAAGATTTTCCATGTAGTGATCCTAGATCTTCGACTTCCGGAGAAGCCGAAGATGCCTCCGCTCGATGGGATTGATCTCGGTCTCAACCTTTTGAGTCGGTGCGTGGACCGGGATCGCTATCCGATTGCCGTGCTACTTGTAATAAGCGGGCATATAGGTTCGACGGAGCAAGCTCGTATGCAGGAAACGCTGCGCAATGGGTTTTACTACGGTCGCCAGCTTGCAAAGGGCGACTTCCGACTTCTAGAGGACGAAGTACGTCAAGCCTGCACAAATGCTCTTCGCTATTGCTCGGTAGGAATTCACCTTCGCGATGCAGGAGACGAGCTATATCCGACTATCAGTCCGCGGGAAGAGGATCTACTGCGCCGCTCCGTGCTGCAACAACAGGGTGGGATCGGACTGGACTTGAACTGGTGGTCGGCGAAGCGGTCACCCGAGCTCAGTAACCCAGGTGGTGTGGCGGCCAATCTTTGGACGAAAGTTCTTATGGGAAGGTACCTCTTGGACGGAGGGCGCGGTGCGTCGAGACCGAAGTTTTTCAAGTTGATGGGCGGATCCGACGCTCAGTTTGTCATACAGAGCGCTCGACACTTAGAGCACAAACTTACCCATGTGAAGCTTACAAGCACTGTTGCTTCAAAGAGTACGGCGCTGATCGTCACCGAAAAAGTCGGTGCACAGGATGCAAGGCCCAAGTCCCTAGAAGAGTTCTTCAAGCAGGCGACTCCAAAACAGGCGTACGACGTCGCATGTCAGATTGCGAACCAAATTCAACAACTGGGTGACGTCTTGCCTGAAAGTAAGCCATTAAAGTCACTCCTTTGGCCAGCGCACAATAGGGAAATTGTTGCGGAGCAATGGGCTCGATTCGAAAAGGAAATTCAGGAACTGCTTGGGTCTGAGGTTGACCCCATTGGTCTGGTCTCGGAACTGATCAATTGTTCAGAGAAGGTGCGGCTTAACGACCTGTCGGTTGTACATGGTGATCTTCACATCAGCAACGTTGCTCTCGACATGGCTGACCAGGATGCTGAAGCTTATATATTTGATGCGGGTGTCACCAAGCAGAATGTAGCCGGGCGAGACTTTGCCGTATTGGAAGTATCGGTGATTTTGCACCAGCGGCTTGAATTCAACACCATTGTCCAATTGTGCGCCATCCTCTACGGGTCGTCGGGCCCGTTGGAAGAGGGTAGTGTAGGCGCCATTCAAGATCCGATGGGAAAGTGTACTCTTGAGTTCATTCGGGGGCTGCGAGCAAGCGCAGGTACGTGGAATGAGCTAGATGTCTATTCCCTTATGGTTCTGGATTTTGCATTGATTCAGGTCGGAGGGCTGGCCTTTGGATCTTCCGGAAACAAAATCTGGGATCAGCGATCTGCGGTGTACTTATTGGCAGTTGTTGCCGAATGGTATAAGAAACTTCGAAAGCCTACAGCGCCTTTAAGTTGAGGAAGTCGATGGAAGTCATTGCTAGCGCTCACGCATCGGTGAGTGCGGTGAGCATTTGTGAAGCCGCCCGGCGTACGTGGCCCAGGCTCTCTATCAGGAGCTGGGCGTCTCCATTCCACAGCTGGATATAGTCGGAAGCGGCCGAACCAGTTTCGAGCCCGACGGCGTGGCAGACGACGAACGCCGTAGCCTCCGCTTCGGTCTCGCGGATTCGACGAGATGTGCTGCCACGCCGATCGCCCCGGTGCAGGAGTTCATGCGCCAGCTCGTGCGCGAGCGTCGCAAACTCGTCCGCAGGCGACTGCCCGGGCAGCAGTTTGATATGACCGCCGCTCGAGGTACCGCGCGCGGGCGCTATCTCGGACGAGTATTCGACGGTGATTCCCTGAGCATTCGCGAAGCTATGGAGTCGTTCCCGATAGCCGGACTGGATCGCCTTGCACGATTCCGATGTGCGGCAGTTCCTGGCCCTCCGTCTGGCTGACATCGAACACATAGGCTGCCCGAAAACCGTCGATAGAAGGCGAAGCCTCGTCCCGATCCTCTTCGTTTTCCGCCTTCCGGCGAACGATCGGAGCGAGAATTAGGATGCCCTTCTCCCCCTTCTTGACGAAGCGGCCCAATTGGTTCCACGTGCGGAAGCCGGCTACGTAACTTGCGTTCGGTTTCCGCGAAGCGATCAGCATCACGTTGTGCAAGCTATAGCGGTGGAAGCGTCCGATGGCTTTGAGATAGCCGGTGAGGGCCTGACTGTGGCCTGCGTTGAGCGCGGCAACGAGCTGCTCCGCTGCTCTGTCTGTGATTTCCTTGATTTGTTCTGACTTCATTTTCGTTCTCCTGTGTGGGGATTTGGTTCCCTCACACAGGACAGGGGAACCAAAGAACCGCGTCTGCAGGAGAACGGAAGTAAACCTAGATAGAGCCGGAGCTGGTCGCAACCGCCGTGACATGAGTCCGCAAGTGGCGCGGTGGTGTGCAAGCGGAGGTAGACAAGGAAGGGGACGGAAACGCAGAAGGATCGTTGGAGCTGAATCGCGGGAAAGTGAGACATATTCCGGCTCTGCTGCATAGACCTGTAGGGGCACTCAACTCTGGCTGCAACGACCACCGCCCAGGCTTGGCTCGTTCGCACGGGCGGGCCTGAACTATTCGCCGTAAGCGCGGATGGGCACTACCTGGGGCAAGATGGATTCGTTGTCCCTAAGGATTTTGGCGAGTTTTTTGAGCGATATCCGTTGCGCGTTCGCCACTGGCTGACGAGGAGACTGGGCCAACGGTTTGGGCAGGATACGATCCTCGACTTGGAACAGGACCTGTTGCTCTATCTGTGCGCACTGGCGCCGGAAAGCCGGTTTCGCCGGAGGGGATCGAATGGGAGGCCGGAAGGATGCACGGATGTGATCCAGTGCTTTGATCCGGTTCGGCATTTCGGTGCGGCCGCAGGTCGCTTCCACAACTTCATCAATCTCTGCCTCGCAAACAGGCTGAACACAATCCTTGCGAGGCAGAGGTTGAATCCTCTTTGCAATCCTCGAAACGTAAGCCTCGCGCATTTTCATGAGAACGAAGGCGCTCAGGAGTCGGCCGGCGAGGTTGACGAGGCGTATCTTCTCCGCCACTCGAGAGCGTTTGCCGGAGAGTGTCGCCGAAGGGCAAGAACAGAAGATCTGGTACTGAAACTGTACGTCCGCGAATTCGAGCAGTTTGTACAACAGATAAAACCCAGACTCGTTGCCGTCATGCACGCGATTCAACGGAGTGGCACGCTTCGTGACGCAGGAAACACTTTTGGAATGGACAACGGCGAATTCCGGAGGTGCCGGCAGGAACTTTCTCTTTTAAAAAACCGATTCCTTGAAGAACGGAAGTTTTTCCCGCGAACGCGAGAAGGTTCATCCCCTTTGGAGATGCCAGTGCAACCAGCCACAAAAGTATTTCTGCGCGAGGAACTGTACGAGCGAGTCTGGAAGACCCCTATGCACCGGTTGGCAAAGGAGTTCGGTTATTCGGACGTGGGTCTTGCGAAACTCTGCGAGAAACACAACATCCCGAGACCCGGGCTGGGGTACTGGCGGCGCGTGGAGTTGGGACAGAAACCCGAGCGCCCACCGCTGCCTGTCGTCGAGGAACCAAATCCATACCGGATTGAGATCGCGATTCGCGAGCGTCTGTTGTCGGATGGAAAGACAGATCCTCGGGATGTACCAGCCGTCCCTGTTTCTTCCGATCGCGTGATCTCCCATCCGCTTGTGGTGCGATCGGAACGCCTTCTGCGAAACGCCAAGAAGGGAGAAAACGAAATCCTGGTCCCTCGCAAAGGAATGGCATCGCACCTTCACGTGACGGAAGTCACCTTACCGAGAGCGCTTCGAATTCTGGATGCCATGTTTGCAGCTTTGGAGGAGCGGAAAATGCAGATCGTTTGGGCAAACGAGGAGAACGCGAGCCTTCGGGTGGTGTGCGAGGCGGAGAATATTGGCTTGGCTCTCGAAGAAATCCTCGATCGAAAGGCCCATAGGCCGACTGAGGTAGAGGCGGCGCGGCACAAGCGGGAGTACTGGTGGTCGCCGCCCAAATGGGATTATGAGCCTACAGGGTTGTTACGGATATGCCTTCTCAACGGCGAAACGACGGGAGCGCGGCGCACCTGGTCGGAGCGAAAAGAGAGGAGTCTCGAAAGCCAGCTCGGAGCCGTTGTGCTGGGCATCGGCACGCTGGTGGAATCCATTAAAAAAGTAGAAGCAGAGCGCCAGCGTTGGCGTGACGAATGGGCAGCGAAAGAACGGCGGCAGCAAACGGAGCGGCAGGAACGGGAGGAGTTTACTCGAAAAGCGGAGGTGATCCGCAAGGCGGCGCAAGCGCTGCACGAAAGCCAGTTGGTGCGGAAGCTGGCGGTGTGTTTGGGAAACTCGCCTCACCTGCACAAACTTCCTTTTGAATCATTCCAACAAATGCAAGGAATTCTCGAGTGGTGTTCGGAATACGCAGACCGCATCGACCCGACCTGTCATCCGGACGTGCTGGTGGGCGACTTCTGTAAAAAGAGCTAGCCCCTCAGTTCGACACGGTCAGGGGTTGCCGTGCGTTTCGAGAGAGCCATGTTTGAGAGCAGCCTCGATGCTGTGCATGGGAACCAGAACGCGCCGGCCGATGCGCACGACGCGGATTCCTTTCTGTGCAATGCAGTTATCGATCGTACGAACACTCACGCCCAAGGCCTGGGCCGCTTTTAGCTTTGAAAGTGCAACCGGCCGATTCGGTTCGAGATTTTTCCCACTCTGCGAGTTCGCGCCCGAAGCAATCACTCGTTCGATTTCCTGTCGAACGACGGCCCGGAACGCATCCAGAAACGAAGTCACGGCTTCGTCCAGCGACAAGACTTGATGATGTTCATTGACTTCAAGAATGATTCTAAAGGTCATGCGTCGTCCCAGGGTGCGAGAGACCGGATACCCTTTGTACTCTCTCCCTGTGACGAAGATCTCAGGCCCCCGCATGCTCCCGAGTCAGGATCAGAATTCTTTGAGCGAAAGCAGATCCCCAACTCCGTTCTGGGTTGCGGGAACAAATGTGGCGGACGAGGGCCTGAAAAGTATGCCGGAACGACCGTCATCGGTTGTGTCTCTCGTCGGTTTCTTGGCGGAAGCTCATCCGGAAGCGCTCGAGATCAGCGCGTAGAAAGCGAATATTGCGACCCATGATACGAAGGTGAGGTACTTGCTTCCTTGCCACCCAGAGATAAAGGGTCTGCGGGCTGACTCCGAGAAACTGCGCGGCTCGGGAGACATTCCAAGGGACGTCGTCACTACTGTCCGTGAACAACTCCGACGAGGAAGAAACGGAAAAAGGAGAAACTGGCGTAGCGCATTTCATCGGAACGACCGGCGGCCTGCCGAGCGACGCCGAGTCAACGAGTTTGTTGGATTTTGTGGTTGCTGCGGATGTTTCCGACAGGTGCAGGGCGTTCCTCATGCGAAGATCCAATTCC
>Ga0207009_1112_pt1 | contig 13429 bp, 9 predicted proteins | sample Alteio_BWMinCont_81_FD_153479 | JGI IMG/M metagenome (GOLD analysis project Ga0207009, IMG submission 153479) | Enriched cells from forest soil in Barre Woods Harvard Forest LTER site, Petersham, Massachusetts, United States -... | ecosystem: Environmental > Terrestrial > Soil > Temperate forest >... | reverse complement strand
TCGTCGCCAGCGACATTCCCGCCCTTCTCGAGCACACCCGCAAGATTTTCTTTCTCGCCGATGGCGACATCGCCGTCTTAACGGAAAAGGGCGTCCGCGTCACCGATCACGATGGCCGCCCAGTCGAGCGTCCGCCGCAGCACGTCGCCTGGGATCCCATCATGGCCGAAAAGGGCGGCTACAAGCATTTCATGCAGAAGGAAATCTTCGAGCAGCCCCGCGCCGTCCGCGACACTCTCCTCGGAAGGATTTCGCAGGACACCGGCAAGATTTTCCTCGACGACATGCAGATCACGGAGCAGCAGTTCCGCGAATTTCAGCAAGTGCGCATCGTGGCCTGCGGAACAAGCTGGCACGCCGGCCTCGCCGGAAAATTCATGATCGAGCGCCTGGCGCGCATGCAGGTCGAAGTCGACTACGGCAGCGAATTCCGCTACCGCGACCCCATTATGGATTCCAAGACTTTGACGGTGTGCATCAGCCAGTCCGGCGAAACCGCCGACACCCTGGCTGCGCAGCGTGAAGCGAAATCCAAAGGCTCGCCAACGCTTTCCATCTGCAATGTGATGGGCTCCATGATCACGCGCGAAGCCGCGGGCACCATTCTCACCCATGCGGGCCCGGAAATCGGCGTAGCTTCCACGAAAGCGTTCACCTCGCAACTCACTGCCCTGATGCTCCTGGCCATGCATCTCGGCCAAGTGCGCGGCAAACTGACGGTCGACGCTTCCAGAACTCTTATGCAGGAATTCACCCGCATCCCGCACAAGATCGAAACGATTCTGCAGGCCGACGAAACCGGCTTCTATGAGAATCTCGCCAGACAGTTCTTCCGTCACACGGATTTTCTCTATCTCGGCCGCGGCATTCACTATCCCATCGCTCTCGAAGGCGCGCTGAAGCTCAAGGAAATCTCGTACATTCATGCCGAGGGCTATCCCGCAGGCGAAATGAAACATGGCCCTAACGCGCTCATCGACGAAAATCTGCCGGTCGTGGTTCTGGCCACGCGCGATGACACCGACCCGGATTCCGTCACGCGCTATGAGAAAAGCGTCTCGAACATTAAGGAAGTGAAAGCCCGCGACGGTATCGTCATTGCCATTGTGACCGCCAAGGACCATCTCGCGCGCGAAGCCTCCGACCACATCATCGAGCTTCCACCCGCGCCGGAGCTTCTTGCTCCGATCCTGGAAATTATTCCTCTGCAGCTTCTGGCCTACCACATCGCCGTCCGCCTCGGCTGCGACGTCGATCAGCCGCGTAACTTGGCGAAATCCGTTACCGTCGAGTAGGCGCGAGTCAGCTACTCAACCATCCGCCACTCTCCCGCCGTCATGCGGGTTTTTCGAAGACGCACGCGTCGGCGTTTTCCGCTAAAATGATTTCATGCAACGCGCGTCCCGAGGCGTCCTCTTCGCGTTTCTTACGCTGCTTCTTTTTTCACCATTTCACAGCAACGCACAGACACCCGTTCCGGCGGTGGCTACCCTCCGCGAAGTGCACAGCGAGGGAATGAAGAGTCTCTCGGAAGCTCAGATCGCCGCACTCAGCAAGCTGGAAATCGGCTCACAAGTCGGGCGTCCCGATTTGCAGGCGGCGGCTGACAGGCTCGTGCAATCCGGTCTCTTCGCAAAGGTAAGCTACAATTTCCTGACCCGCACCGATGGCGTGGTCTTAACGTTTCACGTCGAGGAATCGCCGCGCCTTCCCGCCTATTTTGACAACATTCCCTGGTTCTCGGACGCGGAATTAGGCGACGCCATCCGAAAAAAACTTCCCTTCTTTGACGGCACCCTGCCTGCTGTCGGAAGCGTTGTGGACCAGGCCGGTGACGCCGTAGGCGAATTCCTGAGCGTCCATGGCCTGCGCGCCGCCCTCGATCATCAAGTGCAAGCAAGTCCCTTCGGCGACGGCTCAGTCCAGGCTTTCCAGATACAAGGCGCGCCGCTGCAAATTGCCAAGCTAGAGTTCGGCGACCCGGCGCTTGCTTCTTCACCGGTGATCCGGGCGCACCTCTCCGAAATCGTTGGAAAGCCCTATTCGCGGCTGACCATTGAACTTTTTCTATCCGAGCAGGTTCGCCCACTCTATCTCGCAAAAGGTTTTCTGCGCGCCAAGCTGGGCCCGCCGGAAGTGCGCCTCACCGGCAATCCCAATCAGAAGCTCCCCGAGCAAATTCCAGTTTTTGTGCCGGTGGTGCAGGGCCCGGTATATCACTGGAAGGGCGAACAATGGAGCGGCAACAGCGCGCTTTCCACGTTCACGTTGTCCGGCGTGCTCGGTTTGAAGACTGGTGACGTCGCCGACGGCATGGCCATCGAAGCCGCCTGGGACCGCGTCCGCGAAGAATATGCCCAGCGCGGCTACCTCGACGCAAAACTCGATCCCGTGCCTTCGTTTGACGATCAGGCCCACACCGTCTCTTACAGCGTAAAGATTGAGGAAGCCAGGCAATATCATTTCGGCGCTCTAGTTTTGACCGGCATCTCCGCCACCGGCGAGCGCCGCCTGCGCGAAACCTGGCCCATCCCTGCCGGAGAAGTGTTCGACAAAGCAAAATATGAAGAGTATCTGACCAAGCTGCAAGTCCACCCGGAACGGGTTTTCAGCGATCTTCCCATTCACTACGACACTGTAGGCCATTGGCTGCAAACCGATGCCGCCAAGGGCACGGTCGACGTCCTGCTCGATTTCAAGTGATCCGGTCGAAGAGCCAGAGCGAAGAGAGCGCAGCAAGCTGCGCCACTACAAGAGTTAGGATGGCGGAGTTTTTTAGTGAAATTCGGGGACATGGCAGCCGGGTGATGACACGGGAGATGTCCTTGTAGTGGCGCAGCTTGCTGCGCTCTTTTTTTTGTGTCGCGAAACATCTTGGCGAAACACCAGCATCTCCGCTGCATCCCGGCACTAAACTCCCAGACGTTTAGGATATACTTCCGATGGAAATGAAAACTCTAGTTCACATTCGCGCCACGGAATCCACCCCCCGCACGCTGGAGGAAAAAGAAAGTCTCCTGCTGGCGAATCTGGCCGAGTTTCCATCCCTGATTGTCGCCCTCTCCGGAGGCACAGACTCCGCCTATCTCGCCTGGGCCGCGCATCGTGCCCTGGGTGAACGAGCCTTGTCGGTGACCGCCCAATCCCCAAGTTTTTCCGCGCACGATCGCGCGCAAGTAGAAGGCTTCGTCCGCGCGCAAGGCGTGCGCCACGAATTCATCGACACCCACGAGATGGACAATCCCGCCTATCGCGCCAACGCCTCCGACCGCTGTTATTTCTGCAAAGACGAACTCTTTTCCGCTCTCGATTCCATCGCCAAAGATCGCGGATTTTCCGCAATCGCCTACGGAATAAATGCCGACGACACACTCGACTTCCGCCCCGGCCATCGTGCCGCAACCGAGCACCAAGTTCTCGCTCCGCTACTCGACGCCGCTCTCACCAAAGCCGAAATCCGCGAACTCTCCCGCCGCGCCGCTCTGCCCACCTGGGATCGCCCCGCCTCTGCTTGTCTCGCTTCTCGCCTGCCTTACGGAACGCAAGTCACGCCCGAGCGCCTCTCCCTAGTGGAACGCGGCGAAGCCGCCCTCCGAGAACTTGGCTTCCGCCAATTCCGCGTGCGCCTTCACGACGACATGGCGCGCATCGAAATCTCGCCAGAAGAAATGCCGCGCGCGTTTTCTCTGGAAATGTCAGCCGAAATCGTCGCGCGCTTCAAAGCCGCGGGATTCAAGTACGTCGCCTTGGACCTGCAAGGCTATCGCCAGGGTTCTCTGAACGAAGCTCTCCCTGCTGCAAATCGCATGGCTTCGAAGAGCGCTTCGGGAACATAATTCCCTGCGATTGCGTAACTATCTAAGAAATGACCCCAGGCCGTCGCTATTTTGCTGCGGAGGACGAATGAAGCGTCGCGCGATTCTCGCAATGCCGGCCGGAATGCTCGCCGCAATTCTGATTGTTTGTGGGTGCACCGGCGGCCCATCCGCTCGTGGCAATTTCGACCGCTCGTTCGCCGTCAGCGGCCCCATTCGCCTCGAACTAAGCAACGCCGCCGGCGACGTGCAAATCACCGGCAGCGCCGACGGCAATGTTCACGTGCACGCCGACGTCCGCTCTTCGGGAATGGGCTTCGCCAATTCACAAAAGCGTCTGGACGAAATCATCGCCAATCCTCCCGTCGAGCAAAAGGGCGACACCATCCGCATCGGCAAGGACATGGCCCGCGCTCGAAATCTGTCCATTTCCTATACGGTTGAAGTTCCGCATAACACCGAAGTAAACACCACCGTGGCTTCCAGCTCGCAGACCATTCGCGGTGTTCGCGGCCCGGTGAAAGCGCAGGCGGTCTCCGGCTCGATTCGCGTCGAGCACATCGACCGCGAGGCGCAGCTCAATACCGTAAGCGGTTCTCTTGACGCCACCGACGTGGGCGACGACGTGCGTGGTTCCAGCACTTCCGGCGCTGTCTCCGTCACCAACGCAAAAGGTGACGTGCGCATCAATGCGCTCGCCGGCGTCATTCAAGTCACGCAACCGGGAGGCCGCGTCGATGCCGAGACCGCCAGCGGCTCCGTCAACGTGCAAGGCGCCACCAGCGATGTAAAAGCCAGCTCCGCTTCCGGCCGCATCGTCGTTCAAGGCAACCCTGCATTAAACGCCTACTGGGAGCTCAAAACCGCTTCCGGTGCGGTGCAGCTCACCGTGCCGCCTTCCGCAAACTTTCAACTCTCCGCCGACGCTACCTCCGGCGACATTCGCGCCGATGTCCCCATCGTGATCGAGGAGCAAGGCAAACATTCGCTTCGCGCCCACGTCGGCAACGGCGGTGCGCGCGTGGAAGTCCGCACCGTCTCGGGAAATATTCGTATCAGCGGCTCGAATTGACTCCCCTTCAGCAATACGACACTTCGAAGACTCTGGGCGCAATTCCGTGGCTCGAGATTCTGTAAACGACCCGCGGTGCGTTAGAATCGTGACGTATGCCATCCCTTCGTGAGGTTCGCCGCTCGCTTCCCTTCCACGCGGCCATTCTCTTGAGTTTTTCAGTGTGCCTTTCTGCGTCTGCGCAAAATGAAAAATCACCAACTGCGGTCGAGCAGGCCTCGAAGCCGGCCCCGTCAAAACAAGCAGCACCGCCAAAACAGATTTCGCAGGAAGAAGAGCTGCAAGTCACCGTCGAAAGCGCCGGAAGCGACCGCGCCGCCCTGGTTCGCAATCTCGAACTATTTTTGAAGAAGTACCCGGAATCGCCGCAGCGCCCGCAAATCTACCGCGCCTTGGTGGAAGCCTCCATACAACTGCGCGACACCGCCCGCGCCGCCGACTACGCCGAGCGCACCGTCTCCCTCACACCGAACGACATGTCCATTACCCTCCTCGCCATCCAACTCCTCGAGCGCAAAGGCGACGAAGCCGGCCTGCGTCGCGCCGTGAACTACTCTTCCCGTGTGCTCGAGTATGTAGAACGCACATCCGTCGACGAAAAATCGCCAAAGGTTTCCCTGGAAGAATGGACCACCGACAAAAAGAGAAACCAAACCACCATCCTCAACCTTCGCGGCCGTCTCTATTTCAAGCTCCACGACTTGTCCTCTGCGCAAAAAGATTTCACCGCAAGTTATGTTCTGCTCCCCGGCGCTGCAGCCGCGGAAAAGCTGGGAGAAATCGCCGAACTGGAAAAAGACCTGCCGCGCGCCATAAACGAATACGCGCGAGCTTTTGCGCTTGGTGATTCAACCAACGGACCCGCCGGCCGCCACGAATTGCGCCAGAAACTCGGCAACGTTTGGCGCTTGGCCCACAGCTCCGACGACGGCCTCGGCGAGTATCTTCTGCGCACCTACGATGAAGTTGCTCAGTCTGGCGACACCACAACCGCAAAACGCAATGCCGGCGTAAAGGAACCTTTCGACTTCACCCTCCGTAAAGCGCCCGATGGTTCGGCCTTCCCTCTCTCCCAGGAGAGAGGGAAAATCTTAGTCGTAAATTTCTGGGCCACGTGGTGCGGGCCGTGCCACGCTCTCGAGCCTCTGTTCGAACGCGTCGCCACGCAATTTCAGCAAGGCAAGGACGTCGTATTTCTTTCCGCAAATTGCGATGATGACGAGACGCTCGTCCCGCCGTACCTGGAAGAGGAAAAACTTCACACTCTCGTGGTTTACGCCGACGGGCTCGAACGTTTCTTCAGCGTCAACTCTTTCCCAACCGTCTTAATCATCGACCGCACCGGTAAAATCGTCTACCGTACCGACGGCTTCGGCCCCGACACCTTCGAGCAGGATTTGACCGCCGCCGTGCGCCGCACCATCAATCCCTCCGAACCTGCGCCAGCCCCGCCTCCCGCCAGTTCCCCTCGCGAACCATAGCCCCTCGGTCGAACCTGTCCGCCGGAATCCAAGGTCCAACTATTTTCGCGCGGCGGAAGCAGCGGGATACGCCTCCGCAACTTCGCGCGCTGCCACGATCGTATTCATGTGAATGCGCACCGTATCTTCCACGCGTCGCGCGTATCCACCCGCAAGCGCCGCGGTCACCGGAATTCCCCGCCGCCGCGCTTCTTCAAACACTTTTCGGTCGCGCTGCTTCAGTCCCTCTTTGCTGAGCGACAATCCGCCCAACTGGTCTTCGCAAAATGGATCAGCCCCGCCAACATAAAACACCATCTCCGGCCGGAATTCATCCAGCGCCTTCTGCACCGCGGGCAGCAACGCCCCCATATACTCTTCGTCATCCGCCCGATCCAGCATGTTCAAATCCACACTCGAGGGCGGCTTGTAAGCCGGATAGTTATTTTCCTGGTGAATGGAAATCGTGAACACCGAAGGATCGTCGCGAAAAATCGCCGCTGTCCCGTTTCCGTGATGCACGTCCGTATCGATCACCATGGCCTTCGCAATCGCCCCATTCGCCTGCAATCGCCGGATCGCCACCGCCACATCGTGAATCGCACAAAAACCTTCGCCAAACCCGGGATGCGCGTGGTGAAAACCGCCGCCAAGATTCGCACCGAACCCGTCTCGCAGCGCGCATTGCGCCGCCAGAATCGTTCCTCCCGCCGCGAGCCACACCGCCTCGACCAACTCCTTCGAATACGGCACCTCCAGCTTCATGATTTCGCTGGCCGTAAGTGTCCCGGTCTTGAGCTTGCGCACCCAATCCGGCGTGTGCACCCGCAGAATATCTTCGTCGCTGGCTGGCTCAGGCCGCAGAAAATCGTCCTGGGCGGCAATCTTTTCGCGAAGCAGCGCTTCGGCGATCAATCGGAATTTTTGCGAGGGAAAAACGTGCGCGCCCAGATTCAAGTCGTAGCGCTCGTGATACACCAGTTTGAACGGAAGCATGACGCGGGCCCTGTTAATTTTCGCGTTCGAGGATAAAGTCCGGAAGCGTCGCCAGTGCGCGTGAGTACTCGCTCACGGCATGGCCATTGAGGCAAACTTTGGCGCGCTGCGCGTAGTCATTCGCCAGATTGCGCGCGCGATCCAGCGCGCCGGATTCGTGAACCAGCGAAACAATCGTTTCCGGCTTCACCGAATCAAATTCTTTTTCCGCCAGCACTCGCGCCACCAGTTCGCGCGCGTCGCGATGCCCATTTTCCATCGCATAAATCAGCGGCAGCGTGACTTTGCCTTCCTTCAAATCGCTGAGCACCGGCTTCCCGAGCTGTTGCGCCGACGCCGTGAAGTCCAAAAGATCATCCACAAGCTGAAACGCCAAGCCCGAGTAGCGGCCGTATTCCGCGAGCGCATTTTCCTCCGCGCCCTCCATCCCACCCAGCACGGCGCCCAGCCGCGCGCATCCGCTAAAAAGGCACGCCGTCTTATATGTGGCAAGTTGCAGCGCGTCCGCTTCGCTCACGTCGATACGCCCGATTTTCGCCAGCTGCAGCAACTCGCCTTCCACCATTTTTTGCGTGAGGTCGATCAGAATATCCAGGATGCGGAAATTCCGCTCTTCCAGCGCCATCTGAAACGACTGCATGTACAACCAGTCGCCCGCCAGCACGCTACGATGATTTCCCCACCGCGAATTCGCCGAAGGTCGCCCGCGCCGGGTATCGGCGCTGTCGATCACGTCATCGTGGATCAGTGTCGCGCTATGCAGAAGCTCGACGACGGCAGCCAGCCGAATCGCTCCAGGACTCCGCTTCCCCGTATAACCGTTGCAAAGCAGCAGCAGTGCAGGCCGGAGGCGCTTCCCTCCCCCGCCCAGAAGATAGCTCGTGATTTCCGCGACCGGCTCGAAGGCCCCCGCGCTCTGCCGCGCGAGTTCCTCTTCCACCAGGACCAGATCGTCCCGCACCAGATCGAAAATCTCCTTAGCCGTCAACAGGGCGATGGCCATTCTCCTGACTTAAATCGTTTCCGCGTGACCGGAAGCCGCAAGACTCGCCGGCCGGCCAAGACCAAAAAAACGCCTGAAATTGTTCGAGGTAGCGGCAGCGAGTTCGTCCGGCGAACAGTTTCTCACACTAGCAAGCGTGCGCGCTACTTCCGCCACGTACGCAGGCTCGTTGCGCTTGCCGCGGTAAGGCTGCGGCGCCAGGTACGGAGCGTCCGTTTCAATCAAAATGCTCGAAAGCGGCAATTCCTTCGCCACGTCGCGAATGTTCTGCGTCTTCGGATAAGTCGAATTCCCCGCAAACGAAATCAGGAATCCCATCTCGATTCCCCGCCGCGCATCTTCGAGTGTGCTGGTAAAACAGTGCAATATGCCACCGAGCCCCGTAGGACGCCAGTGTTCCTCAATCATCGTCAGGCAATCGGCCCAGGCATCGCGGCAATGAATAATGATCGGCAGTTTCGCGTCGCGCGCCAAGGTCATCTGCTCGCGAAATACGCGCTGTTGCACGTGCCGCGGCGAGTGATCGTAAAAGTAGTCCAGCCCAATCTCGCCCCAGGCAATAACCTTCTTCCGCTCGGCCAGCGTAGCGAGCTGTTCGAGATGCTGCGGCCGAACCTGCTCCGCCTCATGCGGGTGGATCCCGATCGTGGCGTAAATCCAATCGTACGTCTCGGTGAATGGCAGCGCCGCATCCAGCTTTTCCGGCCCAGGCCCAGTCCCAATCGCCAGCAGCGCCGTAACCCCCGCTGCCCGCGCCCGTTCAAGCATAGCCTCACGATCCTCCGCAAACTGCGGGAAGTCGATATGCGCATGTGAATCGATAAGTTCCATATTCTACGGGCGCGTCAGTGCACCGACCGTAGGGGCACGATATATCGTGCCCCTACTTGAGGCGGGCGCCGATTTCCACGTCCTCATCGGGGAAACCCGCAAGCACCGGCCGCCCCTCAGGCCCCACCGACGCCGCCACAATCATGCCGTTGGACTCCACGCCACGCAGTTTCCGCGGCGCCAGGTTCACCACCACGGCCACCTTGCGCCCGATCAATTTCTCCGGCTCGTAATATTGCGCGATCCCCGCGCAAATCTGCCGAATCTCCGTCCCAATGTCCACAGTCAGCTTCAGCAGCTTGTCCGCGCCAACAATGCGCTCCGCAGTCTTGATCTGCCCCACACGCATCTCGACCTTGGCAAAATCCTCGATACCAATTTTCTCCCCGGCGGCAGGCGCAGCCGCTGCCGCGGTCCCACTGGGAGCAACCGGCGCGCTAGCGGGCGCACTCGCCGTTGTCGGCGACGGAGCGTTCTGAGCTTCTTTTTCCATGGCTTCCATCCTCTCAATTGCTTCCGCCTTTAAAACACGCGGAAACACAGCTTGCGGCTTCCCAACCTTCGTTCCTGCCTTGAGCCCGCCCCATTGCAATTGATCGATTCTCAAGTCACTGAGTTTTCCCGGTTGTCCCAACTGCTCCCAGATTTTCTGCGTCGCGTCTGGGATCAACGGATGAGCGAGTACAACGACGTGCCGTAAAGTTTCCGCCACAAGCCACAAGACACTATCCACGAACCATTCTTGTCCTGGCTTTTGTTCTTCTGCCCAGGGTTGGTAGGTGGTTAGGACCTGGTCGCCCCAGTGGGCGATGATTCTCCAAATCTCCTCTGCAACGATGGAAAAATGGAAGTTATCGTACCCGGACAGAATCTTGTCCCTAGTTGCCTCTCTCCCCGATTCTGCCTCTGGAGAAAACCAAGGGTCGCCAGGGACAGCTTTCCTAAATTTTTCGTGGAACGCAGGCACCACGCCATCCCGGTAGCTATTGATCATCGTGAGAACGCGGCTGGCAAGGTTGCCAATTCCGTTCGCAAGGTCGCTGTTATAACGCGTCACCAGCGCGTCGTAGCTGAAATTCCCGTCCTGCCCGAAAACAGTTTCGCGCAGCAGGTAGTAGCGCAGCGCGTCCATGCCCAAGACGTGCACAATCGGACGCGGTCGCACCACGTTTCCGAGCGATTTGCTCATTTTGGAGCTGTCCATCAACAGCCAGCCATGCGCCCAAACCTGTTTCGGAATCGGCAAGCCCGCAGCCATCAGAAACGCCGGCCAGTACACCGCATGGAAACGAATAATCTCTTTGCCGACGAGATGAAGATCCGCCGGCCAGTATCCCGCCTTCTCGTACTGCGGCCCGCCAACGGCGCTGAGATACGCCGTCAGCGCATCAAACCAAACGTAAAAAACGTGCGGCTCCTCGCCAGGTACAGGAATCCCCCAGCGAATCGTCGTCCGCGTAATGCTCAAATCGCGCAAGCCGCCTTCGACAAAACTGAGCACTTCATTGCGTCGCGCCTCCGGCTGAATAAAATCCGGATGCTTGGCGTACCAATCCAGCAGCGGCTTCTGAAACGCCGACAGCTTGAAAAAATAGTTCGGCTCGGTGACGGTTTCGGTGGGCCGCCCGCAATCCGGACAATTTTCGCCAGGTTTTACGTCCACGTACGCATTGTCGTAAATGCAGTACTGCCCGGTGTAGTGCCCCGGATACACGAATCCGTTCTCGCGGCATTGCTTGAACAACCACTGCACCGTATGCGCGTGCTTCAAATCCGTAGTGCGAATGAACTCGTCGCCCTGCACTCCCAGTTCATCCCAGAGCGCCTTCCACTCCGCGGCCATCTTCGCCACGAACTCCGACTCCGGAATCCCCGCCTTCTTCGCGGACCTCTCCACGTTCACGCCGTGCTCGTCCGTCCCCGTAGTCATCACCACGTCGTACCCGCGCATCCGCTTGTACCGCCGTATCGTGTCGCACACGATCGTCGAATACGTGTGCCCGATGTGTGGCAGCCCGTTCGTGTAATAAATCGGCGTAGTCAAATAATATTTCGGTTTTCCCGGAGTCATTCCTCTTCACTCTCTTCTCTACTCTGTGCTCTCTGTGAACTCTGTGTTTGAAATCCGCTTTTCAGGTCCTCTCGTAACTGCGCATCGCCTCCGCAATCACCTTCTGCAAAGGCACGTTTTTCTCCACCGCCAGCCTCCGGCAATCGTCATATTCCGGCGCCACGTGCAAAATCCGTCCGTTAACGCGCGACACTTTAATCCGTACCTCTCCAAACTCCGTCCCCACATTCACCCACTCCCGGGGCAGAACCCGCCGCTGCGCCCGGTAAGTTCGCGCCCCAAATGTAGTCGTCTCCGCAAAAATAAGAGACATGAGATTGTTCGTATCCTGCGGCTTGCACAAGACAGTCAGCAACGTCCCCGGCCGGTTTTTCTTCATCTGCACCGGCGTGGTGTAAACATCCAGCGCGCCAGCCCCCAGCGCCCGCTCCAAAAAATATCCGTAAATTTGCGGATTCATGTCGTCGAGATTCGCTTCAATGACCGCAATCTCTTCATCAAATCCAGTGGCACAGGCTTCAGCCTGTGCTCTTTTCGTCGCGTCAACTTCCTCTCCGACCATAATCCGCACAACATTAGGCTGGCTTTCAAGGTCCGCCGTTCCCGCGCCATAGCCAATCGCCGAAACCGTCATCGCCGGCTGCGGCCCAAACGAATCGCAAAGCGTCGCCACAATCGCCGCACCGGTAGGCGTCACAAGTTCTTTCAACACGCCATTCGAGTAAGTCGGCTTCCCTTGTAACAAATTCGCCGTAGCAGGCGCAGGCACCGGCAAAACCCCGTGCGCCATCTTCACCGTCCCGCCACCAACATTCAGCGCCGAACAAGCAAACTTCTGAATTCCCAGCGCATGAAAACCGATGCACGCTCCAACAATGTCCACAATCGCGTCCACCGCCCCAACTTCATGAAAATGTATCTTCTCTACCGGCACATCGTGAACCCGCGCTTCCGCCTCGCCAAGCTTCGCGAAAATAGCCGCAGCCCGCTCGCGCACCGCCGCCGCCAACTGCGACTTCTGCAAAATCTCAAGGATCGCGCCCAACGAGCGGTGCTTCTGCTGGTCCTCCGCCATCCCGTGCTTCCAAACCTTCTCCGCACTCAACTCCCAGCCGGGCACTTGCAGGCCGCCGAGTTCCGCGCGCAGATGCGCCACATCGCACCCGGCATCCACCAACGCCCCAAGCGTCATATCCCCGCTAATACCCGAAAAACAATCAAAATAAGCAAGTTTCATGGAAGAGCCGCCCGCGGCCGAATCGCCCTGCAAAGAATCTCTCCGCTGGATGCAAATTGATACTATCGGCGGTGTCGCGAGGTGTCAAACTGCAGCGCGAGCGCCAGAGTTCGAGGCAATTCAAGCGAGGCTGATATACTTTCGGAATTGTTTGATCGACTTTGGCCGATGAACGAGGGACCGTGTATCAGACACTGACAAAAAGATTGCGCGAAGCGCTGGCGGCGCACATTAAGGGGGCATACGGCGTCGAGTTGAGCGTCGTGTTGGAGCGGCCGCCGAAGATTGAGATGGGCGAGGCGGCCACCCCGGTGTGCTTTGAGTTGGCGAAGCGGCTGAAGAAGGCACCGCGCGCGATCGCGCAGGAGATTGCCAACACTTTTCCCAAGGTCGAGGGCATCGCCAAAGTCGAGGTTGCGGGCGGCGGTTACTTGAATGCGTATTTCGACCGGGCTGGTTTTTGGGCCGACGCACAGAACGAGGCTGCGAGCGGAGCGGTTGCGAAGCGGCCGGGCAAAGTCATCGTCGAGCACACCAGCATCAATCCGAACAAGGCGGCGCACATTGGGCACGTGAGGAACGCCGTGCTCGGGGACACCATGGCGCGCGTGCTGCGGCATGCGGGGCGTGCGGTGCAAGTGCAGAACTACATCGACAATACCGGCGTGCAAGTAGCGGACGTGGTGATCGCGCTGCTGCAGATGGAGAAGCGCACGCCGGTCAACGTGAAGATGATGGCTATGGAGCCGCGCTTCGACTATGCGTGCTGGGATTCCTACGCCAAAGCCACGCAGTTCTTTGCCGAAGACAAAGTTCGCGCGGCCAAGCTGCGCGGCGAAACGCTGAAGGCCATCGAGGAAGACCGCGGAGAGGATGCGGAAGTGGCGCAGGTGGTGGCGGACGCGATCGTGGGATTCCATCTGGGGACGATGGCGCGGCTGGGA